>Ga0105046_10013615_pt1 | contig 12586 bp, 15 predicted proteins | sample MAT03_FD_78385 | JGI IMG/M metagenome (GOLD analysis project Ga0105046, IMG submission 78385) | Freshwater microbial communities from Lake Fryxell liftoff mats and glacier meltwater in Antarctica - MAT-03 (megahit assembly) | ecosystem: Environmental > Aquatic > Freshwater > Ice > Liftoff... | reverse complement strand
CGGCCAGCGAAGGTGCGGTGACCTCGCGGCTGATCGCCAACCGCCCGGCTGTCGCTGGCCGACGCGGCGGCCTTTGCCCAGGTCACGCTGGGCGGCCACTGTCGGCATCGAAAGCCCGCTTTCGCGACCTTGCGCCAGAGGGCCAGCGGGTGCCCGGCGCCGTCAACAGGGTGGCGGCCTTCGGGCTGCACTACGGCGACGAAGGCCCCTTCGGCGCGCAGTTCCAGCTGCGCCACTACGGCCCGCGCGACCTGCTGGAGGACTACTTCTACGAATCACGACTGCGCGGCGAGCCCGACGCGGTGGCCGACCGCCACTTTCATCCGGTGGAGCCGCGCAGCGCCCGGTTGACGCTGCGGCTGGCGCTGTGAATCACTGCGCGCGCGGCGCCGTGGCGCTCAGACCAGCAGCCGCTGCAGCTGGGCGGCCAGGGCGTGCGCCACGTCGTCCCATTCCAGCCTGAGTCCGATCGAGGCCAGGTCCACCGTACGCAGCCCGGCGTAGCCGCAGGGGTCGATGCGGGTGAAGGGCTCGAGGTCCATCGCCACGTTCAGCGCCAGGCCATGCCAGGCGCAGTGCCGGCTGACCTTGATGCCCAGTGCGGCGATCTTGCCCAGACCGGCGAAGCGCTCGGCCGTTGCGGCGCCGGGCGCGGCCGGCTGCAGCCGCGCGTGGCCGAAGGGCTGGTCCAGGCGCACGTAGATGCCCGGCGCGCCGCGCACGCGGTGGCCGGTGACGCCGAAGTCGGCCAGCGTGCGCAGCACCGATTCTTCGAGCCGGAACACATACTCGCGCACGAACAAGCCCTGCCGGCGCAGGTCGACCAGCGGATAGGCCACCACCTGGCCCGGGCCGTGGTAAGTCACCTGGCCGCCGCGAGTTGTAGCCACGACGGCGATGTCGCCGGCCGCATGCACATGCGCCGCACGCCCGGCGACGCCCTGCGTGAAGACCGGCTCGTGCTCGACCAGCCACAGCTGGTCGGCAGTGTCGGCGTCGCGCACCGCGCTGAACTCGCGCATCGCGGCTTCCACACCGGCATAGGCCCGGCGGCCGAGGGTCAGCACCTGCATCGGCGCAGTCTATGCGGCCATGCGAGATCGATCCACGAAAGGTCTGCGCCCGCTCACCGACCAAGCCCGGTGTGCCGGCGTATCGTCGTCGCCAACCGCTGCCCATGCCCTCGCCCTTGCCCAAGCCCGCCCACACGATGAACCCGATCCTGCGTCTGCTCTGTTTGTGCTGTCTGCTCGCCTTGGCTGCGCCGGCGCATGCCGAGGCGCCCCCACCCGCACTGGCGCGCGCGCTGCAGGCCTATGAGCGCGGCGACTACGTCGCGGCGCGCCGCGGCTTCGAGCCCCTGGCGCGCAGCGGCTTACCGGCCGCGCAATACAACCTGGCGGTGATGCACCTGCGCGGCGAACTGCCTGCGCCCAGCCCGCGCGAGGCGCTGCGCCTGATGAGGCAGGCGGCCGACGCCGGCTTCGTGACCGCGATGTTCGGCCTCGGCCAGCTGCACGACAGCGACGCGCTGGGCAAACCCGACCTGAGGGCCTCCGTCGGCTGGTATCTGCGCGCAGCCGAAGCCGGCAGCGTGGACGCGCAGGTGGAGGTGGCCACCGCGGCGTACCTCGGGCGTGGGGCTGCGCGAGACCGCGCCGTGGCGGCGCGCTGGTACCACGAAGCCGCCAAGGCCGGTGATGTCGGCGCGCAGTACCTGATCGCCTCGATGTACGAACAGGGCGACGGCGTCGAGCGCGACCTGCGGCTGGCCCGCTACTGGTACGACATCGCCGGGCGCAACGGCGACCTGGTGGCGCCGGGCAAGGTGCTCGAGCTCGACCAGCGCCTGCGCAGCGGCAGCCAGCCGGGTTGACGCAGCCGCTCAGTCCGGACGGCCGGCCAGCCGCCGGAAGGCTTTCAGCACCTGCGGATCGGCGCTCTGGAAGGTGGTGAAGCCGCCCAGCCCGCGCGCGCGCACCACCAGCCGCGGCACCAGCAGCCACTCCAGACCGCGCACGTGGATCAGCTTGACCTGCGTGATATCAGCCAGTTGCACCTCACGCGTGCGCAGGCCGTGCTGGCGCACCGAGCGCTCGTCCACCCGCGTGCGACCGACGAGCACGGCCCACAGCCCGCTGGCGATGACCAGCAGCACGATGAGCAGCACCAGCAGCCCGCGCCAGCCGAGCGGTGCCCAGGTCACCTCACGCGCGGCCTGCACGCCGGCCACCAACAGCAGCGCCACCATCGCGCCGGCCACCAGCTTGAGGAAGACAGGGAAGGACGGCCCCTCGACAGGAGTCTGCGGCGCCTCGTCCATCGTCGAGTGGGCCGGCGGCGCCGCTAGAGCACCACCTTCACCATCGGGTGCGTGCTCAGCGTGCGGTAGAGCTCGTCGAGCTGTTCGCGGCTAGTCGCGGTGATGGTGAGGGTCAGGCCCAGGTAGTTGCCGGCCTTGCTGGTGCGGCGCTCGATCGTCGCGACATCGAAGGTGGGGTCGAACGAGCGGGCCACGACGATCATCGCCGCCTCGAAACCCTCGGCCTGCGCGCCCATCACCTTGATCGGGAAGGCGCCGGGGTACTCGATCAGGCTCGGCGCTGGTGGGCTCGGGTTCGGGTTCACAGCCGCTCAGATCGACATCGAGGCCTTGGCGCGCTGGTAAGCCTCGTGCAGCCGGGCATACACCGGGCCGGGCCTGCCGCGCAGGGCGCCGTGGCCGACCGCCTCGCGGTCGATCTGGGTCACCGGCAGCAGCTCTTTGGTGGCCGAGGACAGCATCACCTCGTCGGCGGCGCGCACGTCGGACTCGGAGATGGGACGCAGGTTGTAGGCGATGCCTTCGTCCTCGCACAGTTCGCGCAGCAAGTCGAAGCGGATGCCCTCGAGCACATGCTCGCTCTTCGGCGGGCCCAGCAACGCGCCTTCGTGGGCGATCCACACGTTGCTGGCGGCCGCCTCGGTCAGCCAGCCGTCGCGAAACATGATGGTCTCCAGCGCCCCCTGGTCGGCCGAGATCTGCCGCGCCAGCACGTTGCCCAGCAAGCTGGTGCTCTTGATGTCGCCGCGCTCCCAGCGGAAGTCACGCGCGGTGACGCAGGCGACACCCTGGTGACGCTGCTCGGCACTGGCGGCCTTCATCGGACTGACCATCATGAAGACGGTCGGCGCCACGCCCTGCGGCATCACGTGGTCGCGCGGTGCGACACCGCGCGTGAGCTGGATGTAGACCACCTGGTCGACGGCGCCGGTCTCGTCGGCCAACTGGGCCACCAGCGTGCGACAGCGTTCGATCCACTGCTCACGTGTGTAGGGGTTGGTGATGCGCAGCTTGGACAGGCTGCGCGACAGGCGCGCCATGTGCTCGTCGAAGCGGAACAGCCGCCGCGCGTAGACCGGCACCACGTCATAGATGCCGTCACCGAAGATGAAGCCGCGGTCCAGCACGTTGACCTTGGCTTGGCCGACGCGGGTGTACTCGCCGTTCAGATAGCAGGGCGTGTCGTTCATGGTCGTCGCCTCGAGGGACGATTTCATTGTGTCACGCGACCCCGGCGCAACAGGCGCCCGGCGCGTGCGCCGCTGCCCTCGCCCTGCTCGACCGCTGCCACACCGGCGACGAAGACCCAGCGGATGCCGATGGGGGCCTGCTCGGGTTGTTCGTAGGTGGCGCGGTCGAGCACCGTGGCGGGGTCGAACAGCGTCAGGTCGGCGTGCTGGCCGGCGGCGATCAGGCCGCGCCCGTGCAGCCCGAAACGGCGCGCGGTCAGCCCGGTCATCTTGTGCACCGCGGTCTCCAGCGTCAGCAGCCGGCGCTCACGCGCGTAGTGGCCCAGCACACGCGGAAAGCTGCCCCACAGCCGCGGGTGCGGGTGGCCTTCTCCGGGCAGGCCGTCGCTGCCGATCATCGCCAGCGGATGCTGCAGGATGCGCTCGAGGTCCTCATCGGCCATCGCGAAGTAGATCGCGCCGCCGGGCTGCAGCCGCTCGGCCATCGTCACCGGGGCGACGCCGGCTTCGGCGGCCAGCTCTGACAGCAGCCGGCCGGCAGCACCGGGCGCTACCTTCGACCAGCTGATCATCACGTCCTTCGACGCCGCCACGCGCGAGGGCAGCAGCATGGTGGACGAGGCGGTGTAGGGGTAGCAGTCCAGGCACACGCGCTGCTGCAGCGAGGCGGCCTCGATCAATGCCAGCGTCTGCAGTGATCGGCCATGGTTGGCCGGGCCCATCAGCTTGTGGTGCGACAGCACCAGCTGCACATCCAGCGCGCGGCCGATGGCAAAGGCCTCGGCCAGCGCAGCGTCGATGGCATCGCCTTCGTCGCGCAGGTGCATGCTGATCAGCCCCTGACCGGCCAGCGGACGCGCGACCTCGATCACCTCCTGCGCCGTGGCGGCGCGCGCCGGCGGGTAGTACAGGCCGGTGGACAGCCCTGCCGCGCCGGCCTGCCACGCCTGGGCGAGCGCGCTGCGCATGCGCTCGACCTCCACCGGCGTCGCCGGCCGGTCGAGCGAGTCCATCGCCGCGGCGCGCAGCGAGCTGTGGCCGACCAGCGCGAGTGTGTTGATCGCCAGCGGCGCCGCGTCCAGGGCGTCCAGGTAGTCGGCAAAGCAGGCGAAGTGCGGCTGGCCCGCGCTCATCAGGTCCAGCGGCGGCGGCGCGCCCGGCGGCGCAGTGGGCGCCAGGCTCAGGCCGCAGTTGCCCGTCACCACCGTCGTCACACCCTGCAGCAGCTTGGGCTGGCGAGAAGGGTGCTGAAGCACCAGCGCGTCGTCGTGCGTATGGCTGTCGATGAAGCCAGGCGCGACGATCAGGCCCGCGGCATCGACGCGCCGATGCGCAGGCTCACCCGCCAGGGCGCCCAGCGCCACGATGCGGCCGCCGCGCACGCCCAAGTCGGCACGCCAGCGCGGCGCGCCGCTGCCGTCGATGACTTCTCCACCTTCGATCAGCAGGTCAAGCATGGGTTCGGATCAGTCTCCTTGGGCGCGCGGCGGGCAGCGGCCCTATTTGATCCAAAGCCGCAGCGCATCCCAGGCGCGGCCGAAGATGCCTGCCAGCTCGACCGGCTTTTGCACCACCAGCGGCACGCTGGCCACCGGCGTGCCGGCGGCGGTGGCGATCTTCAGCGTGCCCACGCGCTGCCCCTGCGTCAGCGGTGCCACCAGCGGGTCGGTGCGCTCGACCGTCGTGCGCAGCTTGCTGCCTTCGCCCTTGGGCACGGCCACCCACAGCGCGCCGGCAGCACCCAGCGCCACCTGCGGCTCACGCCCCTTCCACACCGCCACCGTCAGCGCAGGCTGGCCGTCGTCGAACAGGCGCACCGCGTCCCATGCCGTCCAGCCCCAGTTCAGCAGCTTCTCGCTCTCGCCAGCGCGCGCCTCTCGTGAGGCAGTCCCCATCACCACGCTGAGCAGCCGCCGCGCGCCGTTGGGCAGCGCACGCTGGCTGCTGGCCACCAGGCAGTAGCCGGCCGCCTCGGTGTAGCCGGTCTTCATGCCGTCGATCGCCGGGTCGCGGCCGAGCAGCATGTTGCGGTTGTCCTGCCTGATGTTGTTGAAGCTGAACTGGCGGATCGCGTACAGCGGGTAGTAGTTCGGGTGCTCGGAGATGATCTTCGCTGCCACCGTGGCCACGTCGCGCGCGCTGCTGTAGTGGCCGGCTTCGGAGAGGCCGGTGACGTTGCGGAACTGCGTGTTCTTCAGCCCCCAGGCCTGCGCCTGACGGTTCATCATGGCAATGAAGTTGTCCAGCGTGCCGCCGGCGGCCTCGGCCAGCGCCACCGAGGCGTCGTTGCCGCTGACGACGATCATGCCGCGCAGCAGCTCGTCCACCGTGGGCGTCATCTTCGGGTCGATGAACATCAGCGAGCCGCCGCCGCGGCGCTCGGCCCAGGCGCGCTCGGACACGCGCACCACCTGCGCCGCATCGAGCTTGCGCTCCTTCAGCGCGTTGAAGACCAGGTAAGCCGTCATCAGCTTGGTCAGCGACGCGGGGTCGACACGCGCATCGGCGTCGCGCTCGGCCAGCACCTGGCCGGCGCCGACATCGATCAACAGGTACTGGCGCGCTGCGATCTCGGGCGGCTGCAGCGCCTGTGCCAGTGCCAGGTTGACGCCGGCGCAGGCCAGCAGGAGGACGAAGAGTCGTTTCAGGATCAGTCTTTGCAGCTTCATCAGGTGGAGGAATCAGAAGAAGGGTCGAGCAGCATTGACGGCGCCAACGCGCCGACGAGCCAGGCCTTGAGCAGCGCCAGCTGCCCATGGAAGAAGTGGCCGCCGCCGGGCAGCACGGTGATCGGCAGCGACTGAGGGCGCGCCCAGTCCAGCACGGCAGCCAGCGGCACCACGTCGTCAGCCTCGCCATGCATCACCAGTGTGTCGGCGGGCACCGCGGGCGTGGCGAAGCTGGCCACCGCCGGGCCCACCAGCAGCAGACGGCGCACACCCTGATCGGGCGGCAGCCTGGCCGCGGCACGCGCCGCCATCGCGGCGCCGAACGAGAAGCCGAGCAGCAGCAGCGGCAGGCCGGGTTCGCGGCAGGCGGCGATCACCGCCAGCACGTCGTCCACCTCGCCGTCGCCGCCGTCCCAGGCGCCTTCCGAGGCACCGATGCCGCGGAAGTTGAAGCGCACCGCGCGCAGCCCGAGCTGCACGCAGCCGCGCGCCAGCGTCTGCACCACCTTGTTGTCCAGCGTGCCGCCGTGCAGCGGATGCGGGTGGCACAGCACCGCCACGCCCAAGATGGGCGCGGGCGCGGCGGGCGAATCGATGGCGCATTCGATCTGGCCGGCGGAGCCAGCGATCTGCCGGCGTTCGGTCTGCGCGTTCATCGGGTCGCGCCGCGCCTGCGCCGCGGGCTCATCGGCCCACGCTGTCGGGCAAGCGCAGGCGCTCGACCACCTGGCCCTGCTTGAGGTGCTGCTCGACGATCTCGTCGATGTCGTGGTGGTCGACGAAGGTGTACCAGACGGCCTCGGGGTAGACCACCGCCACCGGCCCGCCTGCGCAGCGGTCCAGGCAGCCGGCCTTGTTGACGCGCACGGCGCCGGGGCCGGACAAGCCCGCCGCCTTGACCGCTTTCTTGCAGTGGTCGAAGGCGGCCTGCGCGTCGTGGTCGTTGCAGCAGGCTTCGCCGCTGGCGCGCTGGTTCAGGCAGAAGAAGATGTGGCGCTGGTAATACGACTGGTCAGTGAGGGTGCTCATGAGCCGATTTTCTCAGGTTGGCCGCGCCGGCCTATTCCCGCGCTGACAAGCGGGCCAGCAACCACAGCAGCGCCGCATACGGCCACAGCCAGCCCAGCCACTGGGCCAGCCCATGAAAGCGGATGAAGCGACCCTGCTCCCAGGCCTGCAGGCTGAGCGCGAAGTACGGATCGGCCGGCAGTTGCGCCACCAGCGCCACCAGCGCCGTCAGCACCACCAGGCCGATCGCGGCCACCAAGCGCCTGCCCATCGGCACCAGCAGCGCAGCGGCCAGCAGCGCCAGCGCCAGCGCCAGTGGCGTGCGCGGCGTGGCCCAGGCCAGCGCGTGTTCTGGGCCGAAGTTCAGCGCGGTGGCCAGCGTCATCACCGCCACCGCCAGCAGCAGCGCGCCAACGGCCAGCACGGCGCGGCGCACGCCGGGTTCGACCACCGCATAGGCCAGCACGCAGGGCGCCAGCAGGCCGAGCGCCGTGCCGGCAGTCTCGGCCAGCGGCCCGGGCGTCGGCAGCGGCAGCGGCACCGCGGCCAGCATCTGTTGCAGCGGGGCCGCCCAGGGCACACCGTCCAGCCAGCCGGCCAGCAGCGCCGCGAGTTCAGGCCCGACCTGGCCCAGGCCCAGCGGCAGCGGCGCCGGAAACAGCAGCGCCAGGGGCCACAGCGAAAGCAGCGCCAGCGCCACCGCGCTCTCGCGAGCAAACCAGCGTTCACGCAGGCCCTGCCACCGGCGCAGCGCGCCCAGCGCCTGGAGCAACCCGCCCAGCAGCACGCCGGCCAGCCCACCGGCGGTGTTGAGCGCCCAGTCGGTCAGCGAAGGGTGTCGCCCGGGCAGCAGCGTCTGCACCACCTCGGTGGCCCACGACAGCAGCGCCAGCAGCAGCAGCGCCAGCAGCGCGGCCGAGCGGGCACGCCAGCCGGCACGCAGCACGGCGACGAAGCTCAGCAGGCCCAGCGGCAGGTAGCCGGCGAAGTTGGACCACCGATCGAAGTCATCGTGCTGGCGGGTCCATCGCAGCACCAGCAGGTCGGGCAGATCGATGCCCGGCGGCCAGCGCCAGCCGGTGAAGGGGTACAGGCTGGCGTACAGCACCAACGCTGCGTAGACCCACGCCAGCGGGCCGGAGGTGCTGCGTTGGCGCATGGCCGGGCTCAATGGCGCAGGCTCTAGAAGGGCTTGACGACCACCAGCACCACCACCGCCGCGAACAGCAGCACCGAGGCCTCGTTGAAGACGCGATACCAGCGGTGGCTGCGCCGGTTGGCCATCCGCTCGAAGTCGCGCAACAGCCGCCGGCACACGAAGTGATAACCGATCGCGCCCAGAACCAGCACCAGCTTGGCGTTCATCCAGCCCTGCCCGGTCCCCACGCCGTACCCCAGCCACAGCACGGCACCCAGCAGCAGCGCAGGCAGCATCAGAAGGCCGGAGAAGCGGTACAGCTTGCGCCCCATCAGCAGCAGCCGTTCACGCTCGGCGTGGCTGTCAGGCGGCACCATGGCCAGGTTGACAAAAATCCGCGGCATGTAGAACAGGCCCGCGAACCAGCTGGCCACGAAGACGATGTGGAAGGCCTTGATCCAGAGATAGCCGCTGCTCATGGCGCGATTATCCCGGTGCGTGTCGGCCGCCGCAGGGCACCTGCCCGGGCGGTGAAGCTTGGGACGACAGCCTCGCAGCTATCATCCGCAGACCAATCTGGCAGAGGCCGACGGGGCCGTTGTTCGGGGGGTTGCCCCCGGGTTTCTTCCCCCAGCGCGGCCGCGATGACGAGGAGCCCGCCGTGCTGACACCCCCCCCTTTCCCGGCCAGCCGGCCGCGGCGTCTGCGCCGCGATGCGGCGACCCGCGCGCTGGTGCGCGAAACCCGTCTGGCGCCGGAAGACCTGATCCTGCCGGTCTTCTTAATCGACGGCAGCGGCCAGCGGCAGGACGTGGCGAGCATGCCCGGCGTGCAGCGCCTGAGCCTGGACGGCCTGTTCGGCGTGGCCGAGGAATGCGTGGCGCTCGGCGTGCCGGTGATGGCGCTGTTTCCGGTCATCGACCCAGCGCTGAAGACCCCCGACGGCCGCGAAGCCACCAACCCCGAAGGCCTGGTGCCGCGCGCGGTGCGTGAGCTGAAGAAGCGCTTCCCGGGCCTGGCGCTGCTCACCGACGTGGCACTCGACCCCTTCACCAGCCACGGCCAGGACGGGCTGCTCGACGACACCGGCTACATCGTCAACGACACCACGGTGGCGGTGCTGCGCAAACAGGCCCTGGTGCAGGCCGAGGCCGGCGTGGACATCGTCGCGCCGAGCGACATGATGGACGGCCGCATCGGCGCCATCCGCGCCGCGCTCGAGGAGTGCGGGCTGATCCATACGCGCATCATGGCCTACAGCGCCAAGTACGCCAGCGCCTTCTACGGCCCATTCCGCGACGCGGTGGGCAGCGCGGGCAACCTGGGCAAGGCCGACAAGAAGGTCTACCAGATGGACCCCGGCAACAGCGACGAGGCGCTGCGCGAGGTGGCGCTGGATATCGCCGAGGGCGCCGACATGGTGATGGTCAAGCCCGGCATGCCGTACCTGGACATCGTGCGTCGCGTGAAGGACGAATTCCGCATGCCCACCTTCGCCTACCAGGTCAGCGGCGAGTACGCGATGCTCAAGGCCGCCGCGGCCAACGGCTGGCTCGACCACGACGCCGTGATGATGGAGAGCCTGCTCGCCTTCAAGCGCGCCGGTGCCGACGGTGTGCTGAGCTACTTCGCACTCGACGCCGCGCGGCTGCTGCGCCGGCGCTGATGCGCATCTTCCACCTCGGCGCCGACCAGTTCACCGAACTGGACGGCCTGCCGGCGCAGTTGCCGGCGCACGGCTTTTTGTGGATCGGCAGCGCACGGCGCGAGTTCGAGGTGCACACCGCCGAGCTGCAGGCCGCGCTGCAGAGTTGGGGCCCGGGGGCGCTGGTCGACCTGCACGTGGCCGACCTGCTGAACCACCAGCTGCCCAGCCAGCACGACTACACCTCGTGGTACGACCTGCTGGTCTTCAGGCGGCTGGCCGTGGGCGCGGGCAGCGCGCAGCTCTTCGTCGACGACGCGCACGGCACGCTGGCGTCGGCAAAGAAGGCGCTGGAGTCGATCGACACCAGCCCGGTGGGCTTTGCCGTCTTCGACCGCGTACTGCTGACCGTACACCCCACCGACTGCGCGGTGCGCGAGCACTTTGCTCATCGCCTGGCCGGCCTGGCCGGCCTGGCCGGCAAGGTTGCGCCCGGCGAGCCGCGCGCGGCCTCGCGCATGCCGGCCAGCCCGGCCGACCTGATGCTGCGCATGGTCAACCACATGGTCGACGGTTACCTCGACCTGCGCCGGCTGCTGACGCGCCAGCTGGGCTACCTGGAGCGTGAACTGCTGGACCCGAAAAGCCAGTTCAACGACTGGCCGGTGCTGCTGGACAGCCGCAACACGCTGCACTGGCTGGAGGACACCTGCGAGGACCAGCGTGCCGCCATGCAGGAGTGGATCGACGCGCTCGACGAGTGGCCGGCCGAACCCGAGCCCGGGCGTGCGCGCGAACGCGAACTGCTGCGCGTGCGTTCGCGCGACGTGCTCGAACATGTCGAGCGGGTGCTCAGCCATGTGCGGCGGCTCGAGCACAGCGCCGAGAGCGCGGTGCAGATGCACTTCTCGGCGCTGGGCCACCGCACCAACGACATCATGCGCACGCTGACCGTGCTGACGGCCATCTTCATGCCGCTGAACCTGGTCACCGGCTTCTTCGGGATGAACTTCGACACGCTGCCGCTGATCCACGGCGGAGCCGGTGTCTGGCTGGCCACCGGCATGATGGTGACCATCGCCGTCGTGCTGCTGCTGTACTTCCAGCGCAAGCGCTACATCGGTTCGGCCGAGCGCAGCCGCTGAGCGCAACCGCTGGGCAAGACCGCCGAGCAAACCGGCCGAGGCCACAGCCAAAGGAGGCCCGACGATGACCGACGTGCAGACCAGCACCCTGGCGACCAGCGTGCAACACGCCCTCGGCGACGAGCTGTACGCCGCGCTGCGCGGCTGCACGGTGGTGGAGCCTCTGATCGCGCGCCACCCGGGCATGAGCATCGCCGATGCCTACGCCGTGCAGCAGCGGCTGAACGCGCGCCGGCTGGCCGACGGCGAGCGCATCGTGGGCAAGAAGATCGGCATCACCAGCCAGGCGGTGATGAACATGCTGGGCGTGCACCAGCCCGACTTCGGCCTGCTCACCGACGCCATGCTCTTCAACGAAGGGCAGACGATCGAGGCGCGCACGCTGATCCAGCCCAAGGCCGAGGGCGAGATCGCCTTCGTGCTGAAGAAAGACCTCTGCGGCCCGGGCGTCGGCAGCGCCGAAGTGCTGGCCGCGACAGAGGGCGTGATGGCCTGCTTCGAGATCGTCGACTCACGCATCCGAGACTGGAAGATCGGCATCTGCGACACCGTGGCCGACAACGCCAGCTGCGGCGTCTTCGTGCTCGGCGACCGCCTGGTCGACCCGCGTCGCGTCGACCTGAGCCTCTGCGGCATGGTGCTCGAGAAGAACGGCGAGATCGTCGCCACCGGCGCCGGCGCGGCGGCGCTGGGCGCGCCGCTGAACGCGGTGGCGTGGCTGGCCAACACGCTCGGCCGCCTGGGCCTGGGCCTGAAGGCGGGCGAGGTGGTGCTCTCGGGCAGCCTGGCCATCATGGTGCCGGTGGGTGCAGGCGACAGCCTGCGCGTCAGCATCGGCGGCATCGGCGGCTGCTCGGTGCGGTTCGTCTGAGACGCAAGGAGCACACCATGGCACTGAGCAACGACACCATCCGGGCGCTGGCCGAGCACCTCGAGACCTGCGAGCTGCAGGCGCGCGACACGCTGAAGCTCACCGACGCGCACCCGGAGATGGACTGGGCCGACGCCTACGCCATCCAGGACGCGATCCTCGCGCGCAAGCTGGCCCGCGGCGGCCGCCTGGCCGGGCTGAAGGCGGGGCTGACCTCGCACGCCAAGATGCGCCAGATGGGCGTGGCCGAGCCGGTGTTCGGCTTCCTGGCCGACAGCTTCTCGGTGCCCGAGGGCGGCGAGGTGAAGACCGCCGAGCTGATCCACCCGAAGGTCGAGCCCGAGATCGTCTTCGTGCTCAAGCGGCCGCTGGCCGGCCCGGGCTGCCACATCGCCAGCGTGCTGGCGGCGACCGACTTGGTGCTGCCCGGCATCGAAGTCATCGACAGCCGCTACCGCGACTTCAAGTTCGACCTGAAGAGCGTGGTGGCCGACAACACCTCGGCCTCACGCTTCGTGGTCGGCGGGCGCGCGCTGCCCGCCGACGAGTTGGACCTGCGTACGCTGGGCGTGGTGATGGAGAAGAACGGCAAGATCG
>Ga0105046_10013613_pt1 | contig 12587 bp, 8 predicted proteins | sample MAT03_FD_78385 | JGI IMG/M metagenome (GOLD analysis project Ga0105046, IMG submission 78385) | Freshwater microbial communities from Lake Fryxell liftoff mats and glacier meltwater in Antarctica - MAT-03 (megahit assembly) | ecosystem: Environmental > Aquatic > Freshwater > Ice > Liftoff... | reverse complement strand
TTATCTATGAAATGCATGTTCGAGGCTTTACTCAAAGTAAGACGGCGAAAGTAACTTGCCCCGGATCTTACTTGGGCGTGATTGAAAAGATCCCTTATCTTCAAAGTTTGGGAATAACTGCTGTCGAGTTAATGCCGGTCCATGAGTTTCCCATCAAAGATATTCACGGTAACATCAAAGAACGACCAAACTATTGGGGTTATGATCCTTTAGCATTCTTTGCTCCACATCGAGGATACGCACACTCGTCAGAACCAGGCGCTCAAGTCGACGAATTCAAGACGATGGTCAAGGCTCTTCATCAAGCAGGCATCGAAGTCATCTTGGATGTCGTGTTTAACCACACTTGCGAAGGAAACGAACGTGGCCCTGTTCTTTCGTTTAAAGGTCTCGAGAATCAAACCTATTATATGCTCAGCGGTGGTGGTGCCCATTATGGCAATTACACCGGTTGCGGAAACACCTTTAATGGGAACCATCCCGTATGTCGTGAGCTGATCTTTCATTGCCTTCGGCACTGGGTTCATAATTACCATATCGACGGTTTCCGATTTGACTTGGCTAGCATCCTCTCACGCGATCGTTATGGAAACTTGATTCCTAACGCCCCAGTGATCGATTTGATTGCTGAAGATCCAATGTTGGCCGACACAAAGATCATCGCTGAAGCATGGGATGCGGCGGGAGCTTATCAAGTCGGATCGTTCGGTGACTTGCGATGGGCTGAATGGAACGGCAGATACCGTGACGATGTGCGTCGCTACTGGCGAGGTGACTCCGGGATGGTTGGAGCGATGGCTACCCGACTCAGCGGCTCATCTGATCTTTATGAACACTCCGGACGAGCCCCCTCCAACAGTATCAACTTCATCACATCGCACGACGGATATACGATGAATGACTTGGTAAGCTATCGTGAAAAGCACAACGAAGCGAACGGAGAAGGAAATCGTGATGGGGATAATAACAATCTAAGCGACAACTATGGGGTCGAAGGTCCGACTCGCAAAAAACCGATTGAACAGCTTCGATTACGTCAAATCAAGAACATGATTGGAACGCTTCTACTGAGTCAAGGCGTTCCAATGCTGGTGATGGGTGATGAAGCACGTCGAACTCAAAAGGGAAACAACAATGCTTATTGCCAAGACAATGATACTTCGTGGTTCAATTGGAGCCTCGTCGAATCCAACCAAGAATTGTTGCGATTTGTTCGCGGACTAACAGCTTTTCGTCGCCAGCAACCAGCATTGATGCGGGACCGCTTTTTAAGCGGTCGACCAATTGATACTCGCGGAGTTCCTGATGTAAGTTGGTTCGAGTCAACTGGCAAACCAATTCAATGGGATAAACCAGACGGCAGCTTGATTTGCTGGCTAGCAAAGCCATCGGCAAGTGATGACCCAGCAGGCTTCGGACGTGACCTCATGATCATTATGAATGGTACTGGCGAGACGAAGAAGATGGTCTTACCAGACGTGACGCGAGGGCAGCGATGGCGTTTGTTTATGGATACGAGCAAGGAAAGTCCCGAGGACATTTATCCGGATCTTGACGGCCCGGAACCACCGCCAAACCGGAACCTGGACCTGCAGTATCGCTCAATGATGGTCTTCGTCGCGGAAGCGTAATATTTGGCCTCGTCAGAAGAGTTTGTTTGCGATTGTTCACGATCTGCTATCCGACACTTAGTAATATCTATTGTTGTTTAACTAGATATAAAGTTCGCTTCGCCTATTCGATTGAACTCTTGATAGTCTAACTTAGCTTTAAGCGAATCAACACCATTTCCACGTCCGTGATGCCTGAAGCTAGCGAACTAACTTTTGCTAGTGCGCGTTTAAAAAACGTTATGATTGGACATGTTGCGATTTCATTGGTAGCAACCGTCCTGCATTTGGTGATTGCCCAATCCTGCGTTAGTCCAGACCCTTTCACTTACGGTACATATGGCGAGTTGCTCCTTCAAGGGCAACAATTGTATTCGGATATCGTTACTGATAAACCGTCACTTGCGGTTCTACTTTTTGCATTCCCGAGCGAATCGGAAGCGTTTGCCAACCGAGTAAGGCGATTAGAAGGTCCGATTTTGGTATTAGGCGCTAGCGGCTTTGTCGGTGCCAACCTATTTCGTTCGCTACTGGCCATTCGCGAGGATGTTCATAGTATCGCCATGCGTCAGCCTTCCTGGCGTTTGGGGCGTATTCATTCGAAACGAAAAGCCAACTCATTTATCAAACGAATTTGCATCTAACGTCGCGCTTACTTGAGCGATTGTTGCAACGCTCAATTGCTTGTTAAATTCACGCAGGAAGCTCTTCCGAATATGGCGACCAGTCGGCTGGCCCCAACGAAGTCGTTCGCACCACCCCCAATAGTCACTATGCGGTATCTCTTTTAACATCGTTTCTGGCAATAAGACTATGATTACCAACATGGGTACCATCCAGCTTGACGACAGTACTTTTAGCAATCATGATTTTTTGCTCACTTTCGATCTTTTCAATTGCGATTCTCGGTGAGTATCTGGCGAAGATTAAGTAGCAAATCGGCAGTGTCCGCTTTGCGGCTTGTAAACTTGTTTGTGCGAGCCCGGAGGAGTGTCAAAATTTTGCAATTCCGCTGTTTTGGGTGGCTTCGACGCGAACTTTTGAAACTTTTCAAAAATGCCGGGAAGCAAAATGATTCTCCATTCGTTATCCTATTTGTGTGCTTCGATTCCTGAAGATAGGACACGCCAACATTTCCAATGGACGAGACGAAAAACATGATCCAAAGCATTCTGTTTCAATTGCGATACTTTTTAGTCTTTTGCACGATGGGATTGCATTTCGTTACATTTTTACAGCCGCTCCTTTCAGACGACACGAAACCTGTTCACGAGACTTCCGAATCGATATTGGCTGCTGATGCAGGCAGGATTTTGAACGACTACTGCTTTCGTTGCCATCGCGGTGAAGGTTCCTCGTCGGGAAGGTATTCATTTAACGCTCGCCGTGTCTCAACCATCTTGGATGAAAGCATGGTCGTCGAAGGTAATCCGGATGACTCAGATCTGCTCGCCGCCGTGATCAGCGGACGAATGCCGCCAAAAGAACAAAAGGGTCTGCCTCGCCCTTCGGCGGGCGAGGTCCAGATTCTACGTCAATGGATCAAAGAAGGTGCCAAGGAATTCCCTGCACCAAAGCGTCGTCCGTTCATGTCGCTCAATACAGTGCTCAAACGCATTATCGAACACAACCAATCTTTGGAACAACGAGTTCGAAAAAACGTACGCTACTTCACCTTAGCCAACCTCTATAACGATCCAAGCGCCGATGATCGCCAATTGCGGATGACCCGCGCTGCACTGGCAAAAGCACTCAATAGCCTGAGCTGGGAACGTACGATCGTCGTTCCTAAGGCGATTGATCCGGAGGAAACGATCTACTCAATCGATATCTCACTGTTAGGTTGGCAGCGAGATCATTGGGCTGCAGTGGTTTCCGGCTACCCGTACGAAGTCGATCCGGAGGCGATTGACAATATCGCCGGCAACGAAGAATCAGCTAAGTTGCGACAGTATGATACCGATATGGCTCTCCTGAACGGAAATGATCGAATGCTGCGTCATCTTCGAGCTGACTGGTTCATCACTCAGGGACTTCGACCCAAGCTCTACCACAAGCTGCTTTATGAATTGGTTCTACCAGAGCTTCGCAACCGTGTAGATAATCCCCAAACACCGAACAATCCAAAGTCAATGACCGATCGCGATTTGGAGACGTTTCTTGGTGTCTCCGTGCAAAAAAATATTTTTGACCATCCGATCAAAGCTAGACGGGCAGGCTACAACGAGAGCGGGATCTCGGGACAGAACCGCATGATCGAGCGCCACTTATTCGGCCATGGCTATTATTGGAAGTCGTACGATTTCTTGGACAGCAATTCGCGAGCAATTTTGAGCGGGTTCCCGCTAGGACCTGTTCGAGACAAGGACAACGAATTCGCATTCACACATGATGGCGGCGAAATCATCTTTTCGTTACCGAATGGGCTGCAAGGCTATCTGCTTTCGACTGGCAAAGGCGAACGGCTGGACGCTGGCCCGATTGAAATAGTTGGTGACGCGCTCAAGACGTCCGGGAATCAATTGATTGTCAACGGTCTTTCTTGCATCGTTTGCCATCGCAAAGGAATGATCGAGCCGCCGCCGGATGAGGTCCGAACGTCTGCTTTGGTTTACGCTGGTATCGCAGATCGAGTTAGAGATTTGTATCCAAAGCCAGAGGAAATGAGGCAGATGGTCGAAGACGACGAAAAAGCTTTTAAGAGTGTGGCACACGAACTATTGGGACCTTTTCTGATTGCAGGCGACGACAAAAAATCCGAAGTGGACAAGCTTCCAGAGCCAGTTGGTGAAGTCGCTAGGAAGTATCTTCTTGAGCCTATGAATATCGATACTGTTGCCAGCGAGTTGTTCTACAGCGACGTGTCGACCCTGCAAGTCTTACTCAAGAAGAATCCTCAAGCGAGACTGATTGGACTGGGCCAGTTAAACAACGAGAATGGAACGATCAAACGTGCTGCCTGGGAAGCTCGCCAAGGGAGAAGCTTGATGCAGCAAGCGGTTGACGTTCTCGGTTACGCGAACGAATAAATGCTGGCAATGGAAGACCATTTTCGTTTACTTAGTTTCAAACTTTTAATTTGTCTTAGCCTTGTAATTTGATTGATAAACATGTTGAAGAATAACTTGTGGGCCCTAATTTGTACGACTCTGTTATCTTTCAACGCGAACTCAGTGACATTTGCCGACAGCAATCAGACGCTGGATGGTCAGATTAACGGTCTTGCGGATGACATTCGTCAGCTTATAAAGCACGATCGTGTCCTGGGCACCAATCGCAAACTGAAGCTCGACACTCCGTCTGCCGATGGACTAGATGACCATTTGACTCCATTCTTTGAGCAAGCCTTCAGGACACGTTTGGTTGACATCCTTGACGAATCATCTTCGCTACGCCTGAAGGTGAACTATGCGTACCTTGAAAGCGAGTCTATCGAGAACAAAGGCAAGCGAGTGATTCAGTTAGTCGCAAGGATCTTTGACAAAGGCAAGCCGATCAAGTTACCTCCACGCGAGGGTGCCGTCCCTGTCGAAGAATTAGCCTTTCGCGATATCAATAATACTGCCGAGATTGGAAAAATGCTTGGCGTCACAATGACTCCGGTAGACTCCAAGAAGCATGACGAGCGAATCGAAGCCACCGCCGAAGCGTTTGATAATCCATCCTTCCAGCTACAAGGTAAGACGCAAGTATTTGATGCCAAGTCGGAGCGTTTTATGGTCGAACTGAGGCAACGGATCGGTGGAAAAGGAGACGCTGTTCCCGTATTGGTTGACGACCTTGGAGGCAAAGCATTCGCCTCTATTGACATTGGGAACACCTATGAAATCGCGTTATACAACTATGATCCAGAATTCGACGTCGTTGGAAAGGTAAGCATCGACGGGTTGGATGCAATAAGTGCGTTTTCTACGGATATGGACTCCGAAGGAAAGAGGGTCGTCTATCCGGGTTACTTCGTTCCGCGTGCGAGTGGAGGCATGCCAGGAGTTCATGTAATTCCAGGTTGGATGAAAACGGTCCGGCCTGGTAATGATAACATCTACGAATTTGTGGTAAATCAACTTGGTAAGGGTGCAGCATCTTCACTGAATGTGAAAGGAAAAATGGGCGTCGTTACAATCAGTTTCTTTGTTTCTTACAAACCAACTGGAGAGAAAGGGCGTTCCACAGAATTCGGTGAAACCGGTTTAGGGAAGCCACGTAAACAAGATTACAACTTGATCGAAGCGAATATCGAGTCCGAGCCTAAATCCATCGTCAGCGTTCGTTACTCGCGAAGCCCGAATTAGCGAGAAAACGATTGCACGGCGCGTAATGCCAACATCGTGGCGGCTAAAGCCTGAACACCAGCGCTGGTGCAAAGCCTTTAAACGCTTCCTCGCATAAACAAACACATCACATGTACCCAATCATGAATAAACCATCCGTCAAGTTATCGCTCACGATTGTGTTGGTATTCCAATTTGCCCTTGGGACCAATGCATTTGCACAGGCGAAATTGCCGGCACCCAAGAAGTATGCGATCTTGATTGGAGTTACGAAGTACGATCATGCAGGGATGAATGGGAGTGATCCATTGCAGTTCCCCGAGGCGGATGCCAACGCGATTGGCGAGTTGCTAACACAACATGGTTACCAGGTCGAATATCTGCTTGGGAGCGAAGCGACACGCGAAGCAATCCAAACCAAATTGCAAGGGTTGATCAATATGGGAAATGCCGAAGGGGTCGCGTTTGTTGGCTTCTTTGGCCACGGCGTGCAGATGGAGTTTAGGGATACTCAAGGGAATAAGTCGATCGAAGGCTGCTTTTGCCCGTTTGATACCAATATACGCTATGCGATCGATGCCGACGGTAAAAAGCTGTTCGATAAAGAAAAGCAGCTCACCGAGCCTGATCCGAAATCTTTAGTAAAAATGTCGGAGGTGGTCGAGGCATTGTCCCATGCCAAGGCGGATACTCGGTTCATGATAGCCGACTGTTGCCGTGAGGCACCTAATCGAGCACGTGGTCGAAACCTGGGTTTGGGTGCCAATTTCAATACCGACAAATTGCCTACGCAAACCGTCATGCTTTTTGGCTGCAAACCAGGCGAGCTATCGCTTGAAAGAAACGACTGGGGGCATGGTGCGTTCACTCTCGCTCTTTTGGAAGAGCTCTCCGCGATGGCTGAAATAGGTCCGGTTATGACAGGAACGTTAGCCGATCGAGTCAAGTTAAAAGTTCAGCGATTGACTAGCAAGAAACAGAATCCGATACCTATTTCACTCGACACAATCGACTTGATGCTTGATGTCGCGAAAAAGCAAAAGACCGATCAAGTGGATATTTCTGGTTCCAAGGCGGGTCAAGTGCGTCCGGCGAATAGCGATGACATCGCGATGGCCTGGATCCCGGCAGGCAGCTTCAAGATGGGAAGCCTGAAAACGGAAAAGGGAAACAACCCAAACGAGAGTCAAGTTTCGGTCGCGTTAACAAAAGGATTTTGGCTGGCGCAGACCGAAGTGACTCAAGGACAATGGAAGTCGGTGATGGGAACAGAACCTTGGAAGATGCAGGATTTTGTCAAAGAAGGGAGTCAGTATGCAGCAACCTATATCTCTTGGGACGAAGCGAATGCATTTCTAAGTAAGCTGAACGAACGAGAGCACCGCGATGGGACGTTGCCGAGGAATTGGTCATATAAATTGCCCACTGAAGCGCAGTGGGAGTATGCCTGTCGTCATGGAACTTCAACTCGTTTTAGCTTTGGTGAAAGCGATGAACAAATGAATCAATATGCATGGTTCGCAAGAAATAGCGGGAGTAACAATGAAGAGTACGCACACGAAGTAGGCAAGAAAAAGGCCAATACATTTGGGTTGCATGACATGCATGGCAATGTTTGGGAATGGTGTCGCGATACTTACTTGGACTCGTTAGCAGGCGGAAGTAACCCGGAGGCAAACACAAAGGGCCCGCACCGAGTGTTTCGAGGAGGCGGCTGGAATGACCCGCCTGTGGATTGTCGGTCGGCTTTCCGAAACTGGGGCTTGTTAGGCAATCGGTTCAATGACCTTGGTTTCCGCGTCTCTCTCCAGTCGGAATAGTAGAGAGCGAGGCAAGCACATTGGAATCTCGATCAAGGCAATTGCTCAATTGATCGAGAGCTGATATTGATTTTTTGAATGTTTTTGGTACGCTTTGCGTCAAGCGATTTTCGGTAACGTTGACGGGCTTTTAACGATTTCTGGAACACAAAATGAAGCTAATACTTGTTTCTCTTTTAACGCTCACGGTGTTGACTCTTCAAGTACGAGCAGAGCCTACTCCTCTCCATGCATTAGTGATAGGAAATAGTGAATACAAAAAAGGGCCGCTCAAGAACCCAACGAACGATGCAGATCTTATAAGAAAGACGTTGGCCGACCTCGGCTTCGAGGTTACCTTCCATACGAATCTCAATCACAAAGAGATGGACAATGCTTTGAATGCTTTCTGCCGAAACCTTCCCAAAGGTGGAGTTTCGCTCTTCTTCTATGCAGGTCATGGACTCCAAGACAAACATTCAAAGAATTATTTGATACCTGTCGATGCAGAGTTACAGTCGGAAGCCAGTGTAAAATACCAAACTCTACCAGTAGAGTACGTGACCGAATCTCTGAATGATTCGAAGAGCAACCTTAAAATCATCGTTCTCGATTGCTGTCGCGACAATCCGTTTGAAAGGTCCTGGGGACGAGGGCTTGCATCGCGCGGACTTGCGAATACCGAAGCCCCCAATGGGTCAATTGTTGCGTTTGCTACCGACAACGGAGATTCAGCTTCTGACGGATCTGGAGTCAATTCGCCATTTACTAAAAATCTTGCTGTTGCTTTAAAGCAAGGAGCGAAGGAGGGGAAGGGTGTGCTAGAGGTTTTTCGGGACGCTAGTAGGGCAGTTGGACGAGAGGTCAATCAGAAACCACACATTCATTTTGATGCTACCATGGACGAATTTTACCTCTCATTCTCTAAATCGAAGCAGCCCTCAAATTCGAAGCCACAAATTGGTGACGTCGAAAATGAATCGTTCAACAAACCAAGAATTTCAGAATCGATCGAGAAGTTTTTGGCCGACGCTAATGATTTTTCTGCTGAACGGAAATTCGATCGAGCAATCGAAGCCTATACGAACGTGATCGTAGACACTGATAGTCCTCCGAGTGTTCTCGGGGAAGCGAGAAAAGGACGCGGGAATGCGTATCTGTCCCGCAAGAGTTCCGTAGATGATATCGGTCGCGCAATCTCCGACTTTAAGACGATAGGCGAGAATGGCGTGAAGTTGAATATTCTCGTCGACCAGGCGAATCTACGGGTCGAAAATGCGATGACAGCGAAGGTCTCGAAGAATGAGAAAGTGACCGTAACAGAGAGAAAGGGTGATTGGTTATGGATTCACTCGGTTGGGGGAGACGAAAGTCGTAGAGGCTGGGCCCAATTTAGCGCCTTCGTTACTCCCATCGTGAATTCAAATACGGTTTACAACTCAAGCCCAATTAACTTAAGTACAAACAGCCAGATCCAGTCGACGCCCATTGTTCAATCGCCGACTCCCTACCCCCGACCCTCAGATCAATATTCTCAACCAATTCCGTCAAGACAATACACACAGAATCAACCAACGAAGAATATGCAATCGAATCAATATTCACAGCCAGCTCAATCGAGGCAATACTCGCAGAATCAACAATCCACTATGCCTAGGCAATCCAGCACTCGCCCACTGAATGCATTTCAAACGCCCGAATGGGAATCACTAGATAGAGCAAAGGAAATGAAACAAGAGCAACAAAGGTGGGATCGCGAAAATCGCAGTAAATGATTATAGAGGTCAATGACTACTCGATTTTGGCTGTCGTAGATCGAGGTGAATAAAGATTATTGGAACTCAGTGATGGGAACAGATTCGTAGCCGCGAAAAGAAAATGCTACATCGCAGCAAGACCTGAACTTTTTGCAACTAATCTTTTGTCTTAGACCGGGAAATGCTCTATCTAATGAAAGTTTTTCAATGCAAACGAATTTAAGTGCTATTTGGGACTCGATGAGAGCAAATGATTTCGAGTCTGCAGCTCGCGAGGCTCAGAAGTATTTAAGCGATCCTGACAGTAGTTGTGCATCTGAAGCACGAAAGATTCTTGCTCTCGCATACTTCCGCCTGAGAAATCACGCTGCCGCCGTCCCGCTCTTTTTGACGATCGCCGAGTCGAGTACTGAGGCAAACGACTGGTTTAATGTCGTTACCTCAGCAACTCTATCAGGAAACGTTAGCCTAGGCGAAACAGCCTTTGAACGAGCAATGGCATGTCAGAAGGACGCAAATTTTTCCCAGAATCCAACTGCGCCATTTATGATGTTGTATTATGGATATGCTTTGAGAGATATTGGTGAATTCGCGAAAGCCTTTGATCAACTCGACGCAATCCGTGCAGTCTTCGAAGGCTTACCTACAACCGATTCTCACTACGTCAATAGTCTTGGGGTTCCCCAATTAGCTCAAGTAATAAATTTAGCGGTAGATATTTTGGTTCAGATGAGGACCAAGGTGAATGTCTGTGAATGGATTGACTCCTTTGCTGCGAACATTGATGCCGATGGAAAGTCACAGCTGCTAGAACTCAGACAAGTAATCGAAGGCAGCAAGTAGCATCACAGCCTTTTCAAAGCAAATGCCGCAGTCGGGACAATTCACTCGTCAGATGAATTTAACGGCCGTTCCCCAAATTGGAATAAAATCGAAACGACGAGCATTAGTAGTCGGCCAAAGCGATGCTACCCCGCACGAGCGTATCGATGGATTGGCTCGTTTGGCTACCCGAGAATTGGACACAGTGGACTGAATTGAAAAACATCTCTTCAATGAATCTCCAATGTGCGCTACTAAATGTCAGTCAGATGGGCAAAGCCGACTATTTGTCGATTGCTGCTGGCAGGACAGCCGTAGAACTAATGGACAATGCAGGCAGAGCTGTCGCAAGCGAAATCGTGAAGCGGTGGTCTTTGCGTCCCGTCATTGTGCTTTGTGGACCCGGCAACAATGGCGGCGATGGGTTTGTAGTAGCCCGATATCTCTCCGAATTGGGATGGACCGTTCGCGTCGCTTTACTTGTCTCACGTGAGAAACTTACAGGCGCTGCGCGGCACCACGCGGATTTATGGCTTGAATCCGTGGAGCCATTGGTCCCTGCTTCGCTGAATGGCGCGAAAATGGTGGTCGATGCAATCTTCGGAGCTGGCCTTAGCCGACCCCTTGAAGGCTCAGCGTCAGAGACCTTGACCTCTGCTGCCAGTTTGAAATTACCGATTGTTGCCATTGATGTTCCAAGTGGAATGATGGGCGATACCGGCGAATCGTTAGGCGTTGTTGCGTCTGATTTAACTGTGACATTCTTTCGTAAGAAGCCAGGACATTTGCTGTTGCCCGGTAGACAATTGTGTGGCGAGGTCGTTATTGCTGACATCGGCATTGCAACGGACGTTCTTGCGCAGATCTCACCGAATACCTTTGAGAACGATCCTTGCCTTTGGATGGATAAGCTGCCCCGACCAATGGATCGGGGAAATAAGTATACGCGGGGACATGCGTTGATCTCGGGAGGCTACCCGATGACCGGTGCCGCTCGGTTGGCGGCACGCGCGGCGGCTCGTGTGGGTGCTGGGCTCACGACGATTGCAGTATCGCCGGTCGCATTTCCCATCTATGCAGTCGCGCTGACAAGCATTATGGTCCAACCACTATCGGCGCCGGATGATTTTCACCATCTCTTGGAAGAGACTCGGTACACTGCATTTCTTATTGGTCCTGGTTCCGGAACGGGAGAAGAAACACGCACTCGGGTGCTGGCCATGCTGAAGACCGGTAGACCCACTGTGCTCGATGCAGACGCGATCACGGCCTTCGCAGACAATCCACTGACACTGGATCAAGCGATCACCGGTCCCTGTGTTTTGACGCCGCACGATGGAGAGTTTCGTCGCCTCTTCGACCCGAGCGGCGATAAGTTGACCCGTACTCGCAACGCTGCCAAGCGAAGTGGAGCCATCATTATTCTCAAGGGTAGCGACACAGTCATCACGTCCCCAGATGGTCGGTCGATTATTAACAGCAACGCGCCACCAACCTTGGCCACGGCCGGTTCAGGCGATGTGTTGAGTGGATTGGTGCTCGGGCTGCTCGCGCAAGGCGTGGAACCGTTCCTCGCTGCTTCCGCCGCGGTATGGCTACATGGTGCGACGGCGATTGAATTTGGCCCCGGCCTGATTGCTGAGGATCTGCCGGACGTGTTGCCAATTGTTCTTCGTCGTCTCTATAAGAGACAATAAGGCGACGAGCAGAATCGACAGGCCGATTCCCAATTTAGCGGAACGGCGCAAGCCGTCCGGTATCACGGGATCGGAGGACTCGCGCAATCAGAAGCAGATGTCGTCAATTAGAATCCACAAAATTGCCCGAAAAGCAATTTGTGCGTGTCCTACGCTTCTTGGCGACGATTACGGGATCAACGGCTGACCAATTCGTTTTTCGAACTTCTCGGGGGTCAGCAACTCAATTTCTCCGTTGTCGCCGTCTGTGAAGTAGATCAAGTACTCATCTAAATCAGCCCGCTGGCCATCGACGATGTCGCCAGCGGCACTAAACGTGATCGTCTTTCCCTTTGGTAGGCTGACCGACTGCCAAACCGGTTGGATGTCTTCAGCCACATCCCAAGCCGTCAGCACGCTTTCATCAGAACCGCAATAGAACCGATCGCCCGAGGGATTCCAGTGGTTGGCGGCATAGCCGGATCCGTTGCGACTGCGAGATGTTAATAATGATCCATCGGCTTTAGTGACGTGCATTCTAAAGTTATAATTTACAAGGTATCCGCCTACGCGAGGACGCAACTCATCGCTAAATCCCGGAAATGACCGCTCTAGGGTCGGCGTGCCGTCAGACTTGTACCAGCTATTGGGA
>Ga0105046_10013611_pt1 | contig 12587 bp, 12 predicted proteins | sample MAT03_FD_78385 | JGI IMG/M metagenome (GOLD analysis project Ga0105046, IMG submission 78385) | Freshwater microbial communities from Lake Fryxell liftoff mats and glacier meltwater in Antarctica - MAT-03 (megahit assembly) | ecosystem: Environmental > Aquatic > Freshwater > Ice > Liftoff... | reverse complement strand
CGCCCTTCACCAACCAGGCACGTTATTTCCAGGTCACCTGGGACCCGACCTATGGCGACCCGCGTGGCCGCAGCGTCTACGCCAGCGTGCAGTACAGCTTCAAATAACAGCACCCTGAAGCGGCAACCGCCGCCAGGCCTCAAAACTGAACTGGCCGCGAACAGCACCGAACAGCCCCGAGCAGCCCCGAACAGCCCCGAACGGCATTGCCGTTGCGGGGCATTTTTTCGTCAGACCTGGCCTGGGCGGCGTGGCCAGCGCCAGCGCGTGCGGTTGTTCACGTGCCGGTGGCCGTGTAGGAATTTTCCTGACAAGGCGACGACAAAAAGCAGGACAGCCGCCACGGAACTGGGCTGATGGAACAGCTCATTTCTGCCACCTACAGTCTGTTTCATTCCTCGCCGTCAGACACCTCCCTGACACACCTGCCCACACCTCAACCGCCGGAACAACACCATGACACCCGAACAGATCCTTGCCGAGATTCGTGAAGCCAACCTGTCTTACCTGATGCTGGCGCAAAGCCTGATCCGCAGTGACCGTGAACAAGCGCTGTACCGCCTGGGCGTGAACGAGGACACCGCCGCTCTGATCGGCAAGCTGACCCCCGCGCAGATGATGAAGATTGCCGGCGGCAGCACCCTGCTGTGCCGCTTCCGCATGGACGATGACGTGGTCTGGAACCTCATCACCAGCCACGGCAAGGGTGCTGCCAACGACGGCCTGTCGCGCCTGCATGCGTCAATTCTTCTTGCTGGCCGCCACCAGGAAGCTGCTTGAGATTGCCTACTTCGAAGACCAGACGGAACTGACACCATGCCCCGCAACAAAAGCATCCTGACCGAAGCCAAGCAGATCGAGCGCGCTGTCACCCTCATCCACCTGGGTGCGCGGCTGCAGGTGCTGGAAAGCGAAACCGACCTCAGCTACGAACGCCTCCTGCGTTTGTACAAAGAGGTCTCGGGGCGCAGCCCCAGCAAAGGCCAGTTGCCGTTCTCGACCGACTGGTTCATGACCTGGCAGCCGAACATCCACGCCAGCCTGTTCCTCAACATCCACGAGTACCTGAACAAGGCCGCGGCGATGGACGAGATCGACAACGTCATCAAGGCCTACCAGCTTTACATCGAACAGATCGGCTCGCACGGCCTGGAGCCGCTGCTCAGCGTCACCCGCGCCTGGCGGCTGGTGAAGTTCGTGGACAACGGCATGCTCACCATGACCGAGTGCAGCAAGTGTGGCGGCCACTTCGTGACCCACCCGCATGAGATCTCGCGCCACTTCGTCTGCGGCCTGTGCAACCCGCCAGCGCGTGCGGGCAAGGGCAAGCTGGCCGGCAGCCTGCAACTCGGCCGTTTGGGCGATGCCGCGGAAGCCGCCGCGCTGGCGCACGCGGCCCATTGAGGGCGCTGCGCCCGAAACAAACGGACACAGCCGCAGGCTCAAGTGCCAATCGGGCCCTGCCGACAACACAGATGCGATTGGGTTGATTTGTTTCTTTGTCTCCTCCTGGCACAGGCCTCTGTGCTTTTGGGCGGGCCCCTGCGGGCCCGCCCTTTTTCTTGATGGCTGCCGCTGGTCGCAAACCAGCCATCGGCTGGCGCCCTGCGGCCTGGCCGTGGCCTTTGCCGGCGTTGCTGGCCTGGGTACTGGCCTGGGCCTTGTGGCGTGGCGGCATGGCTCTCGGTCTGGCTGCGCCACTGGCCTGGGGCGCTGCACTGGCACTGGGGGTCGCCTTGGCATTGGCCTGTCAGGGGCTGCGGCGGCGCTTGTTGGCCGCCGCAGGATTCCCCGTGCTGACGCTGGCCCTGGACAGTCTGCCGCTGCTGCCGGCCTGGGGTTGGGGCTTGATGGCGCTGCCGCTGCTGGCGCTGTACCCCGTGGGCGCCTGGCGCGACGCGCCGTTTTTCCCGACACCTAAAAACGCGCTGGCCGGCCTCGATGCCGTGCCGGGCCTGACAACGCCCGCCCGGGTGTTGGACGCCGGCTGTGGCCTGGGCCACGGCTTGCAGGCACTGCACCCGCTTTGGCCGACGGCGCAGATGGCGGGGTTGGAACGCAGCCGGGTGCTGCGCTGGGCCGCTGCCTGGCGCTGTCCTTGGGCCCGTGTGCTGGGTGGCGATATGTGGGCGCATTCCTGGGCTGAATATGACTTGGTCTACGTCTTCCAGCGGCCTGAGTCGATGGCGCGGGCCCACGCCAAGGCCCAGCACGACATGGCGCCGGGCAGTTGGTTGGTCAGCCTGGAGTTTGCAGTGCCGGGGGTGCAGGCACAGACCTGCTTGTCAGGCCCTGGCCGGCGTGACGTGTGGCTGTACCGCGTCGGTGGCGAGGCCCGGCAGCTGAAACAAGGCTCAAACGCCGACCGCCGCCGCCGATAACAGCCTCATAGCCCGTGTCGCCCTCGCAGCACGGGCCTTGCTGCGAAACACACACACCATGTTCGTCATCGTCGGTTGGGTCGTCGTCATGCTTTGCATCTTCGGGACGTTCATTGCCCACGGCGGCAACATGGGCCCGATTCTCAAAGCCCTGCCCTGGGAAATGGCCATGATCGGCGGGGCCACGCTGGGCGCCTTCCTGGTCAACAACCAGATGACGGTCATCAAGGCCACCCTGTCCGGCGTGGGCGCGTGCTTCAAGGCAGGCAAGTACACCAAGGCGCGCTACATGGAACTGCTGGCCTTGATGTATGACATCTTGCAGAAGGCGCGCAAGGAAGGTTTGATGTCGATCGAGAAGGACGTCGAAGACCCGCACAGCAGCCCGTTGTTCCAGAAGTACCCCGCCGTGGGCAGTGACCACCATGTGACCGAGTTCATCACCGACTACCTGCGCATGATGGTGTCGGGCAACCTGAACGCGCACGAGATCGAGTCCTTGATGGACAGCGAAATCGAAACCCACCATCACGAGGCACACGCTCCCGTGGGTGCGATCCAGCGTGTGGCCGGCGGCCTACCGGCTTTCGGCATCGTGGCCGCCGTGCTCGGCGTGATCAAGACCATGGGTTCGGTCGGCCAGCCGCCGGCAGTGCTGGGCGCCATGATTGGCTCAGCCCTGGTGGGCACGTTCCTGGGTATCTTGCTGGCCTATGCCTTCGCCGAGCCACTGGCTGGGTTGTTGGAGCAGAAGGTGGAAGAGGGCAGCAAAGAACTGCAATGCATCAAGACCACGCTCCTGGCCAGCATGCAGGGCTACGCCCCGCAAGTGGCCATCGAGTTCGGCCGCAAGGTGCTGCTGAGCACGGTGCGCCCCACCTTTGGCGAGCTTGAAGCTCACGTGAAGAAGAAATGATGCCGTCGCACGTGTCTTTAGCCTGGCCAAGGCCATGCACGGAACTGGCTTTGCCAGGCCGTTGCATGAGCCCCCTCGGGGGGTGGCGAAGGCGCGCAGCGACAAGCCTGGGGGTCCATTGCCATGGCTGGTGATGCCAAGAAGCTCCAGCCGATCATCATCAAGCGCGTCAAGAAGGGCGGGCATGCGGTGCATGGCGGCGCCTGGAAGATTGCCTACGCCGACTTCGTGACGGCCATGATGGCCTTCTTCCTGCTGATGTGGCTGCTGGGCAGCACCTCCGAGGGCGACAAGAAGGGCATCTCCGACTATTTCGGCACTCCGCTGAAAGTGGCCATGATGGGCGGGGGCTCGGGCTCAGGTGATTCCTCGCACGTCATCAAGGGCGGCGGTGAAGACCTCACGCGCAGCACCGGTCAAGTCAAGCGTGGCGAGATCGAGGCCAAGCGCTCGACGGTGAACCTGCATGTCCTCAAAGCCGAACAGGTGCGCGCGGAAATCGCTCGGCTGGAAGACCTGAAGAACCAGGTACAGAAGAAGATTGAAGAGAACCCCAAGCTGGCAGGCCTGAGCGGGCAGATCAAGCTCGACCTCACGCCCGACGGCCTGCGCATTCAGATCGCCGACCTCGACAAGCGGCCGATGTTTGCATCGGGCAGCGCCGACGTGCAAGCCGGCATGCGCGAACTGCTGCGCGAACTGGGCGCTTTGCTGGCCGAAGTGCCCAATCGCTTGACGCTGGAAGGCCACACCGACGCGCTGCCGTTCGCGGGTAGCGCCGAACGGGGCTACTCCAACTGGGAGTTGAGCGTCGACCGCGCCAACGCCTCGCGCCGCGAACTGCTGGCCGGTGGTCTGGCGGCAGAACAGGTGCTGCGAGTGCAGGGCCTGGCGGCCAGTGCGCCGGCTGACCGCAAAGACCCGGCCTCGCCGGCCAACCGGCGCATCAGCATCGTGGTGATGAACCGCGAGGCCGAAGAGCGCATCTTCCGCAATGCGCTGGATCTGCCCCCAGCCGTTGAAACGCAGCCGCCTGCCGCTGACAGCAGCCCGGCTGGCGCCGCGCTGGCGCCGGGCGTGTCTTCAAACCTCGACAGTGCCTCAAGTCAGACCAACCCCAACCGATAAAACGATCAGCGCAACGTTGAAGGCCCACCCACATGACCACGCCCACCGATCTGAAATTCCTCATCGTCGATGACTTCTCCACGATGCGTCGCATCGTGCGTGGTCTGCTCAAAGAGATGGGCTGCAACAACGCCGACGAAGCCGAAGACGGCGCGGTGGCGTTGAACATGCTCAAGGCTCAAAAGTACGACTTCGTGGTGTCTGACATCAACATGCCCAACATGAACGGCTTTGAGCTGCTCAAGGCCATCAAGGCTGATGCCAGCTTGAAGCATCTGCCGGTGTTGATGGTCACAGCCGAGGCCCGCAAGGAAGACATCGTGCTGGCGGCACAAACCGGTGCCGCGGGCTACATCGTCAAGCCCTTTACCAAGGCCACCTTGGAAGAGAAGCTGCAGAAGATTCTGCAAAAACTCGCCGCCACGGTTTAACAGGGACACCGACAACATGAAGATGGACGACCCCACGACGCTGCAACCCGCTGCGTTTGACGCGACGACTGGCCCCGCGCCAGCCGCCACTACGGCAGCCACTACGGCAGCCTCAACGGCAGCCACAACGCCAGCCACAACGCTAGCCACAGCGGCAGCCTCGCCCGACGTGTTCCAGCAGATCGGCTCGATGACCCGGCTGCTGCACGACACCATGGCGCAGCTGGGTGTGATGCCCAAGCTGCAGCTGTCAACCGACGGCCTGCCCGATGCGCGCAGCCGCCTGACCTACATCGCCACCAAGACCGCCGAGGCCGCCAACAAGGTGCTGAACTCGGTCGACAAGGCCAAGGTGGACCATGCCGAGATCACCACCGCCACGCGCTCGCTGGCTGCAGCCATCCAGGCCGACCCGGTCCGTGCCGTGGCCAGTGGTGCGGTGCTGAACTTCGTGCGTGACGTGGAAGAGCGCACCGCCCGCATCGACCAGCACCTGACTGACATCATGTTGGCGCAGGACTTCCACGACCTGACGGGCCAGGTGGTGGCCAAGGTGGTGGCACTGGCCAACGACCTGGAAGACAGCCTGGTCAAGCTGCTGGTGTCGGTCGTGCCGCCGGATCAACGCGAGAAAGTCGACCCCAACGTGCTGAACGGTCCGGTCGTCAACGCCGAAGGCCGCACTGACGTGGTCGCCAACCAGGGCGAAGTGGACGATTTGTTGGCCAGCTTGGGGTTCTAGCGTCCCGATCCGCGCAGCAGCTCTGCGCGCCTGAACAAAGGCCGCTGTCTTGCACCGAAGACAGCGGCCTTTCTCCTTCTTATCCGGCTCAAGTCGGTAGCGCCGAACGGCACCATGGCGGAGCTCTTCACTGAGCTCAAAACGCCATGGCTCAATCCGCACAAGAACGCACCCTCCCCGCCACACAGCAGCGTCTCGAGAAGGCCCGCAAAGAAGGCCAAGTGGCGCGCTCGCGTGACCTGGGTCACCTGGCGGTGTGGGGCAGTGGTGTGGCCTTGCTGGCTGCGTTTGCACCGCAACTGGCGCACTGGCTGCAAAGGCTGGTGACCCGCGGTTTGCGCTTTGATGCCAAGACTCTTTTCGCCCAGGGTTCGATGACCGAGCGTCTGGCGGCCCTGTCCGAACCGATGTTCGCAGCACTCCTGCCCATTGGCGCCATTACCGCTTTGCTGGCTTTGGCTGCGGGTGTGTTGTGCGGTGGCTGGAACTTCAGCTGGGTGCCATTGCAGCCCAAGTTCGAAAAGCTCGACCCGCTGGCGGGCCTGGGCCGCTTGTTCGGCGCGCAACAGTTGACCGACACCCTCAAGGCGTGTCTGTTGGCAATCGTGTTGGGGCTGGTGGGCGGGCTGTTCCTGAAAGCCCAATGGCTGGCGCATGCGCAGCTGTTGGCCATGCCTTTGCCCGCCGCCCTGGCTGCCAGTGGTGAGCTGATGCGCACGGGGCTGTTGCTGTTGGCCGGCGTGCTGGCGGCCTTCGCCATTGTCGACGTGCCCTTGCAACGACAGATGCACCTGCGGCGCTTGCGCATGAGCCTTCAAGACATCAAGCAGGAAATGAAAGAAACCGAAGGCGACCCCTACCGCAAGGCCGTGGTCAAGCAACGGATGCGTGAAATGGCCGGCAAGCGCATGTTGGCGGCCGTGCCCAAAGCCGATCTGGTGGTGATGAACCCCAGCCACTACGCCGTGGCGCTGAGCTATGACGAGCAGCGCGGTGGCGCGCCCCGGGTGGTGGCCAAAGGGGCAGACCTGCTGGCCTTGCGCATCCGCGACCTGGCACGCGAGCACAAAGTGCCGGTGTTGCAGGCGCCCCCGCTGGCCCGTGCGCTGTACGCCCATTGCGAGGTCGACCAGGAAATCCCGGCGCGCTTGTTCGCCGCCGTGGCCCAGGTCCTGGCCTGGGTCTATCAACTGCGCGATGCGGTGGCCAGTGGTCGCACCCTCGCAGCCGAGGCGCCCGTGCCCGAGGTGCCAGCCGACATGGACCCCTTGAATGACGCCGTGCCAGACCGGGGGCCAAGCAACCCGACAGCCAGCGCGGCTGACGCCGCCGCAGCCCGCAACGCCGCCCGCGTGGAGCCCACGCTGTGAACGGCAGCGCCGAGCTGATGGCCACCCTGAACCGCTGGTTCGGCGGCTCCAGCGATCGGCGCGCAGCGGCGTTCAAGGCGCTGTTGTTGCCGGGCTTCGTGGTGATGATGCTGGCCATGATGGTGTTGCCGCTGCCCGCCTTCTTGCTGGACCTGCTGTTCACCTTCAACATCGCCCTGGCGCTGGTGGTGGTGATGGTGACAGCGCAGATGGTCAAGCCACTGGACTTTGCCGCCCTGCCCACGGTGCTGCTGGTGACCACGCTGTTGCGGCTGTCGCTGAACGTGGCTTCGACACGCGTGGTGCTGATGGAAGGTCACACCGGCCCGGGCGCGGCCGGGCAGGTGATCGAGGCCTTCAGTCATTTCCTGATTGGCGGCAACTTTGCCGTCGGGCTGATCATCTTTGCCATCCTGGTGGTCATCAACTTTGTGGTGGTGACCAAGGGTGCAGAGCGCATTGCCGAGGTCGGCGCACGATTCGCGTTGGACGCCATGCCCGGCAAACAGATGGCCATCGACGCCGACCTGAACGCCGGCCTGATCGACGAAAAAGTCGCCCGCCAACGGCGCCTGGAGGTGGGCGAGGAAGCCGACTTCTTCGGCAGCATGGACGGCGCCAGCAAGTACGTGCGGGGCGACGCCATCGTCGGCTTGCTGATCTTGTTCATCACCATCATCGGCGGCTTCATCGTCGGCATGTCGATGCACGGCATGAGCGCCGGGCAGGCGGCCTCAACCTATGTCACGCTGGCCGTGGGTGACGCCCTGGTGGCGCAGATTCCGGCGCTGCTGGTGTCGGTGGCCTCGGCCATGGTGGTGTCGCGGGTTGGCCGTGAGGAAGACATCGGAGCGCAGATCCGCGGTCAGGTGTTCGACTCGCCCCAGGCCCTGGCCGTGGCCGCCGGTGTGGTGGGCTTGCTGGGGCTGGTGCCGGGCATGCCGCACCTGGTGTTCTTGCTGGTCGCGGGCGGCCTGGGCGCCTTGGCCTGGCAGTTGTTGAAAAAGCGCAAAGCCGCTGCCGCCGCGCCGCAGCGCGCAGCCGGTGACGAGGTCACGCCGGCCGACGCCGAAGCCAGCTGGGACGACCTGACGCCGGTGGACACGCTGGGCCTGGAGGTGGGCTACCGGCTGATCGCGCTGGTCGACAAAACCCGCCAGGGCGACCTGCTGGCGCGGATCAAGGGCGTGCGCAAGAAGTTCGCGCAAGACGTCGGCTTCCTGCCGCCGCCGGTGCACATCCGCGACAACCTGGTGGAGCTCAAGCCGAGTGTCTACCGCGTCACCCTGCGTGGCGCGGTGGTGGGCGAGGGCGAGGCCAACCCGGGCCAGTTCCTGGCCATCAACCCGGGCGGCGTCAGTGCTTCGGCCCAGCAGCAGCTGCCCGGTACCAAGACCACCGACCCGGCCTTCGGCCTGCCGGCCGTGTGGATCGAAGAGCGCCACAAAGAAATGGCCTTAATGGCCGGGTTTACGGTGGTTGATTGCGCGACTGTCGTGGCCACCCACCTTTCACACTTGATGCAGGTGAATGCGGCCCGATTGTTGGGCCGCGTGGAGACGCAATCCTTGGTCGAGCACGTCACCCGACTGGCCCCTAAATTGATCGAGGACGTGGTACCCAAGATGGTCGGAATCGCCACCCTGCAGCGTGTGCTGCAACTGCTGCTGGAAGAAGGTGTGCACATCCGTGACATGCGCTCCATCGTCGAGTGTCTGGCTGAGCATGCAGCGACCGTCACCGACCCGGCTGAACTGGCCCGGCGCATCCGCATTCACCTGGCTCCGGCCATCGTTCAACAGATCTACGGCCCGACCAAAGAGCTCGACGTGATTGCGCTGGACCCCGACCTGGAACGCCTGGTCACACAAGCATTGACCAGCCCGAACGGCGCTGCGCTGGACCCTGGCGTGGCCGACACCTTGAGCCGCAGCGCCACCGAGTCAGCGCGCAAACAGGAAGACCTGGGATTCCCGGCTTGTTTGTTGGTGCCCGACATCATCCGCGCGCCCATGGCGCGGTTGCTCAAGCGCGCTGCACCGCGCTTGAAGGTGCTGGGTCACAGCGAGATCCCTGAGACCCATTCGATCCGCATCGGCACCGTCATCGGGGGTGTCGCATGAACCCCAGGCTCACATTTGTTCGCTGCACCCCAGCCGGGCGCCGTGCCTGCGTTGAGGCTGCTCGTCGGGAGACACCATGAACATGAAACGTTTCACAGCCAAAACATCCCGCGACGCCTTGGCGCTGGTCCGCGAAGCCTTCGGCGACGACGCTGTCGTCATGTCCACCCGGCATGTGGCCGACGGTGTCGAGGTGCTGGCCATGGCGCCAGAGAGCCTGCAGCATCTCGAACGCGTCACCGCCAGCGCCGAGCCGGCGCGAGCGCAACCACAGCGCCCGCCGCTGGTCCCCGTTGCCGCCGTTTCGCCAGCGCGGCGTTCCGCTGTGGCGCTGCCAGCGCAGCCGGGTGTGCGCACCGAACCCAGCCTTGACGGCCGCGAGTTCAAACCCAGCGAGCCCAACCACATCGAGCGCGACGTCGAGCAGCTGCAGATGAGCACGCTGTCGTTTCAGGACTACGTTCGCGAACGCATGCTCAAGCGCCGCCGCGCCGAGCTCGACGTCGCCGAGCCAGCGCCAGCGCCGGCGCCTGCAGCGGCTCGCCAGGCGCCTGCGCCCAACGTCGCCCCGATCGAAGCCGCCCGCGCGCGGCTCTCAGCAACCCGACCCGAGCCGCCCGTGCTGCGCGACGAAGTGCGGCTGGCCGATTTGCCGCTGCCCAGGGCTGCGCCGGCCCTGGCTGCACTGGGCAACATCGCACCACCGGCCCAAGCCATCCATGTGCCGGCTGCGGCTGCCGCCAAGCCGGCTGAACAACTGGAAGTGATGACGGAGTTGCGCTCCATGCGCGGCATGATCGAACAGCGCTTCGGTGCCTTGGCCTTCATGGAAAAGCTGCAACGCCAACCGCGCCAGGCGCAACTGGCGCAGCGCTTGCTGGACGCTGGTTTTTCGCCAGCACTCGTCCGCAAACTGGCCGAGAGCCTGCCCGCCGATGTTGATGAGCTGGCCTGGGCCGGCGACGTGTTGCAACGCAACCTGGCCACGGCCGAGCGCGACAACCCGCTGGAAGACAGCGGCGGCGTGTTTGCGCTGGTGGGCTCGACCGGCGTGGGCAAGACCACCAGCACGGCCAAGCTGGCGGCGGCATTCGCCACCCGCCACGGCGCTTCGCAGCTGGGCCTGATCACGCTCGACGCCTACCGCATCGCCGCGCACGAACAACTGCGCACCTACGGCCGCATCCTGGGCGTGCCGGTGCACACCGCGCACGACCGGGCCTCGTTGGAAGACCTTCTGGACCTGCTCAGCGCCAAGAAGATGGTGCTCATCGACACCGCCGGCATGGCCCAGCGCGACAGTCGCACCCGCGAGCTGCTGGACATGCTGTCGCACCGCAGCATTCACCGCTTGTTGGTGGTCAACAGCGCCGCACAAGGCGAAACCATCGAAGACCAGCTGGCGGCTTACGTCGCACCCAGTTGCCGCGGCGTGATCTTGTCCAAGCTGGACGAAGCCGTGAAGCTCGGGCCAGCCCTGGACTCGATGATTCGGCATCGGTTGAAGGTACTGGCCGTGGCCAACGGCCAGCGGGTGCCCGAGGACTGGCATCGCCTGTCGGCCAACGCCTTGGTGCAACGGGCCCTGAAAAACAGCGCCGGCCCGGCCTGGCGCCTGGACGGCGGTGATGTCAACCTGATCTTCGCCGGCTTGCCACTGGCTCGCGCCGGGGCCGACCTGCACGGCCTGGCCAGCCTGGGTTCGCGTGCGACGAGCGGCGGCTTGACGGCCTGACCGCCTGTAGCCCGCGCTCAGCGACGCCCTGCACTCTGATCGTTAGCCTCCGCCTCCAGCCCACCGAGCCCACCCACACCAGCGCATGCGCGACTTCTACGCCACCAGCAAACCCGTGCCACTGGACCAGGCCGACGGCCTGCGCCGGCTGTTCCATGGTCGTGCCAGCGCCCGCCAACGCACGCTGGCCTTGGCCGCCAATCCTTACGCACCGCTTGGCAGTGTGGTGCTGGACCGCATCGCCGCGGTGCTGGCCGCGGGGGGACGCAAAGTGCTGGTGGTGGACGCGGCTGAGAGCGCCCCGTTGGCCGCTGACATGACCCGCCTGGATCTGGCCGCTGGGATTGAGCATCTGGCCGAGCACGTGGGCTACCTGGCAGCGCGGGGCCTGCCGCTGGCGCACGTTGACACCCGGGGTTCGGCCAGCGGTTTCATTGACGCCGTGCTGGCCGCAGCGCCCTGGGCTGATGTGGTCCTGGTGCACGCCGACAGTGGCGAGTTGGCGCGCCTGTTCAAACGCCGCGCGACACGGCCGGTGCTGATCGGCGCTGACCATCCTGAGAGCATCAAACACGCCTATGCCAGCGCCAAGTTCCTGGTGCAACGCTGCCAACTGACCGGCTTCGACCTGGTGTTGGCGGCGTCGCCGCAGTCACCGCGCTTGCAGGCCATCAGCAGCAGCCTGGCGCGCTGCACCGAAAACTTTCTCGGCGCGTGGGTCTACCACTGCGCCGTGGTCGACCCCACCGGCGACCCTGCCGCGGTGGTCGACGACGCGCTCAGCACCTTGTTGGCCAGCCAACTGGTGTTCGACGATTCCCACTGGATGCACGCGGCAACTGGCAGCCGCGTTCCAGCACCAGCCCTGACCCCGAACCGTTTTGCTACTTGATAGAGGGCGAATCATGTACACCGCCAAGGGACAAATCGACCCCAGTCAACTGCTCAAGCAGTACAGCCCATTGGTGCGCCGCCTGGCCCACCAGATGATTGCGAAGTTGCCCGCCAACGTGGAATTGGACGACCTGATCCAGGTCGGCATGATCGGCTTGAGCGACGCACTGGGCCGGTTTGATGCCGCGCAAGGCGTGCAGTTCGAAACCTTCGCCACCCAGCGCATCCGCGGCGCCATGCTCGACGAATTGCGAGGCAACGACTGGATGAGCCGAGGCGACCGCCGTCACCAGCGCAGCATCGAAGCGGCCGTGCACAAACTCGAACAGCGTTTCGGCCGCGCGCCCAACGAAGGCGAGATTGCCCGCGAGATGGGCCTGTCACTGGTCGCATACCAAGAGCTGCTGGGCAAGGTGCGTGGCACCCAGCTCATCTACCTGGAAGACATGGGCGGCGACGATGGCGACGAAGACTTCCTGGACCGCCACGTGGCCGATGGCGGCGCCAACCCCGTGGCGCGCCTGGAAGACCAGCGCATGCGCGGCGCCTTGGTCGAGGCCATCAAGAACCTGCCTGAGCGTGAGCAGTACGTGATGAGCATGTACTACGAACACGACATGAACCTGAAAGAAATAGCCGCCGTGCTGGGCGTGACCGAGAGCCGGGTGTGCCAGCTGCACAGCCAGTCGATCGCCCGGCTGCGCACCAAGTTGCGCGAGTGGTGAGGCGGGAGTTCTGAGCGATGGGGATGGCGACAGCCGTGTCTGGGACGTGGCCTCGGTCACGCGCGCCGGGCTGATCGAGGCCCAGGTCGAACTGCCGGCGCCGCCGCGCGTGTTGGGTGCCGGCGCTCAGTCGCACAGCTCG
>Ga0105046_10013603_pt1 | contig 12593 bp, 7 predicted proteins | sample MAT03_FD_78385 | JGI IMG/M metagenome (GOLD analysis project Ga0105046, IMG submission 78385) | Freshwater microbial communities from Lake Fryxell liftoff mats and glacier meltwater in Antarctica - MAT-03 (megahit assembly) | ecosystem: Environmental > Aquatic > Freshwater > Ice > Liftoff... | reverse complement strand
AGTCCGCGAGAACGCCGGCAATCTTCCCCACGCGAACGGCAGCGGCACGGAATCGGGCCACACTGGCGATGTGGGCGTCGGCGGAACCATGCGAGAAGTTCACGCGGGCGACATCGACACCGGCGCGGAGGATGGCGTCGAGCCGTTCCGGGCTGTCGGTCGCCGGCCCGAGCGTGGCCACGATCTTGGTTCTGCGAGGCATATAAGTGGTTCCTATGATCTGAAACGGGCGACGGTGATTTATGACGGCGCGACGGATTCTTCAAGCGCGGGCACTTGTGTTCTTCACACTTGTCGCGCTCTGGTGCATGGGTGAAGGAACGTGCGTGGCGGCCGCGCTGCACGACCCGGAACCGAACCTGCGACACCCGGCAGTCATTGGAAGCGCCGTGATGACGGTCGCATGGATGCTGCTGGCCTGGGGTGCGATGTTGGCAGAGGCGTCGCGGCTCGCCCGCGTCGCGTGGACGCTGGGTTTCGCGGCGGTGTTGGTTCACTTCGCGCTGGCGATTGGATTCGCACACGGGTGGTCGCACGCCGCGACGGTGGAGTACATCCGCCAAGTCGGGGGCTACGGCGAAGGGATCATCGTGAACTACCTGTTCGCGCTCGTGTGGGGTGCGGATGTGCTGTGGTGGTGGGTGAACCCGAGCGGTCGTGAGGCTCGCGCACCGTGGATCGGGTGGGCCGTTCACGGGTTCCTGGCGTTCGTGGTGGTGAACGCCACCGTGGTGTTCGGCCCGCCTGAACGCCGTTGGTGGTACGCCTTCGCCATCGTCACGCTGATCGGTGTTCGCCCCGCGTGGCGCTGGATGTTTGCGGCTTCGCGCTGATTCAGCCCGACTTTGCTTCGGGAATTGTCATCGTGGGTGTGGTTGTGGCGTTGTGAGTGGTAAGGTAACGGTGTTGGCACGCGCTCACCCACCTGAACTCACATTGCTACCGCTCGCCGGTTGAGGACTGAACCGATGCTGCTTTACTTGGTCCGACACGCGGAGGCCGTGGAACTCGGCACGAATGGCGCGACCCGTGACTTCGACCGCCCGCTGACGGATCGTGGCCGGAAGCAATCGCGAGAACTGGCCGAGGCGTTCGCCAAACGCGGTATCGTGGTGGATGCTGTCGCTGCAAGTCCCCTGGTGCGTGCGCATCAGACGGCCACGGAATTGCTCGCGGTGTGGCACCCCGGAACCCGGCCCGTGACGTGCGATGAACTCGCCATCGAGAAACTCAAAGCCGCGAAACTGACGGCGTTCCTCGCGGCGTTGCCGGCACGCGGGCCGCGTCATCCGAGCCGTGATGAGAAAGCCGTCGTCGCGGTGGGTCACATGCCCGATTTGGGCGAATATGTCGAATGGCTTCTCGGCGCTGCGCCGGGGTCAATTCAGATGGCAAAAGCCGCCACTGCGTGCGTGCGGTTCAAGGGCGATCCCGGTCGCGGCACCGGGGAATTGCTGTGGTTGGTCACCCCGGAATGGTCTTCGGCCGCGGCGTAAGGATGTCGCTGAGAGAATGGCGGGCAAGCCCGCCACTATAGGAGAGCATCACTTCCCGGTGTTGACCCACTTCTGCCAGGTCTTTTCCAGCGCGGGGATGTCCTTCCAGCCGGCGGCCTCGAAGGCTTGCGCCACCGTGGGGATGCCGCCGTTCTCGTTCGGCCGGAAGCCGTAGACGAAGCGGGTGAAGTCTTTCGCGCCAGGGCCGTATGCGATGTACTCGGTCAGGCTGTTCGCCAGCACGTCGGCGCTGGCCGGTTTGCTGTCTCCCCATAGGTCCGCGATGGCAGCGGGCTTCGCGCCTTTTGCGTTACCGTTCGCCACACCTTTTGCCGCGGCTTTGTAAGTGGTGTAACGCTTCGCGGTGATGCCTTCGGCTCGCATCGCGGTCACGCGGCCGAACCCATCGCGCAGCCAATCGGGCACTTCGGCGGTGCTGGCACGCGCTTTCAGGAACGCCCCGGCAACGATGGCCGCACTGTTGGCGAATTGATCGGCTTCGGTTGGCTTACCGGGTACATCCACGGGATCGACGATAAACGGTTCGTCTGACCGCAGGGCGTAATGCACGCCGTTGGGTTGCTCGCCGATCACACTGCGGATGAAGCCCTTGAAATCGCGGCCTTCGGGGAGGAAGTACACGGCGAGTTTGCCCTTCCAGGCTTCTTCTTTGTCCTCGAACTGAAGTGCTTTGCGGGCTACCGGCACGACTTTCTCCAACACCGCGCCGAGCGCCTTGGCCTTCTCTTCGGTCACCGTCGTGACGATGATGAAGTTGTCCGTCTCGGTCACCATCGCCTTGAGTTCGGCCTTCTTCAGGTTGGCGGCGATGGCTTCCTTCTGCTTAAGCGTGTCCTTCTTCTCGTCTTTCTTCGCATCCTTTTTGTCTTGCCCGAAGGCTGGCGAACTGAGCGACGCGAGACCGACGCTGAAGGCCAGCGCGAAAAGTAGCGGGTGGATGTGGGACGACATGGCGTGAGGCTCCGACGGTGGGAAGGGCAGTGGTGAAGCGATTATAGCCCACTGAGCCGCGACTTCCTTGACCAAAATTCCACGCCCCTCACGCTTGCGTCTTCTTTGGGTTCGCGGGCACGGTGGCGTTCACGGTTTGTACGGGTGGCGGCACGAGGAGGAGTTCGTTCGCCCGCCACTTGTCGCCGTCGGGCACGAGTTCGCTTACCGCCAGGTTCGGGATGCGGCCCAAACTTAACCAGTCGGCCGAGCTTTTCCCGTGGAGGAGCGTGAGCAACAGCACCTTGCACACGACCCCGTGACAGACCAACACGACGCGGCCACCGGGGTGAGCCGTGGCGACTCGCTCGAAGGCCGGCAGCACGCGGTCGCGGAGTGCGTCGAAGCTTTCCATGCCAGGAAAAGCGTAGCTGGTTTCGCCTGTAAGCCAGCGAGCAATGGTTTCGTCCCAGATCGAATCGGCTTCGGCGCGGGGACGGCCCGAGAGCGGCCCGACCTTGCGTTCGTGCAGTTGCGGTTCGATCAAGTGGGGCAACCCGCACGCCGCCGCGATTGGCGCTGCCGTGTCCCGCGCCCGGATCATGGCACTTGAGACAACTGCCGTAGGCGTGCGTTCCGCGAACCAGGTCGTGACCGCTGCCGCTTGGCGTTTGCCGTGTTCACCCAAATCGATGTCCGACTCGGCACCGTGAAACATCGTGGGTGCAGACGTTTCCGCGTGTCGGGCCAACCAGATCGTCGTGGCCAGTTTCCGCGTGGTGGGTGTCATGTTGATCCTGGGTTCGGGTTCGTCTTTGGGTAAAGTCATATAGCGGTGGGCTTGCCCACCGTCTTTAACTCGCCTTAAGGCTAACGCAGAAATGTTACGAAGCATGACTTGCATCTGGGCGGCGGAAACTCGAAACTCGATATTGGAAGCACGCATCTCGAGGGGACACCGATGACCGGGCTTGTTTTCATCGCACTGCTGAACGTCCCCGCCGCTCCGGTGCCCGCTCCTGTTACAAAACCGGCGGCCGTCGGGCTGGTGGACCGTTTCCAGGCTCAGCAGTTCGCCGATACCGTGGACCGGCTTGCCCAGCAAATCGGCTCCATTTACGTCAAGGAATTGGACAAGACACACCCCGAACGGGTTCTACTTGAAGCGGCGATTCGCGGGCTTTACGAGGAAGTCGGAACGCCCGTGCCGGAAGAGACGCTGACCGCGATTCGGCAAGCGAGCGCCGCGGATCGCGTTCGGGTTCTCGTGGAGGCCCGTATGGCGCTGGGCAATCACCCCAACCTGTCGGGGGCAAAGTCGCTGTTCGCCGCGATGAACGGCTTCAAGCACGCTACCGACCCGAGTTGTGCCCTCGTCAGTCCGCGGATGAACACGTTTGCCTCGGTCGATCAAGACTTCGGCGTCGGCATCGAACTCGATGGCGTCGTGGGGATGCGGTGGACGCTCTACCAGGTGGAACACGGCGTTGCGGCCGGTCGGTTCGGCGCGGTTGGCTGGTTTGGCCCCGCGGCGCGGCCCGAAGCGATCCCGTGCCCGGCCGGCTTCCCCTGGCGTGTGCGCCGCGTCATCCCCGGTTCGCCCGCGCAGAAGGCCGGTGTGAAGCCCGGCGATGTCCTCACGCATCTCAACGGCACCGAACTCACCGCCGACAACGCGAACAAGCTGTTCCCCGATTTCGCCTCGCCTCATCAAGTATTCGACCCACAAACCGGCCGAATGCTATTCGCGGATCGCACCCTCACCTTCCGCCGCGGCGAGGAAAAGCCCTTCTCCCCGAATCTGAAAGCCAGCACCTACATACCCGAAAGCGTGTTCGGCGTTCAGCGCTTGCCCGAAGACAAGTGGGATTGCCTGCTCGACCGCAAGCACAAAATCGGTTACATCCGCCTTGGCCCCATCGAGACCGGCCTGGACGCCAAGTTCGCGGAAATGATGGCCGATCTGAAACAGCAAGGTTGTCGCGCGCTCATCCTCGATCTGCGCTGGTGCCCTGGTGGCTACGTCGATCCGGGTTCGCGGATTACCGGGATGTTCCTGAAGGACGGTGCGGTGATCGCCAAGATGGATTACCGCAACAAGCAGCAGGCCGGCTCCGTTGCTGACCTGACCGCACCAGCCGGCGGCGGAAAGTATGCGGACTTGCCACTTGTCGTGTTGGTCGGTCAGGAAACAACTGGTGGCGGCGAGTTAATCGCGTGCGGCCTGCGCGACAACGACCGCTGCGTGATTGTCGGGCAGCGAACCGTCGGCCGGGCGATGATCCAAAGCGCCCGAGACGCGGGATTCGCCGGCGTGCAGTTCCGCGTTACGACCGGCACCTCGTTGCGACCCAACGGGAAGAACCGCCAGAAGACACCCGATAGCCAGCCCACCGACGACTGGGGCGTCCGCCCCGATGAGGGTCTGGAAGTCCCCATTACAATGGACAAGTCCACGGAACTCCGCCGCCAAGCCGACCTGCACGCGCTGCGACCCGCCGAGAGCCGCGAAGCGCTCCCATTCGACGACGCCGACGCCGACCCCTACCGCCTCGCCGCGCTGGGCTACCTCCGCAAGAAACTTGGCCCCTTGCCTATTCTGCCCGTGCCGAAATGATACAGAATATATACTGCGAGCGGCCAGGAGTGAGACATTTGCTGCGTGCCGTATTGTTTAGCGGTAGCCCCAGCGGGGTACCGCGGCGTCACTTCGCGTTCAGGCGCGGTGCCCCGCTGGGGCTACCGCTAAACAATACGACTAGAACGTCTCAATCCTGACCGCTCACAGTGTCTCTCCCCAAAGAGGTTCTGACATGGCAAGCCTTTTCGAGCGAATTGGCGGTGATGCGGCGGTCGATGCTGCGGTGACGCGGTTCTACGAGATCGTCCTCGCGGATGATCGGATTCGCCACTTCTTCGCGGATGTGGACATGGTCCGGCAAACCATTCACCAGAAGCTCTTCCTGAAGTATGCGTTCGGTGGGATGCCGAGTTACCCAGGCCGAGCGATGCGCGCAGCCCATGAGCGATTGGTGCGCGAGATGGGGCTGGCGGATGTACACTTCGATGCGGTCCTGGACGATTTGGGCAAGGCACTCCGCGATTTGGGCATCGGCGAGGACATGATCGCGGAAGTGATCGCCACGGCGGAAACGACTCGCAACGACGTCCTCGACCGAGCCGTTTCCGCGTGACTCAGGGTTGTGCGGTCGCAGTTGGTGGCGGCCGCAATCGGGTGAACAGCCAGGCCGCGCGAGCGGTCGCCCACGCCGCCAGGCCGACCCACCAACAACCGACGACCGCCGCGCCGAACAGGCCGCCCAGAAGTCCGAATTGCTCTGGCCACGTTGCCTGGGGAAACCGGACGAGCAGAATCGTGAGTAACAGGACGGATGAACACCAACCCACCGCTACCCAGACAGGCCAGACCCAAGCCGGCGTTGGTGTAGCGGGGGACTCCGCAGGCAAGACTGGCACTGCGGAAGCGACCAGGTTGGCGGGCATCGTTGGCACGGCCTGCGTGGTCGGCGTGGGGCGAGGAGGTTTCGCCGTTGGCGTTAAACTCAGCCAACCGAGTTCGTCTGCACGGGCGATTAACTTGGTCGGGGAGAGCAGCACGCGAACCGGCGGTGCGGTGGGCGACGTCGTTCGGAATACGACCGAGTCCCGCGAAGGGGTGGCCACCCAATCCCGGTCGCGCTGAATGGCCACAGTGAATCCGTCCGCGGCCCGCACCCGAACCACGCTGGCTAATAGTCGCGTGTCCACTACCCGAGGCGTCGGCACTTCAAACGGAACCGGCGGCGTGGAGATAACTCCGGACCAGGTGAGTTCGCCTTCCTTGGTCGGCTTCTTCAACCAGACCTGAAGCCGCCCCCCCGGTTGCGACCAACTCACGACATCAGGCCCACGGACCTCCGTCACCTTCACGCCAGGAAGGGCGAACTCCACGAGGCCCATCGAATCCTTCCCCGTCCAGCGGATGGTGCCTTCCGCGTCGGCCCGCGCCACGCCCAGGTGCCAGGTAGTCTCGAGCGTGATCCCGCTCGGCTCGATGGCGGGGCGCAGCGTCGGCCGCAGTTCAGGTGCAGCGCCCGACTTGGGGCGGAACACAGTGACCTTCGTGGCCGTGTCGAGTTTTAGTTCGGACACCCGTGCAAAGTCGCGGGTGAGCGATTCGGGGGTAAAGTCAAACATCCCGGTGCGGATGAGTTCGTCCGCGATCACCCGTGTGTAACGCACCCCATAAGCAGCGTCGGGTTCAACGGGAACTCCCGGCAACACGACCCGCGGGAACCGGAGGACGGGTTGCCGGGTGACGGCTTTGCGCGGGTCGAGCGTGAGGACCACCAACACTCGCCCACCGGTCGGCCCTTGAAACTCAAGTCGCAGGAGTCGGAACCCATTCTGTTCGGGGGCGAGCGTCCAGTCTCGAAGCGACACCGTTGCGCTTTCGTCGAGCGGGCGGACGGCAACGCCGAGTACATCGAGTTCGGCTGGTATTTCGTAGCGCAGCGACGAAACCGTTCCCTGCTCGATTCGCACGAGATAGCACGCGGTGAGTTCGGCACCGGCTTCGGAGACATCCCAAACGCACCCCTCGCGGACCTTCACCGAGGCCGTGCCGCCTGCCCCATCACGCCAGCGCACTTGCACGGTCTTGACCGCCCCGGCATCGGCTTCCAACCGAACCCGCCCGCCAACGGTCAGAGATTGTTTCCCGAACCGCCCGACCACCTGTGCCTGTTTCGCCGTTGCGGGCAAATCGGCAACTACCTTAGCGCTCGGAATCTCGACCACACCGAACTGGAAGTTACGCTCCGCTCCGGCCCCCGTCACGGGCACGGTGAAGCGGACTTCGATCTCGTGCTTGCCATTCCCGGTCAGTGGAATTGAGTACACTCCCGGTCGCGGGACAGCCGGGAACGCCGACGTGCCATCCACCAACACTTTTCCCAGTCGAGCCTCGCCTAATGTGAGACTCACCAGAGCTTGCGGCGAGAAGGAATACGCGGCGAATTTCCCAGTGACGTGAGCGGTGGTTTCATCGGTCGTCGCGGTGTACTCGGCCGTCGCCAGAATCACGGGCGACGCCACCTGAGCCGTTGCGGCAAGCCGGTCGAGGAGCGATTTCGGAGCAACCACTTCCTCGCGGCCTTCGGCATCAGCGGGCAGGATGACCACGAGGGTAGCGACCGGGACCACGGGCTGAGCGACCGTGGAAGATTGGGATAACGTACATACGATCACCACCAGGGCCACGCTCGGCAACACCCTCTTGCGGTTCCCTCGGGCCACCACCATGCCCGCGCCAGCGAGCAAACCAACTACGAGCGGGACGCTTGCGGCGCGCTGCCACCAGGGAGGCCCCAACACCGCCGCCGATCCAACCAGGAGCAGACCGCACACGGTAAGCAGACCGCAGAACGGATGCCGCCGGCGACCGCCACCCCAGGCCAGCGCGAAGAGCACAATGGCGGTAACGATACCCACAAGGTCCGCCGTCTGAACCGTCCCAATCCGCACTTCTCCAACCGGTGACCGCGACACGATGCCCCCGGCACCGAGACTGGGTGGGTCACCCATAAACGTCGGCAAATCGGTCGCCGCGCCACGCTCCCAAGCCTGGATCGGCCACCCGGGCAACACCTCGGGTGCGAACGCCCACCACCGACGAATCTCGACCGCGCCACCTGGCAAACCCGGATCGGGGCTGCGGACAATTCGAGCCAGGAACCCCGGCGCGACCGGCACGCGGTAACGCACCTCGAATCGAACCGGGCCTTGCGCTGGCAACGGCAGATTCAACGTGCCATCGGGGGCAACGGCCAACCCGCCGGGTTCCACCCACCGCCCGCCGACCACTGCGGCCCGAACCTCGGCACCAGCGGGGATTGTGAACGGAAGTTCAGAACCGCCAAACGAGGTTACTGATCCTCCGAACACAATCTCGGTATCGGTTTCCGAACGCACCACGGTCACGAGATACAACCCCGTGAACCCCCAAGGCGCGGCATCCGAAAGCGTGGGCACTGCCAGTTCCGGCTCGGGCGTCACTCGGTACTCGGCAGCACCCAGCAGAGAGACAATCGAATTCTGACCCGCACCGGGAAGTAACTGCGGCACCGTCGTTTCAAGGGTGAATCCCTGCGTCGCCTGGCGTGCGAACCGGACAAACCACAGCGTGGGTGGTCCGAAACGCCTTCCCAGGACATTCAGGGGAATCGGCACGGCGGAAGCGACCGCGTTCTCACCGCCCACGATTCGCCAGGTGCGAGCCGGGGAGACACCACCAGGCTCCACCGCGATGATTGCCGGCAGGCCGCCGCTTCGGACTCGCAGGGTAAACATCGACGTACCCGCGACAGGTCGCGCGGCCGATTCCACGATGAACTCGGACTGAACCGGCGTCAGGTCTACCCAGCCATCGGGGCTACCTCGAGCGCGGAACGCCGCGATTGCCCCAGGCACCGACGCAGGCTCGAATGGATCGAACCAACCTGATCGCGTGGCCCCCGTTCCGGGGTGAAACTGAGCCGACCAAATTGGCCCAGTAGACACACTCAACATGCCTAACCGCTCTACCGCCCCCACTGGAATAAACACCGGGAATGCGAGCCGCTGCGAGTTTGGCGAGAGCGGCGGACCCCGAAACTCGAACGCGATATCCACGGCTTGACCCGCGACAAGCCCACGGGGGAATTCCACGACCACCCCGTTCGGAGTGGGTGCGGTATACGACACCGATTCCTCCGGTGACGAAGTCACACGGGTGACCTCATACTTTTGCGGTGTCCGAAGGGTGAATCCGAACAACGGCCCCCGGCGGACGCTCACGCTGACGTGGACCGTCGCGGTCACCGTGTCACCGTCGAAGCGCCAATCAAGGCGTTCGATGGTTGTGAACTCATGGTCATTAGCCGAGATCGTGACGGCCGGCAACCGCCGAAACGCGCGGTCGCTTCCCGGCGGCAACAGCGTGCCGGCCAGTGTCAGCAGCCGGGTTTGGTCTGCCAGGGTTCGGGCGTCCGTCAATCGGTAATCGCCGGGGTTCCAGTTCTCGACCTTCAACCCGGGGGGAAGGTGAACTTCGATGGCTTCGTTGTCCAGGTCTGCCCCGAGAGGCCGAATGCCCGGAAGGGGCGTGTCCGCGGGTTGGTTCGGGTCCGGGAAGGCAGCGACGGCCGAGATGAGCACCTTGCCACCAGCGCCGGGTTGTCGGAGCGACACACGAAGCCGACGCGGCCCGCCCGACCCGGCTCCCGAATCGACCGACCACCCGGCGCGATTGTTCACCACCACATCCGTGATGCGCAACCCAGGGTCAATGGTGAATGTCCAGTCGCTTGTGGTGCCCTTGGCCGGTCGTAGGTCGTACTCGAACCCGCACTGAAGTTGGCCCGGCGAGATGTCGTACCGAGCGACAAGCGATGCCGCAGCCATGACCCCGACGGTTGTGGTCGGATGAACAGTGAACGCAAGGCGAGTTCGGCCACCGAACCGGAACCGCCAGGTTGCCCGCAGGGGGTCGCCGACAACCCGGAATGGGCCGGTTAACAGGACATCAGCAGCGGGCACGGTGGGCGTCTGCCCAACGGGGAGTTCCAGTTCGAGAACGGCCACGGGAGTGGACGGCACTCGCACTTCAAAGCGCCGTTCGCCCGGTTCCGACACTCCAACCGCGGACCAACCGAACTTCAAGGTTTGCCGACCCGGCCGGTCCACCCACACCCCCGGCGTTGTCCCGCCGACGCTTACACCGAAAACCGCCTCCCGGCCATCGCCCCACGTCGTCTTTCCGATGACAAGGCGAAGTGGGTCGAGCGGTAGAAAGCGGGCCAGAGGTCTTTCGTTCACAATCTCGAGTTCCGCGTCGCCCACAAGGTCGCCATCGACGAGTGTCGCTTTGAAGCGGGCGTCGGTGACGCGGGGGAGGCTCTTGGCCTCGACGACGGCGCGGCCAGCGGAGCGAACTCGCGCCTCGAATTCGCTACGGGGTAGGCGAACAACGGGGCCAGGGTCGAATTGCTTGAGTGCGTCCGGGAGTTGGGCTGGCGTGGCGCGGAGGCGGCGGATCGGAAACGGGTCTTCGACAGGAACCGCGTCGGGGTTCAGAAGTGCCACCACCCCGGCGATGGCTTCGCCTGGGGTATCGACGGCAGGGGGGCGGTCGCCCGCGAGGACGAACCCAAGACCGAGGGCCATGATGACCGAAACCAGGGACGGGAACCAGCGACGCATCGGCTCACCCTCCGACCTGGGCAACAGGCGGGACACCCGACCCGGTCCCGGTGGCGGTCGGGCGATTGCGTGCGGCGGAAGGGAGTGGCACGGCGACCGCGGATGGTTCCGGTCGCGTTCGGCTGAATCCCGGCACCCGCATCGCCCGACGGCGGTAATACCAACGGCCAATGCCTGAGAAGACGAACACGCCGAGAACCGCCACCAGACCAAACTGACACGCGCCGGCGACCTGTGCCGCGACGTGGGGGACAAACACCACAGCGGTCCCAAGTACTCCGGCCAGCAAGGCCACGACCGACCCAAGTGTCGCTGCATGTAACCGGGTCACAACCAGGACGACGAGAAACGCGGCTACCGAACAAATGATCACAAACCCCGTTCGGTTCACGCGGTACACTTTGATCGCCGCCGGGCTTGCCTGCCGTGCCGAGATCGTCTCGGTGCTGCTCGTTGAATCTTCCCCGTTGCCCGGTTCGCCCCCAAGTCGGAACCAGCGGTCGAGATCGGTTCCCGCTGGTGTGGGCAGGAAGCCCGTGGGCCGGAACCGCCAGCGGAATTCGGCCGTGGCCCCCGATGCCAAAAGCGGCACCGAACCGGCAGGGACCGTGACTTGCCAGCGGACCGGACCGGCGAACGCGATGGCCGGTAGCAGTGGGGGGAGGTAAGTCGTTTCCCTGGTGTGGGCGGGGAGTTGATACCGAACCTCGATCGCGATGGTTCGCCCGGGTCGCGCTTCCGGGAGCGGGACACGATACACGCGGTCGGAATTGCTGGCATCTGGAATCGGAATCGCGTCGAACTTCTGACCGTCGCGCAGGAACTCGGGGGTGAACCCGGCACCCAAGGCAGGGAGGCGGACTTCGATTGAGGAAACGAGCCAGCGGCGTAGCAAAAACCGGGCGCGATAACTCGTGGTTCCGTCGTCCGTACTCCACGCCTGGATCAAGCCGCGATCCACCCACGCCACAACGGCCCCTGTGCCCGCGGCGTCCCGGATTTGCAGCGTCAACGGGATTTCGCCCCCGGTCGCCGCCAGTGTCAGCGTCGGGAGCGTGTCCCGATCAGGGCTTGCTTCCACGGGGAGTGAACGCCAACCGTTTCTGGAGTTGGTGATAATCCGTACATTATCTGACTCCGACCACACCCGCACGGTTGTTTCTCCCCGTGTCGTGCCTTTGGGCCAGAATAATCCCACGTCCAGTTCCCAGGTCTCGCCGGCCTCGCGGCCATCCGCCCTCTGCACCGGAAGCGGCATGGCAAACGTGATCGACACCGAGATTTCCTTGGCGTCCACCGGCGCAGTCAGGGTCCATTCGCCGTTGCCACTCGGAACAAGTTGCGGCGTTGATTTCAGCGCGTCCGCTTGTGGCGGCCCACGAAACCGGAGCGGTTGCGAGAAGCCCTCCGGGGAACGGATTTTGATCGACTCCGTCACAATCGCCTGCCGCTCCCCGATCGTCACGTCTGCCCGCGTTTCGGCAATGAGATCGGAGCGATGGGGGTTCCAGGCGAGGAACACACGCGAGAAGCTGGTCTCGCTCTTTCCTGTCACGGTGGTTGCCGACCGGGGTTTTCCATCTGTGGTGGGTGGGGTTGTCAGCGCGATTCCCCAGGCGGCGAATTCGGCATCCCGGCTGCGCGATTCGCCTCGAACCTCCAGAGCATCGGGGACGGTTGCTACGACGCTCGATTCTTTCTCGGTCGCCCCAACAAACCGGGGGAGCGGAATGGAAGCAGAGGTTTCACCCGGCGCGAATGACACGGTTGCCGTCAACACGAGATCGAACGGTTGCTTGCGGGCCGTGGCGAGTCGGATCGTGTGCGGCACGCGCAGTGAACCCGCGAGCCTTGCCCCCGCCACGGCCCAGAAGCCGTCCGGAATGCTCCCAGGCTGAACGCCGT
>Ga0105046_10013602_pt1 | contig 12593 bp, 10 predicted proteins | sample MAT03_FD_78385 | JGI IMG/M metagenome (GOLD analysis project Ga0105046, IMG submission 78385) | Freshwater microbial communities from Lake Fryxell liftoff mats and glacier meltwater in Antarctica - MAT-03 (megahit assembly) | ecosystem: Environmental > Aquatic > Freshwater > Ice > Liftoff... | reverse complement strand
CCCGGCATACTGGCCGAGATGCGCGCGGCGCAGACAACGCAGAATGCGGATGCTTTCCGGCGCGCAGCGCACTCGCTCAAGTCCAACGGCAACACCTTTGGCGCGACCAGGCTGGCCGAGATGGCACGCGATCTGGAACTCGGTGGCCTGATCACCGACGCCGGACCCGTCGACGCGCTCGACGCCGAGTACCAGCGCACTGCTCAGGCGCTGAAAGGGCTGGTCAGTGGCTGAACACGGCGCCCGCCTGCTGGTAGTCGACGACAACAAGGTCAACCGCCTGTTGCTCACGCGCAGCCTGGAGTTGCAGGGGCACAAGGTGTCGACCGCCGAAAACGGCCGCATTGCCCTCGAGATGCTGCGGGGTGCCGATGCTTTCGACCTGATGTTGCTGGACATGGAAATGCCCGAACTCGACGGTTTTGGCGTGCTGGAACAGATGGTGGTCGACGGCAAGTTGCGCGATCTGCCGGTGATCGTGACCAGCTCGCTCGAAGGCGTGGCCCATGTGGCCCGCTGCCTGGAGTTGGGTGCCGACGACTACCTGCGCAAGCCGGTCAATCCGATCCTGCTGAAAGCCCGCATCGGCTCCAGCCTGGAGAAAAAGCGCCTGCGCGACCAGCAAAAGGCGCTGATTGCCCGCTTTGCCACCTCGGAAGTGGCCGAGGACCTGCAACAGTCTGGTTTTGCGCTGGGCGGGCGTCGTGTGCAATGCACCGTCATGTTCAGCGATATCCGCGGCTTCACCAGCCTGTGCGAGAAGCAGTCGCCCGAGGAAACGATCGAGCTGCTCAACACCTATTACACCCTGATGTTCGATGCGATCAGCGGCCATGGGGGCGTGGTCAACCAGATGATCGGTGATGGCCTGATGGCGATCTTCGGCGCGCCGTTACCGCTGCCCGAGCCCGAACTGGCCGCAGTGCGTGCCGCACTCGACATGCAGGAGATGGTGACGATGTTCAATCACGAACGGGTCGCCTTGGACAAGGACCCGATCCGCATCGGTATCGGCATCGCCTCCGGTGAGGTCGTGGCCGGCTACACCGGCACGCAGCAGCGCGCCACTTACACCTGCATTGGCGACACCGTGAATCTGGCTGCCCGGTTGGAGGCGCATACCAAGGTCGTGGAGCGGGGGATTCTGGTGGATGCGGATACCCATGCCGCGATCGGGGACCGGGTGCCGATGTACGGCATGGGGCAGGTGCAGTTCAAGGGGAAGGGGGCGGCTGTGGGCATATTTGGGGTGGAAGGGTAAGTGGCTCAAAGCTTCGATGCGGCGGTGCGTACGACAAGGTCCACCCTGCCCGTCTCCTGCACAATCGTCCGGCCCGGCGCTCAGCCATGATCTTGACGGGCCGCTGCGGCCACGACAAGCCCGGGCACCGGCGCAGAGCTGCAGGCAAACTGGTCCAGCCGATCCGCTCACGCAGCCATCTGAAGGGGCTCGGGCATGTGGCGCAACTGCCGGCGCAGTATCTTGCCGAGGTTGGACTTGGGCAAGGGCTCGGTCCGGAACTCGACGATCCGCGGGACCTTGTAGCCGGTCAGGTGCAATCTGCAATGCGCCAGCAGGGCCTCTTCGGTCAGCGCTGGATCCTTGCGCACGACGACGATCTTGACGACCTCGCCTGATCGCTCGTCGCGCTCGCCGACGGCACCGACTTCGGCCACGCCCGGATGCAGCGCCACGGCGTCCTCGATCTGGTTCGGGAACACCTTGAAGCCCGAGACGATGATCATGTCCTTCTTGCGGTCGGTGATCTTGAATGCGCCGTCCTCGCTCATGTAGCCCATGTCGCCGGTGCGCAGCCAGCCGTCGCGCGTGAACAGGTCGGCGGTCTCGTCCGGGCGGTTCCAGTAGCGCGCCATGACCTGCGGACCGCGCACGCAGAGTTCGCCGACCTGGCCCACCGGCGCCTCGCGGTTGTCATCGTCCCGGATCTCGACCTCGGTCGACGGAAGCGGCATCCCGATGGTTCCGGTCCAGTCCGCGATGTCCAGCCGGTTGGAGGTGACCCCGGGCGAAGCCTCAGTCAGGCCATAGGACTCGATCAGCGGCACACCGGTGGCCTGCTTCCAGCGTTGCGCGACGACCTGTTGCACGGCCATGCCGCCCGCATTCGCCACCTTCAGGGCGTGGGTGTCGACGTTGGCGAACCCAGGTTCGTCGAGCAGTGCCCGATACAGCGTGTTGACGCCGATCATGGCGGTGAACGGGTAACGCCGGAGCTCGTGCAGGAACGCCGGCATGTCGCGCGGGTTGGTGATCAGGATGGCATGGGCGCCGATCTTCAGGAACACCAGACTCGAGGTGAGTGCATAGACGTGATAGAGCGGCAAGGTGCAAATGAACACTTCCGAGCCGTCTCGCAGACCATGCGCGATCCAGGCCGCCAGTTGCTGCAGGTTGGCCACCAGATTGCCGTGGGTCAGCACCACGCCCTTGGCCACGCCCGTGGTTCCGCCGGTGTACTGCAGGAAAGCGACGTCGTCGGGGCCTAGCGGCACGTTGTCCAGGGCGAGCCCGTGGCCTGCCCGCAACACGGCGTTGAACTCGATCGCACCGGGGATGGACCAGGCCGGCACCATTTTTTTCACGTACTTGACGACCAGATTGGTCAGCCACTCTTTTGCTGCGGGAAACATGTCGCCGACCTCGGTCGTGATGACGGTCAGATGCAGTTCCGGGTTGCGCTCCAGCGCCTGCTGCACGGTGAGGGCGAAGTTCTCCAGCACCACCACGGCCACCGCGCCGGAATCCACGAGTTGGTGGTCCAGTTCAGGCACGGTATATTGGGGGTTGACGCTGACGACCACCAGACCGGCGCGCAGCACGCCGAACAAGGCCACCGGATACTGCAGCAGGTTGGGCATCATCAGCGCCACCCGGTCCCCTTTGCGCAAGCCCAGAGACTTTTGCAGGTAGGCGGCAAAGGCGCCACTCTGGCGGTCGAGATCCTCGTAGGTGATCATCGCCCCTATATTGCTGTACGCAGGCTGCTTGGCAAAGCGTTGGCAGCTGCGCTGCAACACGTCTTTCAGCGAAGCGAACTCCTGCACGTCGACGGTCGTCGGGATGCCCTCAGGGTAGTGACTGAGCCAGACTCTTTCCATGCATGCCTCCGGGTGTCTCGTACGGAATTTCGCACAGGAGATGCTGACGTGCCGGGGCCGCCGCTGTCTGTTCGGTATCGAACCAAGCACCACGCCTACCCCGGCTCCCAAGCGATCGGCGCCCCCGTCCTGGCAAGCGGCACTTATTCGGTGCGAAGTTCACAAACCAGCGGCAATTACCCGCGCCCTGCGCAATTTCCGGCCCCGGTACAAAATGTCACCAATTGCATCCAGGCGTTGCCGACTGTTGCCGATCTCCTGGTCCAGGTCCGACATCCACCCACCCACCGTGAGGGAGCTCTCCGTGCCGATGACATTTCTGTGGCCGCAGTACCTGTGGCTTCTGCTGGCGGTGCCCTTGCTCGTACTGGTATATGTCTGGCTGCTGCGTCGCAAGAAGAAGCTGGTGCTGCGTTACGCCAGCCTGGCGGTTGTCAAGCAAGCCGTCAGCCCCGGCATGGGCTGGCGCAGGCATGTGCCTCCGGCACTTTTTCTGCTGGCCCTGGCGATGTTGCTGCTGGCGGCAGCGCGCCCGCTGGCGGTGGTAACGCTGCCGTCTGACCACGCAACGATTGTGCTGGCGATGGATGTGTCTTTGAGCATGCGCGCCACCGACGTCAAGCCCAACCGGCTGGTAGCCGCCCAGGACGCCGCCAAGGCATTCCTGCAGGAACTGCCCAAGAACATCCGCGTGGCCATTGTCACGTTTGCCGGCACGGCCCAGCTGGTGCAGCCGGCCACCTTGAATCGTGAGGACCTGGTGGCCGCCATCGACCGGTTCCAGATGCAGCGCGGTACCGCCGTGGGCAGCGGTATCGTGGTGTCCTTGCAGGAGCTTTTGCCAGACGCGGGCATTGACCTCAGCGAGATGATCTATGGCCCAGGCCAGAAACATGGCAAGAGCCTGGACGAGCCTGAGGCTGGCAAGAAGCCGAAGAAGGAATTTGTGCCGGTGGCCCCTGGGTCGTTCGAATCGGCGGCCATCGTGTTGCTGACCGACGGCCGCCGCACCACCGGCGTCGACACCCAGGAGGCAGCCAAGATGGCCGCCGACCGTGGCGTGCGCGTCTATTCAGTAGGCTTGGGCACGATCGACGGCGAGGTCGCAGGCATGGAGGGCTGGTCGATGTACCTGCGCCTGGATGAGCCTTCGCTCAAGGCAGTGGCTTCCGCCACCCAGGGCGAGTATTACTATGCCGGCAATGCCGAGGCCCTGAAGAAGGTCTATGAGAAGCTCAGCAGCCGGCTGCAGGTGGACAAAAAGGAAACCGAGATCTCCGGCCTGCTGGCGTTTGCCGCCGCGCTGCTGGCCATTGGCGCGGCGACGATGTCGCTGGTGTGGTTCAACAGGATTCTGTGACGCGATCGGCCTTCGCGGGGGCCGGCGGCTGCAAGGCCCGCGCCAGTTGGTCGGCCGGCCCGGACCATTCCGCGTCCTGAGCCACTGCTTCGCGCAGGAAAGCCGCCTGCGAATCTGTCCAGATCGGCGACTCATGCAACCGCAACCCGGGAGCCAGCGGGCGGTGGCTGGCAATGAACCCGGCGATGCCTGCCGGGTCGTCGGGCAATCCAAGTTGCGCGAACAGCTGGCTGAAGCGGGTTGTGGGTGCGGGCATCATGGTATCTCCGGGGTCGGTGGGGAGGATCGGCAGTTCACGATGATCACACCGCCCACGCACGCGATCGGTGCGCTGCAGCACACATCAGGCGCCAGGGCTCGGGGCTTCGGCCGAGAACACCATGCTGCCTGCCAGGCCGACGGCAGCGCCGATGGACACCGTCTGCCCGATCATCGCCAGCACGGGAGTCGACGAAAACGCCAACGTCGCAAACGCGATGAAGGTGGAGCTGGCTGCCAGCAGCACCGACAGGCTGGCCCGCTGGCGGGCGCCAGGCTCGGAGGACAGGGTCGCAAAGAACAGCGTGTAGTTGGACACCACGCCCACCACCAGCAGCAGCGAGACCAGATGGAACACCGTCAACTGGCCATGCAGCAGCCACAAAGCCCCGCAGGTGATGGCCAGCGTGGTGCTGATGGCTGCCACCATCGACAGCACAGCTCGCGGGCGGCGCAGTTGCACCATCAACACGACAAAGATGCACAGCGTGCCGACGAGTGCGGTCTGCATGGCCCGCTGCCGGTACTGGGCCACCAACTGCTCGACATCGCCCTGCAGATCGATCAAGCCCACCCCCGGCAGCATGGCGGGCTGCAGCAGGGCGCGAGTCTCCCGGGCCGGAGGTGCGCCGCGCAGCAGCACCAGCACGGTGACGCCGTCGGCCGACTGCATGGTCTGCGCACTCAGCCAGGCGCCCAGAACGGTGCCTGCGTAGTGGTCCGGGCCCAGTGGCACGCGCGCGCGAGTGGTGGCTACATCGGCCAGGAAGGGTTCGAACGCCTGCGCTTGCAGGCGGCCCCCGCGGGTGGCCTCTGCCACCCTTGAACGCAGCACTTCGTCAGAGGGCAGCGCCGCCTGCCGGGCGCGCTGTACGGCCTGGCTGGGCAGTAGGTCCGTCGGGCTGTCATAGCCGCGCAGCAGGCCCCGCGCCACCAGGCCGTCGAGCACCCGGGTGGTCGCCTCGGTGCGCTGCAGGGCCTGTTCCAGGTCTGCGCCGCGCACCGACAACAGCGTGCGCAGGTCGGGCACCCCCACCTGCTCGCGGTACTGCAGGTCGCGCCGATTGTCTTCCGGGGAGCTGGCGGACAAGGAATCCAGGCTGTCCATCCACAGGCCGTCGCCACGCTGCACCAACAGCGCGGCGAACCCCAGTGCAGCCAGCACCACCGGCCAGCGCCAGGCGCGCAGGTGCTGGCTCAGCGGCAGCAACCAGGCGAATCGGTGCGCCGACCCGGCGGTTGTCGCCGCCGGCCTTTGAAGCCATACCGGCAGCAGCCAGCGTGTGCACAGCACCGCCACCAGCAGACCGCCCATCGAGAACAGCCCGAGCTGTTGCAGACCGGCAAAGCCCGAGAAGTACATGGCCGCAAAACCGATCATGGAGGTCAGCGCTGCGAGGTAGATCTGGCGCCAGAAACCCGCCTGCGGTGCGTCGTCGGCCCCCTTCTGCACGAAGGTGTAGATAGCGTAGTCGACAGCCTCGCCAATCAGGGTCACGCCAAAGGCCAGCGTGATGCCGTGGATCGTGCCATAGGCCCAGCCCACCAGCGCAAACCCGGCCAGCGCGCCGGTGGCCACCGGTACCAGCGCCAGTACCAGAAAACGCGGGCTGCGCAGCGCCCACCACAGCAAGGCGGCGACCAGCGCCAGCGCCAGCAGTGCCAGCTGGTGCGCATCCTGGCCGATGGCATCGTGCGCCATGACGTTGAAATAGGCGGCGCCGGCCATGTCCACCACCGGCGCGCGCTGCCCTGCGGGCCATTGCAGCAACACCGCGTCTGCGTTGCCGCGGGCGATGCGCAGCGCGTCGCGCAGTGCGTCGATGTCATGGCCCCGGGCGCGCGTTTCCATCAGCAGCAATGCGACGCTGCCGTCCTGCGACAGCCAGACGCCGGCACCGCCCAAAGGTGCGGCCTGTCGCGAGGCCCGGTCTAGCAGCTGCAGCGCGGCGAGTGTCGGGTCGGCGGCGGCAATCGGCCGGATCAGGGCGCCGCGGGCCGACGCCAGTGCGTCCTGCAACTGCGCGAATGCCTGACGCAGGCCATCCTCCGAGAACTGTTGCGGGGTGGTGCTGTCTGCCAGCAGGTATCGGGCGGCAAACAGGCGATCGCGTTCGGCTTCCAGTGCGTCCAGGTCGCCGTTGCTGACCCATGCCAGCGACGGTTCGCGCGCCAGCCGCTGGCGCAGCGTGCGGCTGGCGCCCACCAGGGCCTGGGTCTGCGCGGCAGACGGGCGGCTGTCGGCAGCCGCTGGCTCCAGGCGCAGACCCAGAATCAGGATGCGCGTCGACAGCCCGTCGCGCAGCTGGTCGATCATCAGACGCTGGGTCGCGTCGGCTGGCCCAGGCAGAAAGGACGACACGTCGGTCACGACCGTGCTGCGGTTCACTTGCACGGCGCACGCGGCCACGAACAGCAGCCACAGCAACCAGCGTGGCCAGAGGCGGGTAGTCATCGCGGGGGTATCGCCATTTCGAGCAGGTCCCCGTTGATCTCGGTGGTGTCGATCTGGCGCAGCTGGGCGCCGACGCCGCTGACCAGGATCTGGCGGATGCCTCGGCGCGGCTGCGCTCCGCGCGGCAGCAGCAGCAGCTTCCAGGCCTCGAAACTGCCGCTGAGCCGGGTGTCGAACGCTTGCCGCAGCAACTTGTCGTCGCCCGTGAGGACCGCGCGCAGCCCGAGCACGTAGCCCGACAGCTGGCCCTGCGTATCCATCTTCACGATGGTCGGCGGTGCACCGTTGCCGGCGTCGATGGTGAGCGTCTCGGAAGTGATCGTCAGCACCTCGCGGATCGGGCTGGTGGTGCGCTTTTCGATCGTTCCCGGTGGCTTGAAGCTCAGGGTGCCGCGCAGCTCCAGCGGGCTGGCGTACAGGGGTGAGGTGCGCCGCTCGACGAAAGGGGTGCCGCTCATCGGCTGGGCCGCGACGGCCAGCAGGATCCTGCGCAGGCGCTCATCCTCACTGCCGTCGGCTGGTGCGGGTGCCGGGCGCACCTGCGCATGCAGCGCCGGCATCATGAGCGTCAGCAGGGTGAAGGTGGCCCATGCCAGCCGGGTGCGCATCGTTGCCATGATGTCGCCGTCAGCGCAGCTGCTCCCTGATCGTGTCGATGACCGTTTCGATCACCTCCAGCACCGTATTCGGCAGGCCAGCGGGTGGCTCGGGCAGGGTCGGACGGTCCGGGCGCGAGCGCGCAATGTCGAACCGGACCTTCGGGTCGATCCAGTTGTTCTTGAAGGCCTGCTGGAACACCTCGCCCACCATCGGCAAGGCACTGCGCGCGCCCTGGCCCCAGTTGCCCATGGTCACACTGTTGTCGTTGAAGCCGACGCGGGCGCCCGCCACCAGTTGCGGGCTCATCAGGATGAACCAGCCATCGGTATTGTCCTGGGTGGTGCCGGTCTTGCCAGCCACATCGGCCGTGATGCCATAGCGCGAGCGGATCGCCGTACCGGTGCCCTCGTCGATTGCGCCGCGCAAGGTGTTCACCAGCGCCAGGGCCTGCTTGCGCGGCATCGACGGCGCGGGCTCGGTGTCCACCGGAGCCGCAAACTTCTCCAGAACCTTGCCATTGCGGTCTTCCACGCGCAACAGCAGCAGCGGCGCGTGGTAGATGCCGGCGTTGGCCAGCGTCCCATAGGCGGTGACCATCTCGATCAGCGTGACCGGGCTGGTGCCCAGCCCCAGGGACAGCACCGGCTCCAGCTTGCTCTGGCGTACGCCCAGCGCCTGTGCGAGTTGCACCACGCGCTGCGGGCCGACCTTCTGCATCAACAAGGCGGTGATGGTGTTCTTTGACTGCGCCAGACCGTCGTACAGCGTCGTCGGCAGCCCGGTCGGCGGCGACGCATCCGATGGACTCCAGACATCGCCGCCGGGCAACTTGATCGCGACCGGCTCGTCCATCAGCGTGTCACCGGGCTTGAGACCTTGCAGATAGGCGGCGCCGTAGGCGAAGGGCTTGAAGGTCGAACCCGGCTGCCGTCGTGCCTGGCTCACATGGTCGAACTGCTCCGTGGCGAAGTCGCGGCTGCCCACCCAGGCCCGTACCGCACCGCTGCGCGGGTCCAATGCCACCAAGCCGGCCTGCAGGGCCACGCGATCCTGGCCGGCCTTCATGCGCCCATCCGCCAGCGACTGCAGCTGGCCCATCTGGCGTGCAACCGCCTGCACAGCGGCCTTCTGCAGCCGGCCATCCAGCGTGGTGATCACACGCAGACCGTCGGTCTGGATGTCATAACCCTTGTCGTCGGCCCAGGTGACGAGCCACTTGCGCAACTGCTGGGCCACGTGCGGCGCCAGGCCCAGCGGCACCGCCTGGCGCTCGAAGTCCAGCTTGATCGGGCGGCTGCTGACAGCGTGCAATGTGCTGGCGTCGATCTTGCCCTCCTTGGCCATCTGCGCCAGTACCAGGTTGCGGCGCTGGCGTGCCCGCTCGGGATTCTGCACCGGGTTGTAGTAGCTGGTGCCCTTGAGCATGCCGATCAGGGTGGCGCTTTCCAGCACATCCAGGTCACTGGCTGACTTGTCGAAATAGGTGCGGGCCGCCACCTCGATGCCGAAGGCGTTGTACAGAAAAGGGACGGTGTTGAGATAGATCTCCAGGATCTCGCGCTTGGAGTACAGCGCCTCGATCTTCAGCGCCGTGATAGCCTCCTTGGCCTTGCGGTGGATGCTGGCGGCACGGCCGATCTCGTCCGGAAACAGGTTGCGTGCGAGTTGCTGGGTGATCGTGGAGCCCCCTTGCAGGTCCCCCTGCAGGGTGTGGAACACGGCACTGGCGGTACGCACCAGGTCGATGCCGGAGTGCTCGTAGAAGCGGCGGTCCTCGGTGGCGATGAGTGCCTCCACCACCGGGGGCGCGATCCGGTCCAGTGCCACCCACTCGCGGTTGATGCGCCGGTATTCGGCCAGCACGGTGCCGTCCTGACCCAGCAGCACCGAGGGCGTCTCGCTGCGGGCGCGGCGCAGGTCGCCGATGCTGGGCGTGAAGGGCACCAGGGCCAGCAGATAGAGCAACAGCAGGCCCGGCAGGCACCACGCTGTGCGCCAGGGATGCGCCCGCGCCCAGGCCATCGCCCGCATGCCGGTGCGGTGTGCGACGTCGAGTGCGGTTTGCAGGGCAGGGCGCATGGGCAGAGTTTACGCAGTGCCGGTATGTCGAGTCGCTCCGGCCCTTTGGCTGCGTCGCCGGCCGGGCAAGGTTATGCTTGGACCCCATGCGTTTCACCGGAAATATGCGCAGCATCCTGGCGATGCTGCTGGCGGTTGTGTTTTTCTCCTGCATGGATGCCATGCTCAAGGTGCTGGCGGGTGCCTACCCGCCATTGCAGGTGACCGCCCTGCGCGGGCTGACGGCGGTGCCCTGGGTGCTGGGTTACGTGCTGTGGCGCCGCCAGCTCGGCCTGGTGTTCAGCCGCCACTTGCGCTGGCGACTGCATCTGCTGCGTGGGCTGATCGGCGTGCTGATGATGGCGCTGTTTATCTTCGGTTTGCAGACGCTGGGCCTGGCCGAGGCCTACACGCTCTCCTTTGTGGCGCCGCTGCTGATCACGCTGCTGGCCGTGCCGGTGCTGCAGGAGGCGGCTTTGCCGCGGCACTGGGTTGCGTTGGCTGTCGGGCTGTGCGGTGTCGTCATTGCACTGCGGCCAGACCAGGACGCGTTTTTCAACCTCGGTTCGGTGGCGGTCCTGGCCTCGGCGGTGTGTTACGCGCTCTCGACGGTACTGGGCCGGTTGATCAGCCGCACCGAACCCAGCGTGACCCTGGTGTTCTGGACCACTTTCAGCATGACCGTGGGTGGCAGCGTGCTGGGTGCCGCCGACTGGGTGGAGATCCGTGCCGTCCACTGGCCGGTGCTGCTGGGCCTGGGGGTGACCGGCACACTGGCGCAACTGTGCGTTACCGAGGCTTTCCGCCACGGCCAGGCCTCGGCCATCGCGCCATTCGAGTATTCGGCCCTGATCTGGGCCGTGGCGTTTGACTGGCTGATCTGGCGTGCCGTGCCCGATGCCTACACGCTGACGGGCGGCGCCGTGATCATCGCCAGCGGCTTGTATCTGATCCGGCGCGAGGCGCCGCGGGGGGTGGTGGTGCTGCCGCCATGAGCGACCGGCTGGCCGACTTGCATGCATTTGCCGAACGCCATCGGCGCTGGGTGGTGCTGACCGGCGCTGGCTGCAGCACGGCGGCGGGCATCCCCGATTACCGCGACGCCAACGGAGCCTGGAAGCGCAGCGAACCGATGCGCTTCCAGTTGTTCGTTGCCGACGCGCTGGCCCGGCAGCGCTACTGGGCCCGCAGCATGCTGGGCTGGCGCACCATGGCGCAAGCCAGTCCGACCCTGGCCCACCAGGCGCTGGTGGCGCTGGGTGCGGCGGGCCGTATTACGCTGCTGGTGACGCAAAACGTGGACGGCCTGCACGATGCCGCCGGCAGCCAGGGCGTCCTGGATCTGCACGGGCGCATCGACACCGTGTGTTGCCTGGGTTGTGGCGCCCGTTCGCCGCGTGCAGTGCTGCAACAGGAACTGCTGCGGCGCAATCCGGCCTGGGCCGCCCTGCAGGCGCGCAGTGCCCCTGACGGCGATGCGGATCTGGAACAGCACGACTTTGTCCGGTTCGACGTGCCGGCCTGCGACCGGTGCGCCGGCATGCTGAAGCCCGATGTGGTTTTCTTCGGCGAGGCGGTGCCTCGCGAACGCGTGGACGGCGTACGGGCCGCACTCGCGCAAGCCGATGCACTGCTGGTGGCAGGCTCGTCCCTGATGGTGTACTCCGGCTACCGTTTTGTCGAGGATGCGGTGGCCGCCGGCAAGCCGGTGGCGGTCATCAACCAGGGTCGTACCCGCGCTGATTCCGTGCTCACGCTGAAGGTGGAGGCGGATGTAGGGCCGGCGCTGGAGGCATTGGCCATGGGCCTGCCGAGGCAACCAGGGCGTCTGCCGGAAAGGGCTGAAGAAAGTCGCGGCTGAGGTGTGCCGGAGCGTCCAGCCAGTCGCCAAACGCCGCCGCGGGCAAGATGACAACCATGCGTTTTTCATCCTCCGGTTTGTGGAAGCAGCGCATGAGGGCGTGGTCCGGGGCCGGGATGGTCAGCATCGTGTAGCTGTGCACCAGCGCGCCGGCCGGGCTCTTCCAGGTCGTCCACAGGCCGGCGATGCCCATCGGCTGCCGGTCGGCCAGCGTGAAGCGGGTTGCCACCGCGCGGCCGGAGCGCCAGTCGGGCTCGAAGATCGCATCGGCTGCAATGATGCAATGCTGCGCCTTGCGCCAGGCGTCGCGAAAGCTTGGCTTTTCGTGCACCGTCTCGCTGCGCGCGTTGTAAGTGTGCCGGGCCAGTTTGGCGTCTTTCGCCCAGTGCGGAATCAGGCCGAACACGCCGATCGATGCCTCCAAGAGCGGCGCCGCCACATCGCCAGTACCGTGACCGCGCGGCCGGCGCAGCATCAGCCCGTGGTAGCCCGGCCAGACATCGTACGGTCCGATGTTGTCGGGCGGAACGACACCGAAGCGGCGAAAAAAACGTTCGCGTTCCTGGATCGCCTGGTAGTGGCTGCACATGCCCGGGACATCGCGCGCGGCGCAAGGCCTACTGCTTGCGAATCATGATCGACTTGACCCAGGCCGAGCCATTGGACGTTTCGACCCTCAGGAAGCCGTCTTTTTCCTCGCCGCCGTAGATCACCTCGTCGGACTTGCCCAGGGTGGCCACCACCGCACCGCTTTCAGCGGCGGTGCGGTAGGCTTTCACGCCAGCGATCTTGGGGACATACACATCGCCGGCCTGGCCTGCACCGGCTGGCACGCTGCCAATCGCGTTGGCCTGGCTGGCGGCACCGGCCTTGGCCTGGAT
>Ga0105046_10013600_pt1 | contig 12594 bp, 8 predicted proteins | sample MAT03_FD_78385 | JGI IMG/M metagenome (GOLD analysis project Ga0105046, IMG submission 78385) | Freshwater microbial communities from Lake Fryxell liftoff mats and glacier meltwater in Antarctica - MAT-03 (megahit assembly) | ecosystem: Environmental > Aquatic > Freshwater > Ice > Liftoff... | reverse complement strand
TGCGCCAAATATAAATATCGCTCAAAGGTATATTTCCCTGCATAGACCCAGCCTCTGAGGCCGAGTCTATTATTATGTGAAGTAGGTTTTGAATTCATAAACACTCCTTTACCAATCACTAATACTTCCTCTCCACAGGTTTCCACATGGAGATATCCACAGGGCTGTACTCCAACTTCGGGCCGTCAGGCGTAAAACTTGCCATCGTATGCTTTAACCAATTTTCATCATCGCGCACCTGATAATCACGGCGCGCATGTCCGCCGCGCGACTCAGTACGGGTCAACGCGCCAAGGGTCGCTACTTCCGCCACATCCAGCATGAAGCCTGTTTCAATGGCGCGCTCCATATCGGTGTTGTAACGCAGACTCTTGTCCTTCAAAGAAATGTGCTTATATCTTTCCTTCAGTTCACGGATCTTATCCAGACCTGCCTGCATTTGTTCACCCGTGCGGAAGACGCCCATATTTTTATCCAGATTAGAGCGCAACTCGGCGCGGATCTGATAATGGTCTTCGGTGCCCGTGGATTTGGTCAACGCTTTGATCTTCGACCATTCAGCCTGCGCAGCCTCAACCGGCGACTCTGCCGCTGTTGCAGTCTTGCAATAACGCGCCGCCTCTTCACCTGTCACACGTCCCCAAACGAGACATTCCGCCGTAGAGTTTGCGCCGAGTCGATTCGCGCCATGCAATGACACACAGGCCACTTCGCCCGCCGCCCAAATATTTTCAATGGGAGTATGTCCCTTAATATCGGTGTGTACGCCGCCCATGGTGTAATGCGCCACCGCACGGATTGGAATTGGTTTTTCGATTGGGTCAAGCCCAATGTGTTTAATAGTCACTTCACGGATGAGCGGGAGGCGTTCCAGAATTTTTTCACGCCCAAGATGACGCAAATCCAAATGCAGGTAGTCCAGTCCATTCGGTCCGGGGAAGCCGCGGCCTGCTTCGATCTCGGTCATCTCGGAGCGGGAGACCATATCACGCGGCGCGAGTTCCAATTTGCTGGGGGCATAATTGCCCATGAAGCGTTCGCCCTTGTTATTGAGCAAATATCCGCCTTCACCGCGGCAGGCTTCGGTCATCAAAATACCGCTGGGAATTAATCCCGTTGGGTGGAATTGAATGAACTCCATATCCTTGAGTGCCAGCCCCGCGCGATACGCCATTGAAAGGCCATCACCGGTGACTGTTTCTGAATAGGTGGTAAAACCAAAGATCTGACCTGCGCCGCCCGTGGCAATGATCAACGCCTTGCCGCGGATCAACACATAACGACCGTTGATCATATCGATCATGGTTAAGCCTGCAAAACGTCCGTTTTCGATAATGATTGAAGTCACGAAACCTTCATCGTAGCGATTGATCTTCTTGGTGTGCTTCATCAACGTATCGTACAAGGTTTGCATTTCGAGGAAGCCCGTTTTGTCAGAGGCGAAAACTGCCCGGGGATAGGTGTGCCCGCCAAACGGTCGCTGTGCAATGTGACCGTCTTCCGTCCGCGACCAGGGAATGCCCCAGTGGTCCAAATGTAAAATCTCCTTGGGTGAAGCATGGACGAAGAAATCCACGACATTTTGATCAGCCAAAAAGTCGGAACCTTTGACGGTATCCCAGGCGTGTAATTCGTAACTATCGCCCATATCCTGGCGCATGACAGCGGCCGTGCCGCCCTCTGCCGCCACGGAATGTGCGCGCATCAGTTGAAGTTTGGAAACCAAAGCGATGTCCAATTCCCCTTTGCTTTGGTGTGAGGCTTCGAGCGCGGCGCGTAAACCTGCCAGGCCGGTACCCAAAATGATCAGATCGTGGTTGTAAACTTCCATTGGCCGTTATTCTCCTTGCAGAATAAGGTAATCCATCAATTTGAGATTTATTGTAGTCTTTATCATCTTAATAGTTAGTGATGATTGTCATCGTTTGGGCGGAGTGTAGTCACGCAACTGCCGAAGAATCAAAAAAAGATCAGGACATAAATATCCCAATCTTTTTGATGGCGAGTGCAGGCTTTTGGCGGACTGAAGTCCGCATTCCGTTAAATCAAAAGAAGCGCCAATCCGATCAAAGCCGGCAGCGCCTGAATATAAAAGATTCTTTTGCTAACCGTAAACGCGCCGAAGATGCCAGCAACCGCCACACAACTCAGAAAGAATATCTTCACGGGGTCGCCTGCGAAAATTCCCCAGATCAAACCTGCTGCGAGGAAGCCGTTGTACAGCCCCTGATTGGCTGCCAATGTTTTGGACTGTGCCGCAAACTCGGCAGTGGTGCGGAAGGATTTTCGACCCGCGGGCTTCTCCCACAGAAACATTTCAAGGATGAGAAAATACCCGTGCAAAAGTGCAACGATTCCTGTAATCATATTTACAACGATATTCATTTTTTACTCCTTGTCCTTAAAGTATTTGCTGATCACGATGATACTCTACAAAAATAAAAGTCGGGATCAAATGGATCCCGACTTTTTGATACAGCCAAAGAAATTTATTCTTTACATGTGTGCGATGATCGCATCACCGAATTCGGAGCATTTGATCTCTTGCGCGCCATCCATCAAACGGGCAAAGTCATAAGTGACGGTCTTGGCGGCGACTGCGCCTTCCATACCTTTCACGATCAAATCAGCAGCTTCGCCCCAACCCATATAACGCAGCATCATCTCACCCGAGAGAATGACCGAGCCGGGATTGACCTTATCCAGGTCGGCATATTTTGGTGCGGTGCCGTGCGTCGCTTCAAAAATGGCGTGACCAGTTACATAGTTAATGTTCGCACCCGGAGCAATCCCAATTCCACCAACCTGCGCGGCCAATGCATCCGAAATATAGTCACCATTGAGATTCAAAGTGGCGATCACATCATAATCCTTCGGGCGGATCAATGTAAATTGCAGGCTCACATCCGCAATCGAGTCTTTGATGAGCAGCATCTTCTTCCATTTGCCGTCGCCGTGGGTGTCCCATAGTTTCATGGCTTCTTCCACTTCACCCTTGATCTCATTCTGCTGGGCAGGACTCATCATGTCGAAGCCGGGGTCGATTGCCTTGGCATTCTCTTCCACGCTCAAAGCAGATTTGGCTTCCTTGTTGCCCAGAATCCAGGTTTCGCGTTCGGTCACAATCGCATTACGGAATTCACGTTTGGCAAGCGCGTAGCCCCAATCCTTAAACGCGCCTTCGGTAAATTTCATGATGTTGCCTTTGTGTACAAAGTTCACACTCTTGCGTTTGTTATCCAGCGCCCATTGAATGGCGGCACGTACGAGGCGTTCAGTACCTTCCATGGAAACAGGCTTGAGACCAATACCCGCTGTCTCAGGGAAACGCATCTTGGCATATTCCTTTGGAAAAGCTTCCTTGAAAATCTGCATGAATTTTTTGTTATCTTCGCTGCCATAAGCAAACTCAATGCCGGTATAAATATCTTCAGTGTTCTCACGGAAGATGACCATGTCTACATGTTCGGGGTGTTTCACAGGCGAAGGCACACCTTGATACCAACGCACCGGGCGCAGACAAACATACAAATCCAGCAATTTGCGCAGCGCCACATTCAAGGAACGAATGCCGCCGCCAATCGGCGTGGTCAACGGGCCTTTGATGCCGACCAAAAACTCCTTGAACGCTTCCACGGTTTCATCGGGCAGCCAACTCTGGAACATCTTAAACGACTTCTCGCCCGCGTATACTTCCATCCAATGAATCTTACGTGTGCCGCCGTACGCCTTCTCCACTGCCGCATCCAGCACGCGCTCAGATGCGCGCCAGATATCACGGCCTGTGCCATCGCCTTCCACGTAGGGGATGATCGGGTTATTCGGAACGGTTAACTTCCCGTTTTCGGTTGAAATCTTTGCCCCGCCTGCGGGCACTGTAACATTTGTATATGCCATCTGACTTTCTCCTTTATATTATTTTGACGAATTATAACAGCGGACTTTTCAAGTATTCGGTATTCATAGTCACAAGCTCGCGTTTCATTCTGCGCCGCAGCCTGCTCTGTCAAAACAAAATTTACCGCGTCCTTGACACTCTTGAAAATCGGCGTAAAATCCTGTTTAATATGTTCAAAATAAATCGGAGCAAAGACCTGCATCACTTCTTCGAAATGGCTGTATTTTTATTTGTGAAGTAAGAGTCGCTTTTTAGCGGCTCTTTTTTTTATCATTTCATCAAAAGGAGCATGGATATGACAGAGAAGAATCAGCCCGTAGTTCAGAAACAGATGGAGGCGCAGAAAGATGCGCGTGGTCCCGTCATGGGATACTTACCCGATGATACTCCGCCCGTCGGCGCGATGTTAAGTCTCGGCTTCCAACAGGTATTGACCATGTTCCCCGCCACAGTATTGGTCGCCATCCTGACCAAGTTCGATGTGGGCGTTACCCTGCTCGCTTCAGGCCTGGGCACCATCATTGCGCTGCTCGTTTCAAAACGCAAAATCCCCATGTATTACGGTTCATCGTTTTCATATATTGCGGTGGTGGTCACTGCCATGTCTTTGTATGCGAGTGATTGTTTTACCAGCACGGCCACCTACTGCCCTGAAGGCGTACGGCTGGTACAGGTCGGCATCATCGGCACCGCCGTGTTTGAAATTTTAATTGGCCTGCTCATTATGAAAATCGGCAAAGCCGCACTGGATAAAATCCTGCCGCCGATCATCACCGGCTCCATGGCGATCGTGATTGGTATTGCGCTGGCGGGCGCGGCGTTGGGCATGGCTTCCAATAACTGGCTGGTGGCTTTCATTACTTTGATCGCAACCGTTTTGTTTTCAGTGTATTTACAAGGCAAGGGATTGCTCGGTATGCTGCCGATTTTATTCGGCGCGGTTTTTGGATATTTGATTTCAGCCGCGCTGGGCATCATTGACTATGGCGTGATCACCAGCGCGCAATGGTTCCGCGTTCCGGCATTCACCCTGCCAGCCTTCGGTGACCCGCGCGCCTGGGAACTCGTGGTCAGCATTTCATTGATCGCCATCGCAACCATCCCCGAATCAACCGCGCATCTGTATCAGATGAGTTTATACATTGACACACTCGCCGAACAAATGGGGCGCAAGCCCTATCACATCAAGGAATTAATCGGCTTGAACCTCGTCGCAGACGGCGCAGACGATATCATCGTGGGCTTTCTGGGCGGCGCGGCCGGCACAAATTACGGCGAAAACAATTCCCTGATGGCCATCACACGCAACTATTCAATTCCCGTCTTGATGACGGCCGGCGCAATGGCCATCGTGCTCGGCTTTATTGGAAAACTGGCCGCCGTGGTCAACTCGATACCGGTGGCAGTCACCGGCGGACTTGCCATTTATTTATTCGGTGTGATCGGTATGCAGGGCGTGGCGCTGCTTCAATCTGAAAAAGTGGATCTCTTCAACCCAAAGAATCTCGCCATCGGCGCGGCCATTTTAGTGTGCGGCATCGGCGGCAACCTCGGCCTGCCCAATGGCTTGTTCCCATTCATTATTCCGGTTGTATTCCCGGCCGGTATTCCCGCCATCGTCTTCGCCGCGATAGCCGGCATTTTGATCAACCTGGTCTTTGTGATCTTCAAAACAGAAGAATAAAAAAATCGCTGCCGTACAAACTATGGTTTTCACCCAATTGACCGCCGACCGCTGTCTGCGATCAATTTCACAAAAATGTACGGTAGAGAAAAAAAGTAACGATTAACACAAAAAGGGATTGGAAGTTTTTTCGCTTCCAATCCCTTTTATAATATATCAAGTTGCAGCGCATCTTTCCTACTCTGAAGCCTGATACAGGAACCCAAACATGCTCAAACTTCCCGGCTTAATTGACCCGCACGTCCATTTGCGCGAACCTGGCGCAACTCACAAAGAAGATTTCGACTCTGGCACATGCGCCGCGCTGGCAGGCGGGATCACCATCGTGCTGGCCATGCCGAATACCAAGCCGCCCATCTTTGACGTGGAGACACTTGATCTGGCATTGAACGCCGCGAAACAAAAAGCGCGCTGTGACTATGGTCAATACGTGGGCGCAGGACCTGATAATGCAGACTGGCAAAATCACCCGTCGGTATCCGCGCAAGCCGCGGGACTCAAAATGTATCTAGACTCAACCTTCGGCGAACTGCGCCTCGATGATATGACACTCTGGCAGCCGCATTTTGAAAACTATCCAAAGAATATGCCGATCGTGGTACACAGCGAAAGCCGCACGATGGCCGCCGCGATTTTATTCGCCGCCATTTATGACCGTCCCGTACATATTGCGCATATTTCATTAAGAGAAGAAGTGTTATTAATCAAAGCCGCGAAACAACGCGGCATCAAGGTGACCTGTGAAGTCTGTCCGCATCATTTATTTTTATCAAGAGACGATATTCCCGCCATCAGCCACGGGCAGGCCGGGCGCGGCGAAGTCCGCCCGCGGCTGGCAACAAAAGCAGATGTAGACGCGCTCTGGCAAAACATGGATGTGATCGACTGCTTCGCCACCGACCACGCCCCGCACACCATCGCAGAAAAAGACTCAGACAATCCGCCGCCCGGCTTCCCTGGCTTGGAAACATTTCTGCCTTTAATGCTCACAGCCGTTGACCCTAACCGTTTGACCTTGGACGATGTGATTCAAAAAATGTACACCAATCCCAAAAAAATCTTCAACCTGCCAGATCAACCTGAAACCTGGGTCGAAGTGGATCAGGACGAAACGTACGAGATTAAAGCCGCCGAGCAATTCACACGCTGCAACTGGACTCCCTTCGAAGGCTGGAAGGTAAAAGGAAAAGTTCGCAAGGTGGTTTTGCGCGGCAAGACCGCCTTTGAAGATGGTAAGGTGTTGGCCGAAGCTGGTTATGGAAAGAATGTGAGAAACTAAACATAAGAATTATCTCTCTACCTTACAAGCTATGGTTTCATCCACTTGACCGCAGACCGCAGGCCGCCGTCCGCTATCGGCGGTCAAGCAATTCACGAAAACATTGCTGGTTTTTGAAAATGTACGCTAGAAAAAAAGACTTAACCTGATCTTCCCTTCGTGTACTTTGTGGCCATGGTATTTAAAACTTTTATCTTAGAGGTACAGCCAAAAATGAAAACTCCTAAATTCACGTATATTCTGCAAGCCTTGCTCGCGGCTTTATTTTTCGGAGCAAGCGCACCGATCTCAAAATTATTGTTAGGCAATATCGAGCCAATTTATCTGGCCTCCTTCCTATATCTTGGCAGCGGAAGTGGCATCGCATTAATCAAGTGGATTCAGAAACTGCGCTCGCCGAATCAAGAGTTGGAAGCGGGCATAAAGCGTATAGACATGCCATGGTTAACAGGTGCGATTATCTCCGGCGGCATAGCAGCTCCCATCGTGTTGATGCTCAGCCTTAATCACACGCCTGCTTCCACCGCTTCGCTCTTATTAAACTTTGAAGGGGTATCCACAACTCTGATCGCGCTGCTTGTTTTCAAAGAAGCCATCAGTCGCCGCGCGTGGATTGCGATTCTGGTCATCACACTGGCCAGCATGGCGCTCTCGACCAACTTCGCCAGCGGGTTTGGATTCTCCTTTGGCGCGCTGGGAATTATCCTCGCCTGCGTTTTATGGGGCGTGGATAATAACTTTACACGCAATATCTCAGGCAAAGATCCGCTCGCCATCGTGGCCTGGAAGGGACTCGTGGCTGGTACATTCTCTTTTATCCTGGCTTTCTCACTTGGAAATAAATTCCCCTCCGCATTAACGATTCTGGAAACCATGCTGGTTGGCTGGGTCTGCTATGGATTAAGTACCCTGCTCTTCATCCGCTCAATGCGCGGGTTGGGAGCGGCACGTACCAGCGCTCTATATGGCACAGCTCCTCTGGCAGGTGTGATTCTTTCCATATTTATATTTCAAGAATTTCCATCGCTGTTGTTTATTGTTGCAGCCGCCTTGATGATCGGCGGCGCGTTCCTATTGGTAAACGAAGAACATATACACTTTCACATGCATCCTGTACTGATCCATGAGCATAGTCATAATCACAATGAGCCTGACCATACACATGACTCAGGTACAGGCACACATTCGCACGAGCATACCCATAACCCTGAAGAGCACGGGCACGATCATCTGCCCGATATCCATCACCGCCACAGACATGAAGAATAGTTTCCAGCGAAACCCAGCCCGATTCAAACAGGCTGTGGATAAAACCAGTCCAGAACCTGTCAAATCAGCATTCTACTATCCGAAATATCTCATCTGAATGCCCACATTTAGGGGTTCTTGTTTAGACAAGATATTCCCACAGCCAGCCAAACTGTGGATAACTCGCTTAAAACTGTGGAGAACTGCCCCTGCCTGTGGACAATAAGCCTATTTGTTCGAATTTAGAATGGATAACTCTAAAAAGGCACCCCCCATATATGGGGGGTGCCTTTTGAATAAACCCAAAATATAGAAAACCCTCATAAACTGTAAAAAACGAGCCGACCCTGTGGATAAGTTATCCAGTACATATCCACAGGGAAAAAATTACAGAAAACAGGAGCAGGCATCAGATAGAGGATGATGCGGGAGTGAGTCACCCACCTGTGGGTATGAATCGCAGTGAATCGATTTTGTCCACACTATCCACAGGCCCTACTACTATTACGATTCCATATAGATATATATATATACCTTGAATCTGTTAAGTGTATCCTGTACAATTCAATCAGTAGTCCGTTCTCATTTTAGCCAACCTTGGGAGGTTGCCATGGATATGATCAAAGTTTCAGCCAACTCCCGTACCTCTGCGGTTGCCGGGGCAATTGCAGGGGTCGTCCGCGAACACAAACGGGCAGAAGTACAAGCCATCGGCGCAGGCGCAGTTAACCAAGCCATCAAAGCTTTGGTGCTCGCCACTGGGTATCTCAAACTCGACGGAATCAATGTAGTCTGCGTCCCTGAGTTTGTGGATGTAGAGATCGAAGACAAGGTGCGCACCGCCATAAAAATGGTGATCGAGCCGCGTTAGCGGTACTTAATTAAAGTACCCTATTTATTAGACAAGCGAACGCAGGGTGGCGTATAATCTGCGCTGTGGATATTTCGCCTCGCATGTGACGGGTCGCTGGTCCGTCACCAGAGATAGAATCCACACCTTATCATTTCCTATGCAAACCTGGAAGAAATTTTCGCGTGTCCTGCTATTCCTCTGCCTGCTGATTAGTTTGCTGGTAGGAGCTTCTGCGCCTGCACGAATGACTCAATCCGCGAGCGCGGCGCCGATGCGGGCTCCATTGGATAGAGATCTTTCATTAACCATGACAGTTCCAGCAAGCGCCATTTTACTAAATGTAGGCGACACAGTAACCTTTACCATTAAAGTTAAAAATAACGGTACCACCATCGTGACAGGCATAACTGCAAAAGATGTGTTGCCGGCAGGGTTAACCTATAAATCTGATGATGGGGGCGGAACATACAATACGGGTAATGGAATTTGGACGATAGGTTCTTTGGGCGCAGGATTAACTGCTCAATTAAGAATTACAGCAACGGTAACTCAAACGGGGTCAAAAATAAATGTGGCAGAAGTCTGGTTTTCTGATAACTTACCTGACCCGAATTCAACCCCTGGTAATGGACTAGTAGAAAATGATTTTGCTTCCGTAACGATAAACCCCTTAATCGCAAATTTGAGTATTACAAAGGGTGTAAACAATGCAACACCCAATAAAGATGAAGATATTATTTTTACACTCAAAGTAAGTAATGCAGGACCTGACTCTGGTTCAACGATAACCGTCAAAGATTTATTGCCAGCAGGGTTGACCTGGGTCTCCGATGATAGCGGTGGAAGTTATAACAGCGCTACAGGAATTTGGGCGGTAGGCACATTACTTACAGGCGGCGCAGACACATTGAAAATCACCGCCAAGGTCACGACCATTGGCGTAAAGACAAACAGCGCCGAAGTATGGACGAGCGATCAATATGATCCCAATTCAGCTGTTGGAAATGGCATCGTCGTTGAAGATGATTACGCCAGCGTAACCATCACGCCACAGACAGCTGATCTAAGTCTCACAAAAACGATTGTGGGCAATTCCGCGCCAGCCCTTGGCGACCCTGTGGCTTTCACGCTGACCGTTACCAATGCCGGGCCAGATACAGCAACAGGAGTAACCGTAAAAGATTTATTAGCATCAGATTTTACCTATGTATCTGACAGCACTGGCGGCGTGGACTATAGCAGTGGCAGCGGTCTTTGGACAGTTGGCACGCTGGCAAATGGCGCAAGCGCGACCTTGACGATCAATACAACCGCGGCAAACAGCAACGTGCAAACCAACTGGGCTGAAGTTTTCGCATCTGAACAATACGATCCTGATTCAACCCCTGGAGAGGGATCCAAAACCGCAGATGATGACGATGGAGCGCCCTCTGCCGATTTAAGTGTGACAAAAACAGTGAATACCGCAACTGTTAATGTGGGTTCCAATGTTGTATTCACAGTCACCGTTAATAACGCGGGTCCCGGCCATGCCACGGGTGTTTCAGTCAAAGATTCCCTGCCTTCTGGCTTAACCTATATATCTGATGATGGGAGCGGGGCTTATATCCCTGCAACAGGAATCTGGAGCGTTGGGACTCTTGCAAACGGCGCGAATGCGGTATTAAAAATTACAGCGAGAGCAAATGTCAGCGGGATAATCACGAATTGGGCAGAGGTATGGGCATCCAATCAGTTGGATATTGATTCGATCCCTGGTGATGGTTCAACAACCTCAGATGACGATGCCAGCAGCGCAATTACTTCCAGTTATCCTACAAAGACGGTCATCATCAGTGAAGTCGCCTGGGGCGGTACACTTGCCTCCAGCAGTGATGAGTGGATCGAGTTATACAACCCCGGTTTAACTCCAGTGGATATTACAGGCTGGAAATTAAATGCATCCGATGGAAGCCCATCCATTAATTTGAATTCTGTTATTCTTGCTCCGGGTCAATATTATATTCTTGCTACTGGGGCATCCATATTTAGCGCAACAGATATTCCAGTAGTCAGCGTGAACCAGACTTTCAGCGGGTCATTAAGCAATGGAGGCGAAATACTTCGCCTGTTTGACAGCAGTAATACCATAATTGACACAGCCAACTCAACAGGCGGCGCATGGATTGCGGGCAGCGATTCTCCCAATTATGAAAGTATGGAAAGAGTTATGAGTGGTGGTATCGCCGCGCCAGATAATATCTATGGCTGGATAACCAATAACCGCTCATCCACCTGGAAAACACACGACACGGTTGGAAATCTTGTTCATGGCACACCCGGAAATCCAAACTGGGCGTTTTCAGTAACCATTACCCCAACAAGTACCTCTACAGGGACACTTGCCACCCCCACAGGGACACTTGCCACCCCCACCCGCACTGCCACCCCCACGCTTAACCTACTCATCAACGAAGTGGCATGGATGGGCACCGTAGCCGACGGAGCTGATGAATGGATCGAGCTTTATAACCCCGGCGCAGCGGTCAACCTGGCAGGTTGGACCTTAGCCTCATCGGATGGCTATCCCACGATCAACTTAACCGGAACCATCCCCGCTGGCGGTTATTTCGTTATCGCTGCTAACAGTTCTGTATTCAATGACCTTACTCCCAATATGGTTTTTAGCTTTTCCCTAAGCAATAGCGGAAAAATATTGAAATTAGTAAACTCAGGCAACATAACAGTGGATACGGCCAACTCGGATGGCAACGAATGGCCTGCCGGACTTGCATCTCCCACTTATGCCAGCATGGAAAGAACAGGTAAAGTCTATGATGGCGCTTCCACCTGGGCTACGTATGCCAGCCCAAATATTTGGGCGCATGATAGAGACAATGTCGCGATAAAAGGAACACCCGGCCGCGCAAACTGGGCCACCACCGTTACCCTTACCCCTACCAAAACAGTTACACCTACAGGCACCCCAGTCCGAGCGGCAACCAGCACACTCTATACACCGACTGGCCGACCCGTCATCAATGAATTTTTGCCCCGCCCCGGTTTTGACTGGAATCAAGACGGCAAAGTGGATGTCTTCGATGAATTCATTGAGATTAAAAATATTGGAAATGCAAACATCAGTCTAAACGGCTGGGTGCTGGATGATGACGCCAATAAAGGCTCCGCCCCTTATACGTTGCCCGATATCACCTTGAAACCCGGCGAGCGTACGATACTGTATGGCTTGCAAACTAATATTCTGCTGGGTGATGGCGGCGACACCGTCCGTTTGCTCAACCCCAGTGGAAAAATTTTTGACGCGTACACTTATGACATCGTCAAAGTCGAAGACCGAAGCATTTGCCGCCTGCCGGATGGCAATGGCTCCTGGTATGAAGATTGTATCCCCACGCCCAATCTGATCAACACACGTGAAGGTCAGGTTCCGTCCATGCCGGGCGATGAATCATTTGAGTCTCCCGTTTGCGAATTACCTGATACTCTGCCCGTTGATTTTCTTTTCGCCGAATGCCGCGGATATGGCTCCAATATCTGGCATTCATTCTATTGGGATGAAGCTGGCTGGCAGGGCGACCAATCCATCTTTGAAAAAACGAGCAGATGGGAATCGTTCATTGAGTAGAAATTAT
>Ga0105046_10013598_pt1 | contig 12595 bp, 12 predicted proteins | sample MAT03_FD_78385 | JGI IMG/M metagenome (GOLD analysis project Ga0105046, IMG submission 78385) | Freshwater microbial communities from Lake Fryxell liftoff mats and glacier meltwater in Antarctica - MAT-03 (megahit assembly) | ecosystem: Environmental > Aquatic > Freshwater > Ice > Liftoff... | reverse complement strand
TGGGCGGCTCGCACCCGGGCGACGTGGCCTTCGGCGGACCAGGATGGCGTAACGGTCAACCCAATCGGAGCGCTCGTCTCAGTCGAGGGCCCGTCGAGTTGGAGGTCCGCGTGGTCGGGCAGCGGCCAAGCTCGACCAGGCTGCGTTGGAAAACCGTAGGGGAGGACGACAAACCAGCGACCCGCCACATCGAGGTCGGCGAAGCTGCGCAGCTGGCGGACCGCACCGCACGCGATCGCACCGACTCCGTTGCGAACGAAGGCCACCAGTGAGGGCTCGCCAGCGCAGCGCAGCAGCTCGCTGGCGTAGTTCACGCCGGATCGCAACGCATGCTGAGGTCGAGTGCGATCACGCTGTGGGTCATCGACCCGGTCGAGATCCGGTCGACGCCGCTGTCGGCAACCGACCGGACGCTCGCCAGGGTGATGCCACCGCTGGCTTCCAGGAGAGTGCGGGAGCCAAGGCGGTCGCGCTCAAGGACCGCTGTGCGCAACAGGTCTGGCGCCATGTTATCGAGCAGGACGATGTCGGCGCCGGCCGCGATCACCGGGGCGAGATCGGCGAGGTGCTCGATCTCGACTTCGATCGACACCGCGGGCCCGACGGCGGCCCGGGCCTGGCGCACCGCCTCGGCCGGTCCGCTGCCGAGCGGTCCCGGAGGCATCAGCGCGATATGATTCTCCTTGATCAGCACGGCGTCGTGCAGGCCATGGCGGTGGTTCGCGCCGCCGCCACACAGCACGGCGTGTTTTTGTAGGACGCGCAGCCCGGGAGTCGTCTTGCGCGTATCCAGGATGCGTGTCCGCGTGCCGGCCACTGCGTCAACCAGAGCGCGGGTCATCGTCGCGGTGCCGGACAGGCGTTGGGCCAGATTCAGTGCGGTGCGCTCGCCGGTCAGCAGGGTGCGGGCCGAACCGTGGAAGCGCAGCACGACGTCGCCGGGCGATACGACGGTACCGTCCGCGACCATCGCGCTGAGCTCGACGCCGCCACCGCAGGCGGCGAACACCGGTGCGAACAGCGGCAAGCCGCAGACGACGCCACGATCTTTTGCGCGCACCAGGCCGGACAGGCGGGCGGCAGCCGGCACCAGGGCCTGGCAGGTGACGTCGGCCCCACCGCGCAGGTCCTCGTCGAGGGCCAGACGGATGATGGTGGAGACATCGGGATGGACGTAGGGGTCGCTCACAGAGGTGACGCTATTCCAACGCGGCGCCGTGCCAGAGCATGCGCCCATGCAGCGGACCCCCACGGTATGGACGGCGGTGCTGGCCTGGCTGCTTGCCGCGGCCGGGATGCTGGGTGGTGGCATGCTGATTCACCCCGAGGGGGCCGAGCTGCTGGCGATCAGCCTGGCCCAGGCGTCGGTCGCCTTGCCCGTCCTGTTGCTGCTCATCCAGATGACTCCGACCTCGTTGGGTTTGGGACCGGTCGCCTGGCGTCGCTGTCTGCACGGTGTGGCCATGGGTCCGCTGGCGGTCGGGGTTTCGCTAGTGGCTGGCGGCCTGCTTTTTGCCCTGGTAGGGCCGCCGCCAGCCAATCAGCCGGTCGAACGAGTCATCGGCGTGGTTCACGATCAGGTCGGCCTGACCGGCCTGATCCTGTTGGCGGCGGTGTTGCCAGGGGTGGTCGAGGAGGCCCTGTTCCGTGGCGTCATCCTCAACGGCCTGCGTCAGCGGTTGTCGCCGGCGGCGGCCGTGTTGATCACCGCCCTGCTGTTCGCCGCCCTGCACATGTCGCCCTGGCGCTTCGTGCCCCAGCTGGCGCTCGGTTGTCTGCTCGGCTGGATGACGTTGCGATCCGGCTCGTGCTGGCCGGCGGCGATCACCCACGTCGTCCACAATGCCATCCTGGTGACCGTCGCGGTGGTCGCGCGCGGGCATCCGGCCGTCCATTGACCCCACCCAAGCCGTCCCCATAGTGCCGCGCCCCCGCTTCAGCCCTGGCAGCGCATGTCGCGCCCGCCTCGGCAAGCAGCACTCAGCTTCCTCTGCGAAGCTTCCTGGAGACGACCATGGCCCGCTATAACGGCCCCCGCCTGCGCAAAGTCCGCCGTATCGGCACCGACCTGCCCGGCCTGACCACCAAGACCTCTGCCAAGCGTCCAACCGTGCCCGGAATGCACGGCCCGACCAAGCGGATGAATAAGACCAGCGAATACGGCCTGCGTCTCAAGGAAAAGCAGAAGCTGCGTCTGCACTACGGCCTGACCGAGCGCTCAATGCGCCTGGTCTTCCAGCGCGCCCAGCGCATGGCTGGCGACACTGGTCGCAACATGATCGGCCTGCTCGAAAGCCGCTTCGACAATCTGGTCTGGCGCGCCGGCCTGACCCGCACCATCCCCGCCGCCCGCCAGCTGATTGGCCACGGCCACATCAACCTGCGCGGCAAGCGCGCCAAGACGCCGAGCCAGAGCCTGAGCGTCGGCGACGTCTTCCAGGTGCGCGAGGCCTCGCGTAACCGCGAAGATCTGCGCATCTCGGCCAACAGCCCGGTGCGCGAGCGCCCGGCCGGCATCAAGATCGATCTCGACACCATGGCGATCACCATCGAAGCCCTGCCCGGCATCGAGCAGATCCCGCTCGACGTCAACATCCAGAAGGTCATCGAGTACTTCGCCAAGTAAGGCGAAGGGTGTGGATGCGCGGGTAACCGCGCTGATGCAGACAACAACCCGGGGTTTTGCCCCGGGTTGTTGTGTTATGGGCTATCGCCATTGATCTGGCTGCTCATCAACCGTACTGAACAGTGATCAGGAAACAGTGCCGATCGCCGGGCTGTCCGCGAAACGATGCGGCCCAGGGCAACGCCCTGGGCCGCTCGCTTTTACAACAAGTCGGACGTCTTAGGAAATGGCGCCGGCGATCGGCTTGTCATCGTCTTTCAGATCCGTGATCATCGCTTCGACGGTCAGCATCAGACCGGCGATCGAGGCGGCGTTCTGCAACGCGGCGCGGGTCACCTTGGCCGGGTCAACGATGCCAGCCTTGACCAGATCCTGGTATTCCTTGGTGCGGGCGTTGTAACCCCAGTTCTCGTTCTTATTGGCCATGATCTCGGCAACGATCACGGCACCGTTCTGGCCGGCGTTCTCGGCGATCTGCTTGGCCGGGGCTTCCATCGCGCGCAGCACGATCTCGGCGCCGAGCTTCTGATCGGCATCAAGCTTCTTGGCGATCGCTTCGACAGCGGACTTGGCGCGCAGCAGGGCGACGCCGCCGCCGGCGACGATGCCTTCTTCGACGGCCGCACGGGTGGCGTGCAGGGCGTCTTCGATGCGGGCCTTCTTCTCCTTCATCTCGGGCTCGGTGGCAGCACCGACCTTGATGACGGCGACGCCGCCGGACAGCTTGGCGAGGCGCTCCTGGAGCTTCTCACGGTCGTAGTCCGAGCTGGTGTCGTCGATCTGCTGCTTGATCGAAGCGATGCGACCCTGGATGTCGGCCTTCTTGCCGGCTCCTTCGATAATGGTGGTCGTTTCCTTCTCGATCTTGACGTTCTTGGCGGTGCCAAGGTCGGCCAGTTCGACGTTCTCTAGCTTCTCGCCGAGGTCTTCGGCGATGAACTTGGCGCCGGTCAGGACGGCGATGTCCTTGAGCATTTCCTTGCGGCGGTCGCCGAAGCCCGGCGCCTTGACGGCGCAGACCTTGAGCACACCGCGCAGCTTGTTCACCACCAAGGCGGCGAGGGCTTCACCCTCGACCTCTTCGGCGATAACCAGCAGTTCGCGGCCGCCCTGGGCGACCTTCTCGAGCAGGGGCAGGAACTCGCGCAGGTTCGAGATCTTCTTCTCGTAGACTAGGATCGCGGGCTTCTCCATCTCGACCGACTGGCTGTCGGAGCCGGCGGCGAAGTACGGGCTGATGTAGCCCTTGTCGAACTGCATGCCTTCGACGAGGTCGAGCTTGGTCTCGGTGCTCTTGGCCTCTTCGACAGTGATGACGCCGTCCTTGCCGACCTTGTCCATCGCCTCCGCGAGGAGCTTGCCGATCTCTTCGTCGTTGTTGGCGGAGATGGTGCCGACTTGGGCGATTTCAGCGTTGTTCTTGACCTTGGTCGAGAGCTTGGCGATCGCATCGACGGCGGCTTCAACGGCCTTGTCGATGCCGCGCTTCACGTCGGTCGGGTTGGCGCCGCTGGCGGTGACCTTGAGGCCCTCGCGGTAGATCGCTTCGGTCAGCACGGTGGCGGTGGTGGTGCCGTCACCGGCGACCTTGGAAGACTTCTCGGCGACCTCCTTGACCATTGCGGCGCCCATCTGTTCGAAGGGGTCCTTGAGTTCGATTTCCTTCGCGACGGTGACGCCGTCCTTGGTCACGTTCGGCGAACCGAACGACTTCTCGATGACGACGACCTTGCCGGTCGGGCCCATCGTGACCTTGACCGCGTTGTTGAGGGTCTGGATTCCGGAGAGGATCTTGCGGCGAGCGTCGTCGCCGAACATGAGCTGCTTGGCCATGTGAGTGTTTTCCTAAGAGAGTGTTGTTGGTGGATATGTAAGGGGGGAGCGCGAGGGGGCGGGCGCGCGCAGGACCGGGATAATGGCGTCAGCCATCCCGGTCCGAAGCGCGGAGCCCCCTCGCGGCATCAGCCGACTTTGGCCAGGATATCAGACTCGCGCAGGATGATCACTTCGACGCCGTCGACGGTGATCTCGGTGCCGCTGTACTTGCCGAACAAGATGATGTCACCGGTGGCGACCGACGGGGTCGAGCGGGTGCCATTGTCGAGCAGCTTGCCGGGGCCGGCAGCCAGGACCTTGCCCTGGGTCGGCTTCTCTTTGGCGTTCTCCGGGAGGAGGATACCGCCGGCGGTCTTCACTTCCGGCTCGGTGCGGACGACGACCACGCGGTCGTCGAGGGGCTTGATGGTGGTCTTGAGAGCGGGCTTAGCAGCCATGGTAGTATGCCTTGGGTATGTTGGTTAGTGGTGTGTTCAGGCCTGGGTCAGAAATCCCCAGCGCCCTCCATCTCGTCGCCGCCGTGTCCGCCGTGTCCGCCGCCGCCCTTGGCATCCCTCTTCGGCTCCTTGATCTCGGCGATCATGGCCTCGGTGTTGAGCAGCAGGGTGGCGACCGAGGTCGCGTTCACGAGCGCGCTCTTCGACACCTTGACGGGGTCGATGACGCCGCTCTTGACCAGGTCCTCGAAGACGCCGGTCTTGGCATTGTAGCCGACCGCGCCCTTTTCCTTGGCGGTGCGGTTGGCGATGACTTCGCCTTCCTGGCCGGCATTTTCGGCGATGGTGATGGTCGGCAGGCGCAGAGCGCGCTTGATGATGTCGGCGCCGATCTTGACGTCGCCTTCTAGGCCGAGGCCGTCGATGACAGCTGCGGCGCGGATGTAGGCGGTGCCGCCACCGGCGACGATGCCTTCTTCAACGGCGGCGCGGGTCGCGTGCAGCGCGTCGTCGATACGATCCTTGCGCTCCTTCATCTCGGCTTCGGTGGCCGCACCCGGACGAATGACAGCGACGCCGCCGGCGAGCTTGGCCAGGCGCTCCTGGAGCTTCTCGCGGTCGTAGTCGCTCTTGGTGTCCTCGATCTCCTTGCGGATCGACTTGATGCGGGCCTGGACGTCGGCGCGCTTGCCGGCGCCCTGGATGATCGTGGTGTTCTCCTTCTCGATCTTGACCGACTTGGCCGAGCCGAGGTCGGACAGCTCGACGTTCTTCAGGTCGACGCCGAGATCCTCGAACAGCGCCTTGCCGCCGGTCAGGGTCGCGATGTCTTCGAGCATGGCCTTGCGGCGGTCGCCGTAGCCCGGCGCCTTAACCGCGCAGCACTTCAGGACCTTGCGCATGTTGTTGACGACCAGCGTGGCCAGGGCCTCGCCTTCGACGTCTTCAGCGATGATCAGCAGCGAGCGGTTGGCCTTGGCCACTTTCTCGAGCAGCGGAACCAGTTCCTGGACCGACGAGATCTTTTTCTCGTTGATCAGGATGTACGGGTTCTCGAGCTCGGCGGTGAGCTGGTCCTGGTTGGTAATGAAGTTCGGGCTGCTGTAGCCGCGGTCGAACTGCATGCCTTCCACGACGTCGACCTCGTCAACGATGCCCTTGCCTTCTTCGACGGTGATGACGCCGTCTTCGCCGACCTTCTGCATCGCGTCGGAGATCATCAAACCGATGGCGGCTTCGTTGTTGGCGCTGATGGTGCCGACCTGGGCGATCTTGGCGAAGTCGCCCTTCACCTTGACCGCCTGTTTGTCGAGGTTGGCGGTGACTGCGGCAACCGCGGCGTCGATGCCGTTCTTGAGGTCGATCGGGTTGACGCCCGAGCTGACCGCCTTCAGGCCCTGCACGAAGATGGCTTCGGCGAGCACGGTGGCGGTGGTGGTGCCGTCGCCGGCCTGGGTGCCGGTCTTCGAGGCGACTTCGCGAACCAGGCGGGCGCCCATGTTCTGGAAGGGGTCACGGAACTCGATCTGTTCGGCGACAGTTACGCCGTCCTTGGTCACCTGGGGGGTGCCCCACGACTTGTGGATGACGACGTTGCGGCCGCTGGGGCCGAGGGTGCTCTTCACCGTGCGGGCGAGCTTCTCGACGCCCAGGCGGATGTTTTCGCGCACCTCTTCGTTGAACACAATCTTCTTGGCAGCCATGTGGGTCGCTCCTTGTAGGGATGTTGGATGAGTTGTGCGGGCGCTGTTTGCACGCAACGTGCCAAGCGGAACTGATGGTGGTTGGGTCAGGTCGGCCAGAGATACGGGTTCGAACGGACCGAATCGGCGTCGTCCATGTCGAAATGACCTACTTCGTCGCGGGGGGCGTGGTCGACTTGGTCGAGGCGGCAGCTGGCTTGGTGGCCGTCGGTTTGGCTTCGGCGACTGCGGGCGTGGCGGCCGAGTCACTCTTCGCCGGGCTCGCCGACTCGGACTTCTTCTTGCTCGCGTAGTCCTTCGAACGGTTGTAATCGGTCTCCCAAAAGCCGGATCCGCTGAAGATCACGCCGCTACCACTGGAGATCAGCTTGGTGATTTTCTTGGATGCGCAGGTCGGACAGGCTTTGAGAGGACCATCCTTGATCGACTGGTAGACTTCGAACGTACCGCATTTTGGGCAACTGTAATCATATGTGGGCATACAGAACGAAGAGCAAAGAGGGTGCCAGCCGAGAACCCCACCTCGATAATCGACTATCAACAGCCCCAGCAGGACTCCTTGTCGAGCGATTGCCAGGCCATAAAATACTTCGCTCACCAAGCACGGAGCCCCTCACATGCGTCATCTCATCCTCGCCCTTCTCCTCGTTCCCGGCCTGGCCTTCGCCGCCGATGCCGCAGCGACCCCGGCCAAGAAGGACGAAGCCCCTGCCGCCTGCGCCAAGTGCGCCGACCACATGGCCAAGTGCGCCGACTGCACGGCCGCCAAGGTCGACGGCAAGCTCGGCTGCGCCAAGTGCCTGGTCGCCGCCAAGGACTGCCCCGAGTGCAAGAAGGCCGGCGAGAAGGCCGCCGAAGTCAAGCCCGCCGACAAGAAGTAAGCCGGACGCGGGTTACCCCGCTTCGACTGGGACAGGCCGCGGCATATGCCGCGGCCTGTCTGCGTTTATCGGGAACCCCCAGTCTTCTTTCCTTTGCCCATCTCCAGTTCGGGCAACAGGGCGCGCAATCCAGCCGGGTCCAACACGCCCTCACCAAGGACGACCAGCCGTTCGACCACGTTGACCAATTCACGGACGTTACCCGGCCAGCGATAGGTGGCGAGCAGGGCCAACGCCGCATCGTCCAGGCTGACGCCGCCGCCGGTCTCGCCAGCCAGGACCAGCAGGTAATGGCGGATCAGATCAGGCACGTCAGCGGCGCGTTCACGCAGTGGTGGGATCTGCACCGGCACGACATTCAGGCGATAAAATAGGTCCTCGCGGAAGCGCCGTTCGGCAACCTCGACGCCCAGATCGCGGTTGGTGGTGGCGACCACCCGGACATCGACCTTGATCGGCCGGCCCCCGCCGACGCGTTCGAATTCGCGTTCTTCCAGGACGCGCAGCAGTTTGGCCTGTAATTCTGGGGAGATTTCGCTGATTTCGTCGAGCAGGAGCGTGCCGCCGTCGGCCAGCTCGAAGCGGCCGGGGCGCTGCTCGGTGGCACCGGTAAAGCTGCCCTTTTCGTGTCCAAACAGCTCGCTGGTTAGCAGCGTCTCGGTCAGGGCGGCGCAGTTGACCTTGACGAACGGTCCGCTGGCACGCTGGCTCTGCTCGTGCAGGGCACGTGCGACCAGCTCCTTGCCGGTACCGCTTTCGCCGCGCACCAGCACGGTGGCGGTCGAGCGCGCCGCTCGCTCGACGGTCTGCTTCAACTGAGCCATGGCCGGGGAGTCGCCAAGCATCAGTCGGCCGCGATGGCGGTCACGCACCTCGCTCTTCAAGGCGGTGACGGTGCGTACCAGCTGATGCCGTTCGTTGAGGCGCAGCAGCAGTGCTTCGACTTGTTCGACCCCGAACGGCTTCATCAGGTAGTCGTAGGCGCCCTGGCGCATGCTTTCGACCGCGCTTTCGACGGTTGCGAAGGCGGTCATCATGACCACCGGCATGTCAGGCCATTTCTCCTTCGCCTTGCCGAGCAGCTTCAGCCCACCCATGCCGGGCATGCGCACATCGGTGATCAGCAGGTCGGCCGGCTCGGCCTCCAGCGCCTTGAGGGCTTGGACGCCATCCTTGGCGGTGCGCACCTGGACGTTGAAGCGAGGCAGCATTTCGGCGAGCAGTTCGCGGTTGAGGATCTCATCATCGGCAACCACGGCGGAGCGGATCGGCATGGGGGGGAGCGTGCTCGGCCGGTGGGGGAAGGCTAGCGGGTTGGTGCAAGGCGGCTGGCTGACTTGGCCTCCACCACACACGGCCGGTGGAGCCACCGCCGGTTGCCGCTGCCGTCGCCTTGCCAACCACCATGCTGTCTGCCGATGCCTGCCCCGCGCCCCAGCCGTCCCGCTCCGCGTCCAGCCGCCAAGCCGACCTCCGCGAAGACCGTAGCTAGGCAGCCGACCTCCGCGAAAACCGCGGCTGCCAAGCCGACCATCGACCGGCAGACGCCACCGCCGCCACCGGCCCCAGGGACGGTCAAGCCATCTACCCGGATCAACGCCATCCGTCGTCCGCCGATGCGTGCCCCATCGCCGCCACCCCAGCCGAAGCGCCGGGCGGCCGCGCCAGCTGAAGACGCCGATTCCGATGACAGCGAAGACGAGGATGCCATCCGTACGGTGTCGGCACGAAGCCAGCAGGGTCGCAGCAATCGCACCCTGATCATCGTCGCGGCCAGCGTCATTGTCGCCCTGATCGTCGTGGTCGCCATCGCTGCAGCTTGGGGTCCGATGCAGCGCAGCAGCCAACTGGCTGCGCTCGATGCCTGTCGCGAGCCCGGGCGCGTCGAGGAGTCGCTGCGTCTGGCCCGCAATTTTGCCCAAGTGTGGGGCCCACGCTCAGAACATGTTGTGCAGGCGGTGGATGCTGGCCGTGGTCCGGTCGAGGCGCGCATCGAGCTGTGCCGCCTCGGCGCCCTGCGCCTGCAGCTCGCCGGGATGCTGTCAGACAAGTCCCTGACCCCAACCCAGCGCGGCTTGGTCTGCGCGGCCCTCAGCGAGCAGTGGCCGGTCGGTGGAACCGGACCAACGGTGCCAGACGCGCTGGCTGACTGGGCCCTGGCAGTCGAGTCCGATCCTGCCCTGGCCGAACCGGCCCTGCGGCTGTTGACGACCGCCGCTCCGTCCGGATGCGAAGGTCGTCTGGCCAATGCAGCCAGCGATGGCCGTCTGCCGGCACCGCGTGCGGTCGCCGCCGCTGCCGCCTTGGGTCTGGTCATCGAACGCCGTGGTGGTGGCGTCGCCGAACTGCTGGGATCGCTCAAGGGTCCCCACCGGGCAGCTCTGCTCGCCACCTCGCATCTGACGGCCACGGTGACTGCTCAGGCGCTGACCGCTGACGCCCCCCGCCTGATCGCCCTGCTGGCTACGAAGGACGCAGCGGCTCTTGGTCTGGCTGGTCTGGCCGGCAAGCGTCTGTTGATTTCCGAGAACGACGCGGCCACGCGCACCAGCTTGGCTGCCAGTCTGGCACCGTTTTTGGATCCCGCGGGCGATGACGTCCTGCTTGGCGCCACGTTGCAGGTCGTGCGTCAGCAACGACTCTACGAAGCGCGGGCCAGGGTCCTGCCCTTGATCCACCGCCTGGCTAGCAAGCGGCCTGCCGGGTTATCAGGCGACGAGCTCACCGAACTGCTGGGCCGGTCCATGATCTCGTCGCGCGCCCCGGCCGCTACAGCGGCTGCCGACGAGGTGGTTGCCGCCCTGGCCGCCGCGGTTGAGACGGAAGCAACTCGTGTGCTGGCCGCGGTCGCTCTGTCCAAGGTCCAGGAGCCGAGCCTGATCTCGCTGCGTCTAGCGATGGACGAACTGGCTGCGCAGTCCCACACCGGGGCCTGCGCCCAGGCGCTCGACGTGCTGATCGGCAACCTGTTCGCTCGCCCGGATCTGGTCAAGTTGGCAGCTAAGGGTACCTGGGGCGCGGTGCTGACCGATGATCGCCGGAGGCGGGCCCGCTACGAAGGTATCCAGCGCTGGATCGCCGAGCACGGCGAAGAGACGACCGTGCGCACCGAGAAAGCTAGAATCATCGCCAATAAGGAGGAGCTCCACCGCATGCGTGACGAGATCCGCGTCTGGCAGGAGTCGAAGACGCCGCTGCCAATCGGCGTCAGCGCCAGCAATATTGCAGAACTCGGCAACCAGGTGCAGCTGATGCTCAACATGGTGCTCAAGGCGTCGAGCCTGTAGTGTCCATCGAAGCCGCCTCTGGCTGGCCTGCAGGCATCGCTGTGCTGGTGCCGGTCTATAACCACGTGGCGACGGTCGCAGCGGTGGTCGCGGCGTGCCGCGGACTTGGCGCCCCGTTCATCCTGGTCGTCGATGACGGTTCGACCGACGGCAGCGGCCAGCGTGCTGGAGGCGACCGCTTGATCACCTTGACCCGCAACCGAGGCAAGGGTCAGGCCCTGGAAACGGGACTCGGCCACCTGGCGGAGGCCGGTTGGCGCCAGGTTCTGACCATCGATGCCGATCTGCAGCATCCACCTGCGGAGGGTCTGCGTCTCGCCCTGGCCGCCAGCCGTGAACCGTCAGCGCTGTGGGTCGGCGCCAGAGTCATGCCGCATGCGCCGCTCGCCAGCCGGGCCGGCCGCTGGGTGACCGGAGCCTGCAGCTGGGCGGCGTGCGGGCGATGGCCGCTCGACAATCAGACGGGTCTGCGGGTCTGGCCGCTGCCGGCAATGACCGCCCTGAGTATACGCGCTAGGCGCTATGCCTTTGAACCGGAATCCCTGGTCCGCGCCGTCCGGGCCGGTGTCGCGCTACGCGAACTGCCAGTGGCAGTGGAGTATCCGAAGGACCGCATCTCGCATTTCGGCATGTTGCGCGACACCATACGCACAGCTGCGGTTATGGGCCGGCTGCTGATCGACCGCCGCGCGGTGTGAGACCGTTCAGCGCTTGAAGTAGTCGCGATACCAGGCGACGAAGCGGGCGACGCCGTCTTCCACCGAGGTCTGCGGGCGGAAGCCGGTAGCAGCCTCCAACTCGCTGACGTCGGCTTCGGTCGCCGGTACGTCGCCGGGTTGCATCGGCAGCAAAGTCTTCAATGCGGTGCGCCCAAGCGCCGTCTCCAGCGCATTGACATAGCGCATCAGTTGGACCGGGCTGCTGTTGCCGATGTTGAACACCCGCCAGGGTGCGCTGGAACGGGCCGGGTCGGGCTGTGTGGCATCCCAGCTGACGTCCGCAGCGGCCGGCTGACGGCTGATCCGCACGATGCCCTCGACGATGTCATCGACGTAGGTGAAGTCGCGGACCATGTTGCCGTTGTTATAGAGCTCGATCGGCTTGCCGGCGAGGATGGCGTCGGCGAACTTGAACAGCGCCATGTCGGGCCTGCCCCACGGACCATAGACAGTGAAGAAGCGTAGTGCCGTGCACGGTAGGCGGTAGAGATGGGCGTAGCTGTGCGCCATCAGTTCGTTCGCGCGCTTGGTCGCGGCATAGAACGTCATCGGGTGGCCGCCGCCACGATGCTCGGAGAACGGCATGGTTTGGTCGAGGCCGTAGACCGACGAGGTGCTGGCGTAGATCAGATGGCCGCAGCCCTGGTTGCGGCACCCCTCAAGGACGTTGAGGAAGCCGGTCAGGTTGGCTTCGGCGTAAGCGTGGGGATTTTCGATCGAATAGCGCACACCGGCTTGGGCGGCGAGGTGGATCACGGTGACGGGACGATGGCTGGCGAACAGCTCGGCCATGCCGGTGCGGTCGGCAATATCAGTCTTGGTGAAGGTGAAGCCGGCCCGTGCAGTCAGCCGGGCCAAACGTGCCGCCTTCAGCGTCGGATCGTAGTACGCATTGAGGTTGTCGAGGCCCAGGACCTGCTCACCGGCATCAAGCAGGCGATGGGCGACGTGCGAACCGATGAAACCGGCGGCGCCGGTGACGAGGCTGGTCATGGGGATCCTAGGTCGCCGCCGGTTGAGTCGGTTCGCACGGGGGTGCGGGGGCGCAGCCCCTGCAGCAACAGCGAGCCGGGCACGAGTAGCGGCATCCTGTTTGTCGCCGCGCA
>Ga0105046_10013597_pt1 | contig 12595 bp, 13 predicted proteins | sample MAT03_FD_78385 | JGI IMG/M metagenome (GOLD analysis project Ga0105046, IMG submission 78385) | Freshwater microbial communities from Lake Fryxell liftoff mats and glacier meltwater in Antarctica - MAT-03 (megahit assembly) | ecosystem: Environmental > Aquatic > Freshwater > Ice > Liftoff... | reverse complement strand
CGCTAAACAGTCATCTCAAGATGCGGCAAAAACAGCCACATATCATCCAGAACTTTGTCAAAGGGTGTCATTCAAGATATGTAGCTTGAAAAACCAGAACTGTTAAATGCTCCCCGTAATAAGAATACAATAATTTGTTTCTTTCTTGTTTCTATATCTTAAAGCACCAAGCCGGGTAAGCTGCCTCACACCAACGAAAATGAATACCCTATTAATAAACCTTAGAAAGCATGCAAAGAGTAATCTATAAAGTTGACAGTTATCCCAAAGTGACGCTAGAGTGGCCTTCAAGCGTAAAAAGAATAATACGGTATTAGATGATTACTCAGCCCACCCATTTTTTTGATATGCATTCAAATCAACTCGAGAAGGATTGTCCAGTATGCTTTGAAATAAATGGTAGTACGCATTTAACACTAAAGACCATTGAAACTATGTTTATTATCCATCGTGAAGCTGACCAACTTGCAAGAGAGGTGTTTAATGTCATTTGCAAAGCGAAATATGAAAATAGAAGTCAGGCTCATCTTGAATTTAACCCCATCATCGTACGACCAGTGTTGGATCTTTTAATGTGGCGTTTTAGAAAGATGGGCCTAGAGGTTTTCGTACGATTGGAAGAAGATACTGTTACAGTTCATCTAGTCGAGCTCTCTTGGTATAATTTCATGCTTGGAAATGCATCACTATCGGAATTGTTGTAGAGCGATTCAACTCTAAAAATTATTCGAAAAAATGAATTTTAATCACAAAAGGAATCATCTTATGAAATTATTTTTAATAGGCTGCCTCATCTTAACAGCCTCTTTTTTATCAGCAGAGCCCGCAAACAATGGTGCAAACTGCGTGAGTCCGAAGGAAATTGATTGCGGATGCGGATCTCAAAAAAAATGTAATTGTAGTCCTCAAAATTGTCAATGCGGTGAAAATTGTAAATGCGAAGAAAGTTGTCACTGCAAAGCAAACAACGAACATAAGTAAACATTTGGCATTTCGACGCTAGGTCTTTACTCAAGTGACCTCTTAGGAGCTGATTATAGCTTTCTTCGCAAGTTGGCCGATCCGGACCGTTCCTATCGAACCGGAAATAAAAAAGTTTCCTCCAAAGACGAAAACGACGGCAATGCAATGACTGTTAAATTATTTAAACGGCCATTGCGCCGTCCTTTCGTCTTTGCAATCCCTTATAATTGAAGGTTAGGAATAGGCAGGGTTGCTGCTACAAGAGCACCGGCCACACATTGTAATTGCGCTCGCCTAGGGAATGTTCTGATGTCCATTTATCATGTAGAGTATCCCTACGATCCCATGTAGCGTCTTGCCGTCGTAAACCCATTCAAATTTACTAACTCCTTTTAACGGAATTGTTAGATGGTTCCAAAAAATAGCGTTAAGCCTAACAATCATTTTTCAAGACTTATTGCTTTGATATTCAAATGAGTTTTTGCATGGGGTTTGCAATAAAAAACTCGCTATGTTATTGGGAAAATGATAGTAAGATGGGTACTCTATTTGCTGTTTCAAGAAAAGGAGATGGATCGACATGGTTACAAAAGAGAACGGGAAAGTGACCCTGAATCCTAAAGAATTAAAGCTAATGCACGCTTATTTGCGGGCAACAAATTATTTGTCTGTCGGGCAAATTTATCTTCTGAACAATCCTCTTTTAGAAGTTCCGCTAACCATAGAACATATCAAACCCAGATTGCTTGGCCACTGGGGCACCACACCTGGGTTGAATTTTATTTATGTGCATCTCAACCGCATGATTAAGCAGTATGATCTAGATATGATTTATCTTGCAGGTCCTGGACATGGGGGGGCCAGGTTTGGTGGCCAATACTTATTTGGAGGGAACCTATAGAGAGTACTATCCAAATATTGGGCAAGACGAAGAGGGATTGCAAAAGCTTTTCAAACAGTTTTCATTTCCTGGTGGAATTCCTAGCCATGTGGCACCTGAAACACCTGGTTCCATTCACGAAGGTGGAGAATTAGGTTATGCAGTCTCTCATGCTTATGGGGCTGTTTTTGACGATCCTGACTTGATTGTTGCTTGTATTGTTGGCGATGGCGAAGCGGAAACAGGGCCGTTGGCGGCTGCCTGGCATTCCAACAAGTTTTTAAACCCGGCTCGCGATGGTGCCGTTCTTCCTATTTTACATCTCAATGGGTATAAAATTGCTAACCCATCTATTCTTTCAAGAATTGATCATGAAGAATGAGAAAACTTGTTTTTAGGGTATGGTTATAAGCCCTACTTTGTAGAGGGTGATGATCCAGAAGAAATGCATCAGTTAATGGCTGAGGCATTGGAAAAGATCATTGAGGAAATTAAAGCGATTCAAAAAGAAGCGCGCAGTAAAAAAAGGATTAAGCGACCTCAATGGCCGATATTAATCCTTGGGTCTCCAAAGGGTTGGACAGGTCCAAAAGAGGTGGATGGACTAAAAACAGAGGGTTTTTGGCGTTCTCATCAAGTCCCCATTGTTAAGATGGATCGTGATCATATTAAGCTGCTCGAAAAATGGATGAAAAGTTATAAACCCGAGGAGTTGTTTGATAAGGAAGGAAAACTACTTCAAGAACTTGCACAACTTGCGCCAAAAGGGACAAGACGCATGGGTGATAATCCTCATGCCAATGGGGGTTTATTACTAAAAGATCTAAAAATGCCCGATTTTAGAGATTATGCGCTTGATGTCCCCAAACCAGGTCAGACAATTGGGGAATCCACGCGGTTGATGGGGATGTTCTTGCGGGATGTGATGAAATTAAATATGGACGCTGCAAATTTTAGGGTCTTCGGGCCAGACGAAATCGAATCGAATCGGTTAGGAAATCTTTTTGAAGTGACTGATCGCACGTGGATGGACCCGACAATACCAGAAGATGATCATCTTTCTCCTGATGGTCGTGTAATGGAAATCTTAAGTGAACATACATGCCAAGGATGGTTGGAGGGCTATCTGCTTAGCGGACGCCATGGGCTCTTTACCTCCTACGAGGCATTTATACACCTTGTCGATTCGATGTTCAATCAACATGCAAAATGGCTAAAAGTGACGCGCAATCACATCCCGTGGCGCCGACCCATCGCCTCACTAAACTAACTTTTATCATCACATGTATGGCGGCAGGATTATAATCCTAGAAACGGCAGTTGAAGGCGACAAATTGACGCAATCTTTTGAGCCATAATAGCTTATGATGGGGGCGCCTTCACCTTTTGGGAATGATCGCCCCCCATCAGAAACAATTCTGACTCAAAATCTTGCCTCACTTTGTCATCTTGAACTGCCGTTTCTAGGATAATGGTTTTAGTCATCAAGATCCGGGTTTTATAGATCATGTGGTTAATAAAAAAGCAGATATTATCCGTGTTTACTTCCCACCTGATGCGAACACTTTGCTATCTGTTACCGATCATTGTTTGCGAAGCCGCAACTATATCAACGTGATCGTAGCCGGGAAGCAGCCGCAGCCTCAGTGGCTTGATAGGGATCAAGCTATAAAACACTGCACCGCAGGTATCAGTATTTGGGAGTGGGCAAGTAATGACAAAGGTTCGGAGCCAGATGTCGTGATGGCTTGCTGCGGTGATGTACCAACAATGGAAACTCTTGCAGCAGTAGAAATTTTGAGAAAACAGATTCCGGATTTGAAGATTCGCGTCATTAATGTCGTTAATTTAATGACTCTTCAGCCAAAAGAAGAACATCCCCATGGATTGTCAGACAAAGATTTTGACGCATTATTTACAACAGATAAACCGATTATTTTTGCTTACCATGGATACCCCTGGTTAATTCAAATATGGTGAAGACATGCCAGAAATTCGAGATTGGAAGTGGTCCGGTGAATGTAAATGAAAATTCTGGCGTTAAACTCAGGCTCAAGCAGTATTAAATACAGTTTGTTTGATTGCAGTAGAGACTATCACCTGCTGAAGCAGGGTTTGGCTGAAAGAATTGGAGAGATAACGTCGACAATTAGTCGACGGGTAGAAGATCAACCTGCATGCAAAGAGGAAGTCGTACTTCAAGATCATCGCACTGCAATGCACGCTCTTTTTCCTAAAGGAAGCAAGAGCCTTGATGAAATTGAGGCGATCGCACACAGAGTTGTGCATGGCGGGGAGCAGTTTAAAGGCCCCGTGTTGATCAATAATGAGGTCATTCAAGAAATTACAAAATTAGCAAAATTTGCTCCGCTTCACTGTCAATCCAATGTCATCGGAATTGAAGTTTTACATAAATTATTGCCCGGTATTCCCCATGTCGCAATTTTCGACACGGCTGCACATCAAACAATGGATTTCAAAGCTTTCCTTTATGGCATTCCAATGGAATATTATGAAAAATATAAAATCCGCAAATATGGCTTTCATGGAATCAATCATTCTTACGTCGCCCATGAAGCGGCGCGCCTTTTGAAAAAGCCCCTTGGAGAATTGAAAATTGTCACCTGTCATCTTGGGAATGGTTGTTCGATTACCGCATTCGAAAAGGGGAAAAGTATCGATAATTCGATGGGCCTTACACCATTAGAAGGCTTGATTATGGGGACGCGTTGTGGGGATTTAGACCCCTCAGTCGTTATTTATCTCACTGAAGAACTTGGACTAAAACCCGAACAAATGACGGAATTGTTAAATAAAAAAAGCGGTTTATTCGGGTTATGCGGGAAAAGTGATATGCGAGATATTATTGAAATGTCTAATAAAGGGGACAAGTCATCGCAAATGGCAATTGAAATGTTTGTTTATCGTGTTCAGAAATATATTGGGGCTTATATTGCTGCATTGAATGGTGTTGACGCCATTGTATTTACAGGTGGAATAGGAGAAAATAGCCCCTATATCCGTTCTCTCATTATTAAAAATTTTTCCTATTTGGGGTTGATCCTAGAGATTGATGAGAATGAAAGAAACAAAACCATTTTTTCAGCAAAAAATTCCCGTGTCTTTTTAACAACTATCCCGGCAAATGAAGAGAAGTCAATTGTTCAACAGACCCATCATCTTCTCACTCCAAAAACACCTCATACCAAAATGCTATAAACCCCTAACTCAATTATCCTCCCGCAAAAATTTCATGACTTTGTCTTCGAAGTCCTGCGGGTTTTTCCACAGCTTCATCAAAACCTTTCGGACAACCGAATCACTGCCCTTGTTGCGCTCGGTTGTCAGTGACAATTTCTCCATCCTTAGCAATGTGTATCCTTTAGAGGAGGCATAGACGCGTACTCTTGAGAGATGATACAACCAAAGGGCTGGCTCAGGGGGCTTTCCAAAGCGATCTTGAACCTCCGACCAAATCCCATCAACATCTTCTTGACTTAATGCTTCACCCAAACGTTGGTAAATCTCCATGCGTAGATTCGTTTCGTTTACAAAGGTTTCCGGTAAACGAGCATCAATGGGAAATTCCAGCTTTGTATCTGTTAATACACTTGGAATCTTGCCCTGAAGAGTGTTGATGGTTCTTTTCAAGAGTTTGCAATACAAGTGAAATCCAATCGCTGACACATGCCCCGATTGTTCAAAACCCAAAATGTCACCAGCTCCGCGGATCTCCAAGTCACGCATTGCGATTTTCATTCCGCCCCCATAGCCGGAAGCCTCAGCTAACGCATTTAGACGTTTACGAGACATTTCTGATAAAGCGCGCTGACTGTTTACAAGGAAATAAGAATAAGCGCGTCGATTCCAGCGCCCTACTCTGCCGCGCAACTGATATAAATCAGCTAGGCCAAAGTGATCCGCACGGTCAATTAAGATGGTGTTGGCGTTTGGTATGTCAATTCCGTTTTCAACAATAGTCGTCGCGACCAAAATATCGGCTTTTCCATTCTTAAATGCATGGAAGACAGTATCGAGTTCATCACTGCCCATTTGTCCATGCCCAACCACAATTCTAGCTTGAGGAAGAAGCTTCTGAAGGCGATCAGCCCAAGAATAAATGGTGTCTACACGATTATGGATCACATAAGCTTGGCCATCGCGAGCAAGCTCACGCATCAAGGCGCTTTTAAGTACTTGATCAGTCGGTTCAGTAATAATAGTGGTGATCGGCAACCGGTCTTGAGGAGGTGTACTAATGACCGACATGTCTCTTGCGCCAATGAGGGACATATAGAGAGTGCGAGGGATAGGTGTGGCTGATAAGGTCAGGCAATCCACGCCCACTTTGAATTTTTTAAGATGCTCCTTAGCTTTTACACCAAAACGTTGTTCTTCATCGATGATGAGCAGCCCAAGATCTTTGAAGTGGACATCCTCGCTAATCAAACGATGGGTGCCAATGATGATATCGACAGAACCCTTAGCTAAACCTTCTAGAGTTTCTTTGGTTTGTTTAGCCGTGCGGAATCTTGACAAGACAGCAACGTTGATGGGGAAGTCGCGCATACGGTCGGCAAAGTTCTCGTAATGCTGCATGGCTAAGACAGTCGTGGGAACTAATATTGCAACCTGCTTCTTTCCATCAACCACGGCCTTGAAGGCTGCCCGCATGGCTACCTCTGTTTTTCCATAGCCAACATCGCCGCAAATCAAACGATCCATCGATTGGGATGAAATCATATCGCTCTTGATTTTGGCGATAGCGTCAAGTTGATCTTCGGTTTCCACAAAAGGGAACTCTTCTTCGAAAGAGATCATGTCTGGACTGTCTTCGGCGACCGATTCCCCTCCTTTAAGGGAGCGTCTTGCATAAAGGTCGAGCAGTTCCGAGGCATACCCCATGATCGCCCGCTGTGTCTGCTCTTTGGTTTTCTGCCAGCGGCTGTTGCCGAGAGTGTGCATTTTTGGCACTTCTTCTCCCGAGCCAATATATTTACTCACCAAATGGGCTTGGTTCATCGGTACAAATAACTTTGCATTTTCGGCATACTCGATGACAAAAAATTCGCTCATTGCCCCGGTGTTATTAGGCTTTTTTTCTAAACCCAAAAAGCGGCCAATTCCATTGTTGAGGTGAACCACCATATCTCCAGTACCCAATGAGTAGACTTCAGAAGGGGTAGTGTGATAGGTGCTCCTTTGTTTTTGGCGTCGGATTTTGTATCTGTGATTGATTTCTGTTAAAGGGAGAACGAGTAGCTGGGAATCGGGTAGAACAAATCCGGTGGATAGGTAGCCCAATTCATAACGGGTGTCTTTGGGGAGAGTGATATTTGCATCAGAAATCCGTTTTTGAAGCGTGCTCTCTTCCAATTCGGTCGCACACAGAAGGCGTATTGAAAAATCTGTGTTTGCTAATTTGGAAAGAGAAATCAGAATATCTTGACCGGTGATTTCGCGATCTTCTTCGTCGGGTATTAAAAAGTTACTGATTTGGACAAAAGGGGGAACCCATCGTTTAGCTTCCAGATCGCGATTGAACATCTGGAATTGGATTTTAAACATAGAGGCTGTTTCAGAATAAAATCCCCCTTTCTTCTTTTCCAAAACCCGCAGCTCGCTCAGTTCTTCAATTGGACTTTGGCTCCAGAAAAGCTTTTGAAGCGGTTCGACTTGATCTAAAAATTGCTCAATGCTGCAAAAGGATTTGGTGGTTTGTCCCATCATGCTGACTAATGAAGCATACCGGTCTTCTAAAGCTAACAAATCATCGAATACGACGATCGTATCAGGACCCAGATAATCCAAAATCGTACTCAAGGATTGCGATTTTCCGATTAATTCCAATTCTTGCGCAGGTGTGATTTCGATTTCTTTGGCAGGACTGACCGATTTTTGTCCAATAGGATCATACGAACGAATCGATTCAATATCATTACCCCAAAATTCAATACGAAAAGGATCAGGGGAAGAAACGGGAAAGACATCAATAATTCCGCCCCGAATAGCATATTCCCCTTTATCGGAAGCGATTGAATTCCGTGTGTAACCCATCTCAGTCAAACGCTTGATCAATGCTTCATGCGAAATCACGTCACCCGTTTTAAGAGTCAAATAGAGGTTATTAAAACGCGAAGGTGGAATTAATCTTTGTAGGCACGCTTGTAGACTACTTAGAATGATAAACGGTTCTTTGGAATCGGAGATTTGTTGCAGGGCCTTGTAGCGTTCCCCTACAATATCTGGGCTGGGAGCAATATTTTCGGAGGGAAGCGTTTCCCAAGCTGGAAAATCAATCACTTGCCTTTCAGTGAAAAAAGCAAAATCGTGATAAAGGCGAGCTTCTTCTTGACTTCCGCCAGTTAAAATAAGAAGGCGTTTACCTGTTGCTTGTAAAGCAAGGGCTGCGATTAAAGCTTTTGGCGCATTCCAAAGCTCTTCCACCAGAACGGTTTCGTTCTGCTGAAATGCTTGTTCAAGATGACGCAGCTTTTCGCTGCTCAGAATTTCCTTCAGCACAAATCCTCAAAAGAGTTCCCGTGTCTTAGCTAAAGCTTCTGGTATACGCTGGGGTGCTTTACCGCCTGCTTGGGCGCTGTTAGGCTTGCCGCCTCCGGTTCCATCAACAATCGGAGCAATTACCTTTATTATATCGCCTGCTTTGATCCCTCGTCCAACTAAATCGTCGCTCACTCGGATGAGAATCTGCGCCTTGTCGCCATTGCCTGATGCAAGGACCAATACACCTGTTTTCCATTTGCTCATAATGTCATCTGCGCACAGGCGTAGTTCTTCCGGACCAAGATCCACATTAGCAGCAATCAGAGGAGTCTGATTAATCACTTCCACCTTGCCAATCAATGTGCTAACCAAACCTTCGATCTGCGCTTTTTTGGCGTTTTTCAGTTCGTTAGCCATCTGCTTGTTTTCTTCTAATAGCTTTTCGATGCGTTCTTGAATTTTTTGAGGTTGCGTTTTCAAAAGGGTAGACAAGTCCATTAAGGCTTGTTCACTTTCTCTGGCAAGAGCCTCGGCTTCTTCACCCGTCAAAGCTTCAATACGACGAACGCCCGCAGCGATACTGCTTTCCTTGGCGATTTTAAATAGGCCAATGTTTCCAACAGCTGTTGTATGAGTACCCCCACATAATTCTTTGGAATAGTCCATATCGATGACGCGGACAACTGAACCGTATTTTTCACCAAAGAATTGTTTAATGTCTTCACGTTTCTGGACATCTTCATAATTGAGTTCATATCCTTTTACAAGGTGGTTTTCACGAATCTTGGCATTGACAATATCTTCAATATGTTTGATTTCTTGTTCACTTAAAGCTTTGTGATGGCTGAAGTCGAAACGCAACCGAACAGGTTCAACGACTGAACCCCCTTGTTTAACGTGCTCGCCTAAAACATGGTGCAGCGCCCAGTGTAATAAATGTGTGGCAGTATGGTTATTGGCAATTTTCTGACGTCTTGCTGAATCGATCACGGCTGTTAACGCGTCATCGACTTTCAAGGTTCCTTTCTCCATTTTACCCACATGGGCAATCAGCTCTTTATAGGCAGATTTGGTGTCTGCTACTTTAAAAATCTTGTTTTGATGTTGATTCAATACTCCAGTATCGCCTACTTGTCCGCCCATTTCAGCGTAAAAAGGAGTCTTGTCTAATAAAATCATCCCTTCTTGGCCTTCTGTGATTTCAGAAACAAATTGACCATCCATAATGATACCGACGACTTTTGAATCACTCTTTGTTGAATGATAGCCCACAAACTGTGTCGGACCATTTTGTTTCGCAAAATTGGCATAAAGACTTTCCTCTGCAACTTGATGGACGGTTTTATGGACGTTGCGGGAACGTTCTTTAGCTTCCTGTTCAAGCTTTTGGTAGCGTTCAAGGTCAACTGTCAAACTCGAGTCATGAGCTAATAACAAGATTTCTTCAATAGGAAATCCATAGGTATCCTTCAACTTGAACGCTTCATCTCCGCTGATTGTTTTGCCGTGGCGCTGAGCATGCTCGATAATTTGATTGAGCATGTTGCCGCCTCGATGCATGGTGCGCAAGAAAGCTTCTTCTTCGTTTGTCAAAATCTCTGCGATGCGCTGCTGAGATTTTTCAAGTTCTTTGTAATCGGGGCCCATCAACTCCACAAGTCTTGGTAAAATCTTAGCTAGGAACGGTTCGTCTAATCCGAGCATTCTTCCATACCGGACAGCTCTTCTTAGAATTTTTCTTAACACGTAGCCGCGATCGACGTTACTTGGTTGAACGCCGTCGGCGATGGCAAATGAAAGGCAGCGTAAGTGATCGGCGATGACACGGAAAGCAGGGGCTTTCTCGTCATTCACTTTATAAGGAATTCCGGAAACTTCTTCTACTTTGCCGATAAGTCCACGCAAAACGTCCGTTTCAAAGACACTTTCCACTTCCATTTTCATACTGACAATGCGCTCTAAACCAGCACCGGTGTCGATAGAAGGTTTTGGCAAAGGTTCCATGACACCGCTTGCATTTCTGTTAAACTGCATAAACACTAAGTTCCAGTATTCTAAAAAGCGCTCACCAGTCGTATCTTCTGATGGTTTTGAGGCTTTCCCATAGGCTGGGCCGCGATCATACAACAGTTCTGAGCAAGGACCACAGGGACCCGTGTCGCCCATCGCCCAAAGGTTATCTTTTTCATCGAAACGGGTGATCCTGTCGCGAGGAACGTATTTTGTCCAGAGTTCAAAAGCTTCATTGTCTTCTCGAAAAACGGTCGGATAAATGCGAGCTGGGTCGAGTTTAAAAATTTGTGTGGAGACTTCCCAAGCGAATTTAATCGCATCTTCTTTGAAATAATCGCCGAAAGAGAAGTTGCCTAACATTTCAAAGAAAGTTAAGTGGCGGCTTGTATGCCCTACATTATCTAAATCGTTGTGTTTGCCCCCAGCTCGGATGCATTTTTGGCTGGTGGCGGCTCTTTTGTAGTCGCGCGGACTTTGACCCAAGAAGACATCTTTGAATTGGTTCATTCCTGCGTTCGTGAATAGAAGAGTAGGATCGCCATGGGGAAGGACAGGCGAAGAGGCGATGATGGAATGACCGTGGTCTTTGAAGTATTGAAGGAATTGACGTCTAATGTCTTGAGTTTTCATGTTTACGGGTCCTAAAATGTTTGCTGATAGGATTATCATACTCAAAGAAGGAGTAGAAGTCTACAAAGACAAGCAAGCGAAAGTTACCGTTTTTCGAAAAATTTGTTTCTTCGAGATCTTTTAAGTTAGAGAAGATGATTATAGTTATGATTTGAAGGGAATTACTCCAAAGCTCACTTTTTTACGGTTTCCTAAGTGCCTGCGCCAGTAAGAGTTTGGCGCATTATATTAGCTTAACATGACAAAACTGATGTTGTTTTTGCAGCGGTAGCTGCAACACTCCCGATAGCCCAGTGCAAATCCCGCGGCAGCGGGATGCAGCTCTGGGTAGGCATGCGAAGCATATCATCCCGCGGTAGCGGGACTTCTATCTTACTTCGAATCTCGGGCCATAATCAATCCTAAAGGATAGGAATTCAGGGGGACGGAAATTTTTTTTTCAATTTTGGGAGTTTTTTGCCTATCTCTCATCGGGTCTTCGAATTTGTAGTGTTTCTATTGCTATGATATGCTATATTTGGCATACTTAAATTTGGAGCTCACGAATGGAAGTTGTCGACAAACGATCGATTTACTGGGTTGGGTCGAGCTTAAAAGACCTAATGAAATTGCCACAAGAAATTCAGGAAACATTTAATTTTGGTTTAATTCAAGCTGCCAAAGGTTTTAAACATATAAATGCTAAACCACTTAAAGGGTTTGGTGGAAACAGTGTTCTCGAAATTGTGGAAGATCATAGAAGCGGAACTTACAGGGCTGTCTACACAATTCGTTTTAAAAAGGCAGTATATGTACTTCATGTCTTTCAAAAGAAAAGTAAACGCAAGATAGCTGCTCCAAAGGAAGAAATGGATTTAATTGAAGAAAGATTAAAAAGAGCGAGCAGGAATTATAAAGCAGAATTTGGAGGAGAGTAAAATGTCTAAAAAACAAGCTAAGAAACATGAAGAGATTGAAGTGATTGCAAGCTCTGGAAACGTATATGCAGATGCCGGCCACCCCAATCCAGAAGAAGCTATGGCTAAAGCAGAACTTGCAATCCTTATTTCAAATGCAATAAAGAGAAAAAAGCTTACCCAAAAAAAGGCAGCTGAACTAATGAGAGTTGATCAGCCCAAAGTTTCTGCAATAATTCGAGGTCAACTCTCTGGTTTTACCATCGATCGTTTATTTCGTTTTCTGATTGCTTTGGGAATGGATATTATTATTGAAGCAAAACCACACATTTCACGAAAAACTTCAGCTCATATTCACATAATCCAGCGGCAATCCTCTGGTGGAAGAAGAGCTGCTGCTTAGAATGTTATGACTCATTTTGAATCTTTTGTTTATTTCCGTTGGTAAAGATCAAAATGGTTGTGAAGTGCTTGGAAATTTGTGCCAAACACGAATCTATCAGCTTAAGGATAGGAATTTCAATGGGGGGCAGTGCCCTTTTCCATGGGAAAGGGTACTGCCCTGGGGAGCAACGAACCGCCTGAAAAACCATGATTTTTCTCTCTTAAGTTCCCCTTAAATCCTATGATCGCAAAATTCGGTTGGATTTGAGCCCTTTTGTGGGCCATCGGCCCACAAAAGGGCTCAAATCCAACCGAATTTTGCGAT
>Ga0105046_10013596_pt1 | contig 12596 bp, 10 predicted proteins | sample MAT03_FD_78385 | JGI IMG/M metagenome (GOLD analysis project Ga0105046, IMG submission 78385) | Freshwater microbial communities from Lake Fryxell liftoff mats and glacier meltwater in Antarctica - MAT-03 (megahit assembly) | ecosystem: Environmental > Aquatic > Freshwater > Ice > Liftoff... | reverse complement strand
GGCCACCGGCAAGATTGAGCTTGTCGTCACCGAACTAGAACTACTTAACAAAACCGAGAACCCGCCGTTCCTGCCCGACGACTTCGGGCAACTGCCCAATGAGGAGGTACGCCTGCGCTATCGCTACCTCGATCTGCGTCGCCCCAGCATGCAGAAGATCCTCAGCATCCGCTCCAAGGCCTTGCAGACGGTGCGCGAGTACTTCGTAGGCAAGAATGATTTTCTCGAAGTCGAAACTCCGATTCTCTACAAGAGCACTCCCGAGGGTGCGCGTGAGTTCCTCGTGCCCTGTCGCAATATGCCGGGACAGTTCTACGCGCTTCCCCAAAGCCCGCAGTTGTTCAAGCAGATTCTGATGGTCGCCAACACCGACCGCTACATGCAGATCTGTCGCTGCTTCCGCGATGAGGATCCACGCGCCGATCGCCAGCCGGAGTTCACGCAGATTGACCTTGAGATGTCCTTCGTTCGCCGCGATCACATCATGACGATGATGGAGGGCTTCGTGCGCCACTTCTGGAAGACGATGCTCAACTACGATGTACCACCAATCACGCGGATGAGCTATCGCGATGCCATGGAAAACTACGGCATTGACCGTCCGGACACGCGTTACGACCTGAAGATCAAGGACATTTCCACGCTTGCCGCGGCGACCGACTTCGGCGTCTTCAAGACCGCGCTTGAGAAGGGTGCAGGCCGGCCCGCGTTCAACAGCAAACGCGGCGTAGTCAAGGCCATTCGAGTGCCCGGAGGAGCCGAGAAGCTCACCCGCAAAATCACCGATGGTTACAGCGAGTTCGTCAAGCCCTTCGGCGTCGGCGGCGTGGCCACCGTAAAATACATCAAGGACCCGGCCACCGGTGAAGCTAAATTTGACACCGGCTGCGCCAAGTTTCTGGAGCCGCACAAGGCCGCCTTCGTGGCGGGGCTTGGCCTTGAGATCGGCGACACCGTTCTCTTTATCGCCGACGCGTACGCAGTTGCCACCAAAGCCATCGGCGAGCTTCGCGCTCGGCTGGCCCGCGACACGGGCGTGCTGCCCAAGCCCGGTGCTGAAGGTGGCCCGTGGAACTTCATCATCGTCATCGATTTCCCCATGTTTGAGCGCAACAAGGAGACTGGCAAGTGGGTTGCCATGCACCACCCATTCACCGCACCGCGCGATGATCAGGTCGATGCGTTCGTCAATGCGAACGAGGGTGACGATGATGCGCTCGAAGCAATCGTCTCGGCCGGTTACGACATCGTCCTAAACGGCTCGGAAATTGCCGGTGGCTCGGTCCGCATTCACGATGGGCGCGTGCAATCCAAGGTTTTCTCGCTCCTCGGTCTCTCGCCAGAGCAGGCGCGCGACAAGTTCAGCTTCTTGCTCGAGGCGCTTTCCTTTGGCGCACCGCCGCACGCCGGCATTGCCTTTGGCTTCGACCGCCTCATCATGCACATTTGCGGCACCGACAATATTCGTGATGTCATTGCCTTTCCCAAGACGCAGATCGGCCAGGATCTCATGACTCGCGCGCCCAGCCTTGTCCCAGAGAAGCAGCTTAAGGATTTGTGTATCGCAAGTACCTATGTGCCTGATGCGCCCGCCGCGGCAAGCCCGCAGAAGGCCTAACTTCAACGCGTGCCATGATCGATGCGAGTGGCCAACCCGCTGGCCCGGCACCGAGACGCCCACCCGGCGAGTTCTCCGCTGCGCCACTTTCTCCTCCCTATCTCTCCTCTCCGCGCACTGCTCCGGTCGCCGGTGATCTTGCCCGCCAAGACCCAGCTGCTCCACTCGCCCCACCTTCCTTCGATGTCATCCACGCCCGTTATAGCCCCGGACTAAAACTTCACTTTCTGGTCAAACTCCGGCGCCAGCCCAACGCCGAGATGGACGCCGAGGCCCTTGCGCAGAACGCCTGGGCTCTGTTCGATTCGGCCCTGCGCCGCGGCAACTACGACCCTGCCAAATCGCAGCACTCGACCTTTCTCTACGCCATCGCCCATCATGTCTGGCTCACCTTCCTGCGAACCGGCCGCGCAAGTGGCCAGCGATTCGTCCAGTCGCTCGAATCCGCCGGTTCTGGCTCCACCCCCGACACCCAATCCGATCTACTCGTCCAAGCGGAGGAGATAGATATCGTCCGCCGGGCACTGGCCCCAGGCGGACCACTTAGCGAGCAAGAGCGACAGACCCTCCGCGCCCTTGCGCAAAATCCGTCCGATCGGCAGTTGGCCGCGATTCTCTCTTGCTCGGCCTCTACCGCCCACAACCGCCGAAAGGCCGTTCTCTCCCTGCTAGCTCAGTTATTGGCAGCTCGCGACGATTCGCCGAGCGCACGCTCCGACCCACGCGAATAACCCACAGATCCCGTGAACGAAGCCCACCTTTGCAACCTTGTTGCCCGCGCCCACGCAGCCGAACGCTTCGAGCTCGACCTCGCGTGTACATCCACACCGGCGGGTGTCCACGCTCCGTTACTCAACTTCGCCGCTGAACCTGCGGCGGGAGGGGTGCTCTTCCGCTTCGCCCACTGCACCCGTCGCCTCGCCGCGGCGGTCATCATCGGAGTTGGTCTTGCCGCCACCACCGGCATTCTGGTTACTTCCAACTTCACCGACGAGAATCTGCCTCAGCATTTTGAGTCTCCCTCTGCAAGCACATCAGAGACCATGCTCATCGCGCTTTATCGCGGCAGCGATGGTCAAGCCCAGCAGTGTCCTGAATGCTGGTGTGTGCAGCGGTGGACCCCCAAGTCAATCGGTCAGCACGAGTTCGCACAGCTCGCTCACGACAAGCTCATCAAGGCCTCCATGTCGCGCTCTTGCGTTGATGAGGTCGAAAAGCTGATCGTGGTCGCACTCTCCGGCCCGCGCGGCGCCCTGCCAAAGTCAGATCAATCAGCACGAGAGCTGGCACTTTGTCTGACCGAGGGCACTTCGAGCGAGAACAATGCCGCAAGCCCCGGATGCGTCGGCTCAGCAGTGACCGTCCGCATCGCACATTGGAGCCGTTAGCCAGCGCGGGTGTGCGAGGTCGCCCTCATTTCAACTGGCGGATCATCTCCGTCGTACACGGCACAAAACCCGCTTGCCCAAAGCACTTTTGTGCAGCGGCATTCGCAGTCATCGTGGTCAGTCGGGCACTTCCCGCACCAAGGGCACGCCCCCAGTCACAGCACACATCGGTGAGTTGCCGCGCCAGCCCGCATCGGCGCGCAAAGTCCGCAACGTAAACATCGTGAACATACACGCACCTTGGCGAGAGTGAGATGATGTCTTCCTCGCAAAGCTCGGCAATGGCGTAGCCAGCCGCTACCCCAACCTCGCCATCTTGCTCCCCCGTCGCCAGCCAGACCCGCACATGGCGGCCGCCGCCGGCGGCTCCACCCCGGTATGCCCCAGCAATCAGCGCGTGATACGTCGGCTCGATCGCCTGCGATACACCAAACCTCGCACCATCACCGCGCACATGCGCGCTCACGAGTTCCTGGGCCATCGGCATGACAAGCTCACGCTCCCGGTCGGTAGCGGCTCCGGGCTGGCCGCACAACGTGATGATGAATTTCATAAGCGCACGATAGAACTTGTCGCCCGTCATATCCTCGGCCAGCGTCTCCCCGTCAAACTCACGATTCGAGGCATGTCCAATGGCAGCTGCGCGCAAAGTTCAATCAAAGGCCAAGGCCACCAAAGCTCGTCCCGCCGCTCGCTCGGCAAAGTTGCCAGCCGTCAAGCGCGCACAACCGACCAAGCCAAAGAAGTCCAGTAAACCCCAGCGCAAGACCGCCGGGCCCGCCGCAGTGGTAGCTCTTCCGATGCTCGTGATCGACGCCTTCACCCGCCGCCGATTCTCCGGCAATCCCGCGGCGGTCGTCATCTGTGAAGATGCGTTTTTGCCGGACGAAATCATGCAAGCCATCGCGGCGGAGAACAACCTCGCCGAGACCGCCTTCGTGGTCATCAAGTCACTCAAAGGGAGCACCGCCAAGGTCAACCTCCGCTGGTTCACACCAACTCAGGAGGTAGACCTCTGCGGCCACGCCACGCTCGCCGCGGCACACGCTTTGTTCCACAACGGTCAGATTGCATGCGAACGCATTGCGTTCTCAACAAAAAGCTCCGGCATCCTGACGGTCGACCGCTTCGACCATCTTTATGTGATGGATTTCCCTGCTAACCGCGCCCTTCCGATCGACCTGACAAAGGCCGATGCGGCTGCGCTTGCCTCCGCCTTGGGCAAAGCCCCAAGTGAGGTATACCTCGGACGCGACCTGATGTGCATTTTCGAGAACAAACGCGATGTTCACGAGCTGCGACCTGACTTTACCAAGCTTGCCGCCCTCACCTCTCCACGCCATCTTGGCGTCATCACGTCGGCGCCAGGCGCCGGGCACGACTTCGTCTCCCGCTGCTTCTATCCCAAGGCAGGCGTGAGCGAAGACCCCGTCACCGGCTCGGCCCATTGTCAGCTCACCCCCTACTGGTCGGCCCGCCTCGGAAAACTGCACCTCTCGGCCCACCAAGTCTCAGCCCGCGGCGGCGAACTGCTCTGTGAATTCAAGCCAAATGAATCTGGCGATCGTGTGCTGCTTTCCGGCCATGCCATAACCGGCCTTGCAGGCGCCATTTACCTGTAGTCCGCGTGCATCGCGCGCTAGCGAAATCGCCGCGGTGACTTCACGAATAACGCACTGATCGATGCACTGTGGCATCGAAGGTCATGCCAGTTTTCAGCGAGGATCACGCCCATGTCCGCCGACACCATCGACTACGAGATTCTTGGCAACGATCTTCAGGCCGTGACAATCACGCTCGACCCCGGTGAGGCCGCGGTTGCCGAGGCCGGAGCGTTCATGTACATGGACGATGGCGTGGAGCTTGTCACCAAACTCTCAATGAGTGAGAGCGGCGGCTTGCTGGGGCGACTCTTCCAAGCAGGCAAACGCGCTCTCACGGGTGACTCCTTCTTCATCACCTTCTTCTACAACCGCGCTGCGCAGCGGCGCACCGTCACCTTTGCCGCGCCCTACCCAGGCCATGTCCTGCCGATCGAGCTTTCCGAATACGGTGGCTCGCTGCTCTGTCAAAAGGACGCGTTCCTGTGCGCTGCCCGTGGCATCGATGTCACTATCGCCTTCCAAAAGCGAATCGGCGCTGGCTTCTTCGGCGGTGAGGGCTTCATTTTGCAAAAGCTCACCAGTAGCGACGGCCGCGGCCTCGCCTTTGTACACGCCGGTGGCACGCTGATTCAGCGGCAGCTCGCGCCAGGCGAGGTGCTTCGGGTTGATACCGGCTGCGTCGTCGCCTTCACGCCGGATGTTGACTTTGATATCGAAATAGTGCCCGGCATCAAGAACAAGCTCTTTGGTGGCGAAGGGCTCTTTTACACCCGCCTGCGCGGCCCTGGCAAGGTTTGGCTTCAGACCATGCCATTCTCCCGCCTCGCCGACCGCATTTACGCCTCCGCACCACAAACTGGCAGCGCAGGCCGCGAGGAGGGCTCAGTGCTCGGCGGCCTCGGACGGATGATCGGCGGGCGCTAAAACGCACCGAGCAACTTGGCCGCGGCGATCGCCAGTATCGCCGAGATCAGGCCACGCACCATCGCCAGCGGCAGTGCGTGGGTGAGCTTAGCGCCCAGCCAGCCCCCCACAATCGCCGTCGGAATGAGTGCTGCGGCGATGCCGAGTGCCTGCCACGCCGATAACCCGCGGCTGCCGAGTGTGAGCATCTTCAGCCCCGCGCCCACCATCGCCGTCATCCAAATGACGCTGGAACTAGTAGCAATTGATTGCCGCAGCGGCAGGCGGCAAACCAACTGAAGCAGTGGCACAAGCAGCACGCCCCCGCCCAGCCCCAGCAGCCCACCAACCAAGCCGGTTGCAAGGCCGCTCAAACCCAGCTTCACATACTCCGGCCGCCCCTTCACTCGGCCAGAGAGCGCCGTGTCTGATTCGCCTTTCGCCAGCTTCACAAGGTTGTACACGCAATAGGCAGCCACAAAACAACCGAGTGCAATGCGGAGCCAGTTTCCCGTAATCTGGTTGCTCAGCAGCACGCCGATGATGATGCCAACAGTGGCCCAAACCAGCAGCGTCGGCAGCAAGTCCGTTCGTACCGCGCCGGCTGATTTGTGCTTCATCGCTGCGGGGAGTGCTACGGCCACGTTCACCGTCATGGCGGCGGCCATGTAGAGGTGGTGGGTTTCAGCGCCCGTTCCGGCAACCTTGAGCCAGTGCAAACCTGGAAGCAGAATCATCGAGCCGCCCACACCCGCCAGCCCGCCAAGCAATCCTGCGGCAAGCCCCAACCCAGCAGCGGCAATCAACGTGGAAACCGTCATAGCTCCGAACGTATGGCACAAGTTTCGCGGTAAAGCGTGATAGCACTCCGGATGCGGGTAGCGGCCAGCATGTGGATAACTCTTTCCCCTCACACGGCCGGTGCTAGGCCGTCAAGATCAGTGGATTACTAGCGGCGCGCAAGTATTATAGGACGTGTTTGAATCGGAGTTTGCATTTTGTTACCATTAAATAACGAACATAATCCAAACTCGACGATACAATCGGATCACGACTTGGGTGTTGGAGTCGCTCTGCTTGGGGCTTTCCACTACGATACCGCCATGCATCGGCCTTACCCGAGCGGACGATCTCAAAGCTTGCTTTACTACTGCCCCAGCCAGCCGCAAGCGTCTGACCCGAGAACCGAACCAGTACGTAGCACGATCTTGACCGCAACCCGTCAAACCCGACCAGCAGCATCCGCAGCTTGCACCAACAAGCTCACGCGATATCACGTGGTCAGCCCAGTTGGCGTGCCAATGCGAGCAGTGCCCGCCCGGCCATTCATGAGCCGCATGAGCCGGCTTATTCGTTGGCACACTCTGCGATCCACCCGCGAGCTGACCACGGCAAAGATGGCTGGCACTTTGGGTATTTTGGCACTCTCCGCCTCTTCGGCGATCGTCTTCAAAGAGCTCCAAGCTCGCCTGCCTTCTGATATTGCGCCGCTGGCCATGATCCTGAGCGAGCCGACCGCGGCCGCAGCCGAGCGCGGCGCCGCCCTGCCAGCTGAAGAAGGCACCGAGGCCAAACCCGCCGACCTCACCTCCGGCAACGAGAATGCGTCTTTTCTATCTGCCACAGACCTTGCCTCAGCCGATGCGCTTGAGCCAGGCCTGCCCATTAAACCTTTACAGCTCGTCGCATCGTTCGATTCACTGACACTTTCGCCCGAGCTTACAACGCCAGCGAAGCAATGGCCGGCTGACACCCGCTGGTTTAACGGTCGCCCAGTGCGCCCGGTACGAATCATGCAGATGGTGGTGACGGCCTATTCACCAGATGCGCGTTCCTGCGGCGACTCGGCAGATGGCATCACGGCCTCGCTGCATTCCGTTGAGACCAACGCTGGCCGATTAGTCGCGGCAGATCCGAAGGTTCTGCCAATGGGCAGCATGGTCTCCATTCCCGGTTATGACGCAGCCCGCATTGTGCCAGTGCTGGATGTTGGCGGTGCGATTAAAGGCAATCGGCTGGATGTGCTCTTTGCCACCCACGAGGCCGCGCGGCAGTTTGGGCGTCGCACGATCGCTGTGACGGTGTGGGGATACGCCGATGGAGCAGGTAAAACAGACTGGCGCAAGATTCGCGACAGTCGTTGATCGCTTCGGCAGGCATTTGCTACCCTCTTTTCATGTCCGTGTCGCTCCCGCTACACCACCAGACAGTGCCAAACACCGACTCCGTATCACTTAACGCCGCGCCCCGCGCCGCGGTGCTCTTATCTCGAGCCGTTCGCTTTGCCGTCAATCGCCAGTCACTCGGGGCGCCAGGTTCGAATCCGCCCGACCGCAACGGCTACGGCGGAGTTCCTGCCGTTGTCGGCTTCGGTCAGTACCTTGAGCTCATCGTCACCTGCCGCGGCAAGGCCGACCCAGTCACCGGCTACTTCATCGACATAAAGACCATCGATCAAGGCACCAGAGCGCATGTTGTGCCTGCCATCTCTGCCGCGTGCCGGGGCGAAGTTCAGACCACGCCCGAGGCCGTTCTAGCGGCTACCGCGCCTGCGCTCAGCGCTTCCCTCGGCGGCACATTGGCCAGTCTGCGGCTCAACCTCTCACCGTTCTCCAGTATTGAGCATTCCATGGCAATGACCTCACCCGATGCCGCCCCCGCCCGCGCAATCCTCCGGCAGAGATTCGAGATCGCGGCCGCACACCGGCTTCATGCCGCGGGTTTGAGTGACGAGGAAAACAGGGCCACTTTTGGAAAGTGCAACCACCCGGCTGGCCACGGCCACAACTACGTCTTTGAGCCGGCGGTAGCCCTCGCGGACACCTCCGGTCGTTTTACGCTGGCCATGCTTGAGGCAATGGTTTACGAGCACCTCACCCTGCCCTTTGACCACACCCACCTGAACCTCGACCGGCAGGAGTTTGACCAGTCTCGCGGCGGGCTCAACCCTTCTGTCGAAAACATCGCCCAAGTCTTCTTCTCCATCCTGCAGCCCGTGGTCGCCTACTGCCCATCAGGCGCAAAGCTGCTGCAAATGACAGTCTGGGAGACGGAAAAGACCTCGGCGCAGTATCCCGGCTGAACCGGAGATAGTTTGCCAGCAAAGGGTTAGTCCGGATAGCCCTATTTTCGCACATACTGCCCTCCGACAAGCCGCGGCGGTACGCTTAGCCATGAGCACGCTTGCCCCTGCGGTCAAACCATCTGCCAACGCCGATCCGCTTCTACTGATCGATGTGGACCATGTACGGTTCTACGTCGGCAATGCCAGGCAGGCGGCGATGTATTACGCCCACTGCTTTGGTTTTCAGATCGAACAGGTGCAGGATCTGACCACCGGCTGCCGCGATGCCGCGCACTATCTGCTCACGCAGGGCAACATCCGGTTTCTCCTTACCACCGCGCTCACCAGCGAGCACCCCGCAGCGCACGATGTAATGCTCTACGGAGACGGCGTGAAGGATGTCGCCTTTACAGTGTTTGATGCGGCCAAGGCGTGGGAGCTGGCAATGAAGAATGGCGGAACCAGCGCGCAAGACCCGCGCACCCTTAGTGACGCCACCGGCAGCGTCACCACCGCCGCGATTCGCTCCTATGGCCGCGTAGTCCACAGCTTTGTCTCGCGCACCGGTAGCTATGACCTGACGAAGCTCAAAGAGGGCGGCATCTTTGCCCCCGGCTTCAAGCGCTTGCCCGACATCGCCATCAACAAGTACAACCGCGAACACCCCTGCGGCCTGAAGTTCGTTGACCATCTCGTCGGCAATGTGGAGCTTGGCAAGATGAACACCTGGGTGAAGTTCTACGAGGATGTGCTCGAGTTCAAGATGTTCAAGCACTTTGACGAGAAGGACATTTCCACCGAGTACTCAGCACTCATGAGTAAGGTGATGGCCAGCGGCAACAACCTCATCAAGATGCCAATCAATGAGCCAGCCGCGGGTAAGAAGAAGAGCCAGATCGAAGAGTTCCTTGATTGGCACAAGAACACGCCGGGCGTGCAGCACCTCGCACTGCGCACCGATGATGAGCTGCACAGCATCGCTGAGCTGCGCCGCCGCAACGTCGAGTTCCTCACCATGCCCGATGCGTACTACGACCAGGTCTGGAAGCGCGTCGATGCCATGCTGACCGAGCACGGCCACCAGCCAGTGCGTGAGGATCATGAAGCGGTCAAGAAACTTGGAATTCTGGTAGACTCTGATGATGAGGGCTATCTGCTTCAGCTCTTTACCAAACCCTTGCAGGATCGCCCAACACTCTTCTTCGAGATCATCTGCCGCCGCGGCAGCCAGTCCTTCGGCAAGGGCAACTTTAAAGCTCTCTTTGAGGCGCTGGAAGTTGAGCAGGAGCGCCGCGGGAACCTGTGATGCACTGGCTTCGTAGCAGCCGCATCGTCTGGGTGCATCCTCTGGCTCACTGAAAATGATTTTCTGGCTCATCCTCACTTCAGTTCCGCTCGCCACCATCGGTTGGTGGGCAAGCTCGCATTTTGCTGCGCGCAAACTCAAGCGCATAGTTTCGCCAGCGGCGCGGCTGATGTTGCACCTGCTCATCGCCGGGTTCTTTGTCACCGCGCTCGGCACGTTTGCGTGGATCATCGGCGAGCGCATGGCCGATTGGTCCAGTCCTCCCCCGCTGCTGCACACCTTTGTCTTCGTCTGGTTCATCGCTGGCCTGCCAGCATCGGTGCTGGCCATTGCCTCGCTTGTGCTTGCTCTGGCAATCAACCGAAAGAGGCCCTCTCTTCCGCAGGGCAGCGGCACACCAGCGTCTCGCGATCAACTGCTTGTCGCCGGGCTTTCACGCCGCGAGTTTCTCGCGGCCTCAGTCGTCGCCGCTCCACCAATCGCAACCGGCATACTCACCATCAAAGCTCGAGTGGATGCCAACACGATCCGTACCCGCGCGATCACCATCCCCATAGCCGATCTCGCTCCAGAGCTCTCCGGCATGACCATCGCTCATGTTTCCGACACGCACATCGGCCGCTATGCCCAGGCCCCGCGGGTTGCACGCATCGTCCAGCAGACCAATGACCTCCGCTGCGATGTAATTTGCGTGACCGGAGACATTCTCGACTTCAACTTGGACCTGCTGCCCGATGCCATCGCCATGCTTCGTGAATTGTTCGCGCCCGGCGGCGTAGTGGTCTGCGAGGGCAACCATGATCTCTTCGTGAGCCCCGCACGCTTCCGCGGAGAGCTCAAGGCCGCTGGCATCAACCTGCTCGTCAACGAGTCGGCCTCACGCACTATCCGCGGCGTGCCTGTCGAGTTCTCCGGCCTGCGCTGGGGCATTCCCGGCGCACAAACCCGCGCCGCTGGCTACATGGAGAACTTCGCCGAGCTTGCCATGTCGCTGCCCGGCGAGCTGCAATCAGCCCACGCCAGCACCCCGCAGGCCCGCCGCGCATCGGGCCTGCCCCTGCTTCGCCTGCATCTCGCCCATCACCCGCACGCGTTTGACCCTGCCGCCGCGGCAGGTGTTGATCTCACACTCGCCGGCCACACCCACGGCGGGCAGATCAACCTGCTACCTGGCATCGGCCCGGCCTCATTCATCTACAAGTATGTTTCTGGCCACTACACGCAGCCAATGGCCGGCACCGGCCGCTTGGCTCACAGCGTCATCAGCAATGGCACCGGCAACTGGTTCCCGCTGCGCATGTCAGCGCCCGCCGAGATCGTCCATATCACGCTGGTGCGTGCTTAACCCGCCGGCGACGACACGGCCAAAGCGGGGCAACACTTGCCCATGCCGCCGGAAACGACTGGACTGCCAATCTCGACACTCGCCAGACCGCTTGAGCGCGGCACACGCCCGGTGCTTTACCTGATTGATGGCTACGCCCAGTTCTTTCGCGCCTATCACGCGATCCGCACGCCGATGACCTCGCCGGTCACCAAAGAGCCAACCAACCTCACCTACGGCTTTTTCGGCATGTTGCTCAAGCTGCTCCGCGGCACACCCGCCACGGCAGGCCATCCCTCCCATCTGGCCGTCGCACTAGATGTCTCCAGCGACACCGGCACCTTTCGCTCGCAGATTGACCCGCAGTACAAGGCCAATCGTCCGCCGCCGCCGCATGATCTGCCGCAGCAAGTCGAACGCTGCCTCGAATCGCTTCGCGCCATCGGCGTGCCACTGCTGGGCGCTGCGGGCTTTGAGGCAGATGATGTGCTGGCCACCATCGTTACGCAGCTGCGAACTGCGCACCCCGATGTGCTGATCCGCATCGTCAGCAAGGACAAGGACCTCAAGCAGCTCCTCATCGCCGGGCATGTTGAGATGTTCGATGTCCACACCGATGTGCTGATCACGCGCGACACGCTGCACGCCGAGCTTGGGATTGAACCGCCGCAGGTCATCGACATGCTTGCCCTGATGGGCGACAATGTTGACAATGTACCGGGGGTTGAGGGCATTGGTCCAAAGACCGCCGCGGAACTCGTGGCGCAGTATTCAACGGCCGAAGGTGCCATCGCCGCGGCAGTCGCTGGCCAGGTCAAGGGCAAGCGTGGGGAGAAGCTGCGGCAGGCCGGGCCAATCGTCGAGACCAGTCGCAAGCTCGTCACGCTGCGGCACGATGCGCCCGTTACGCTCGCGCTGAGTGATGCCGCCACCAGTTCGCTCAACCTTCGACCACTGATCGATGCATGCAAGGTTCTGGGATTCAATCGCTACCAGGATGAGATTCGCGACCTGCTCGGCGAGGGCCGCGCCAGCCCCATAACCGCGCAGCCAATCATGCCTGCTGCAGCAGCAGCGCGATCGTCATTGGCCATCCGTCCTGCCGCGCCCGATCCATTCGACTTTGGCGGGCTCTTCGGCGCTGCCGCGCCAGCAGCCGATCAGCCAGTACCGAGCCACGACTCGCCCGCAGATGCCTTCATCTTCGCCAGCGATGCCTCACTCCTGCAGCCAGCAGCGCACTGGCCAGAACCGGTTGCGTATCAGTGTGTGCGAACACAGAACGATCTCGATGCGCTCGCCGCAGAGCTTGCCACGCGCTCGCATTTTGCCTTCGATACGGAGACCACCGGCCTTCGGCCGATGCGGGCCGAGCTTGTCGGGCTCTCG
>Ga0105046_10013594_pt1 | contig 12597 bp, 7 predicted proteins | sample MAT03_FD_78385 | JGI IMG/M metagenome (GOLD analysis project Ga0105046, IMG submission 78385) | Freshwater microbial communities from Lake Fryxell liftoff mats and glacier meltwater in Antarctica - MAT-03 (megahit assembly) | ecosystem: Environmental > Aquatic > Freshwater > Ice > Liftoff... | reverse complement strand
GGAATGATCGACTTGGCCGCGCTCGGGCCCGGCTGTCCGTCGCTGTACACGATGTCCGGTTGAAAGACGAGGTAGCCGTGGCTGTTGTAGACGAGCGGATTGACCGTGTTGCGTCCTGAGGGCGCGACGTAGTTGTGCAGGCCGTCGGTGAGCTTCTCGTAGAAGTACACGACCATCGGGTACTTTTTCGACGGATCGAAGTTTTCCGGCTTGTGTAGCAGGCCGCGCAGCGGAATGCCATCACCGTTCAGCCACGACACCAGCTCGACGGTGCCACGCGGATACTGCGCGTCCTGCGGATTGGCGTTCGTGATTTTCGTGGTATTCGCGATCGTCGTACCCGCATACAGATCGGGGAAATCGCGATACGTGCTCTGCGTGAGCAGATATTGTTCGGCGTTCCGCGCCTTCTGCAGCCCGTTCAAGTTGCGGTCGGCCATCACGATCTTCTCCGGCGTGCCTTGGACGCCCATCCGTTCACGCCAGAAGCCTGTCGCCTTCGTGAGCGAGTCGACGGCGCGCAGCAACAGCGGCGTCGTCGCATCGAGGAACGGATCCTCGCGGTCGAGATTTACCACACGGAAGGTCACGCCGGCGCGACGTCCTTCGCCGTCGGTGAGATTCTTCGCGGCGGCCACACCGGCCGGATCGACTTCCCAGATGTCGAAGCGATCGTACACGAGCACGCGCTTGTCCGCGGTGCTCCAGCCACCGAGGCCGTAGGGCGGCGGAACGTCCGGCGAATCGAACTCTTCATCCTGGAACTTCACGGGCAGCTTGTCGGTGAGCACCGATTTCTTGCCCGTCGCCACCGCGTACGAGACCCATTGCCCATTCTCGAACCACGTGACGTAGTTGCCACCGGGTGAGAGCTGCGCGTTGCCATCGAGCCCCTTGGCGATCAGTGTGCGCGCGCCGGTGAGTGGGTCGATGAGATACGCGTCACTCGCCCCTTCTCCCCAGAACTGCGGAATCGCGTACTCCACGGCATTGATGCCAAGGACACGTCGTCCGTCGTTGCTCACCGTGACACGAAGACTGTCGTTGGCGAGTTGCGTCCACTTCCCGCTGGCAATGGTGTACAGCGCCGTATACGTGCGATTGCGATCGCGGTTGGCGCTCAGACGCTGCTGCGGCTGGATTTGCGCATCCTTCCAGTGCCACAGATCGTAGCCCGCCTTGTCCGTGAGCGAGTCGGCCGGGATCGAGTCCATCGGCACATTGCCGAGCGAGAAGATCACGCCGTTGCCTTCACGCGTGAAGCTGAGTGCGCCCCGTTCCGCGATCAGCAGGCCGGCCGGTGCTTCGGTGGCGGCGACGATCTTGCGCGCCGTGATCGGCTTGCCCTTGGCCGGCACGAGCGACGCGTGATAAACGGCCATCTTCGGCTTCGGCGTCGAGTCACCGAGGTCGGAGACGAGCGCGACCTGCGTGCCCTTCCGATCGAACGTCATGCCACGATACGTGGCCTGACCCGAGAGGAGCGGGGTGACCGTGCCCGAGCCGAGGGCACGGACGAAGGCGCCGTTGCCGACCCCGTCGCGGGTACTCACCGTGTAGCCGAGCCACTTCTCGTCATCGTCGAAGGCGAACGCCGTCACGCCCTCGAACCGCTGCTCGGTACCAGCTCCAAGATCGCGTAGCACGAGCGTGACACCGTTCTCGCGACGCGGCGCGACGGGCGCCACCGGTGCGGCTGGTGCGGCCAGCGGTGCGCTCGCTCCATTGCGGGGGCCTGCCGTGGTGTCTTCCAGCAGGTAGGCCACGAACCGACCGCCATTGCGGGCGAGGCGGTACGAGCGCACGCCAGCCACACGGGTCAGCGTGCCGTCGGCCAGGTTCATGATGCCGAGGCCGTTCCGCGGCGCCGGCGTTCCGCGACGGGCACGGGCGCGCTCCACGTCGGCGCGGGACGCGTACATCGTGAAAGCGACGAACCGACCGTCGGCGCTGAACTGGGCCGGCTGGGCCGAGAACTGCGCCGCCGAGTCGGCAGCGGGCTGCAGCTGTGGGCGGCCGGTGAAGCCTCGCGGTGCCCGATACTCCGTGGCCGCCGCGGTGGCGCGCACGACGAGTTCACCCTCGCCCACGACCGGGCTCAGCGTATACGCGGCCCATTTGCCATCATTCGACAGCGAAGATCCGGAAATCGTGCGCCATTCGTCGTAGGTGTCCTGCGTGATCGGCTTCTTGCCGGCCGGCAGGGGCGGCGGCGTCCAGCGGGACACACTGGTGTACGGATTGGCCGGCGCGGGCGCCTGCCCCGAGGTCGCCGACTGCGCTGCGAGTATCGACCCGAGCATCGGCGCGCCGAGTATCGACGCGCCGACAAGGCGGGCGAAGAGCGCGGAAGCCGAGGTCGCGCGCCTGGCGCGGGATGAACCATTCACTGGCGATCGCATCTTCTAGGGGGGCGAGATGTGAGACGGGCTGGTCGTTCGGGGCACGAAGCCCCAACTTGGGCCAGAACCTGTTGGGGAAAAGCTTAACGGCGCGGCTTCGACTGCGTGAGGAATTCGATGAGACGTTTGCTCGGCTACTTTGCGCGCGGACTCGTACTGCTGGCCCCACTGGTGGTCACGGTGTGGGTCTGCTGGCTGGTGTTCACGAATGTGGACGGCTGGCTGGGCCTGCCCATCCCAGGCGCTGGATTCGTGGTGACGCTCGCGCTGATCACCGTGGTCGGATTCCTCGGGTCCAACCTCCTTACGCGATCGGCGGTGAACCTGCTGGAGGGGCTCATGGGGCGCCTCCCATTTGTCCGCCTGCTGTACGGGTCCACCAAGGACCTGCTGAACGCCTTCGTGGGCGAGCGGCGCCGTTTTGACAAGCCGGTCTCCCTGGACCTCTCACCAGATGGCGGCGTCCGACTGGTAGGGTTCGTGACCCAAGAGTCACTGGCCCACCTCGGCATGGCCGAGTACGTGGCCGTGTACTGCCCCCACTCGTACAATTTTTCCGGCCAGCTGCACCTCGTGCTGGCGACCCGCGTGCGCGCGCTCGATGTGGCGAGTCCAGACGCGATGGCGTTCGTGGTGTCCGGTGGGGTATCCGGACTCGTCCCTGCGGCGCTCTCCACTGGCGAGTACGCCACCGTCCGGACCCCCTGATGTCCCTCACGATTCGCGTTAGACTGGCGCTCGCCTTCGGCGCGACGGTGCTGGCAAGCTACCGTGCTTCCGGGCAGCCCGTACCCGCCGCGACAGCCGCTGCGACACCCGCCGCGAAGCCGATCCTGCTCGTGCCCGACGCCGTATTCGATGGCGTGAGCGACGCGACGCAGCGCGGATGGGTGGTGCTGGTGCGCGGCGCGCGGATCTCGGCCGTGGGACCGGCGGCGACTGTCAGCGTGCCGGGAGATGCCGAGCGTATTGCGTTGCCCGGCACCACCCTGATGCCGGGGATGAGCGACCTGCACAGTCATGTGCTGCTGCATCCGTACGATGAGACGCCGTGGAACGATCAGGTGTTGCGCGAATCGCTGGCGCTGCGAACGGCGCGTGCGGTGAATCACCTCAAGGCCACGCTCGATGCCGGCTTTACCGTGTTGCGCGATCTCGGCACGGAAGGCGCGGACTACGCGGATGTGGGCCTCAAGGAGGCGGTAGATCAGGGCATTATTCCTGGGCCGCGCCTGTTCGTGACGACCAAGGCGATCGTGGCGACCGGCTCGTACGGTCCGAAGGGGTTCGGCGCGGAGATTGGTGTGCCACAGGGCGCGGAACAGGCCGACGGCATCGACGGTGTAACGCGGGTGGTGCGCGATCAGATCGGGCATGGCGCGGACTGGATCAAGATCTACGCCGACTATCGGTGGGGACCGCGCGGCGAGGCACGGCCCACGTTCACGACAGAAGAGTGGGCGGCGATCGTGAACACGTCGACGTCGAGCGGCCGGCCGGTCGTGGCGCATGCGAGCACCGTGGAGGGCATGACGCGCGCGATCCTGGCCGGCGTGGAAACCATCGAGCATGGCGATATGGCAACAGTCGACGTGTTCGCGCTGATGAAGCAGCGCAACGTGGCGTTCTGTCCCACGTTATCGGCCACGGAAAGCACGACCCGCTATCGCGGCTGGAAGAAGGGCGTCGATCCGGATCCCGCCGGCATCGTGCAGAAGAAGGCGATGTTCAAGGCGGCGTTGGCGTCGGGCGTGACGATCTGCAACGGCAGCGACGTGGGCGTGTTCGCGCACGGCACGAACGCGCTCGAGCTCGAACTCATGGTCGAATATGGCATGTCGCCGGTCGCCGCTCTCAAAGCCGCCACGAGTGTGAATGCCCGCATTCTGCACCGCGAGAACGATTTTGGTCGCGTGGCCACAGGGCTTCTGGCCGATCTGGTCGCGGTCGGCGGCGACCCCAGCCAACGCATCGGCGCGCTCCGCGCCGTCCGGTTCGTCATGAAGAATGGGGTTGTCGTTCGGCGCTAGGCCGCGAGCAATTGCGTCGTACCACTGGACTTCCGCGGGTCCAGACGGAAACCTTACCGGCTGCGCAGGGCGGCCTGAACCGCCAGGCTGCTGTCTGTCTCCCGTTCCCACCCATCGGAGCACGCTTGCCCTCGTCCAACTCCGGCTCGAACGAAGCTTGGGGTAGTCGAATCGGTCTCATTCTCGCCATGGCGGGTAATGCGGTCGGTCTCGGCAACTTTCTACGCTTTCCGCGTCAGGCTGCCGCCAATGGTGGCGGCTCGTACATGATCGCGTACTTCATTGCCCTGCTGCTGCTCGGCATTCCACTCATGTGGATCGAGTGGGGCGTTGGCCGCAACGGTGGCCGGTATCGCAAGGGGCACCTGCCGGGCATGTTCGCCGCCCTGTGGAAGCACCCTGCCGCCAAGTATGTGGGTGTGGTGGGTATGGTCGTGCCGCTTGGCGTCATGATTTATTACACGTACATCGAAAGCTGGACGCTGGCCTTCGCGATTTTCTCGGCGACGAAAGACTATTGGGGACTGACCACGCAGGAAGGGATGATCGGCTACCTGCGATCCTTCCAAGGGCTCACCCCTGCGGGTAGCACTCCGGTTCACGCGTCGTACACGCCGTATGCGTTCTTCACGGTCACGATGCTGATCAACATCTACGTGTTGTCGAAGGGCATTTCGGGCGGTATCGAGAAGCTGGCCAAGATCGGCATGCCGATCCTGTTCCTGTTCGCGATCGTCTTGGCGGGGGTGGTACTCACGCTGCCGGCGCAACCGGGTGTCGGAGCCACGCCGGCGCAAGGGCTCGAGTTCATCTACGCGCCGGACTTCTCACGACTTGGCTCGCCAGGTATTTGGCTGGCGGCGGCCGGACAGATCTTCTTTACGTTGTCGGTCGGCATGGGCTCGTTGCAGGCGTACGCGTCGTACCTGTCCACGAAGGACGATATCGCGCTGAACGGTATCGCGACCGCCGCGACGAATGAAACGGCAGAGGTGGTGCTCGGTGGGTCCATCGCGATCCCGGCCGCCGTGACCTTCTTCGGCGTTGCTGGCGCGATGCAGATCGCACAGGGTGGCTCGTTCGACCTTGGCTTTGCCACGATGCCGGTGGTGTTTCAGCAGATCGACAAGACGCTGCCGATCGGTAACCTGCTGGGCGTGATGTGGTTCGGCCTGCTGTTCTTCGCCGGCATCACGTCGTCGGTGTCGATGCTCACGCCGATCACGGCGTTCTTCCGCGAAGAGTTCGGCATCGCACGTGAAAAGGTGGCATGGACGCTCGGCGCCGTGTGCTTCTCCATCGGCATGCTGCACGTGCACTGGCTCGGCCACGGCTTCCTGGACGAATGGGACTACTGGGTGGGCACGTTCGGCCTGGTGCTGGTGGCGATCACCGAAGTCGTCATCTTCGTGTGGATCTTCAAGCCCGAAAATGCGTGGAAGTCGATCCACATGGGCGCGGACATCAACATCCCGAAGATCTTCAAGTTCATCATGACGTACGTGACCCCGATCTATTTGCTCGTCATCCTCACGTGGTGGGGCAAGGACGAAGCATTGCCGATTCTGTTGAATCAGCGGTCGGCGGGCAGCTCGAGCCCGGTGACGGACGTCGACATGCCGTTCATCATGATCTCGCGTGGCATTCTGTTGCTCTTCGTGGTCGTCGGCCTGATCCTGATCCGCATGGCGTGGAAGCGGAATGGCTATGACGACCGTAAGGGCTTCGTCGAGATTCTCACGAACCGAGCGGAGGTCTGATGTCCGGTGGAGCTATCGCCTTTATGGCCATCAGTTGGACTTTCGTGCTGAGCCTGACGGCTTGGTCATTCGCCAAGTTGCTGACCGACAAGAAGCACTTTGATCCGGATGGCATCGGACCTGAGTCACCGCCTGAGCCGCCACACGCGAAGAAGAAAACGAAGTAAGCGGTTGCCATTGGCACGAGATCGGGTCGGAGCGCGTTTCATAGCGTGCTCCGACCCGATTCTTTTCCCGACCATCTCGCCGAGCGAATCACCGACCACTCGGCCCTCGCTGCGCTCCCGGACGGCGGCGAGTTCGTGATTTACTGGATGCGCACCGCCGTGCGGGCCCATGAGAATCCGGCATTGGATGTCGCCCTGCGCGCTGGCCAGCTGTTCGGACTTCCGGTGTTCGTGTATCACGCGCTGTCTGAGAAGTATCCCTTCGCGTCGGACCGTCATCACACGTTCATTCTGGAAGGTGCGCGCGACGTCGAGGCGGAGTGCGCCACGCTCGGCATCGGCTACGCGTTTCATCTCGAGCGCCCCGGTCATCGCGGTCCGGTGCTGCGTACGCTGGCCGCGCGTGCCGCGCTGGTCGTGACAGAAACACTGCCGGTCGCGCCGCTCGACTGGCTGACCGATGCCTTGGCCGAGGCGGTAACCTGCCCCGTATGGAGTGTGGATACCGCCTGCGTGGTACCGATGCCGATGGTGGGGAAAGTGCACACGCGCGCCGTCGCGTTTCGCGACGCGACTGCTGGCGTGCGGGCGGCGCGGATCGCCGCGGAGTGGACCGACGTGGCCGCGCATACTCCGCCGTTCGTGCCCGATGCCATGCCCTTCGAACCGCTGCGACTGGCCGATGCCGACATCGCGGCGTTGGTGGCGCTGTGCGAAATCGATCACGGCGTCGCGCCGGTGCCGCACACGCCCGGCGGCACGGTGGCGGGCTACGCGCGCTGGCGCGAGTTCGTGGCCACGGGGCGGCTCGATCGCTACGCGGCCAAGCGCAATGACGCGAGTATCGATGGCGTGAGCCGGATGTCCGCGTACTTCCACTACGGCATGGTCTCGACGTTTCGCATCGTACGCGAATGTGCGGTGCGCGGCGGCGACGGAGCCGACAAGTACCTCGACGAACTACTCGTGTGGCGCGAGCTGGCATACGCCTTTCGCTACTGGCATGATGCTCCGGAGACCCTCGACGCAATCCCGGGATGGGCACGGGAGACGCTGGCGCGGCACGAGTCGGACTCTCGTACGCTGCACTCGTGGGAGACGCTTGTGCGGAGCAGTACCGGCGACGACCTCTGGGACGCCGCGCAACAGTCGCTGCGTGTACATGGCGAACTGCACAACAATGTGCGCATGACGTGGGGCAAGGCGATTCCGATGTGGTCGCGCAACGCCAGCGACGCGCTGGAGCGGCTCATCGATCTCAACCACCGCTATGCGTTGGACGGACGCGATCCGGCGAGCTTCGGCGGATTGCTCTGGTGCCTCGGGCAGTTTGATCGGCCATTCACGCCGGAAGTCGCGGTGCTCGGGACCGTGCGCCCGCGGCCCTCCGACGAGCACCAGCAGCGCATGAAGTTCCCCGCGTATCGGGCACACGTGAGCCGTTCGGCCGGCCTGGCGCCACGCGTCACGATCATCGGTGCGGGTATTTCCGGGCTCGCCTGCGCGCGCACGCTGCACGATCACGGTATCGCGGTGACGGTGCTCGACAAGAGCCGCGGCGTGGGTGGACGAATGAGCACGAGACGCGACGGCAACTGGCAGTTCGATCACGGCGCCCCGTCGTTCCGACTCGATGATCCGCGCCAGGTGCGCCTCGCGGAATCGTGGCTGCAGGACGGGGTGCTGCGTGCAGTGAACGACGGGGAGTTCATCGGCACCAGCGGCATGAATGCACTAGCCAAACATCTCGCGCGCGACGTGAGCGTAAAGACGGGCGTGCACGTGGCGTCGTTGTCTCACGCCGGAGCCCGCGCGGGCGCGGGATGGGCCACTGTAGACCGCGACGGCGTGGAGCACCATTCGGACATCGTGCTGCTGGCCACGCCGGCCCCACAGGCTGCCGTACTGTTGAGCACGCTCAACGATTCGGTGGCGTTCGCGCCGTCGTTGGCCGGGGTCACGATGCTTCCGTGCTGGAGCACGATGGTCGTGTTCGACGGGCCGCCCCCGACAACCGTGACCGAATCGCTGATTGGCGGCGAGTTGCGCACCGACTCGCCAGTCGTGCATCGCGCGTGGCGCCAATCGGCGCGCCCGGGTCGAAGCAGCGACGAAGCGTGGGTGGTGCACAGCGAAGGAAACTGGAGCGCCGAGCACGTGGAGGAGGATCCGGCGGCGATCGCGAAACTCGTGTCCGAGGCGTTGCGGGTGCAACTGCAGATAACCGGCACCATCGTGCATGCCGTGGCGCATCGTTGGCGCTATGCCCGGGTACAGACCGGTCTCGACGATGCGTGCTTGTTCGACGAAAAGCGCGGCATCGGCGCGTGTGGCGACTGGGGGTCCGCCGCCGCCACACGGCGCTCGCACCAGTCGGTGGAGCGCGCGTGGCTGAGCGGTATTGCGCTGGCCGGAAGCGTGCTGGGTCGCGTTACTTCGAGATCCCGTCCGGTGCCTTGAACAGTGACGGATCGGGAAGTGTGAACGTGACTTCGGCCGTAGTCAGAATCACGTCCCCCTGCGGCGTGGACTGCACGAGCTTGGTCGCGATCTGCTTGCCGTCGAACGCCTTGTAGTCGCGGAAGATCGCCTTCTGCTCGCCCATCGGCGACTTCGTGACGGCGCCGCGACGAAGGCCGGTCGCCACTTCGAAATACTCGGTGCGCGCTTCGCCAAGCTTCGAGGTGATCGAGAGCTTGTAGCACTCCACACCGTCGAACGTTTCCTTGGCATCGACGGATGCCTTCGCGAACCGGCTCACGTCGAGAAACCCCGCGCCGCTCTCCAGCGACTCTCCGAGTGACTTCTCCTGCTCGGGAGGCATGCGAGATGCCTGTCCCATGGGTTGCACGGCCCAACCTACCGTCCCATCGAAACCTTGATCGACCTTCGCCATGCCGAGGTCGATGATCATGCGCATCTTGTTGGGCGCGCTGGTGTGGCGTTCGTACGAGCCCGACATACCGGCGAAGGTAATATCGGCCGTGCCCTTGTCGCTGCGTCCCTGCACCTTCGACCACGCGTCGCGACCACCAACGGCCGTGGCGTACTTGTCGTACACCTGCTGCACCGTGGGCAGTTGCGCCTCGGCGCGCGCGGACATGGCGCTGAGGACCAGTGCTGCTACTCCAACGTGTCGTGCGAATCGCATCGTAACTCCGAGAGATGAGGTCATCTCCCGGATACGACTACGTGGCGCAAAAGTTTCATGAGGCCGAATCGTTCATGCCGGCACGACCCCACGAAACGGCGCATCGGCACCGGCACGCAGCGCGGCGATCCGCTCCTCAGCGAAGGCGACCAGCTCGGCCATCGTCTCCGCATCGAAGACGAGCTTTACACCGGCCGCGGCGTAGAGCTCCGGGAGCGGGCGCGTGCCACCGAGCGCCAGAAAGCGCTTGTATGCCGCCACGGCATCACCGGCGTCGGCGACCGCGTTCCGCAGCACCTGCAGCGCTCCCAGCTGAGCGAGCCCGTACTCGATGTAGTAGAACGGCAGCTCGAAGATGTGCAGCTGTCGATACCAGCGACCGACCCGTTCAGGCTCGAGCCCAGTCCAATCCACGCCAGCCTCGAATTCCTGACGTAGCTCCAACCACTTCGCATCGCGCGCGTCGCGATCGGCGCCGGCGGGATCGGTATAGATCCAGGCCTGAAACGCGTCGACGCTGGCGATGTGCACGAGACTCCCCAACACATCTTCGAGATGCTCGAGCCACGCCACGCGCGCCTGATCGGGCGTGTAGTAGCCATCCGGCGCCACGAAGTACGGCATGGCGAGCAGCTCCATGCTCATCGACGCGAGCTCGGCGGCTTCATGTCCGGTTCGACGCTGCCAGGTGAACGGCAACGCGTGCGTCGCGAAGTCGTGGAAGCAATGTCCCGCTTCGTGCACGAGTGTCTGCACATCGTCGGGCACGCCGACGGCGTTCATGAAAATGAACGGACGACCGCGAAACGAGAGATCGGTGCAGTACCCTCCCGGCGCCTTGCCGGGACGGCTCTCGAGATCCAGCAGCTTCTCGTCGGCCATGATGCGGAACTGCGCACCCAGCTCAGGATCGACGCGCTGAAAGATATTCCTGGCGCGATCGATGAACGTGTCGATGTCGGCGAACGGCTTGAGCGGTTCGTCGGCGTTCAGGTCGACCGTGACATCCCATGGGCGCAGGACCTCGACACCGAGTGACGCACGGCGATGCTCCATGAGGCGCGCGACCGCTGGCGTGACCGCGCTCTTTACGGCATGGTGAAAACGCGCGGTGTCTTCCGGGGTGTAGTCGAACCGATGCTTGGCGGCGAAGCAGTAGCGCTGGTAATCGGGGAAGCCGGCTTCCTTGGCCACGGCGTCGCGGAGTACATACATCCCGTCGAACAAATCGGCGAACTCTTCGCGCTTGACCATGTAGGCCTCGGCGCCGAGGCGGAACGCGCGTTCGCGCTCCAGGCGATCAGCGGACTTGAGGTACGGCTGCAGCTGCGGGATCGTTTTGGGGGTGCCGTCCCAATCCACGCTCAGGCCGCCGGTGATCTTCTGGTAGCCGGCGGATAATTCTTCGATCTGCGAAAAGCGCGCGACGTTCGCTTCGCGAAAGATCTCGATATCGGTACGAAAGCGCCGCAACGTGGTCTCGAGATCGGGGCGTGACCAGCCAAGATCAAGCAATCGCCGCGCGAGGCGCACCCCCTGCTCTTCCAGCTTCGGGAATATTTCCATCGAGAAACGGAGATACGCCGTCTCAGCCGCGCTGTCGGCGGTGTTCCCGGTATAGGCAATCATGGCGAGCGTGCCGGCCTCACCGACCAGCGTGTCGAGGCGCGACCACGTGCTCAGCCACGATTCCACGACAGGTGTCGTATGGTCGAGGGCGAGCGTAGCCAGCTGCTCGTAATACGGGAGGATGTCGTCCCACGCAGCGTCGCGGAAAGCCTCAGGAGAGGCCGGCAAGTCGATCATGATGTCAGAGTTGGGTCGCATGAATTGCACAGTACATCAAGGCGTCGCGGAAGCGTCAGCGGAGCGCGTTGCTGTGCGCGCTCTCACGTGACGAAGGGGCGTTATTCGCCGTACGGAATCCAGATATTCTTGACCTGCACCGCGCGCCGCAGAAACTCACGGCCTTCGCCTACCCGCGGATCCAGCCATTCGCGCCCGTCCCATTCGGTCCAGGTCCGCTTCAAGTTGGTGGCCGACGCCTTTTCAACCGTCGTCGCCCCGGCCCGTGACCCAACGTACCACACCGCATCGACGTCGTCATGCTCGGCGAGCACTTTGGCCAACGCGTCACGCGGACCAGTCACGATATTGACCACGCCGGCCGGGACATCCGACGTTTCGAGAACGCCGTAGAAGTCGGTCGCCGACAACGGATACCGCTCGGAAGGCACGGCGACGACGCGATTGCCGGTGGCGAGCAGCGGCGCGATCAGCGACACCAGTCCGAGCAACGGATACGGGTCGGGACAGGCCACACCGACCACCCCGATCGGCTCGTGCATCGCCAAGGCGACACCACGCAACGGCACGTCATGAATCGCGCCGTCGTGCTTGTCGGCCCATGCGCCGTAGGTGAACAACCGAGAGATCGATGCTTCGACTTCGCGCACGGCATCGGTGGCGGAGGCTCCCGTCATCGCCGAAAGGCGAGCGGCGAATTCCTGTTCGCGGGCCGACAGATTTTCCGCGATGTAGAACAGAATCTGCGACCGCTGGTGCCCGGTGATCTTGGACCAGCCGGCGCCCGCATGCGCCGCTTCGACGGCATTGCGAACGTCCTTGCGGTTGCCGTCGCCCACCTCGCCGATCGCGCGACCGTTGGCGCCGACGATGCGGCGTGAGTAGCCGGAATCGCTGCGGGCCTGCTTGCCGCCGATGAACAGTTTTGGCGTCCGGTCGATGGCCGGCAGCGTGCTTGCCGTCAGCGAGGCGTCAGCAGCATCCTCGTGTTCGAACGACGCCTGCGGCAACGCGCGCTCATCGACCGGAGACGGTGCGCCTTCGTGCGGGCGCACCGGTTTGAGATACTCGGCAAGCCCTTCGCGTCCGCCTTCACGTCCGAATCCCGACTCGCGGTAGCCGCCGAATCCGGCGGCCGCGTCGAACAGGTTCGTGCTATTGATCCATACCACGCCGCACTTGAGCCTGGGCGCGATGTCGAGCGCGAGATTGATGTTCTCGCTCCAGACGCTGGCCGCGAGGCCGAACGGCGTGTTGTTCGCGAGGGCAACGGCTTCTTCC
>Ga0105046_10013593_pt1 | contig 12598 bp, 12 predicted proteins | sample MAT03_FD_78385 | JGI IMG/M metagenome (GOLD analysis project Ga0105046, IMG submission 78385) | Freshwater microbial communities from Lake Fryxell liftoff mats and glacier meltwater in Antarctica - MAT-03 (megahit assembly) | ecosystem: Environmental > Aquatic > Freshwater > Ice > Liftoff... | reverse complement strand
CGCCTTTTCGGCCACACCAATCGGGAAATTGCTGACGCCTTCGCCTGCACGGAACGGAAGATTGAGCGCAAGCTGCACCTGATTCGGCTTCAGTGGGAAACAGACTGATCGGGTGAATGGTTCGCATCGAAAAAAGCGGAATTTCTCGCTGAATTCAGCGGGCTCCGTTGTGCTTGTCCTGAAATGGTAACTCCGCGAAAAAGGTGTTCTCGGGCAAACGAAAACGCGCTCGTCACTGCACCGTCTTCAATTTTTTCTCCACCTCTTTGCCTCGCACTTCGTCCTTCCGGCGGCTGCTCGTGGAATACAGCTTGCTTGCCGATTCCCAGGCTTCCTTTGCCTTGGCGGGCAAGTTTAGCTTGATATAGACATCGCCCAGGTGATCCCAAACCGTTGGGTCGTCGGCCCCATCGGGTAGTGCCGCGGCCTTCACCAGCCAGTCGCGCGCTTCTTCGAATTTCCCGCGGCGGAAGAGAACCCAGCCGAGGCTGTCGAGATAAGCAGCGTTATCTTCGGTCTCGCCGATTTCCCGGCGGGCCAGCCGATCGACCTCAAGTGCTCGTCGAATCAATCGCTCGGCCTCGTCCAATTTCACATTTCGTTCGGCCATCTGGTAGCCGAGATTGTTGTTCGCGAGTGCTGCGTCCGGATCGGTTTCCAGAATCAGGCGAAGTTGTTCTTCGGACTTTTCGAAGTCCCCTTTCAGCGAATAGGTGTTCGAGAGGGCATAGCGCACCGCACGAACGCGATTCGACTGCGGAAACTCTTTCATGGTCTCCTCGCACTCACGAAGTGCGTCGTCGTACTTCTCGGCTCGTGCTAAAATCCCGGCCTTGCGACAGCGTGCTTCAACCTTGAGATTCTCAGAACTCAGCTTGATTGCCTGGTCCGCATGAGGCAGAGCTTCCTCAAACTTGCCGAGATCCGCGAGGGCCGCGGCGAGATTGGCCTCGAACAAAACCACATTCGTATTGCGAGCCGAGAGCCGGCCGTCCAGTGCATCCTTGCATAGCGCGACAATCTCCTTGTTCTTGTGTTGCTGATGCAGTAGGTCGAGCAGTCCGGAATAAACCTTGTGTTCGTGCTCGGGCGAGGGGGTGATCAGACATTGACGAAAAAGGATCTCGGCTTCCTTGAGTTGCTTGGTGCGTGCGGCCAGCGCAGCCAAGAACATCCAGGTGTCGATCTTCCGCGATTTTTCGGTTTTCAGATCTACAAGTGCCTCTGGCAACAAACCCGCGACAAGCTTGGGCTCAGCCCGCAGCACGGAAAGCATGACTCGAGAGCGTTCCTGGGCAGACTCGCGAACTTCCGGCTTCACGTCGTCACCCGCCGTGCCGGCTTTCTGAAAGCTCTCGTCGAACATATCCAGCACTTTCTTCATCGCGGCTTGCGATTGATAAAGGCGGAATAATCCCAGATAGATGTCGGACTTGATGTTCGTTTCCAATAACGACAGGTAGAGCGATTCCGCCTGTTTGCGGCTTGCCGGGTCGCGTGCCAACTCGCGTGCCAATAACAATTGCAGCCCAAGATGATATTCATTGCGGCCCGTGTACCGCTTGAGAGCGGTGATCACATCGCGGTCGCGGCCAAGCTTTCGAAGCAGTTCGATTTTTTTCTCGTACGGCTCGACATCGCCCGGCGAATGTTCGAGGTAGGCGTCCAGTGCCTCCAAGGCGTCGGCCCATTTTTCCTGAGCCACGGCGATTTCGCTGAGGTTCCAGCTAATTCGGATGGCTTGGTGCCGAGAATCCGCGTCCTCGCATTTCAGCAGAGTGTCGCGTGCGCTGCGGAAGGCGGCCGTGGCTTTGTCGAACTCTTTCAGTTGCACTCGTGCTCGTCCCAGGCGTTCGTAGGAACGGGCCAGGTTCGCTTGCAGATCTTCACGTGTGAAGCCGTTGCCGAAAAGCAAATGCTCCTTGTGTTCGTTGATCGTGCGGACGATGCCCTCTTGTGCCTTGGCTGCTTCCGCATGTTCGGCTTTCTTGTCGAGCAGGTCGTACAGGTCCGAAAGCATGTAGAGCAGTCGTTCGGGTCGTGCCTGGGCTTCCTTTAACAGCACCCCTTTTTGCAACACTGCAATCGCTTCAGCCGGTCGGCCATCGGCCCTGAGCAATCGAGCGAACTGGAACGCGATTTCCACGTCATGCGGATCTTGATCGAGAATCCCCCGGCACAGCGATATGGCATTTTCCTCGCGTCCGATGGCCACGTAGATCGGGACGAGCGCCTTCTGAATCTCGGTCGATGTCGGATCCAGTGCCGCTGCTTTTTCGAGAGCAGTCGCGGCTTCCAAAAGCTTGTCCTGCCGCTGCCGAATAACGCCGACGCCGAATAGGGCTTTCGCCTGGCGAACGAGTTGCTGAGCTTCCTGCTTCTTCAAATCGTCCTTGGAGAGCGGCTTGGGCTCCAGAAATTTCGGGCGTTCGTCGATTTGGACTTGCGCGAGACTCGCGGTGACGACCAAGCACGAGGCAAAAAAAGCGAGGCGTAACATGGCTGTCTCCGGCAAACGGATCAATCGCCCGCCGATTGTAGCCTTGGCAACTCATCCTGCCAACCCGGATTGTCGGCAGCTTGAGTGCGGGCGAAGGAGAGTACGACGTCAGGCTTCTAGCTTATCCGCAAGGCTGTTGGCCCCAGCGTCATCAAGGTGAAATCCTTGGCCGGGTTTCGTTGCAAATAACCGAGGATTTTCTCGACTTCGAGGCCGTCGATCGAGGCTTGGATTTCTTCAAGCGATCGCACACGGCCAAGAAAGTACCAGTCGGAAGCAATCGAGCTTGCACGAGCGGCTGTTGATTCTTGCCGCATAATCAGCGAAGACTTTAGGCCAATCTTCACGCGATCGAGTTCTTCCAACTCGATGCCGTTCACGAGATTGCTGAACTCAAACAGAGTTCGATCCAGCGTTTCCTGAGCTAACTCAGGTCGGGCACCCGCATAGCCGATGATGGTAGCCCGATCGCGGAATGATTCGTAGCTGGCATATACCGAGTAACACAACCCGTGTTTTTCGCGGACGTTCGTAAACAGCCGCGAACTCATGTCCTGTGACAGCACGCCGATGGCACCACGAACGTTGTAAAAATCGGGATGGCCGATCGGCACGCTCGGGAAAGCAAAAGAAATCTGCGTTTGATCGAGTTCCTTCTCGATGTGCCCGGAAGTCGGCACATGTGCAGGAATTTTGAACGCCAGCCGCGGCAAGGGTTTCCAGTCGCCGAATAATCGTTCGACTTCATTCTTCAGTGCCAACGGGTCGAGATCCCCGGCCACGGATAGGATCACGTCGCGGGGATGGTACAACTCGGCATGTTGACGACGAATGTCGTCGATGGTGACAGCCTCCACGCCTTCAATAGTGCCTCGTTGATCGCGGCCCAGCGGATCTGGGTAATAGTGCTTGCGCAGTTCGACCATGACCTTTCGCTGTGGATCGTCTTCAAGCGATTGAATGTCTTGAACGCTAAGCGATTTGGCGGCGTCGAGTTCATCCTCTGGCAAATGCGGGCGACGCAGGATATCCGCATAAATCTCGAAGGTCGGGATCAGGTTCCGCGACAACATGGCCCCTGAAAGCTGCACGTTCAGCGTGCCCGAACTTTCGCCGCGATCCACGCCCAGATTATCGAGTGCGTCCGTGAGTTGGCGATTATTGCGTGAGCCTGCCCCTCGTGTCATCAGGTCGCAGACCAGCGAGGCCAGACCATGACGGCCATCGGGGTCGTGCGCTGCCCCGGCAGGGAGCAGAAAGTTAAACGACGTCGAGCGCACGTGCGGCATGCGCTCGGCCAGGAGCGTCATGCCGTTGGACAAGGAATAAGTGTGAATATCCTGGGGCACGGTTGAGATGGAGTGAGGGGTGGGGGAACAAACAACTCAAATAGCGTATTCGGCGAATTCGGATCGAACTTCCCGATAGTAGGTTTTACGAATCTGGAAGCCCGCGCGGTGATACATGCTTACCGCTAGCTTATTGCGTGTACTGACTTCCAGTTGGGCAGTTTTCAATCCCGCTCGTTGAAATCCTTGCAGCGCGGCAGCCAACAAAGCCTTCCCGATGCCGCGTCCGCGGCTCTCTGGAATTACTGCCAGATTCTGAATCATGCCGCTTTCGCCGGGTGCCGCAATGCCTTGGATGCAGCCAAAATCGCCATAAGAACCTTTGGCTAACCAAGTTGCCGCCGGCAGGAAATCTGCGTGGCTTGCGATCTCTCTCATCAAGTATATGCAGCCCGCAAAATTGCCGAGATTCGGGAACACCGTGGCATCAATGGACTGTCGAAAACTCAGCCAGTTCACCTCGGCGTGAGCTTCCATCAACTCCGGACTCCAAGGGATCAGTTCCACCCCTCGCGGAAGATCCGGCAGGTCGATATGACGGAGCGGGACTTCCATGCATTGCCGCTTGATGTAGTTGCGGACGAGCATCTTGGGTGCAGTTGAGAGGAATGAGTTTGGTCATCGTATCACGTCTGGCCCCGCAGTGCAAAATTGTCGTTTCGAGTACCATGAAAGAATGTCCTTCGCCGACGTGCTCGACATTCTTCACGAAGATAACCACGTGATCGCGGTGAATAAACCGTGCGGCTGGCCAAGCGCGCACTTCGATGGCCAGGACGAAACGATGGATCGCGTGGTGAAGGCTTATCTGAAGGAAAAACACCAGAAACCCGGCAATGTTTTCCTGGGTGTGGTGCATCGACTGGACAAGCCGGTTTCTGGTGTTTTGCTCTTCGCTCGAACCAGTAAGTCCGCAGCCAGGCTCAGCGAACAGTTCCGCGAGAATTTAATTGAAAAAGTCTATTGGGCCGTTGTGGAGGCCAAGCCAATTCGGAGCAAGGGCTCGTTCTCATTGGCCGGCACGCTGGAGGATTGGCTAAAGAAAGACGCGATCAAGGGCATGGTGGAAGTCGTTCCGCCGGAAACCGAAGGAGCGAAACAGGCCCTGTTGCACTACACGGTCCGAGCAGAACACGATGGTCTTGTTCTGCTGGAAATCCTGCCGCAAACGGGTCGTACTCATCAGTTGCGTGTGCAACTCGCGTCGCGAGCCCGGCCAATTTATGGGGATGCCAAGTACGGCTCCCCCTTCTCGCTTGGAACCGGAATCGCGCTGCACTCGCGTTCGACAACTTTCCTGCACCCGATTCTGAAGGAACCAATCACTTTGAAAGCGGAGGTGCCGAAAAACTGGCGTGGCCGCTTTGCGCACTTGCTGAAACGCGTTGGCTAGTTCGTACCGTGCGCTGTTTTATTGTTTCGTTTCATTGCATCTCACACACCCACTTTTCGTTGCACGCTGGTCGCGTGCAATGAAATGAAACGAATTAACCTGTTGATGCTGCTTATCTTATATCGACATTTTTATTATCGGACTTTTTTGCGCCTGTCTCGATCGCCTCCCAAAGTCCCCGATTTCGGAATATGCGTAATTGGCCGATTGCTTCTCGAAACTCGTTTTCGATTACGCAGCCGCGTGGGGACAAATAACCCACCCACTGGCCACGAACTACTCTCGGCGGATATGAACTTAGTACACCCTTTCTCTGGAGGCTCTCATGCGCATGCTATCCGTTTTTGCTCTTCTTGCTGGCGGAATCGTTCTCGGACCGGCCATTGCGGAAGAAAAAGAGAAGTCGAAGGACAAGCCGCTCACCGGCAGTTTCACGCGAAAGTCGGGTGACCTGGATCTGAAGCTGGTCTTCAAGAAGGACAATGTTCTCGATTTCCATGTGACGGTTGGCGATGCAAGTTGCGTGATGACATCCAAGTACACGAAGGAAAAAGACGGAACGATCAAGTGCGAAGTGACCAACTTCGAGAAGAAAGGGGACTTCCCCTTCACGAAGGACAAAGGCTACAAGTTCGGTTTCAAGGTGGAAATGAAGGACAAGAAGCTCGTTCTCACCGATCTGAACGGCGACGACATCGGCACCGAGCAAAAGCAAGTCGTTGAAGGGGACTACGAGCACAAGTCCGATTGATCTCGGATCGAGTCAGCGAAACCGAAACCCGCCCCTTCCGGGCGGGTTTCATTATTGAGTCGTATTACGCTCTTCACGTCCCTGGATTGGAACTCTCCCATGGCACTTCGCTTACTATCTACGCTGTCGCTCGCTCTACTCGGATCGCTGGTGCTGGTTGCGGCCAGTCGCGAAGACCAGGCGAAAAAATATGCGGCCGATCTCATGAGCAAAAATGCCAAGGATCGTCTCACGGCCGTCACCGAGCTTGGAAAGCTCGGTTCCTTGCAGAAGAAACTGACCGTGCCGTATGTGTCCGACCTGATGAAAGTTCTGACCGATAACGATCCAAAAATTCGGAGCGAGGCGGCCCGCGTGATCGGCCTGATTGACGTGGAAGACAAGAAGGGAGCCGTCGAAAAAATCGCCGGCTTGCTCAAGAACGAGAAAGTCGAGACTGCTCGTGAAGGTCAGGAGACAGGCCTGGGTGAACTCGGTGCCACGAGCGAGGATGACGCCGTCAAAAAAATGGCCCGCGATGCCCTCATGGAGGCTCGCAAGAAATACACGGATAGCAAACGCGAGCAGAAGGTAATCCAGGCGGCATTGCAACTAATTACGGGCAAGAAGAAGAACTAGATTTCGGCGAGCCGAGCGGCATAAGCCGCCGGGTGAAGTCTCATTACCCGGCGGCTTATGCCGCTCGGCTCGCCCGTTGATTACTTCACTTCCTTCCACTTCACGCTGCGGAATTCCACCTCGGAGCCTTCGGCTTCTAGGGCGAACAGGCCACGATTCGTATCGGAATTTTCGAAGCCCTCAATCTCCTTGCCGTTAATCCGGATCTGAACGGACTTGTCTTTCAGGGTCAGCTCGACCTCGTTCCACTCGCCGATTTTCTTGGCGGGATTGTCTGTCGGCTTCACCTCGAATGTTTTCTCCCGATCGCTTCCTCCTTGGAACGAGGCAGAGATTTTGCCGCAATCGTCCCCAAGCGAAAGCTTGCAGCCGGAGCCACGAACGGTTCGGCGTGCCCATACCGCTGCCTGATAGCCGGTTGCTTTGTCAGTTGGCCGGAAGCGATATTCGAATTTCAGAGTACCATCAGCGAAATCGCGTTCGGCGATATACAACTCGTTCCCCCGGTTGCAATACAGCGTCCGGTCGCCGGTCATTCGCCAGGGACTTTCGCCACCAACGGAGCGCGACCAATCCCGCATGTCGCGGGCCAACAGATCTTCCCACTGTGCCGCTTCTTGTGAAACAGCACGCGGTCCGGAAAGGAGGGCTGCCGTCAGGCCGATTGCAAGCGTCGTGAACAAGGTGCGCATGGCTACCTCTCTCAGGGGACTATCATGATCCTCATTGGGAAGCCTAGCACACGCAAGATGCCGATGCCGACCGAGACCGAAACCGATCACCCGCCCGACCTGGTTCATGGACATAAGCCCCCCTGGAGACTCGTTCTCCGGCTTGCGTGGCCGGTCCTGATCCAGCAGTTTCTGATCCTCAGCGTCGGGCTATACGACCAATTCTTGGCTGGCAATAATGAGCCAGCCGACCCGTCCAAGCACATCGGCTACCAGGCGGCCCAGACGACCGCCAACTACATCGCCTGGTCGATTTCCTCATGTACAGCACTGGTTTCCGTGGGTGGAATCGCACTGGTCGCACGTTTCGTGGGAGCCGGCAACGAGGCTAGTGCCAACAAGACGACGAATCAGTCGATCCTCTTGGCGATCCTGATCGGCGTGGTCATCACCCCTTTGCTACTCGTCATTCTCCCAGGAGGAGTGAATCTGCTGGGGCTACATGGCGAGACGTCGGAAGGGGCCGTCCGCTTCCTTCAGCCAATCATCGCCCTACTGACTTGCCAGCTGATTACCCAGGCTGGGATCTCGTGCCTGATCGGCGCCGGTGATACTCGAACCGGGCCAATCGTGCTCAGCGGCGTGGCCCTGCTGAACATTCCGCTGGCCTGGGCTTGTTTCCACGGTTTTGGACCGATCCCGGAACTGGGCTTTTTCGGCATCGGCATGGGGACCGCCCTCAGTCACACGGCCGGTTGTGTCGCCGTTCTCGCGGTGTTGGCACGCGGACGTTATGGACTGAAGATTCGCTTGCCACTGCTAGCCCCGGACTTCTCGCTGATCTATCGTCTCTTGCGACTCGGGATCCCGGCCAGCGTGGACACGTTATCGATTGCGGTCTGCCAACTTTGGTTTCTCACGCTGGTCACGGCACTTGGCGATGTGGCTGCGGCCGCTCACGGCACGGCCATCCGCTGGGAGTCGCTGGGTTACATGAGCGGCTATGCCTTCGCAACGGCCGCCTCCGCGTTGGTCGGGCAGAATCTCGGTGCCAGGCAACCGCGACAGGCTGCACACGTCGCCTGGGTGGCGCTCGGCATGGGTTGCATCACCATGTCGTTCATGGGCGTATTGTTCTTCGCGTTCGCACCCGAAATGTTTCGTCTCTTCAGCCCGCACTCACATCAACAGCCCATCGTCGATGCCGGCGTGCCGGTCCTGCGGCTTGTGGCCTTCGCCATGCCGCCGTTGTCCTGCATCATTATCTTTACCGGCGTCTTGCGCGGAGCAGGCGATGCCCGCTTCCCGATCCTCCTGACCTGGATCGGCTTCCTGGTTATCCGGATGCCCCTGGCGTTTCTGTTAACGCGCTCGTCGGTCAATTTGGGTTCGCTGGGAACGGTGCCCGGTTGGGATCTGGGCCTCTTCGGAGCCTGGCTCGCCATGTTCGCGGACCTATTGGTGCGTGGCGTGTTGTTCCTGATACGATTCATCAGTGGAAAGTGGAAGACGGTGAAGGTATGAAGCCATCACCCTGAAACCACGATTGCCGACGATGAGAGGCCGGAGCGTTAGCCAAGAATTTCAATCCCTTCTGACTATCCTATTTCTGAATCCCCATTACTCACTCGGTGTCCCATGAAAGCCGCGTATATCGAAAACACTGGAGCCCCCGAGGTCATTCGTTACGGCGATGTGCCCGATCCGGAGCCGAAGGCCGGCGAGGTGCGCGTGAAAGTCTTGGCCGTCGCTGTGAATCCCATCGACACTTACATTCGCGGTGGGGCTGTACCGATGGCGCTGCCGAAGCCATTCATCCCCGGAGGTGACCTCGCTGGTGTGGTCGACAAGCTCGGTTCAGGCGTGTCTCGCTTTCGGGTGGGTGACCGCGTTTGGGGCTCCAATCAAGGTTTGCTGGGAAGACAGGGCACGTTCGCGGAGTATTGCTGCGTCGCCGAGGATTATCTGTACCCCACGCCGCCGAGCGTGAAAGACGAAGATGTGGTTGCCGTGTCTCTCGTGGGCATCACGGCTCATATCGGCCTGTTCTTGTGTGCGAAACTCCAGCCAGGTGAGACGGCTTTCGTGAATGGCGGCACGGGGGGCGTGGGCTCCACGGTCGTGCAGATGGCCAAGGCCATCGGCGCGAAGGCTGTTGCAACCGTCGGTTCCGATGAGAAAGCCAAACAGGCCCTGGCATTGGGTGCCGATCTCGCGATCAACTACAAGACCGAAGATGTGGCCGGGAAAATCAAGGACTTCACGAAAGGCGAGGGGCTGCACGTCTGGTACGAAACTCTGCGTGAACCGGATTACGACCGCATAATCGAAGCCGTTCGAGCGCGTGGCCGGATTGTGGTCATGGCCGGCCGCACGGCGAGGCCGCCGTTCCCGCATGGGCCTTTCTATGTGAAGTGTCTGAGTTTGTTTGGCTTCGCGATGTTCAATATTTCGCCTGCGGAACAGCGGTTGTGTGCCGAGGATATCAATCGCTGGCTTGTCGAAGGAAAGTTGAAACCGAATATTGGCCGGCGGATGAAGCTCAGCGAAACGGCGACTGCACATCAGTTGCAAGAAGATAACACGCTGCGGAACGCAGGCACACTGAGCGGAAAAATTGTGCTGACACCGTGAAGGACGGTGGCCATAGAGCGGGGGCATGTCTTGGTAGCTCAGGTTTCCAATCTGAGCGCGTGTAGCTTCATCTGAAGAACTTGAGCTGCGGAAAACGCGATTCGATCCTATGCTCAGGTTGGAAACCTGAGCTACTCAAGAATGTAGCAGAATATTCGGGGCTTAGCCTTGATGAGATGCGAACCGACCCGCGGAGGAGGCCCGAACGGCGCGAATGCGATCGAGCAAAACTCGAGAGGCTTCTCCCGGATCCGTAGGGGCTGTCGGCGTTGGATGCAGGGAGGACGAAACTGTAGGAGCCTCCTTTGCGAGCGACGGGGCACGTTCGTTCGCAGGCCCAAACATTGCTTCCAACTCATCGAGTTTGATACTGCGATCAATTCTCAAACACACCATTTGGTTGTAAGGAATGAAATAGCCTCGAGCCTCGTCGATGGTGCCGCCCGTACGGCCACGCATCACGAGATAATTGGGCTCGTAGCGACACAGCGTGTCGACGCAAATCTCGGAACCGTTGCTGAGAACGACAACGAGTTTCCCGTGCTCGGCCTCGGGAACTTGCCGAAGCGTGGCAATCCATTCATTAGACGTCATGACGATCCTCGGTCAGATGCGGAAGTCTAGTTCACAAAAACGAAAAAGGGGACCAATCTGGGATTGGCCCCCTTCCAGGAGTCTTTGGTCGTCTAAATTTTGCTTGGCCTACAGGCCGAGCTTGGGGGTGATGGTTAGCTTGACTTCTTTGCCGTCTCGCTTGACCACGACCGCGACCGGCTTACCTGGTTTAGCGTAACTTGTTGCAGTGTAAGCATCTGCAATGCTATCGGTCCAGCGACCATCAATGGTCAGAATGCGATCGCCGGTTTTCAGGCCGCCGGCATCGGACGACATTCCGGCGATCACCGCTTTCACATCTACCCCGTCGGCTTCATCGTCTTTCGACTTGGCTAGTTCCATGCCCCACAGCCCAGCTGGGGCGGCTACTCGTGGTTGCGGTTTGGAGCCCATCGAACTCATCATGGTTTGCATGAGATCCTGCATCACGTCCGAGGCCTTGTAGCCATTGGGAGTGAAGGTCATCTCCTTGGTGGAGTAATCGACAGTCATTTTGAATTGTGCGAAGAACGGGAAACCGACGATGCCGTCAATCGAACCGTACTTCTTTTCGTACTCCTGCGAGAACGCTTTAACCGTGGGATGCTCCATGATCATGGCACCCACGTCCTTGGCCAACACATCGCCAACTGAAAATTCTTTGACCTTGACCTGGCCCATCATGCCAAAGAGCGGAATGAGCGGCTTATCTTTTGCGTCGCCAGCCAGCTTCGCATCCTTGGCGATGCGGGGCGTAATCAGCGTCGTCGGCGCGCCGGTATCGAAGATCAAGTTGTACGGCCCATTGCCGTTCAGCTTGACCGAGACGATGAAGTGCCCGCTCGGCACGAGTTCGAACTTCACTGTTTGCGTTTTCGGTTTCTCGAGCGATTTTTCATCGGCCCTTACGAAGCAAACTCCGAGTGGCAGGAGCAACAGTGTGGCAAGTAGTTTTTTCATGGTTACAGCCCCTTCCCGAGTTCAACGGTCATGTCTTTCGTATCTTCGCCGCGTTTGATGCTGAGTTTCAGCGATGTTCCTTCGGGCAGTTTCTTCACCGCTTCGAGTAAATCCTGCGAGGAACTCAGCGACTTCCCCTTGGCGGATTCAATGCGGTCGCCAACCTTGAGGCCTGCTTTATCCGCGGGAGATCCTGCCAGAACCGTTTTCACGATGAGTTCGTTCGATTTCGATTCCAACTCCGCACCGATAAACCCACGTGGGTGAACCGTGAAATTCGGCTTCAGGCCGCCGAGCATCGACATTACCTGCGTTAGCGTGCCGATCATTTCGAGGCCGCCCTGCCCGCCATTTTTATCTTTGATTCGCATCGGGTCCGGAGCTTTGAAATCGACGGGGGTCCACTTGAGCTTGGTCTCGTTGAAATCGTATTCAATCTTGAATCGAGCCAGAACGTTGTAGCCGAGCACGCCGTGCAACTCGACGCCAGCCAGGCCCATCGAGTTCATGCCCTTCAGTTGAAACATGTCAACGGCCACGCCACGCGGCTTGTCGATGGACAAGCCCCCTTCGATGTCCAGTTTGTCGAATGTGGTCCAGCCATCCTCGGTCTTGCCGCCAACCTTCTTGGCGATGGCCTCGGTCATGAACAATGCCGGGGCTCCGGTATCGATGATGAAGTTAAACGGCCCCTTCCCGTTGATCTTCACGCGCACATGGATGTGCTTGGTGTCGGTGAGGCGATATGGGACGTCATATGTCGTAGCCTTCGGCGGGTCTTTCTTCTCCTCCGCCTTCGCGGGGGAGAGGACCAGACCAATTAGGCCGAGTAGCAGCAGGTATTTCATTAAGAATTCTTCGTTGAGGGACGTCGAATGTTGAACATCACAACCGCGCTCGACAGATCGGAGCTTCCAGCCACTTTGACGTTCCCGACAAAAGTTGATTTTCCGTCGGAGCCACGACCGTTAGGGAGTAATTTCGCTGGGCCGCTTTCTAACGGTCGCGGCTCTGAGAAACTTCTATCGGGCACGTCCACGTTACTTTGTTCCCGGCGTTGGCGGCGTATTACGGAAGATAATACGCTTGTTCTCGGGCGTTGTCATGCCAAAGAAACCAAACAACATT
>Ga0105046_10013592_pt1 | contig 12598 bp, 7 predicted proteins | sample MAT03_FD_78385 | JGI IMG/M metagenome (GOLD analysis project Ga0105046, IMG submission 78385) | Freshwater microbial communities from Lake Fryxell liftoff mats and glacier meltwater in Antarctica - MAT-03 (megahit assembly) | ecosystem: Environmental > Aquatic > Freshwater > Ice > Liftoff... | reverse complement strand
GGGTCCGGTACTTGTAAAAGAAGGTTAATCGAATTTTATAAAACCTGTTTCTACTGGTTTCCGTATCCTTTAAGGTAACTTACCATTAATTCTGCCGCTTTTTCAGAAGCACCCGCTTTGCCTGTTTTCTGAATAACATCTTCATACCCTTGCAGAATTCTCAATCGGCCCGGCTCACCCATTTTTAATTTCTGCAGTTCCTGCCGAAGGTTTGCGGGTGAAAAATCATCCTGGATAAGTTCCTTCACTACTTCTTTTCCAGCGATCAGATTCACTAAAGAAATAAATTTCACCTTGATCAACAATTTGATCGCATAATAAGAAATGAAATTAACCCGGTAAACCACCACTTGAGGAACCCGCATAATCGCTGTTTCCAATGTTGCGGTTCCACTTGTAACGATGGCCATTTCTGCATTGTGCAGTAAATCGTAAGTTTGCTCATACACAATATGGACTCTTCCATTTCTACGAAATTGTTCATAGTAGCTAGAAGGATAATTATCAACACCACCTACAACAAATTGATGATCAGGAAAGGATGGTAAAATGCTTAACATACGGAACAACGTACTTTCAATTTCGGCACTTCTGCTTCCAGGTAAAACAGCAATAATTGGCTTTTCTTCCAGAGAATTGTCCTTTTGAAAAGAGGGATTGGGTGTAAATTGAGAAATGGCGTCTAAAACAGGATTTCCTACATAATCTACCTCATAATTAAACTGTTTATAAAAGTCTTTTTCAAAAGGCAGTATCACAAACATCCGATCGACATTCTTCTTGATTTTTTCGGCTCTCTTTACATTCCAGGCCCAGATTTTAGGAGAAATGTAGAAAAATACTTTAACACCCAGCTTTTTTGCAAAAGCCGCCACCCGCATATTAAACCCACCATAATCAATCAAAATGACAACATCGGGTTTGTGCTCAATGAGTTCTGATTTTACTTGTTTCAGAGCAGAGCGAATGGCTCCTAACTTCTCAATGATTTCAAAAAAACCAATTAAGGCAAGTTCTTCATAATTCTTGCTCAGCTTTACTCCGGCATCATGCAAATAACCACCACCAATTCCCATGGCTGTGGCATGCTCATCTCTTTTCTGAATTTCCTTGTAAAGATTTGCTCCGTGCATATCGCCGGATCTTTCACCGGCAATTATATAATACTTCATGAATCGATTGAAAAAGTATGTAAACGGAACCTTTATCGGGGTGGTAGCTCCCCAAAATACTCAACATAGTTTTTGTGCGTTTCCTGAAGTGTGATTTTATAAAGCCTGCCTGTAGAATTTTGCTCTATTTCAGAGGATAGAATTTGCCAGAACTCCCTCACCAGGTTTTCGCAACTGGTCATTTTTCCTTTGAGAAAGTCAACATCCATATTTAAATTTTTGTGGTCGATTTTGTCAACGATCCTCGTTTTCATCAGTTCTCCCAACTTTTTAAGATCAATGACAAATCCAGTCTGGGGATTTGGAACTCCTGCTACTGTAACGGTCAATTCAAAATTGTGGCCATGAAAATACTCATTGGCACATGGCCCAAAACAGGCTTCATTTTCTTCTTTTGTCCAATTTGGATTATAAAGCTTATGTGCAGCGTTAAAAAATTCTTTCCGGCTTATGTAAACCATAGTATAGATTATAGCGGTTAAATCCCGATAATAGAGTGAGAACGAATTTGCTTCGTTCAAAACGAAGACTTGCGGGACGTTTCGCGGAGCAAATATAGGAAGAAGGGCACACCTACCAAGGAAGTTACCAAACCGATAGGTAAACCATAAGGCAAAAACAGAATTCTTGATAGTAAATCACATGCAGACAGGAACGCAGCGCCTGCTAAAAATGTCAATGGAAGAAATTCCCTATCACTTACAGGAACCAATTTACGGGTCCAATAAGGCACAACCAGACCTACAAATCCAATCGGACCAGCCAGACTAACGACGCAGGCTGTTAGGAAAGCGCAAAGCACCAATAAGACTCTTTTTATAACAAAAACATTTAATCCTAGTGAGGTTGCTTTTTCATCGCCCAGTAAAAGAAGATTCCAGGCCTGCTTGCCAAAAAGCATAAAACAAAAACCAATCATTGAAAGGATTCCAATTGGTAACACGGTGTCCCAGCTTGCTTTGTCAAGATTTCCGAATGTCCAGAATAACAAGTGCCTCACTTCATTCTGGCGGGCTGACCAAAATGTGATCAGGCTTAATATGCTATTGGCCAGCATTGAAACTGATACTCCAATTAACAGAAAACTGCCGTTATCGGTTCTTCTTTTGCCTGAAACTAAGGCCAGCACAATGAAAGACGAACCAAGAGCTCCTGCAAATGCCCAAACCGGAATTAAAAAATAGGAAACCAGAGAAGCCGGTAGCCATCCCATCAAAGCAAGATTAATTCCTAAGGACGCTCCGCTCGCTGTCCCCATTGTGTACGGATCTGCCAGTGGATTTCTTACTAAAATTTGCATCCCCTGACCGGTGACTGCCAGAATACCCCCTGCCAGAAGTGCTAGTACAAATCGGGGCATGCGAATATCCCAGATAAGGGTATTTGCAAGGTTTTCCGGGTTTTTGTAAAAAAATGCGTTTTTATATTCCTGCCAGTTAAGCGAAACTATCCCAAGTCTGGTTGAAAATAGAAATATGACAAGAATTGAACTAAATAAAAAAAGGAAGTAGTACCGTGTTGTATTCTTTTTCAAAGTATGAATCTTGGTTCTGCAAATGTAATGTAAACTCTCATTGAGATTCCGGGGAGTTAATTCTGTTATCTACTTTTGACATCAGATTTTGCCCGTACCACGTTGGTACAGGCTTAACCCTATCAAAATGAAACAATTCAGCCCAAGCTCCAAAAAAGGAACCGATGAGCCAATGCAACATTTGGAAAATGAAACACAGGCTTTTAGCCTTCAGAAAATTAAGAGTCCTGCATTTCTGTTAAGTTATGAAGGTGTTATTCTATCTTCCAATGATGAAGCGGGATATTGGTTAAAGAAAGAATCAAACGAACTTGTTTCATCCAATATTACGGAAGAAGTAAGTGGATTAAATACAGACACGTTAAGTGAAATTCATCAACTTCCTCCCGGTAAATCTCTTATCAAGGATTTGAAAAATGGTAAAATTTCTTTCTTTCCTACCCGATATGAGGGGAATTATGCCATTCTGGCCTTATCCGTAATTAAAGATCCGGATTGGATTACTGAGTCTGAAGAAAGAAAAAAGAAGTCAAAGGATTTACCAGCAGGGGAACCGAATGTATCTACCGGTCGTCAAGGGTATAAGCATACAGGTTTTCAGGACATAGAAACAAGGTTGCTGCTTGGCGAACTTTCTCAACTGGCATTGAAAGAGAAATCGGCGAATGATTTCATTCGGAAAGCACTGACGATGATCCGTTTGAAAATGGGTGCAAGCAATGTCTTTCTTGAGCAGGTTGCCCAATCAATAGAAGAAATAAATGTCGTTGGTGAAACAATCTGGGTGGATTCAGGCGCAGAGTCCAAATCTTTCCAATGGTTGGCAGAAAAATACAATCCTTCGGTTCTTCAATCAAAAGCGCATTTTCTTCTATCAGAAGATCAATGGAAAGTGGCTCTGACTGAGTCTACTTTCTTTAAACCACATAGTAAAAAACCATCCCTTTTATTAATTCCGCTTTTGCACCAGAAAGAGCCGATCGGGGTTTTGGGAATCCTGAAAAGTGAACCGAATGGAAATGAATCTGATTTTGAATTTACAGGACTTACGATTGCCGATTCTTTGAGTTTGATTTTAACATCTTACAGAAAGCAACATGCAGAATGGCAACTTGGACAGCGGATTAAGAAAATCTCAGAACATCAGAATCAGGCTTGCTGGTCTGTATCTTCGGATGGTACAGTTACTTATTTTAATCAGGCATTTATAGATTCCGTGGTAGGGAAGGGGGCGAGTTTTGGAACCCGGATTTCTTATCCCAGACAAAAAGGAATCAGGCAACAAACGGGGTTTTCTGACTGGGAAGCCGAATACAATAAGGCCTTTTTAGGTGAGAAGATCCAATTCAACTGGCAATCCGTTGATTCCAATGGAACTATTTTCTGGTGGAATATCAAACTGATTCCTCTTGGAGGATCTGGATTAGGTTACGAAGAGGTGCTTGGAATTGCAGATGATATCAGCAAAGAGCACCAGCAACAGACGGCACTTAAGCAACACCAAACCCAGTATTTGGATTTAATAGATGCATTTGAAGATGTATATTTTCAGGCCGATAAATTCGGAACAATCACTACAATTAGTTCGGCAATTAAAAAACTGACCGGCCATCAACCTGCTTCGATCATCGGCACCAATTTGAGTGAATACCTGATATCTCCCGGTCAATTCCACAAAGAGTTGGTTGAACTTCGTGAAGGCAATCTGGTAGCAGGTATTGAATTGACGCTGAAAGATCCGGAAGGGAAAGATGTATGGCTCATTTGCAACATAAAGCCAAGGCAATCATCATGGAACGAATGGATTGGTTTTGAAGGAATTGCAAGAGACAACTCCGCAGTACGGAAAGCACAATGGAACGAATCTAAATCCAAACTGGAAGCTACCGATGCTTTGAAAGTGAAAGAACGATTTCTAGCCAATATAAGCCACGAAATCCGCACTCCATTGAATGGAATATTAGGTATGGCTCAGCTTTTGCAGGACACAAATTTGGACAATGAACAAGGTGAATACATCCAGATCATCAACAAATCAGGCGATGCTCTTCTGCATATTCTTAATCAGCTCATTGATCTGAGCTCCGCAGAAACTGGAAAAATTATCCTTAAACCTTCAAATGTACATTTGCCTGGAGTTTTGGATGGGGTCATCCGTTTATATGCGGATCAGGCCAGGTTGAAAAACATTGGATTTATTACTGAGATCAGTCCTGAAATACAAACCATTCAATCCGATGAAAGTAGATTATATCAACTCGTCAATAATCTTGTATCAAATGCCTTTAAATTTACAATTCAAGGTCAGATACGATTAAAGTCACACTTAGAACAAATTTCAAATCAGACCTTTGTCGTGATTGAAGTATCTGATACTGGCAGTGGATTATCCTCGACTGAACAACTTTCAATTCAGCAATTATTGTTTTCTGAAAATCCGGAATATGCATTTCAGGCAACCCGGGGAGGTCTTGGACTTCTTACAAGCAAATTAATTGCAGACGCTCTTTACGGAGAACTAGGATTTGTTTCAGCACCTGGAAACGGCTCTACATTTTGGGTTAAATTCCCATTGGTGGAGGCGGAAAGTCTTATTGAAATTCCTAATTTTATTAAAGACAAACCCATTCGTTTTGAGAGCCAGGCTCCTGAAGTATTATTGGTTGACGACAACGCTGTTAACCTGAAAGTTGCCTATGAAATCCTTGTGAAAGCAGGATGCCATGTGGAAGTAGCTACCAATGGCGAAGAAGCCGTGGAAAAAACAAAAACGGGTTTTTATCATGTCATCCTAATGGATATTCAAATGCCGGTAATGGATGGAGTTACCGCTACTCAGATTATTAAAAATCTGGATCTTGATTACAATCCTGCAATTGTAGCTATGACAGCTTATTGCCTGAAGGAAGATAAAAAACGGTTTGTAGAAGCTGGAATGGACGATTTTATCGCCAAACCCATTTCAGGCGAAAAAATATTGTCAAAAGTCAAATACTGGACTGAAAAGAGTTATTTCTCTTCCCGTTTTGAAACAGTTGAAAATCGGGGAGAAAAATCAAACATAATGACCAGAAAAAGCGAACTTGCCTCTGTCTTTGATTTTGAAGCGTTAAAAGGATTGCTTAAACATCTTGGTGAAGATATCCTTTTGGCAAGCATTGATGAATTTGCTTCGGAAACAGAGAATATGATTCTTGAAATGAATGCTGCACTGGTTCTTAGTGATTGGCAAACGTTGAAAGGGCATTCTCATACATTGAAAGGCAATGCAGGCACTTTCGGCGTAAATAGGCTTTCAGATTTGGCAAGAGATTTAGAAATTGAATTAAAAAGCGATAAAATTGCTGCTGTGCAGGTAAAAATGGAATTGATAGCCGAAGCAGCGAAACAGTTCTTAACTACGTATCCTCTTTTAAGCAAAAACCATGAGTGGAAAAATTAAAGTATTAATCGCCGAAGACAGTTCTGTTATTCTGAACTTAACTAAGAAAATTCTTGAATTTCAAAATTGTGAAATCTTCTCCGCCAAAAACGGTCATGTTGTACTTGAGATGTTGGCGCAGAATGATTTTCATGTGATTCTTATGGATATTAACATGCCGGGCATGGATGGTATTGAGTGTACTTCGCTCATCCGTAAACTTGATAATCCCCAAAAAGCGGGAGTACCAATCATTGCAATTACCGGTAATGCAAAAAATTATTCGCATGAAGAATTTAAGGCTCAAGGATTTACGGATTTCTTACAGAAGCCATTGAATTTCGATGTTCTGGTTGAAAAGGTGAAAGCACTCGCTTAAAACCGGTCTTTTGTTCAATAATTGTCCCCTTTGCAGGGTGTTATTGTTTTTTTCTTTTGATAACTACATGCTTTTCAATTTATTGCAGGGACAAACGACCTTGAATTAATTCTATTTCATTTCAGGAATGAAGGTATTTGGAATTTTGCAGATCCAATTGAAGAATGAATGAAGAGAAGTGTATGTATATTTTTACTGCTTTTAATTTTTATCAACATTGCCGGAATGGCACAAGATGCTTCATCAGGCACCGAAAATCTTCCAGACACTTTAAAACAGCTTGTTGAAAAAGCAAAAACCAAAGACCAGATTACCCAGGCATGGCTCGAAATCTCTAACCACTTCCTTAACCAAAACGAATTTCAAAAAGCATCCTTTTTCACTGACAAAACAATTTCGTTGGCATTAAAGCAAAACCAAAAACGTTTGCTGGCAGATGCATATAATACAAAAGGAATTATTTTTGATTATCAGGGCCTAATTCCGGAAGCAATTGACTTTTACCTTAAATCACTAAATATAAGGGAGCAGTTGGGGAATAAAAAAGATATTGGCAGCTCGCTCAATAACATTGGTTCCGGATATTATTTCATCCAGGCATTTTCGAAAGCCGAATTGTATTTTAATCGCTCTCTTGATATTTTCAGTAAACTGAAAGATAAAAAGTCAATGGCGGATGCATACTCAAATCTGGGCTCGGTTCAGCAGCAAACCGGGAAGTACAACATGGCTTTAGAAAACCACAAAAAATCCATGCATCTTCATTTGTCTTTAAAAGACGAAGAAGGTATAGCAACGACGCTAAGCAACTTGGGGGTTGTTTATTCTGATTTAAAAAAATATGATAGCTCTCTGATTTATTGCAAACAAGCTCTTCAACTACGAAAGAAATATCACAATGACCAGTCGTTATCTCAGTCATATTCCAATTTAGCGAGAATTTACCTGGATATAAATAAAATTGATTCGGCTTACTTCTATGGCAAAATTGCCCTGGCTTTAAGTAAAAAAATTCTATCGAGAGAAGGTCAACGTGATGATTATCAAACGCTAAGTGAAATCGAAACCAAGAAAGGCGATTATAAATCAGCGCTCAACCATTTAAAAAGCTTTATAGCCTTAAGTGATAGCTTGTTAAATCAGGAAAATAAAGAAAAGATTGCCACACACGTGGTTCAATTTGAATTTCAGAAAAGGCAATACCAGGATTCCACTCGAAAGGCTGAAGAAAAGAAACGTGAACAACTGAAAAATCAAATTATTCAACAGGAAAAACAGCGTCAAATGAATATTCAATATTCAGGGATTGTATTTTTTATCATGATTGTTCTTGGAAGTATTTTCTTTATCCAAAGGATTCATTTACCGGTGATTTGGATAGAAGGATTCATTTTCTTTTCTGCCTTACTCTTGTTCGAGTTTTTATACCTTTTCCTTGATCCTTCCATTGATAAAATAAGTGGAGGAATGCCAATCTATAAGTTTGGCATCAATATGATTTTAGCCATTTTGATTTTTTACGCCCACAGCTTTTTTGAAAATTTATTAAAAACAAAGTTGATAAAAAAAGAATGAGCTGATTATTAACCAGCTCATTTAAAATATTTCAGTACAATTCCTGAATTAATAAACCTGCACTTTCTGAACAAAAGAATAATGCAAACCATTGATTCTGATCTGGTAAATGCCTGGTGATAAATCTTTAACATTTATTTTACCAATTGAACCTTTTTCAAATGCACCTTCTTTAACTTTCCTTCCCATCAAGTCGGCAAATGAATATTGAATTTCCTCATTTGGGGTATCAACAAAGAGAAAGCCATTGGTTGGGTTCGGGTACACTCTAAGGAATGGAGCTATTTTGGAATGTGAGACGGCTACCTGTGGTGCCTGTCCAATCAGAGAGAATCTGAAATTAGATGATTCGTTCCCCTCAAATATCTCGAATGGAAAAAGCATGTCCGCCGTAACGGGGAAAATATATCCGGTTTCATTATCCCTCAGTTCCCAGGTTTTACCAGCAAATATTTCCTGCCCGAAATGAATTTCAAGAAAATGAGCACCAAACTGAGAAACTTTGTAACCTAAATCCACAATATCAGAATTATCAAAATTGCGAACCTGAATACTCGATTTGCGCCCTTCCTGAGTTGTTGAGAAGAAAGACATGCCAGGATTAATTAGTTTATCTGCATCAAACTCAGGTTCAAACTCAGGTTGGGATTGTGGTAACCATCGAATAGCAGCCTCATCTTTGTCTCCGTTTGGTCCTCGCAAAATGATTCTTGCAGCATCGGCAGGATCGTTAGCTGCTGTTCTTAAGAAACTATTTGATTGAGGAGTAGAAGGTTTGGCTGTTTCTGAAAGTGAAAGTGAAGCTCCAACTCCGGTCGCTTTTACAAAGAATCCCTGAAAAGAAGGTATATATCTGGATCCTCCATTTACAGATATTCCGCTACCAGTAGTATAAGAACCATAGTGACTTTGGTTCCAGAAGTGAACCTGGCCTCCAATCAATGATTTTGTAAATCCATTCCAATCGACTTCGCAGGCATATGGGTTTGCTAGCAAGTTCCAGCCCCCACCGTCATATCCTCCGGGAGTAACATTTATTGGAAAAGGGAAATCGCCGGTAGTCAATGGTCCACTGTTGTCAAAAGTAGCGGAAGCATTCATAAAGGATTGATTGAGGAAAGTTCGATAACCTTTGCCTGGTTCAATTGGCCCGGTTGCTAATTCCCAACCATTTACCTGATCTTCAATATTGACAGAGCCTCCTTCATTGTGCTGATAAATAAAATTGGAAAGTAAGGTGAAATCATCTGACCAATCAGCCTGGGTTTGACCTGTAACTGGTACTCCCATTAAGTGCCACGCAGCTGTTGAGCCTGGAACAAACCTTCTGACAGTGACATTCCCTGTAATGCTGCCGCTGGATTCAATGGTTGCCACTCTTGCAGTGCCTGTTGATGTAGAGTTCAAAATCAGGTTTCCATTGGTTTCCAGATTGCCACTTGTGAGTTTAAGCGTTCCTTTAAGTGTGCTGCTTCCAACGATACTAAGCCCCGATGCATTGTCAAGCCTGATGTTGTTTGCGAACCCTTCAAATTCCTGTGAGGCACTTCCTTTGAAAACCAATGTTGAGTTATTCGTTTCAGAAGCTGAAAAAACATCTGCACGAACTTCAATTTCGCCTGTAGGCTCAAATGTTCTTCCGGCCTGGATAAACAAGTCCACACAAACAAATCCTGGTTCCGCGTAATTACCTTCAATAGATGCACTTAAACTGGCATCGGGTATTCCAAAGTCCCACGAAGAGCCATCCCAGGTTGTTACAGTTACATCATCGTCTTTCAGCCGGGCTGCTCTGTTTCTTCCCACATCGTCAAAACTTTCAAAATCTCCGGATATAATTTTATCTCCTCCTTCAACTTCTTCTATGGCGAAAATTGCCCCAATTGCTCCAGCACCAGAACCTTGAGATTGGTCTTTCAAACCGGTTGATTTCATCCGTACAATCCCATTTCTGCCAACTGCCTTATTATCACCGAAATCGCCAACAACTGTAATAGTGTTGGTCAAACTATCTATGAGAATATCATATACAGGTCCATCGGTCAAACTTGTTGGATCAAAACTTCCATCAAATGTGCCATCTGCTGACATCCTGGCTGTATTTTTAATAGTGTTACCATTATATAAAGAGAATTCACCGCCAAACACCACTTTCCGATCTTTTTGAATTGCTATAGTATGGATAATTCCTGAAGCCGAAATTCCGTCACCAATATTAGAGCCGATATCAAAGCTGCCGTCCATTTTAAGGCGGGCAATGCCACGACGACTGTTGCCTTGCACATTCGAGAAATCTCCTCCAACAAATATCAACGAATCTCGCATGAGCGCAATGGTTTTTACCATGCCATCAAATCCTGCTCCTACATTAAATCCAGGATCCTGACTACCATCCGAATTTAATCGTATTAATCCGGAAGAATTAACAGCATTAAAAACACTGAAATCGCCACCTACCAGAATTTTACCATTCTTTTGAATTGCGAGAGAGTAAATGGTTTCGCTCGTTCCCAAAAGTGGGTTAAAGCTGAGATCAATGCTCCCATTGGGATTTATCCTGACAATACCCCATCGTCGAATGTTATTGTAAGAATCAAACTTACCCCCCAGAATTATTTTCCCGTCAGGTTGGATCAGAACTGCTCGAACGATTCCATTAATACCTTTACCTGTTACTAAAGTTGGATCAAACTGCCCGTTGGTATCTATTCTGACAACACTATTGGATGAATTCCAGTTAAAGTAGCTAAATTCTCCTGCGATAATTACTTTTTTATCAGGCTGAACTCCTATAGCATATACTTTGCGATCAGCACCGGTATTGATGGAGTAAGGAGCATCGAGGTTACCTATAGAAGAAATTCGGGCCAACCCATACCGACCTTTTTGGTCATATCGGGTAAACAGGCCACCCAAATGAAAACGGCCGGTAAGATCAGAGGAAATTGCCAGTATACTTCCATTGGCACCGGAATCAGCAGCAAATGTGGCATCCAGTGCCCCATTCGAATTAAATCTTGCGATTCTCCCTCTCCTTAGCCCCCCAACGGATTGAAAAGTTCCTGCTGCGACAACTTTTCCTGATTGGAATTCCAGATCCATCACATCCGTGGCGAATGGAATAGAAGAATTTGAAAACGAATTATCCGGCTGGCCATTTGGTAAAATCTGAACCAGATTAACATTGTTTACAGTAGTGAAATTATAGACTGTTGAAAATCGCCCTCCCAATATTATTTTATTAGCTGCTCCCATTTTAACCGAACGGGCAATGGAAAAATTAGTTTGCCCCCGGAGGAATGAAAACGAGTTATCAAAACTCCCATTTGCATTCAATCGAATCAGCAAAATTGGATCCGTTGGTAAATAAGGGACAAAGGTTGTATCGTTAAAATGTTCCGGGAATTGGCCTGCTACCAGAATTTTACCATCTTCCTGGATTTCGAGATCAGAAAAAGCGGCAGGAAACGGAGACATAATGCCTCCAGCACCTGCATTAAACGTGATATCCAATACTCCGTTCGGGTTTAACCTGGCAACCATGCTCCTGTTAAATCCAGTAAAAGTGAAATCTCCACCTACCAGAATTTTACCACCAATTAGATATTCAACAGAAGAAACTGCGCCACTTGGTAGGGGAGGAGAAAAGGTATTGTCTTTTGTTCCATTGGAATTCAATCGGATAATATTGAGAGAAGCGCTTCCATCATACTGAGCAAAAGAACCTACAATCAAAATTTTACCATCGGGTTGAATGGTTAATGATTTCGGTCCGGTGCCTCCTGTAAATCCGGTGCCAACTACGAAAGAAGAATCAAGTCCCTGATTATTTCCTTTAAGTCTTGCAATTCCAGCTCTTGATGCACCACTGTATCGGGTGAAATCCCCAATAATAAGCACCTTTCCATCGGTTTGCGTGACAATATCTCTCACGGTTCCGTTTGGGCCGTCTCCGAAGCCAAAACCTCTGTCACCAGAGTTAAAAGTATTGTCTAGTCCTATTTGCCCATAGCCGGGCATAGTTGAACTGAGACATGCAGCAAAAAAAAGGAGGCGGAAGTATTTAATTAATTTGTAGAGTTTTACCATACGCAAAGCGGGGGTTTTGGTAATGTAAAACTAGTGGGAAAATTAGAATTTCAAAATATTTAGTGGGTTAATTAGCGCAACGCTTAATTAACCTACATGTATTTTGTGTTTTGGCCAAATGATCAAAGGTTGCAATTTAATTCACAAAAAAAATTTATTCAATTTGTCATTTATTCACTAATAGTGAGGTTAGTATCTCAAAAAGTATTTGCAAATGGTGATCTGTAAAATCGATATGAGTGACCATTCTCACTTGCTGATTACCAAATGCCGAGCAGAAAACGCCCTTTTCCTGGAGTATCTTTACAAAATCAGCTGCATTACAAAAGTCTGGATCCAGTGATAAAATGACAATGTTGGTTTCAACGGGTAATACCTCTGCCACAAAAGGGATTCGTGAAAGGATTTGCCCGATTTCCTTCGCTCTT
>Ga0105046_10013590_pt1 | contig 12598 bp, 11 predicted proteins | sample MAT03_FD_78385 | JGI IMG/M metagenome (GOLD analysis project Ga0105046, IMG submission 78385) | Freshwater microbial communities from Lake Fryxell liftoff mats and glacier meltwater in Antarctica - MAT-03 (megahit assembly) | ecosystem: Environmental > Aquatic > Freshwater > Ice > Liftoff... | reverse complement strand
GGTTAAGTCTGGTTGCAGGGATATTTTCTTTGCAGTCATGGGCAGGAAATGATACCAAAAGAGGCCAGGGTGGAGCCGTTGAGTTGCTGATCAATCCCTGGGCTAGAACCAGTGGTATGGCTGGATCGAATTCAGGAATTGTACGTGGAATAGAATCAATGGGTTTGAATGTAGCCGGGTTGGCCTCTGTTCGTAAAACAGAGCTCAATTTTTGTTCAGCTGTTTATTTGCAGGGCAGTGGCATCAATATTAACTCCCTTGGGTTTGGTACCAAAGTAGGAGAGGGTGCTATGGGTTTGACTCTAAGCTCCTACAGCCTTGGCGATTTTTGGGAGACCACTACCGAATTTCCGGATGGAACAGGTAATAAGTTTTCTCCTCAGATTTTTAATTTTGGAGCTTCGTATGCCAAAACCTTTTCAAAGCGAATCTCGGCAGGAATTTTAGTGCGTGGTGTTTCTCAGTCTTATAATTCAGCTTCTGCTTTTGGATTGGCTTTTGATGCCGGGATTCAATATCAGACAGGAAAGAAAAGAGAGTTCAAGTTTGGTGTTTCCATTTTGAATCTTGGCCCTAAAATGACTTTTGGAGGAGATGCTTTTGCAACCCGAGGTCTAAAGCAAGGCACTACTTATTCGCAGACCATCAGTCTGCCTACTGCTGCTTTCGAGCAACCCTCTATGTTAAATATTGGAATCGGTTACGATTTTTATCTGGAAAATGAAACTGTGAAACTCACCCCTTGCTTTAACTTTCGTTCCAACTCATTCACATCCGATCAATATCAGGTAGGCGCTCAGGCTTCCTGGAAAGAGATGTTTATGCTGAGAGGAGGTTATGATTTTCAAGAGGGCATTTTTGATCAATCAACTTCAACAAGCACCAATCTGGGACCATCTTTCGGAGCTACATTTCAAATGCCTTTCACCAGAACCAAATCTGGTGAAATTGTTCAATTGGATAACGAAGATCTGCATGAAGGTGCCAATAAGTCTAAAATAGTAGGGTTTGATTATTCTTATTCTATGACCCGCTTTTTTGGTGGAACCCATAGATTTTCGATCCTTCTGTCACTCTAAAGAAATACCTGTTACATTTGCAATCCGAAAAACGGTTCCCCCAGAGCCGTTTTTCTTTTTTTTCCGACCTTTTATACCATTATGGCAGTTTCATATTATACCGAAGAAGGCTTAAAACGCCTCAAAGATGAATTGAGTGATCTCAAAGTAAGAGGCAGAGCCAATATGGCCCTCCAGATTGCGGAAGCCCGTGACAAAGGAGATCTTAGTGAGAATGCGGAGTACGATGCCGCTAAAGATGCTCAGGGTCACTTAGAACTGAAGATTTCCAAACTCGAAGATGTGGTGGCAAATGCCCGTGTTTTAGATGCATCTTCTATAGATACCAGTCAGGTCTCTATTATGACCAAAGTGAAAATCAAAAATTCCAAAAATGGATTTACAATAACCTATTCGATTGTGGCAGAAGAAGAAGCTGACCTTAAGACAGGAAAAATTTCTGTAAAAAGTCCGATTGGGAAAGGATTGTTAGGTAAAAAGATTGGTGAAAAGGCAACTATTCAGGTGCCTGCTGGAGCTATGGAGTTTGAGATTCTGGAAATCGCTTCCGGCTTTTAACCATGGCGAGCTTGTTCTCTCGAATTATTCAAGGAGAAATTCCCTGCTACAAAGTTGCAGAGGACGCAAATCACATTGCATTCCTTGATATAAATCCGGTTGCTCATGGCCACGTATTGGTTGTACCTAAAAAAGAGGTTGATTATATTTTTGATATGGACTCCGAATCCTATAGCGCCCTTTGGTCATTTGCTCAAAAGGTTGCCAAAGGTCTTAAAGTGGCACTCCCTTGTATTAAAGTAGGGGTGAGTGTGATCGGACTTGAAGTGCCCCACACGCATATCCATCTGGTGCCACTTCAATCGATGAATGATATCAATTTTTCAAAACCGAAGCTTATTTTAACCGTTGAGGAATTGGTTTCTTTCCAAAAACGGATTGCTGCTCAATTATCCTGAAATAGTAAATGAAGATTCTAATTATAGGCGGGGGAAATATGGGCCGCACTTATGCGGAGAACTTTGTGGCAAACCATACAGTTGCCAAAAAAGATCTTTTTATTCTTGAAAAGGCCGAAGACAAAAAACCTTATTTTATTGGACTTGGTTTTGAGTCGGTTGAAAGTTCGCCCGGTCCCTTCATCGGAGAAATGAATCTGGTGATATTTGCTGTAAAGCCTCAGGATACATCGGACCTGTTCCGAAAAGTAAGTCCGTTTATGAAACCGGATCAATTGGTTTTGAGCATTATGGCGGGTGTGAGAATTGAGACATTAAAATCAGCTCTTCCAACGGAAAAAATTATCAGAGCGATGCCCAATCTTCCTGCACAGGTAGGAATGGGCATGACTGGATTTACAGCCGATGCATCTGTCAGTCGGACAGAACTTTTCTCGGTGCAAAACCTTTTGAATACAACAGGTAAATCACTGTACTTTGACAATGAATCTTTCCTGGATGCAGTCACTGCTGTTTCAGGTTCAGGTCCGGCGTATGTATACTATTTTATGCAATCGATGATTGATTCGGCTGTTGGTATGGGATTTAGTGCGACGGAGGCAGAAACACTTGTGCAGCAAACATTCCTTGGTGCTGTCCATTTGCTCAATAACAATAATTTTACGTGCCGTGAGTGGATTGAAAAAGTATCGAGTAAAGGAGGAACAACCGAAGCAGCCATTCAATCCTTTGAAAACGACCAAATAAGAGAGAACATTATTGCGGGCTTATCGGCTGCACTTAAAAGATCTGTGGAACTTGGGAACTAAGTGGAAGTCCTCTCGTTTCTATTCAATCAATACGATGAAAGGCACACACATTTTTCTGGTTTCAATTATTTGTATTTCGTACTTCATTTCCTGTTCAGATGAAAAGGAAAGTTCCGGAGTTACCTCAGCTCACATTGATGCCGAAGTTAAAAATCTTCCACAGGAACTGCAGAAAGCGTATTTATCAAGAATAGAAGGAAAGGGTCCGCAGCGAGTTGATTCGGCTGAAATTGACATGGCTGGTAAGTTTACAATAGAAGCACCAGCAGATTCAGAAAGGTTATATGTTCTCGAAATTGGACCTCAACGATTACCGGTTTTTTTAGAAGCGGGTGGTCATGAACTCAAGGCGGACTTTAATCAACTGTACACAACTGCTTCGTATTCAAATTCACCTTTAACCGATTTATTAAAAACGGTAGAGTCAATTCGGGTTTCCTTTGAAACAGAAGCGCAAAAGTTGGAACAAAGCTATAAATCAGCGCTTCAGTCCAATTCCCGGATCAAAGCAGATTCTGCGATGAGTGGATTCTATACACTTCAGAATAGGACCAAAATCTTTGTTAAGCACCTCATTGATAGTATTGGACCAAACCCGGTTTCACATTTAGCTACTTCGATGTTGTCGCTTGAAGACGATTTCGGTTATCTGGACAGCCTCGGATTGCGATTTGAAAAGGAAAAACCGAAAGCGGCCTATACGGAAAAGATAAAATCCTATTTAAAAGTGTCCCGACTCCTAAGGGTAGGAAGTGTGGCTCCGGATTTTACTCAGCCGGATCCTACAGGAAAGGAAGTGAAATTGTCGCAATTTCGGGGAAAATGGGTTTTATTGGATTTCTGGGCTTCCTGGTGCCGACCATGTAGAGCCGAAAATCCAAATCTGGTGGCGGCATTCCGCAAATACAAAGACAAGGGCTTTAATGTATTGTCGATCAGTATTGATACAGATAAGGATGCCTGGTTGAAGGCAATTGTTGCCGATAGGTTATTCTGGGCACATGGTTCGGATTTGTTGCAGGATAATGCGGCTGCCAAGCCCTATTTTATTCAATCCATCCCCAGTTCTTTTCTCATCGACCCAAACGGTAAAATAGCAGCAAAAAACCTACGCGGCCCAGCTTTGGAACAAAAGTTATCAGAGGTATTTCATTGAAATTCCTCAACTTGCGATACCTGCTTTCCGCTGGATTGCAAGTTTTATAGCTCCAAAATTTACCGGAGTACTAAGCCTGAATGAATCAGATAATTCGCACAATCTTAAGTAATAAACCCCTGGCGATCGTCGTGTTGGGTTTCCTTTTGACTATTGCGACATTCATCGGTAATATCCTGTTATCGTTTAATATAACCAGTAATCTTCGTGGCAACGTTGGGAAAGTTGAGGTGATTTATGGCCAGCTTTCCATGCTTTCCAATATTGAAAATGACATCAGCTTTGCAGAAAATACCCTTAAAAATTATATCATTTCGCAACAGGATATTTATTTGAGGAGCCATGATCGGTCGGTAATTCGCCTGGAAAATGCCATATCTAATCTCGTAGCACAAACAGAAATCGGTGCTGTTAAAAGTTCTTCTATTCTGACATTATCTCAACTTGTTCATGATCGGAAGGATATTTTCAACCAAACCCGGATTCTGCTTAAAAACAAATCGTTGAAAAATTCGGTCTCTGTAAAAGAGTTGCTTGCAAAGGGGGCTGACAAAACACTTGAGATCCGTGAAGTTTTAATTAAAGTTGATAACGAACTAAAGATTGCACTCGAGATAAACCGGAAATACATTGGCCGAAGTATTTCATACGGCAGTTATACAAACTACCTGGCAATCTGCATAGCCTTGGTTGTTGCTTTTTTCTCTACCGTATCAATTACACAAGACTTTTTAAGGCAGAAGGAAATTGAAAGAATCCTCAGACAACTAAACGAAGACAAAACAAAACTATTCTCCATTCTCGGACATGATTTGAGGTCACCTTTATCCGGATTGAATGCTATCATCTATATCCTTAAAAATCACAGAGTTTCCTTGTCAGACACCGAATTAAAAGACTACATAGATCAGCTTGAGCAAACTTCTCTTAACTATGGAAAGTTGTTAGAAGACGTACTTACCTGGAGCAGACTTCAACTAAATAAAATCCAGATCAACCCACAATTGCATCCGATAAAGTTATTAGGTCAGGAAGTGATTGATCTTTACCAGGATCAACTGAATTCCAAAAACATTGCCATTCACAACATGGTTTCTTCCGATCTCCAATTGAAAGTAGATAAAGCGATGATTCAAACGGTGTTGAGGAATCTGATTTCAAATGCCATAAAGTTTACGTTTGCCGGAGGAGAAATCTTGTTGTCTTACAATGAGGATAAAGATTATCATTTCATTGACGTAAGCGATAGTGGAATTGGGATGCCTCCAGCTGTGTTGAAGACCCTTTTTACAAACAGTACAATTTCAATGGCGGGAACGGAAAATGAAGTTGGAACCGGGCTTGGCCTTTCCATCTGTAAAGAATTTCTGAGTAAGCAGGAAGCGGATCTTAAGGTGATATCGAAGGAAAATAAGGGCTCAGTTTTCTCCATCGTCATTCCAAAGGAAGACACTCTCCGAAAGATAATAAAGGCAAAAAGCCTGATTACGAAAAGTATTAAGTAACGATATTCAGGAGATTATTTTATCCCTTTATCTTCTGAAATTTCTGAAATAGGACTGAACTTTCATTTGAAGCACACCTAAAACCGCTTCTTTGAAAATGCCTGAGGTCATTTTAGATACGCCTTTTGTGCGGTCTGTGAATATGATGGGCACTTCTGTGATGTTAAATCCAAATTTCCAGGTTATAAATTTCATCTCAATCTGGAAGGCATATCCTACAAAATCTATGTTGTCCAGATCAATGGTTTTCAGCACAATATCACGATAGCATTTAAATCCGGCAGTGGTATCATTTATTTTCATTCCGGTTACTATCCGCACATAGTAACTGGCGAAATAACTCATTAACACGCGGCCCATTGGCCAGTTAACCACATTAACTCCAACCACATAGCGGCTTCCGATCGCAAGGTCGGCACCTCCGGTTTTGCAGGCTTCTCTTAATCGGACCAGATCATTTGGATTGTGAGAAAAATCGGCATCCATTTCAAAAATGAATTCGTACTCTCTATCTAAAGCCCATTTAAAACCGTGAATGTAGGCTGTGCCCAACCCTAACTTCCCTTTCCTTTGTTCAAGAAACAGGCGGCCTTCAAATTCAGACTGAAGGCTCTGTATAATTTTTGCGGTTCCATCCGGAGAGCCATCATCAACGATAAGTACATGGAATTCGGGCTCAAGGACCATCACGGCACGTACTATTGCTTCGGCATTTTCCTTTTCGTTGTAAGTTGGGATGATTACAATGCTATCGCTCACGGAAGGGTTGGGTTTGGTGTAATACTTCTTTCTCGAATTCCTGATTAGATAACAGGGAGTAAAAATGGTTTTCTATAACTGGCTTTTCCAAATTTTATTGATTCCGGATTTCCAATTACTTTCTTTTTTTCTGCATCCCAGCCAATAGTCTGCCCGGAGCGGAATGCCATATTTCCTAAATGAGAAATAATAGCTACCTGAGAACCCGTTTCAATGGGGCAAACTGATTTGCCTCCGCTTTTTATACATTGGATAAAATCTGCTGCATGGGCAACCCGATCGTCTCCCGTCGCAAATTGCATAGGGATTGGAGGTGTTCTATATTCACGAAGACCAAGGGGATCTTTCTTAAATTCGGGTATCACTTCCCAGCCTTTCCGGTCTACAACAAGACAGCCATTTTCTCCATAGAAAGCAATGCCATGCTCTCTGTCGAAAGGTCCTCGTCCAATGCCGATGGTGTGTTCCCAGGTGAGCAAAAATTCAGGGAACTGATACGTTGCCATCATTGTATCCGGAGTTTGCATGGCATCTTCCGGAAAAGCAAATTTTCCACCACTTGCTGAAACGGTAACCGGCCATGGATTTTTCATTCCCCACAAGGCAACATCCAGCAGATGTACGCCCCAATCGGTCATCAGCCCGCCGGCATATTCCCAGAACCAGCGGAACATAAAATGGAAATGGTTTTTATTAAATGGCCTTGAAGGAGCCGGACCCAGCCATGTATTATAATCTACGCCTGGCGGAATGGGCTCATCTGCTATTATTGGAACAGATCCTTTATTCCCATTATAAATCCAGCAACGAACGGAACGTATTTTGCCTAATTTTCCTTGGTGTAACCATGCAATGGCATCCTGAAAATGTTTGCCCGACCTTTGTTGTTGCCCGACCTGTACCACTTTATCAAATTTTTTAACAGCTTTCTCAAGAAGTAGACATTCCTCAATGCTGTTTGCCAGTGGTTTTTCAACATACGCGTGTTTGCCTGATTGGAGCGTATCAAATAATTGCAGAGTGTGCCAATGATCGGGAGTATTTATGAGAACGGCATCAATGTCTTTTCTCTCCAGAATCTTTTTATAGTCAGCGTATTGATCGGGTTTAGAAGAATAAGCAGTCGAATATTCTTCCGTTTTGCTTTTAAGTATTCCGGAATCAATATCGGCAAATGCCAGAAATTCAGTATCTGGATTTTTTTTAAAGGCATTGATGTTTGCCCATCCTATCCCTCGTAAACCAATCGCTCCAAGTCGTAATGTGCTGGAAGATAACTTTTTTATGTAGGTCGGGGAAGCTATGGTTTGTTCTATTCCAATCGTTCCTGCAAAGGCAATTGCTTTTGCCGAATCTTTGATAAATCCACGTCGGTTTTCAATGCCTGACTTTCCCATCCTGCACTACTTATCGCTAACCAACCGAATGTGCGCTGCTACATCTTCTACCATTTCAGAGAACCGACCGATGTTGGGGTCAATGAAAAAGTTGTCGTTCAAATCGTCATTGGCTGTAGACACTTCACCAATGATGCATTCATCTGAAACCGGCCAAAAGGCATGGTAAATTCCAGGAATAATGGTTATCCTTTCTCCACCAGACAGAGTGATGTGTTCTCCGTTTTTTACTTTACGGGTTTTGCCGTTGAACTGCACTTCAAATTCTTCGCCGGGCTTTGACTCTGTTGGAATACCATTCCAAAGTTCGAGGCATAATTTTCCCCATCGAACGATTATGTCTTCCTTCTTTTTTTTATGTGTATGCAGTGGAGTAATTTGATTCTCAAATGCATACATAAGCTTTTCGCAATATTCAGGTTCTTCCGCCAGGTTGATGAGAATGAGACCTGATTTTTTAAAATTGCCTAAGCCAAAATCGGTTACATCCCATCGGGGTTCGGGTGGAAGGGCCCAATGATGTCGTTCAAATACGGAGCGGGCTGCATTGATTGCCCTGTTTACTTCAGATCGTTTCATATACCTGTGGGATTCATTTTTAAAACCGAATCCCGGGTTTGTTTTAACTTAAGATGGTTGTTCAATCGCAAGCAATTGCTTGAGTTTGTCCAGCAATTTGTGTTCGGCTTTGCTGATGCCGTGAAATGCAGAAGCCACTTGCTCAGCACCGTGAATCAATACGATCCGGTCTTTTTCCGGAAGGAGAATACCATTATGTTTAAGATATTCGTTGGCATCATCCCAGGCTTCTTCCGATGGTGCATCGCTTCCCTCAAGAAGATCAAATTGAAACTCAACCGCAAAAGCCGCATCTGTTCCGAATTCATCGTTGTGTTTTTCCAGAGGAACTAATTCTTCCCGAACCATTCTCCGAAGTTCCTTCAATTCTTTCGGTGCTATACTTCCATCGATTGCGGCAATACTGTAAAGTAAATTGCCCATTTGCTTGTAAAATTCCTGGTAATTTTTCATTTTCTAATCATTTGATGTTTGCCTGTATCGAATTCGAAAGTATCAAATTTATTCAAATCTCTTGCCGGAAAGGGTAATTACTGCCGGATCCAAAAGGAGATATTTTTGTGAAGTGTTGAGAATGTCTTCTGCACTAGCATTTTGAATCAAATGCTGATTTTGCTCAACTCTTTCAAAACCAATGCCGTTTACCCACATTGATCGGTATCGTTCTGCCAAACCGTAGCAATTGGTGATGGATGAAAGAAACTGGCCAAGCATATAATTTTTTACTTTTTGCAATTCATCTTCAGAGACACGTTCGGTTTGCATAATCAATGCCTCTTTTTGGATCTCTGAAACAGCATCCAGAATAACCTCGCCTTTTACATCTGTGCCAATAATCCAGTGCGGTTTTGCCAGTAAACCAACCCTTTGTGCATATATGCCATAGGTCCAGCCTTTATCTTCCCGAATGTTGCTCATTAGTCTTGAGCCAAAATAACCACCAAAGATTTCCAATGTGAGTGAAAACAAAGCCGAATCCGGATGTTGAGAATTGATGGCGTACTGCCCGATCCGAAGAGAGGATTGTTGTGAATCAGCCAATTCATCCCAATACGTACCGGGTATAGGTAACGGTGTTTTCCATTCCCGATCCCGCATAACCGGTGTGCGGGATTCAAACTTGATCAACCAGTCTTTCAGTTGCTTTTGCATTTGGGCATCTGCAAAACCAGAAAGCAAAACCAGAGCAGGACCTGTCGTTCTTTTTGATTCAAATTCCGATCGGAAATCTTCCGTTGAAAGTGAGGTAATTAATTCAGGATCAAAAGAATATCCGTAGTCTAGCTCTGTAGTGTAAAGCGATTTTCTTAACAGCTTGCCAGCTAAAAATGAGGTCTTTTTAAGATTTATATCGTGCTGGCGAATCTGTGTTTCCTTAATTGTATTCCATTGCTTATCCGGGAAAACGGGTGTGTTCCAGATTTCGTCCAGAATCCGAAGAACGGAAGGAAGAAACCGTGACAAACAGGAAATGCTAAGAATATCAAAATCAGCCTGATGTGAAAAATCAATGCTGGCTCCCAAAAACGAAATGGAATCGGCGATTTGCTTGGAGGTTTTCGTTTGAGTTCCCTCAGTAAGCATTTTAAAAATATATCCTTCCTTTTGTCTCTGCGTTGATGAAAGATCTCCGGCAGGAAAAAGCATTTCCACCGAAATCAGACTTTGGTCAGCATTGAAAAAAGAACTGATTTCTATGCCGTTTGGCAGAATTTCTGTTTCCGGACGGGTAAGAACGGGAACGTTTAGAGGTTTAAATGGAGGCGCTGTTTGTCGGTCGAGCATCTATAAAATTGAGTCTGCAATATGCATTTGGAAAGGCGATTCTGAATAAAATCCTTGAAAAGAATAGCAGAAATATAAATACGAAACACTGATTTGAGATTGTACTTGCGATGCAAATACCGAATAATCACACAATTCCTACTCTGCCTTCAACGATTCAATCAATTCCTCAAACTCAATCATCTGATGTTTTTTCAAAACACGGGGAAATTTATTCTGGCCACCCAATTTTCCTTTCATTTCCAGGTACCGATGGAAATAGGAGAGAGGAACTACTTCGATTTTGAGTTCTTTCAATCCATGACCCCGCTCCGTCCGGTAATCGTCGTTTAACGTTTTTAATTGATCGTCAATGGCTTCGAGCAATTTTTGGTTGTCTACTTTCTCATCGCAACTCACAAACCATTTATGGCCGAAAAGAGTACCGGAGCGAATACCGCATACAGTAAATTCGGTGATGGTGACATTAAATTGTTCCTGAACAGCGGCAATGGCTGAATTCATGTTTTCAATCGACATGTGCTCACCGCATAAACTGATGTAGTGCTTGGTCCTGCCCGTAATCATTATTTCGGATTTTTCCAGATCCGAAAAGCGGATCACATCGCCAATGAGGTAGCGCCAGGCTCCTGCACAGGTTGAAATTAGGATCGCATAATCTTTTCCTTCTTCCACTTCATCAATCAGCATGGTTTGAGGGTTGGTCACCATATCTCCATCGCTGTTAAAATTCTCCTCGTTAAAAGGCACGAATTCAAAAAATATTCCATTGTCGATCGCTAGTTTCATCCCTCTGGTTTCGGGACGGCTCTGATAGGCGATAAATCCTTCAGAAGCTAAATACGTTTCCAGATAAATGACTGGCTTGCCCATGAGTTTATCGAATCCTTTCCGGTAGGGTTCGAATGAAACACCGCCATGCCCATAGACCGAAAGGTTGGGCCAGATTTCATGGATGTTATTAAGGTTATAGTGTTTGATTATCATTTCAAGCAATATCTGAATCCAGGCCGGAACACCTGCCACACAACCAATATCCCAATCTTTGGCTTTTAAAACAATGTCATCCAGTTTTTTTGCCCAGTCTTTTTCCTGCGCTATTTTGGTTCCCGGTTTGTAAAAGGGTTGAAACCAAAAAGGAATCTGGCTTACCTGAATACCGGACAGGTCGCCTTCATAACTGATTCCGTTGAAATTAAGGTTCGTGGAGCCACCCAACATGAGGATGCCTTTAATGAAAAAGTCGCCGGGAAGATCTTTGTAGTAAGAAAGCGTCAGAATCTGGCGTATGCTCGTTTTCTGGTTGGCTTTAATGATGTCTTTGGTGATTGGAATATGCTTGGTAGATGCATCGGAAGTGCCTGAACTTAAGGCGAAATACCGGGTAATTCCGGGCCAGGCCACATTTGGTTCGCCTTTGAGGGTGCGGTTCCACCAGGCATCAAAAATCTGGTTATATGTATGAGTGGGAACATTGCGGCAGAATTGCTTGTACTTCGCTTTTGGATCCCCGGCTTTCCGCAGACTTACCATCATACTGAAATGGTAGTGCTTTCCGAATTGAGTTTCTTGAGCTTTCACCAGAAGTTTTTGCAGCACCTTCATCTGCGCATCCAACGCGGAAGAAGGTTGTTTTTGCCTTCGGCTTCTGAGTTTGATACCTGTTTTAACCAGAGTTCCTAATAAATCCATTTGTGATTAGCAATTGCATTTCGATTATCAATGTGGGCCAAATCTACACGATTGATAGAAATTTAGGGACTTGATTTTTGTAGGTATTGGATATGATAAGACCTGTGAGTTGTAAAAGTATAATCTGGGCGGCTGGTCCCGCTATCCGCTGCAAGTCCTCGTGGCGCAAAAAGCGCTACTGCGGGCTTTTCGCTTCTATCGGGGCCGCATCTTTCTTCGATTGAAAGGAGGGTTATAACTTACCCATCGAAGCAGCAGGGATTGAGGCTTTGTCGGAGCTCTTTTGGCCTGAACATACGTTTCCGGAAAAGTGCAGTTTAAGAGCCAAAAAGCGACTGCCGAAAGCCCGGCCGCTGCCCAAAAAAAATTTTTATAATAAATGGAGTTGTGGTTGCTGAACCGTACCGACGTTAAAATGCGTAACCAATTTGGAGCGTGGAGAATGTATTAAACTCGTGATAGGGTCTTATGGTAGATTCTTTGCTGACTTTTTGGTTGTAAATCGGCAGATAATAAGAAATTGAAACTGATGTTAATCCAATCCAACGCTTATATTGGTATCTGAAACCGGCAACCAATCCTAAACCGCCCGAAATCATGTTTCTATTAAAAAGTTCATTTGATTGAGGTTTGCCTGTGGTTCGATCTGATTTGGTTATATTCAGGTTCTTTTCATGCAGAAAAACTGCAGGGATGCTAATGCCTCCAAAAGGACGAAATTGTCTTCGTCTGAAAAGAAACCACCTCTTTTCGAATTGCAGCTGGACGGCATAAAAAGAGGTTGGTAATTTTGAAATGTAATAGAAGTCTTTATTGTGACTTTCAATGTTGGGTGAAATAAATCCACGGTTCCGTTCTGAGAGAAACATTCTGCACTGATG
>Ga0105046_10013588_pt1 | contig 12601 bp, 6 predicted proteins | sample MAT03_FD_78385 | JGI IMG/M metagenome (GOLD analysis project Ga0105046, IMG submission 78385) | Freshwater microbial communities from Lake Fryxell liftoff mats and glacier meltwater in Antarctica - MAT-03 (megahit assembly) | ecosystem: Environmental > Aquatic > Freshwater > Ice > Liftoff... | reverse complement strand
TCAATTGATAGACCCGCCAGCAGGCCCACGCATGCACGGGCGGATTGACATCTCCGAAATTCCACTCATAGGCGGGAATCTGGCCGTTGGGATGCATGTACCATTCACGCAAGAACAATAACATCTGCTCTTTGGCGAAATGCGGGTCGAGACTCGCGAACGGGATCATGTGAAAGGCACTGTCCCAAGCTGCGTACCAGGGGTACTCCCACTTGTCCGGCATCGAGATGATGTCGCGGTTGAACAGGTGTGCCCAACCTTCATTGCGGGTCCGTTCGACATGCTCCGATGCGTGTATCCGGTCGGGTGTTTCCTTCAGCCAGTCGGCCACAGCGTAATAATAAAACTGTTTCGACCACAACAGGCCAGCCGTCGCCTGCTGCAGAACCCGGCGTTCGTCGAGCGTCAGACTGGGCGTGACCCCCGACGCATGGTACTCGGCCGCTTCAGCGATCCGCTGCGCAAACATCTCATCAAACGAAGCGGAAAACGGTGCCGACACGAGGATCGTGTCCTCGGTCAATCGCAGCCGCAGCGTGACGGAACCCTCCGCCGGAATATCTAATTGATATCGCGCAGCTGACTTCGTGCCGCGGGCCTGCTGATTGATGGCATCCTTGTTTCCTTGGACCACATATTGATGAAATGCGTCCTTGGCTGACGGCTGGCTGCCCCCGGCCCCCTGCTTGCGCAGCGCGTTGGTTTCATTCTCGGTGAACAACCATTCGGGCGGCTTCCCAGCGGGGTCGACATCGGCCTCGAAGCGATATCGACCGAGTGTCGCGTGCTCCGCTACGACCTGTCCAGGGTTGATTTGGCGGATGACTGGCCGAGGAACGTCGTGTTCGTAACCGGTCTCCCACGACCAGGTGTTGCGGAACCAAAGTGTCGGCAGCAGGTCAAGCTGGGCGGACTCTTTCGATCGATTGTGAATCGTGATCCGGATCAAGATGTCGTCCGGAGCAGACTTGGCGTATTCAATGCAGACATCAAAATAACGGTTGTCATCGAACAGCCCGCTATCGGTCAGCTCGTACTCCAATTCGCTGCGAGACCGGCTGCGGTTCTCGTCCAGCAGTTGCTGATACGGGAACTTGGCCTGTGGGTATTTGTAGAGTGCCTTGCAATAGGAATGGGTCGGAGTGGCGTCGAGGTAGAAGTAGCATTCTTTGACATCCTCACCGTGGTTCCCTTCGTGTCCCGTCAAGCCAAAGAGACGCTCCTTGAGGATGGGGTCGACCCCGTTCCAGAGCGAGATCGCAAAGCACAGGCGGCATTGGCGGTCGGTGAATCCGAGCAAACCGTCCTCGCCCCAGCGATAGGTCCGCCAGACCGCGTCGTCGTGGGTAAAGTGCCCCCAAACCCGGCCATCGGTCGAGTAATCCTCGCGCACCGTCCCCCATTGGCGTTCCGCTAGATACGTCCCCCAGCGTTTCCAGTTGGAATCCGCCTCGCGCCGGGCTTCCGCCGACAATCGGCGTCCCTCAGCTGTCATCGGATCAGTCGGATGCAAGGGTCAATCCCAAGTGATGTGGGTTGCGAGCGGAAGAAAGCGGTGACCCTGCCCAAATGTTGAGCAACCCCCCCGCTCCAGACGATTGTAGTGCCAGATTGCTGGCTGGAGTAATTAGAAGCGAATGGCGTTCCGGTGCTGGAGCGACGCGGGCGTTCCTTGAACTGGGTGGCGGGGTGGCCCAGATGATCTCTGCTGGGGTGGGCGAGAATTCATTGACGGGCGAGGGGCAGGCTAAGCCTGACTTACTGGTGCTTGGATCGTCTGCCAAGGTTGAAGCGTCGGGTGGGTGAGGGTGACTCAGGCGATGCGTTCGCGAGGGCTCGCAATTCGCTCTCCATTCGCAGCAGGCCCTCTTCGACGGTGAACAGGGGGTGGTAGCCGAAGTCTTGTTGGGCGGCGGTGGTGCGGTAGCTGTGGGACTGGCTGAGTTGAGCGGCCAGGAAGCGGGTCATGCGGGGCTCAGACTCGATTCGGAACGCGCGGTAGGCCAGCTCCAGGCCATAGCCGATGGCATACGCGGCCCGAGCTGAGATTCGTTTCTGGACCAGTGGCAACCCGGCGATGGAGAGCAGGCGGTTGACCCAATTCCACAAGCGGACGGGCTCCGACTCGTTGACAAAATAAGCTCGGCCTGCACAGCGAGACGTGTCGCTCAACGCGTCGCACGCCTGGAGATGCGCAGCGGCGACGTTCTCCACATAAGCCATCGAAATCTCATTGGTCCCGTCGCCGACCTGTCGCAGCTGTCTACTCTTGGCCCGCTGGATCAGTCGGGGGATCAAGTGATTGTCGCGTGGCCCCCAGATGAGATGCGGACGAAGCGAGACGGTCGCGATTTGGCCGGGCTTGTTAGCCGCCAGCACGGCTCGTTCCGCGATCGCTTTGGTGTGGGGATAAGCACACAGGTATGTCTCCGGGTAGGGAAGTGACTCGTCGGCCATGACGTGCGGTGAGCCGTCGTAGACCACGCTGGGCGAGCTGGTGTAGACGAGCTTGCGTACGTTCTCCTTGCAGCAACCGGCGATGACGTGTTCGGTCCCGACCGTATTGATGGCGTGAAACATCTCCCACCGGCCCCAGATGCCGGGGACAGCTGCGGTATGGAAGACGGAGTCCATTCCCGCGCAGGCTCGTGCGACGGCAGCGGAGTCTCGGAGGTCACCGATGTGGCACTCGACTCCTTGAGCGACCAGATCGGGTGCCGCACTGCGAGAGAGAACGCGGACCCGATCCCCGCGTGCGAGGAGTTGATCGACGATGTGTCGACCGAGGAAACCGCCGGCACCACCGGTGACGAGAGCGAACATCAGTGGCTTTCGGAGGAGAGGGGGACGGGGTTTCTGGTGGCTGTGCGGGTGAGATGAAGAAGGGGCTGATGGTTTGCGACCGAGGGCACTGACCTTCGTTCAGCACCCCCGTGTATCGGCGTCGAAAACCAGGGGAAAGTCTCCCTTTGCTCGCCCTCGCTGTCGCTTCGGGTGAGTCAGGTAAGTGCCGGTGGCTAGCGCCTGGCCGCTCATCGGGTCATGGCAGCCGGGCGCGTTTGCGGGTGAGCCACTCGGTTGTCAGGCACACGAGCAGCAGAGTGACCAACTCCCAGCGGTTCCAGAGCGGGATGAGTTCTGCTGTGGTTTCGGCGACGGGGTGACCCGGAGGCAGCTCCTTGGCCAGTTGCCCCGCAGCACTCCAGTGGTAGAACTTTCCGCGTGAGATCCGGGCGGCGTCTTTGAGATCCTCATGATTCGCAGCCCTCTCACGCAGTTCGCGGTTGGGGATCTCGACTCGAAAGCGGCAGGGGTCGATCGATGATGACGCATCCAGCGGCTCGATCCAGGCTTGAAACTGGCCCAGGGTTTCCGAGGGGAGTACGGCTTCGTATCGGGAGTTCTCCCCTGGGACGCGATCCAGAGTGACTCGTCGGCGTTCCCCGCCCGGTCGTTCCAGAATCGCGACCAGCGTTTCTGTCTGGCTTCCGAGACCGCCAAGCGTGCGAGCCATTAAGCGAATACTCTCACCCACCGTGTAGACCGGACGATCGCTGCTGAGTTTGAGAGTTCGCTCCGTTCCCAGCAACTTGGCTCGGCACAGCTGTCGGAGAGCTTGACCCCAGTATCGGCCATAGACCGCATCTTCGCGTCCCTGCCGCCATTGCCAGAGTTCATCGGTGGCGTGAAATAGAACTTGCCCGGAGCCGAAACGTTGCCACACCAAGACGGGCATCTTGCCATCCTCGCCAAAGCGATTGGACTGCACCGCTAAGGCCACGGCTCCCGGCTTGCGTTTCGTGACGTTCCAAGCCCAGTGCAGTTCGGGGAGTGCCAGCCACAACGCCGCCGGATCGGTCGTCTGGTCGTCTAATCTCAGAAACGGCTGGGCGCGCCCCTCGGGGGTCGGTTCGAGCTTGAAGCCGGCGCCCTGTTTGACATCGAGATCGGGGAGGGTCAATGACTCCAGTGCCACAGGACACAGAGCCTCAAGCGGCGTTCCCCGAAACGCCTGCGGGTTGTGTTTTTCGCCGGCTATAAGCAGCAGTCCACCGCCCAGCTCGGATACGAAGGATTGCAGATCCACGAGCGATTGAGGGTTGAAATACGAGAGGTCAACATCACCCAGAATGATGATGTCAAACGCTTCCAACTCCGCTTTCTGAGTGGGGAAACCGGCCAGTGCGGTTCGGTCTTCCTGAATGAAGTCGACATCGGAGTCTTGGAGGACGGTCTTAAGATCGATCATCTCGTCCCGTTCGAGAAGCGGCTTCAGGTGCCGAAACTCCCAACGTGGGGCGCGCTCGACGAGCAAGACGCGAATCTTCGTTCGACGGACCGTCACCGTGGTCTTTTGAGTATTGTTGTCGACCGTTGATTCTCCGACGACCGGAGTGATCGCGACTTCGTACTCCTGGTCCCCTTCGACCTGCGGGACCATGAGCAGTTCGAGGCTGAATGGATTGGTTGTGGGCAGAACTTCTGCCGTGGCCAGAACGTCGGGGTCTCCCACTTTTCGCAGCGTGGCGCGGACCTTTTCGTCCTTGACGCCCCAGCTGCGGACCCGAGCGGAGAACAACAGCGGGTCCCCCAGAATTGCGAGTCGCTCGGCCTGGACATCGGTCAATTCGAGGTCGCGGTCGGGGTCGCTGCTGCCGAGTCCAATCGGAAAGAACGGGATCGATTGAGTCTTGGCGAGTTCCGCTGCCACGCTGACCCGCTCGCTGGTCGAGCGGCTGGCCACCCCATCGGTCAGCAGGACGATGCCAGCCGGCGACGTGCCTCGGAACTCATCGAAGATCTGTTGCAGGCAAGGGGCAGGACGCGTCTCGACGCCGAGTGGCTGCATGGCCCGCAAAGACCGCTCCAGGATCGAGAGGTCGTCGTCGCCACTGGGAGTCAGTGGAGAGATCGTTTCGTCAAACGTGTAGACCTTTAAGCGATATCGTGACCCCATGGTCCGCAGCAGATTCGATTGCGGGTCAAGTAGCACTGATTTCGCGATTTCCAGGCGGCTGGCTTCCGATAGATTCCTGTCGGAGAAGCGGCGGCGTACCTGCTCCGACAACTTCGGATCGCGGTATTGATCGACGATACCCATGCTCGCCGAGGAGTCCACGAGAACCACAAAGTACGGCAGCCCCATCCGTTGGACAGCGAGTGAAACGCCGGAGAGCATCAGCAAGAGCAATGCCAGTGAGCAAACCCGCAAGGCGATCAACGACCAGAGTTTTCGACGAGTCAGCCCCCGCCCCTCGCGGTGGTACATCCCGAGCAGGATGATGGCCCCGAGCACTCCCAGACTCAGGATCCCACCTGGCAATCCTCCAGCAGTCGTCTCGCGAGCGACCAGCTCCCAAGCCGTCCCCTGACCGGGGGCCGCTGATGGGACGCCGAAGTACCATTCGATGAGCTGATGAATTGCGTTCACGAGAGGGGATTGAAGATTGGCCAGGGGGAGGGTGTGGGACAGCCAAGCCGCTTGTGAGGGTGAATCTCTCAAGTGATTTCATGGGGCTGGTTCGAGAGACGCGGCCGCCCCCAGTGCTCGCCCTGGCTGACGCGTCGGGTGGGTGGGCAGTGCGGGATGAGGTGCCGTTTCGACGCTCGACCTCGTCCCCAGCCGGAGAGGGGGTGAGGTCAGAAGAGCACGGACCCGCACTGACATCCCGCCTCTCGATCTTACCACTTCCCCTCTCGCTCAGCATGCATGCTTTTCTTCCTCCCTCTGTATTGCCAGAATAACGACTTGATTTCCGCATTCTGGTTTTGCCGGTGGCACTCTACTGCCCAGCCGAGCCCAGCCATCACGCAATCGATTCGCACGAGGGGACTCCAGTGATTTTTGGATTCGGACGCAAGCAGGTCGATGACGACGACGATGAAGAAGATGAAGTTGAGCTCGTCCTCTTCCAAGGATCGATGAACGGTGTCGAGCCCGACATGAAGGGGAATGCCAAACTCGTCCAGGCGGGCCTGCTGCGTGCGAAGGAACTGGTTACGAGCGCCCTGTCTCGCCGCGCAGAAATGGTGCGTCTGGAGCCGAAGGGGACATTTGCCGTCTCCACCCTGTTTGTCGACGGGGTTCCGTTCCCGGGATCGAAGATGCAGCCCCAGGCCGCCCTGGCTGTGACCCAGATGCTCAAGCTGCTGGCCGGGCTGGAGGTCAAAGAACGGACAAAGCCTCAGACGGGAGGCATTAAGGCCCAGTACCTCGAAAATAAGTATGAGATTCGAATCGATTCCACTCCCATTCCTGGAGGGGAGCGTCTGATTATCCGCATCCGAAACGTCAAGCAGAACTTTGAGACTCCTGATGAACTCGGTTGGAGCGAAGGGCTGAAGGATAAGATTCGCGAACTCGCCTCCTTAAAGAAGGGGATCATCATCGCAGCTGGGATGCCATTGTCTGGTGTCTCGTGTGCCGCGTTCGGGCTGTTGCGGTCGATCGATGCGTACTTGTTCAACATTTACTCGCTCGCGAAAACGGGTAAGGACATCGCCCACGTCGCCGAGTTTAAGCCGGAAGAGGGGGACAGTTTCCAGCAGACGATGGTGCGAGCCATTCGAGCCGAAGGAGACGTCCTGTTTGTGCCACCGGTCCGCGATACCGACTTTGCCAAGGTGATGCTGGAGGAGGCGGAAGACGCCTGCTTGATTACCGAGATGACCGCTAAGGATTGCGCCGATGCGATTGCCCGTTTTGTCCAGTTCTCCGGCGATCCGATTCTCTCGGCGGAGCGGCTGCATGGAGTGATCAGCCAGAAATTGGTGCGGTTGTTGTGTGTGACCTGTCGCCAGGCTTACCGACCAAATCCGAAGCTGCTGCAGAAGGTCGGTTTGCCTCCGGAGACGAAGGTTCTGTACCGGGCTCCGAAGCCTGATGAGGAAGCGGAAGACGACGATGAGGAGCCAGAGGTCTGCGAAAAGTGCGGCGGAGTCGGGTACTTTGGACGGACCGGCATGGTGGAGTTCATCGAGATCAACGCGGCGATGAAGGAGATCATCGAAGCGGGGGCCGATCCCGCTAAGATCCGGGAACAGGCGAAGAAGGATCGGATGCAGTCTTGGCAAAGCGATGGCATGCGCATGGTCGCTGCGGGCAAGACCTCGCTGGAGGAACTCCAGCGGGTGTTCAAGCCCGTGGGGTAGGCCGATCCGGTCGGAATCGTGGCTGGGGGAGGGCGAGTACTCCCCCAGCCACCTTCGCCAGAAGGTGGGCCAGCGCCAAGCGGCTTTGAACTCCGCTTTGTTCCACAGCTCAGGTGGCCCCACAGGCAGGTCGGACCGATGGGCAGGTCGAACCGATGGGCAGTATCCCCTTTTTGTCGACCACGTTCAGGCGAACGTCGCTACAAGTTCGTTGGCCGCCCGTCGTCTTGGGCTCGGAAGTCCGAGGGGCCTGAAGTCCGCCTCACGCGGTTGAAAGCGGACAATCTGAATGCCTTCCACAGATTGATTTGATCCGCTCGATGCGGCTGAGCGTGGTGCTCAAGTACGCCGCCCCCCATTTCTGATCCGCCCGGAGATCGCATGACTATCATCGTCCGCTGCGATTGCGGGAGGACACTGCGGGCTCCAGACCAGATGTCGGGACGCACGGCGAATTGCGTCTGCGGTCATTCGGTGCCCCTGCTGAAAGAGGCCGGCCCCCGCCAGTTCGATGTCCTTGAGCCGGAGCTCGGCGATGCGGCGGCAGACGCAGAGCCGGCTCCGCAGCTTCTGAGCCGCCGGAAGGAGAAACAGGCCGGAACAAAGAAGTCCCTCTTTCGCCCCAGCCAGGGGCGAAACGTGGAACGCGGTGAAGAGGAGAATCCACCCTCCGAACAGCCTGTTGCTCCCCAGAAACGAAAGAAACGCCGCAAAGACAAAGTCACTTCGACGGAGCGTAAACGGCAACGGAATGAAGCTTTCCTCGCCGGGCTGGGACGCAGCTTAAAGTTTCCGCTGCGACCGGAAAGTCTGCTGACGATTGGTGTCATGGCCGTCGCGTATGGTGTCTTTACCGCCGTCGCGGGATTTCTGCCGTACGGTGTCCTGGGACTGCGGGCCATGGCGATCATGCTCCTGGGGACGTTGATGATCCTGGGGTATTTCGGGTTCTTCCTGCTCCAGATTTTCCGGTTGGCTTCGATTGACGAGGACGACCTGCCACTGACATTGGAGTTCGACGCCGATGTGATTCGCCAGGATTTGTGGATCTGGATCGGCACGCTCTGGTGGTGCGGAATGCCCTATGCGGCATATTGGTGGATCACTACCCGACTCGACCTCTGGGGTCTGATCGATCGCCAGGAACTGTCTGTCTGGGCTGCACTACCGATTCTGGCGATTAGCGTTTCGCTGTTTCCCATGGCGTTGATGTCGACAGCTCTGCATTTGGCCGTTCTCGCCGCGAATCCCTGGACTGTGGTGCGTTCGATCTTGCGAGTTCCCTTGGAGTATTTGGCGACGTTCAGCCTGTTCGGAACCTTGTGTGCGACTGCGGTGGCCATCGGGCGTGTGCTGCCCCCCTATCCGTCCACGATTCCCGTCCTGTCGCATATCGTAACTTGGGTCCTATTGTTCTATGCCTTGACCGCTTCCGCCTATGGTTTCGGGAATTTCTACTACCGAAATCGCTTAAAGATTGGCTGGTTTGCGGAGCTGCCCCGGCAGATCTGAGTCCCTCTTTGGCGGAACGATCCGAGCGGGGCGGGGCAGTCGCTTGTGAGTCAGGCCGGTTTCGAGGAATAATACGGCGACGATTTCGACTTTCCCTGTCGAGGATTCCCATGCGCTTGGCCGTTCTTGCAGTTCCCTCTTTGGCGTTCGCCCTCATGACCGCAGCCGTTTACTCAGCCCCTCCGGAAAAGGATAGCTTCGGGAAAACCTCGAAGGGGGCGGCAGTCGACCGCTTCACGCTCCGCAACAAGGCGGGCGTCGTCGCTCGTTTAATCACACGCGGAGCCACGCTGACGGAGCTGCAGGTTCCGGATAAGCAGGGCCAGCTGGCCGACGTGGTGCTCGGCTTCGACAATGTGACCGGCTACGAAGGGGACGGCAACCAGCACTTCGGCTGCACGACGGGCCGCGTGGCTAACCGAATCGCCAAAGGCAAGTTCACCCTGGATGGCGTCGAGTACACTCTCGCGATTAACAATGGTCCGAATGCACTGCATGGGGGCGTGGAACGAAACCTCGGGCAAGTCGTGTGGACGGCCGAGCCCTTCGAGAACGAAAAGGGTCCGGGAGTGATCTTTCGTTATTCCAGTCCAGATGGCGAGGAAGGTTTCCCCGGGCAGCTCGATTGCACGGTGACCTATCAGCTCACTCACGAGAACGAAGTTCGCATCGACTACGTGGCCGTGACCAATAAGCCGACCCCCGTCAATCTCACCAATCACAGCTACTTCAATCTCAGCGGTGAGGGCAGCCCGACCGTGCTCGATCATGTGCTGACGCTCAATGCTGACAAATACACTCCGACGGATGCTACCGGAATCCCCACAGGAGAAATCGCCCCGGTCGAAGGGACGCCATTGGATTTCCGCCAGCCGACTCGCATCGGAGAGCGAATAGCGCAAATTGAGCAGACGCCAACCATCGGTTATGATCATAACTACGTGGTCAATGGAACTGCGGGCGAGCTGCGAGAAATCGCCAAGGTCAAAGACCCCGCTTCGGGTCGCGTCATGACCGTGTTGACGACCGAGCCCGGCGTCCAGCTCTACACGGGGAATTTCCTGAAATCGCAGATCGGAAAAGGGGGCAAGGCCTATCCGCACCGCAGCGCTCTGTGTCTCGAAACCCAACACTTTCCCGATTCGGTTAACCATCCCGAGTTCCCCACCACCATCTTGAAACCGGACGAGAAGTACACGCAAACTTGTGTGTACGCATTTCAGGCTGAGTAGCCATCCGCCATCCGCCATCAGCCCCCTGTCGCTGACCGGGGGCTGTTCAATTGGGGAGGCTCGCCTCCCCCCTCCAACGCCTCCAGCGTTCCGAATCTCCAGAAGCCCATCATGCCTGCTCGTGACCTTGAAGAATTTGATAACGCCCCCGTCGCCCCGATGCTCATCCGGTTGCAGCGCTACCTCGCCAGCTGTGGTTTGGGATCGCGTCGGGCCTGCGAAGACTTCATCACCATGGGCCGCGTGACGGTCGATGGAGAAGTGATTACGGAGCAGGGCAAGCAAATCAATCCGCAAGTCCACAAGATCGCACTCGACGGTCAAAAGCTGAAGATGGAGCGGAAGCGGTACTTTGTCTTCAACAAGCCGCCGGGCGTGTTGTGTACGAATAAAGACCCGGAGGGCCGTCCCCGCGTCATCGACTTCTTCCCGAAGGAAGGCCCGCGCGTCTTCTCCGTCGGTCGGCTCGACGAGGACAGCGAAGGACTGCTGATCGTCACCAATGATGGCGACCTCGCCCAGAAGATGGCTCATCCGAGCTACCGCATCTTTCGCACGTATCATGTGCTGGTCGCGGGGGCACCCACGCCCGAAACGCTGACCGATCTCAGGCAGGGGATCTACTTCGAGGAAGGCCGCTTCCGCGTCGAGGGCGTCAAATCGATTAAGAAGCAGGGCGAGAGCACCTGGTGCGAAGTCATCCTGGCCGAAGGGCACAACCGCGAAGTCCGGCGACTCTTTTCCCGCGTCGGGCATAAGGTCATGAAACTGCAGCGGGTCGCCTTCGGCCCGATCAACCTCGGCAAGATGGCCCGTGGCGAGATTCGTGATGTGCGGCGGGATGAACTCGAACGGCTGTTTGCGATGCTGGAGAAGAATATCGAGTCTCGTAAAGAAGACCGGGAGAGCCGACCTCGCCAGACCCCTCGACCGGGAACGGGAACAGCCACCGGACAACGCCGGATGAGCGACGGGGATCTGCTGAACAAGTCGAGCCGCAACGCCCCGCCGAGCCGGAATTTCCCCGCGAGTCGCAATGCTCCGACAGATCGCAAAGCCGCACCCAAGCGAACGGGCACCAGCCCGGAGCGATCTCCTCGGACCGGCTCCCCGTCTCGCGGCGGTGCAGCCAGCCGAAGCGGACCGGCATCCGCTCCGCCGAAGCGCCCGCGTGATTCTGAATCCCGCGGGCCACGCGAACCGCGCGGACTCGGCATCGAAGAGGTCTCCGACGAGCAGATGATGGGCTTGGTCGACCGACCCGGCGGTCGGTCTGGAGCACGCAGCCGTCCCGCCGCAGACCCCGGCCGCCCAGTCGGAGCTACAAAGAAGCCTGTGTCGGGCGGCGGTCCACGCCGACCCGATGGCGAGCGTTCTGAGGGTGCCCGTCCCAAGGGGGTGTTGGGGGCGAAGCGATCAGCTGTACCCGATCGCCGAGAGCGTCGTCCCGCCGATGGAACTCCATTCAAGTCCGGGAATGGAACGGGCGCCAAGACCTCCAAATCGGCACCCGCCAAGGCGAAGGGCCCCAAACGCGGCGACCGACCGACCGAAACCTTCGGACGCCGCAGCCCTGGCCAGCCGAAACGGCCCAAGAACAAGCCGCCTCGTGGCCGGTAGGGCGGATTCAGGATTCGTCTTCACCCCAGTCCCTGCGAGGCGGAGCCTCGCCAGTCACCCGCCACGTCAGCAAGGGCGAACGCCACAAAGCTTCCTCCGGGCGAACCCACTTCCGAGCATTCATCTCGGGCGAGGGCGGGTCAGCTCAAACTCTCCCCGGCTGACGCGGCGTATGACCCGGGGAGCTACGCCCCATTGAGACTGAGTGCAGGCCGCTCGGTCGCGGATCGACGCGGCTGGCATCGCAACCGGGTACACCCAATTTCGGGCTTCGTTGAAATCGATATCCTCCGATCCAATTTCGAGAGGCCGACTGCGAACCCCGGCCCCTTCGCTTGCGTCTGGTTGCTGAGTGCTTCATGCTGTGAAACGCTGGGCCCCCTGGCGCTCACTCTGTGGGGAGGGGGACTTTCTCTGTTCGAAAGCGGCTGCATCGTCTCATGTCTGAAAAGCGTTTGAAACTCGGAATCCCTGCGGGCAGCCTCCAGGATGCCACGGCTCAGCTATTTCGCAAGGCCGGGTACAACATCACATTTGCCTCGCGGTCGTATTACCCGACGATTGACGACCCGGAGATTGAGTGCCTGTTGATCCGGGCGCAAGAGATGGCTCGCTATGTCGAGAACGGCATCCTCGATGCCGGAATCACGGGACACGATTGGGTCAAGGAGACCGACGCCGATGTCCATGAGGTCTGCGAACTGGTCTTCTCCAAGGTCAGCCGTGGCCCGGTCCGGTGGGTGCTGTGCGTGCCGAACGACTCGCCGATTCAGCACGTGAAGGACTTGCAAGGGAAGCGGATCGCCACCGAAGCTGTCGGCCTCACTCAAAAGTACCTCGCGGCCCACGGAGTCGAAGCGACCGTCGAATTCAGCTGGGGAGCGACTGAGGTCAAGCCGCCGCGTCTGGCCGATGCGATTGTGGAGGTCACCGAGACCGGCTCGTCCTTGCGTGCGAACAATCTGCGGATCATCGCTGAAGTGCTCCAAAGCACGACCCGGTTGATCGCGAACAAGGCGGCTTGGCAAGACCCGTGGATAAAGTCAAAGCTCGACAACATCTCGATGATGCTCCAAGCCTGTCTG
>Ga0105046_10013587_pt1 | contig 12604 bp, 12 predicted proteins | sample MAT03_FD_78385 | JGI IMG/M metagenome (GOLD analysis project Ga0105046, IMG submission 78385) | Freshwater microbial communities from Lake Fryxell liftoff mats and glacier meltwater in Antarctica - MAT-03 (megahit assembly) | ecosystem: Environmental > Aquatic > Freshwater > Ice > Liftoff... | reverse complement strand
GGATGTAGTTGTCCAGGGCGTCGGCCAGCTTCATGATGGCTTCTTCGCCCAGGGGACCCTTGTCGCCTTCCATGGCGAGCTTGGCGCTGCCGTGGATGATGGGGGTGGCGTCGCCGGGGAAGTCGTATTTGTCCAGAAGTTCGCGCACTTCCATCTCGACGAGCTCGAGCAGCTCGGCGTCGTCAACCATGTCGCATTTGTTCAAAAACACGACGATGTAGGGCACGCCGACCTGGCGGGCCAGCAGGATGTGCTCACGGGTCTGGGGCATGGGGCCGTCAGCAGCCGAACACACCAAAATGGCGCCGTCCATCTGGGCGGCGCCGGTGATCATGTTTTTCACATAGTCGGCGTGGCCGGGGCAGTCCACGTGGGCGTAGTGGCGGTTGGCCGTCTCGTACTCGACGTGGGCGGTGTTGATGGTGATGCCGCGGGCTTTTTCTTCCGGGGCCGCATCGATCTGGTCGTAGCCTTTGGCTTCGCCGCCGAATTTGGCTGCGAGCACGGTCGTGATCGCTGCCGTCAGTGTGGTTTTGCCGTGGTCAACGTGCCCAATCGTGCCTACGTTGACGTGCGGCTTGGTCCGCTCAAATTTGCCTTTTGCCATTTAGAAACTCCAGTAAAGAACGTGCCCGTGTATGGTTTAACGTCTGCACTGTATTGCTGATTCCATCACCACGGGCAGTGAAGGGCACACAATCGCAGACAAGAAATGACGGTGCCGGCCCTTGCGGAGCCGGCATCTTTTTTACTTACTTGGCGCGTGCAGCCATGATGGCTTCGGACACATTGCGCGGGGCCTCGGAGTAGTGCTTGAACTCCATGGTGTAGGTTGCACGACCCTGCGACATCGAACGCAATGTGGTCGAGTAACCGAACATTTCAGACAGAGGCACTTCAGCCTTGATGGCCTTGCCGCCACCCACCATGTCTTCCATGCCCTGCACCATGCCGCGGCGTGAAGCCAGATCGCCCATCACGTTGCCGGCGTAGTCTTCAGGCGTCTCAACTTCCACAGCCATCATCGGCTCCAGAATCACCGGACTGGCCTTGCGGCAGCCTTCCTTGAAACCAAAGATGGCAGCCATCTTGAAAGCCATCTCGTTCGAGTCCACGTCATGGTAGGAGCCGAAATGCAAGGTCACCTTGACATCGACCACCGGGTAACCGGCCAGCACGCCCGTGGTCACAGCCTCGTGAATGCCTTTTTCGACCGCAGGAATGTATTCGCGCGGCACCGTACCGCCCTTGATGGCATCGACGAATTCGATGCCCTTGCCGGGAGCGTTGGGTTCAATCTTGAGCACGACGTGACCGTACTGGCCCTTGCCGCCGGACTGGCGCACAAATTTTCCTTCGGCGTCTTCCACCGTCTTGCGGATGGTTTCGCGGTAAGCCACCTGCGGCTTGCCGACGTTGGCTTCCACGCCGAATTCGCGCTTCATGCGATCGACAATAATTTCCAGATGCAGCTCGCCCATGCCGGCGATCAGGGTCTGCCCAGACTCTTCGTCGGTCTTGACGCGGAAAGACGGATCTTCCTGCGCCAGACGCTGCAAGGCAATGCCCATCTTTTCCTGATCGACCTTGGTCTTGGGCTCCACCGCCTGCGTAATCACAGGCTCGGGGAAGACCATGCGCTCGAGCATGATGATGGCATCCGGGTCGCACAGGGTTTCGCCCGTGGTCACGTCTTTCAGACCGACACAGGCGGCGATGTCGCCGGCGCGGATTTCGCTGACTTCCTGCCGGTTGTTGGCGTGCATCTGCACGATACGGCCGATACGCTCTTTCTTGCCCTTGATCGGGTTGAAAACGCTGTCGCCTTTTTTCAGCACACCGGAATAAACGCGAACAAAGGTCAGCTGACCAACAAACGGGTCGGTCATCAGCTTGAATGCCAACGCCGAGAATTTCTCTTCATCTTCGGCCTTGCGGGTCACCGGCGCTTCGTCTTCATCCGTGCCCTTGACAGGGGGGATGTCGACCGGCGACGGCATGAATTCAATCACGGCATCCAGCATGCGCTGCACGCCCTTGTTCTTGAAGGCAGAGCCGCAGTACATGGGCTGGATTTCGCTGGCAATGGTACGCGTGCGAATGCCGAACTTGATCTCTTCTTCGCTCAGATCACCCTCTTCAAGGTACTTGTTCATGAGCTCTTCAGACGCCTCGGCAGCAGCTTCGACCATCTTTTCGCGCCATTCCTTGGCCAGCTCTACCAGCTCAGCCGGAATGTCGCTGTAGGTGAACAACATGCCTTGTGAGGCTTCATCCCAGATGATGGCTTTCATCTTGATCAGATCAACTACGCCGGTGAAGTTTTCTTCAGCACCGATAGGGATCACCATGGGCACGGGGCTGGCTTTCAGGCGCAGCTTCATCTGCTCAACAACTTTGAAGAAGTTGGCACCGGTACGATCCATCTTGTTCACAAAAGCCAGGCGCGGCACTTTGTACTTGTTGGCCTGACGCCAGACGGTTTCGGACTGGGGCTGTACGCCGCCCACAGCGCAATACACCATGCAAGCGCCATCCAGCACGCGCATGGAACGCTCGACTTCAATCGTGAAGTCAACGTGGCCGGGGGTGTCAATGATGTTGATGCGGTGCTCAGGCAGGGACTTGTCCATGCCCTTCCAGAAGCAGGTGGTAGCTGCAGAGGTGATCGTGATGCCACGCTCCTGCTCCTGCTCCATCCAGTCCATGGTGGCAGCACCGTCATGAACTTCACCAATCTTGTGATTCACACCGGTATAAAAAAGAACCCGCTCGGTCGTGGTGGTTTTGCCGGCATCAATGTGCGCGGAAATACCGATGTTGCGGTAGTTTTCAATGGGGGTAGCGCGGGGCATAAATTACTTTCAGTTCGGGATTGCGAACAAAGAGAAAAAGATTCGTTGAAAAACTGCCCACCCAGGCATCTCTCGTGTTTTTCTACGCGTCTGCCGTCAGGGCCTTGTGCGCCCAGCGGCAGAAATTGGAGTTGAACCACCCGAATCAAGGCGTTTGACACCTTGAGCCCGGCCGGCAACCCGTCAAATCAATGCAGCAAATACTGCCAGCGAAAATCAGAAGCGGAAGTGGCTGAACGCCTTGTTGGCTTCGGCCATGCGGTGCACTTCATCACGCTTTTTCATGGCGCCGCCACGGCCTTCGGTGGCTTCCATCAGCTCATTGGCCAGACGCAGGGACATGGACTTCTCGCCACGCTTCTTGGCGGCTTCCTTGAGCCAGCGCATGGCCAGGGCCATGCGGCGGACCGGGCGCACTTCAACCGGCACCTGGTAGTTGGCACCGCCAACGCGGCGGGACTTCACTTCAACCATGGGCTTGATGTTGCCGATGGCCATGTGGAAAGCTTCCAGCGGGTCTTTGCCCGGGTTCTTTTTCTCGATGAAATCGAGCGCGCCGTAAATGATGCGCTCTGCGACGGCTTTTTTGCCGCCTTGCATGATCACGTTCATGAATTTGGCAAGGTCAACATTGCCGTATTTCGGATCAGGAAGAATTTCACGTTTAGGGACTTCGCGACGACGTGGCATTTTTTCACCTCTTTGCTTCAGTTGGCACTGCCGTTTCGGGCCATGCCGCGAGGGTTATCAAAACCCTCACTTACTCGACCGGCGCAACTATTTGCACTTGGGTCACTTCGTTTCAGCCACCTGCCAGGGCGGGAGAAACACCTTGTTTTGAAGCCATCATCACAAACCAATGTGACAACCACCTCTGGCGCGAACCCTGAAGTTCGAGCCGGTTTGGCTTATTTGGCCTTTGGTTTCTTCGCACCGTACTTGGAGCGCGACTGCTTCCGGTCTTTCACGCCCTGCAGATCGAGCGAACCACGGACGATGTGGTAACGCACACCGGGCAAGTCCTTGACACGACCGCCACGAACCAGCACCACGCTGTGTTCCTGCAGGTTGTGGCCTTCGCCGCCGATGTAGGAAATGATTTCAAACCCGTTGGTCAGGCGCACTTTGGCGACTTTACGCAGAGCGGAGTTTGGCTTCTTCGGAGTCGTGGTGTACACACGGGTGCACACACCGCGGCGCTGCGGAGAGTTTTCCATCGCAGGGCTCTTGGACTTGATCTTTTCGACCTCGCGCCCCTGACGGACTAACTGATTAATGGTTGGCATGTAAAAACGTCCTTAAACGTCGGGATTCGTCTGATATCTGACTGACTTAAATACGCGAATATTTATGTGAAAACGAAAATCTCCCCGGAATTCCGGAAAAGCCTTTGAGTGTAGCAGTTCGGGCCGTAAGGCGCAAATATGCCCGGTTCGTACCGTGGTTTGAGGCCCACCTGCGCCCCCCGGCGCACCCCTGCGGGCCTGGGCCGGCTTATTTGATCCAGAGCCGGATCGAATCCCAGGCGCGGCCCAGGATGCCGGTCTCCTCGACCGCCTCCAGCACCACCAATGGGATGTCGGCCACAGGCTGGCCGCCGCTCGACGTGACTTTCAGCGTCCCGATGGCCTGGCCTTTGACAAAAGGCGCGACCAGCGGGTCAGGGCGGGCAACCTGGGTCTGGAGTTTGGCGGAGCTGCCTGCGGGAATGGCGACCACGATGGCCTGGGGCCGCCCCAGCTTGACGGTGCTGGACCTGCCCTTCCAGACGCTGGGCGAGACGACTGCCTGGCCGGCGTCGAACAGCTTGACCGCCTCGAACGCGGTGTAGCCCCAGTTCAGCAGCTTTTGCGACTCGTTGGCCCGGCCGCTGTCGCTGGCGGCGCCCAGCACAATGGCCAGCAGACGCCGGCTGCCCGGCGCGCCAGCGGCGCCCAAGTTGGGAAAGTCACGCTTCGCGGTGGCAATCATGCAGTAACCCGCGGCGCTGGTATAGCCGGTTTTCAGGCCGTCCACGGTCGGGTCGCGAAACAGCAGGGTGTTGCGGTTGGTGTCGTTGGCGGCCGGCGTGCCGGGGTAGCGGTACTTCTTGATGGCCGAAAAGCCCATGTAATCGGGGAAATCCTGCATCAGGCGGGTCGACAGGATGCTCAGGTCGCGCGCCGTCGTGGTGTGGCCCGGCTCGGTCAGGCCTTCGGGGTTTTTGTAGGTGGTCGATTTCATGCCGAGCGCCCTCGCCTGCTCGTTCATGAGCTTGACGAAATTCTCGGCCGTGCCGCCCACGCCCTCGGCCAGCGCCATGGTGGCGTCGTTGCCGGACTGCACGATCATGCCCTTGATGAGGTCTTCCACCGGCACCTTCATCTTGGGGTCGATGAACATGCGGGAGCCGGGCATCTTCCAGGCGCGCTCGCTGACGCTGAAGGTCTGTTTAAGGTCGATTTTTTTGGACTTGAGCGCGTCAAACACCAGGTACTCGGTCATCAACTTGGTCAGCGACGCCGGTTCAATCGGGGAATCGATGTCCTTGACCGCCAGGATCTGGTTGGCCGTGATGTCGAGCAGCAAATAGGAGCGGGCAGCCACTTCGGGCGGCTGCGGCATCTGGGCTTGCGCGACGGGCACAAAAGCCGCAGAAGAAACCAGGGCCAGCGAAACAGCAAGGCCTCGAAAGGCTGTCAGGAAACGGTGCATGGGGGAATAAGACCTGAAAAGAAAAAGACAAAAAGGAGGCGGAAAGTCAGCGCAAGTGCCGGGCCACCAGGGTTTTCAGCAGCGGCAATTGTCCATGAAAGAAATGGCCACCCCCCGGAACAACCGTAACAGGCAGTAGCTGGGGCCGGGCCCAGTCCATCACCGCCTGCAGCGGCACGGTGTCGTCCTGCTCACCGTGGACCACCAGGGTCTGCCCGTGCGCCGCTTCGGGGATGGCCGCAACCGAAAAGCGGCTGGCCGCCGGTGCCACCAGCACCAGAGCGTCAATGGCACGCGCCGGATGCAGGCGCGCAAAAACCTGGGAGGTCACGAAGCCGCCAAACGAAAACCCGGCCAGCGCCAGCGCACCTCCGGGTGCGGCGTGCTGCACCACGGCCAGCATGTCGTCGATCTCGCCGCGGCCCTCGTCCCACGCGCCCTCGCTGGCACCGACGCCACGAAAGTTGAAGCGCACCGCCGTCCAGCCGCATTGGGTAAAAGCGCGCGCCAGCGTCTGCACCACCTTGTTGTCCAGCGTGCCGCCGAACTGTGGATGCGGGTGGGCGATCACGGCCACGCCGCGCGAGGCACCCGCAGGTGCGTCGAGGGCGATCTCGATGGCGCCGGCGGGGCCGGCAAAACTTGTTTTTCGGGTGTGGGCGTTCAATGGACGACTTTCGCTGGATCGTGGACGCTACTAAAATAATAGCTGTTTGCGCCCGTCACATAAGGGCTGGAGCCATAAAACATACCTGACTTTTCGATGTCGGGCGATTTCGCGGTGTCAGCGGCCCCGCTGCGCCGGGGTAAGCAGGCGCTCGACCACCTGGCCGTTTTTCAGGTGCGATTCGACGATTTCATCGATGTCGTGTGCGTCCACATAGGTGTACCAGACCCCCTCGGGGTAGACCACGACGACCGGTCCGGCCGCGCAACGGTCCAGGCAGCCGGCCTTGTTGACGCGCACCTTGCCCGGTCCGGCCAGCCCTGCCGCCTTGACCTGCGACTTGCAGCGGTCAAAACCTTCCTGGGCGCGGTGGTTGGCGCAGCTGTCCTCGCCGCTCTCACGCTGGTTCAGGCAAAAGAAAATGTGCCGTTCGTAATAGGAGTCGGGTGCAGCGGCCGGGGCCGCGCCTGTCGCGCTGGTAGGGGTCATGCCCCGATTTTACTTTCGGCCGCCTCGCCCGACTTGCGTGTGGACAAACGCACCAGCACGTAGCCCAGCGCGGCAAAAGGCCAGAGCCAGCCCAGCCACTGCGCCAGGCCGTTGAAACGCACAAAACGCCCCTGCTCCCAGATTTGCAGGGTCTCGGCGAAGTAAGGGCCGGCCGGCGCCTGGTTCAGCAGCGACAGGTGCACAACCAGCGCCAGCAACAGCAGCGCGGCGCTGGCCCGGCGCGGCACCGGAAGCATCAACAGCGCCAGTACCCCGCCGGCAACCAGGCCCACCTGCACCGGCAGGTCCAGCCAGGCCCAGGCATGGTCGGGGCCATAACTGAGCGCAGCGGACAGCGCGGTCAACGCGATGCCGGCTCCCAGCGCGCCAAGTAAAAATGCCGCGCGCTGCAGCAGGGTGCGCACCACGCCATACGCGAGCAGGCATGGAATCAGCGCGCCCAGTGCCACGCATATCACCTCGGCGCCGGGCACCAGCGGCTGCAGCTCGATGTCGCGCACCGGCAGCCACTCCAGAAAAGGCGTGTCGGCCAGCAGCTCGGCCAGCGAGTACTCCAGCCGCTCGACCACCTGGCCGAGCCCCAGCGGCACGGACGCCGGAAACAGCAGCGCCACCGGCCACAAGGCCAGCAACACCAGTGCGCCACGCGCGTCGCGCACAAACCAGCGCGCCCGCACGCGACTCCAGCGGGCCATGGCGCCGGCCTTTTCCAGCAGCCAGGCGCTGCAGGCGCCCAGCCAGGCACCGGCCGTGTTGAGCGCAAAGTCCACGTTCGACGGCACGCGGGAAGGCAGGTAACTCTGCAGGGTTTCCATCAGCAGCGACAGGACGGCCGCGCTGAGCACCGCCACGCTGACCGCCCAGCGCCTGCGGCCGCTGCGCAGCGCCGCCAGGGCCAGCAGGAAACCCAGCGGCGCGTAACCGGCGATGTTGACGCCGACATCAAAACCGGTCCAGTAGCGCGGCAGCGACGCCGTCAAAAAATTCAGCGGCGAGATGCCCTGGTTGCGCCAGTCGGCAAAGGGATAGAGGCTGGCATAGATGATCAGGCAGACCATGGCCAGCGCCAGTGGCCAACTGGTTGATTGCACACCCCCATCGTTCTCACTACGCTGCGCTTCGTGTAGTGCCTTTCCCCCTTGCAGGGGGCGACGCATCACGCCCGGCGGAGCCGGTTCGTCCGCGTCTGCTGGCGAAGGCGGGGAAGCGTGCACACCCCTGACGTCTTCACTCCGCTTTGCTGCGTGTAATTCCGCCTCCCCTTGCAGGGGACGAAGCACGGCACCCGGCGAAGCCGGTTCGCCCGCGTCCGCTGGTAAAACGTCTGGTGAAGGCGGGGGTGGCACGCTGGCGGCCTTGTGATGCTAAAACGGCTTGACGACCACCAGCACCACGGCCGCAAGCAGCAGCAGCACCGGCACTTCGTTGAACCAGCGCCACCACACGTGGCTGCGGGTGTTGCGCCGGGCAACAAAGGTCGACAACATTCGGCTGCAGGCATGGTGGTAGCCAATTGCCAGCACGACCACCAACAGCTTGGCATGCATCCAGCCATTGCCGGGGCCGAGGCCTATGCCGTAACCAAGCCACAGCCACAGGCCGAAGACCAACGCGGGCACGGCCAGAATCGTGGTGAAACGCAGCAACTTGCGCGCCATCAGGATCAGCCGCTCATGCTCGGCCACACTTCCGGGCGGCACCATCGCGAGGTTCACAAAAATGCGCGGCAAGTAGAGCAGGCCCGCAAACCAGCTGGCGACAAAAACAATGTGAAGTGACTTGACCCAGAGCATGGGCGAAGTGTAGCCCGCATGGCCAGTGCCAACGAGCGAGCGGCCCTTTACCGTGCGTCCGTGTCGGCGCCACTTGTCACAGCCGCCTCAGGTGGCTAAAATTAACAGGTGTTGTTATCTTTTGGTGGCAACATCCCGCTTTTCCTCCCTGAGCGGGTGCCTTCACGTGTCACAGCAAAAAGGCTTCCGGGCCCGGCTGACCTCGCGTCATCCGGGCATTTTTTTGCCTGCGCGGTCTGGCCCTGGCATACAGCGTTGCGCAGGCCTTTAAATTAATCAGCGGCACGGCCCCAAAGCTTTGGCACAATTTGCCGATGACAGTCCACGCCCCCTATCCTTCTGGCCGGCCGCGTCGCTTGCGCCGCGACAGCTTCACCCGCAACCTGGTGCGTGAAAACGCGCTGAGTCCGCATGACCTGATTTACCCGGTATTTGTCACCGAAGGCAGCCAGCGCCGCGAGGCCGTCGCCTCCATGCCCGGCGTCGAACGGCTGAGCCTGGACCTGCTGCTGCCGGTCGCCGAGGAGTGCATGCAGCTCGGCATTCCGGTGATGGCGCTGTTTCCGGTGATCGACGCTTCGCTCAAAACCTATGACGGCAAGGAAGCGCTCAACCCCGACGGCCTGGTGCCACGTGTGGTACGCGAGCTGAAAAAGCGTTTCCCCGAGCTCGGCGTGATGACCGACGTGGCGCTGGACCCTTTCACCAGCCACGGCCAGGACGGGCTGCCCGACAAGGACACCGGCTACATCCTCAACGACGAAACGGTGGAGCTGCTGGTCGGCCAGGCGCTGACCCAGGCCGAAGCCGGCGTGGACATTGTTGCGCCCAGCGACATGATGGACGGCCGCATCGGCGCGATCCGGCAGGCCCTCGAATCGCGCAAGCTGATCCACACACGCATCATGGCCTACAGCGCCAAATATGCCAGCGCTTTCTACGGCCCCTTCCGCGACGCGGTGGGCTCTGCCGGCAACCTCGGCAAGGCCGACAAAAAGGTCTACCAGATGGACCCGGGCAACAGCAACGAAGCGCTGCGCGAAGTCGCCATGGACATCGCCGAAGGCGCCGACATGGTGATGGTCAAGCCCGGCATGCCCTACCTGGACGTGGTGCGCCGGGTGAAAGACGAGTTCGGCGTGCCGACCTTTGCCTACCAGGTCAGCGGCGAATACGCGATGCTCAAGGCGGCGGCGCAAAACGGCTGGCTGGACCACGATGCGGTCATGATGGAAAGCCTGCTGGCCTTCAAACGCGCCGGCGCCGATGGCGTGTTGACCTACTTTGCCATCGCAGCTGCACGTTTGCTACAAAATAAATAGCAGCTTGCGCACCTTATACAAGGGCTGCAGGCCAAATTAACTTCAAACCGGACGGACAACGTGCAAATTGTTGAATTCACCGCCGACAGCCTGCGCTTTTCGGACACCCTGCCCGCCAAGCCGCCGTCCGATGGCTTCGTCTGGGTGTTTCTGGACCGCGACGAGTTCGAGACCCACCAGACGATGCTGCAGCAGGCGGCCCAGCAACTGGGCGGCTCGACATTGCTGGACCTGCATTACAAGGACCTGGGCAGCGCGGTGCATCCCTCGCACTACGACTTCACCTCGATCTACGACCTGATCATCTTCCGGCGGCTGGCCACGCAGGCCGAAACGCGCTCTGAAGTGGAGCATGATGCCGCCGTCACGGCCTACCACGGCCAGGGCGGCGAGCCCCGACTCAAGCCGCGCGGCGGGCTGCCGGCTTTTAACCGCATCAGTTCCCGGGCGGTGGGTTTTGTGGTGTTCGACCGGCTACTCATCAGCGTGCACCCGCGCGGCTGCTACACCGCCAAAAGTTTCATCGAGCGCTCGTTGACAGACGCCAAGTTCAGCGTGGACGCAACCTCAGCACGCAGCCGCATTCCATCGAGCCCGGCCGACCTGGTGCTGCGCATGGTCAACGCCATGGTGGACAGCTACCTCGACGTGCGCAAGGAGCTCACCACCCAGCTCGAGCACTGGCAGGCCGAGCTGCTCAAACCCAACTCACGCTTCATCAACTGGGGCTCGCTGATGAGCGCGCGAAGCCAGCTGCATGTGCTGGAAGACCTGTGCGACGAACAACACGACGCCATTCAGGAGTGGCTCGACTCATTGCGCGAGCAGCCGATGTCGTCTTTCGCCGCCGACGAACAGCTGGCGCTGACCCGTCGCGACCAGCTGGTGGCGCGTGCGCGCGATGTGATCGAACACATCGAGCGCGTGGTGCACCACGCGCGCCGGTTGGAGCAGTCGGCCGAGACGGTGGTGCAGATTCACTTCAGCGCGCAGAGCAACCGCACCAACAGCATCATGCGCACGCTGACCGCATTGACCGCCATTTTTCTGCCACTGAACCTGATCACCGGTTTTTTTGGCATGAACTTCGAGTTTCTGCCCCTGATCCACACAAGCAACGGCTTCTGGTGGGTCTTTGGCTTCATGGTTGTGCTGGTCATCGGCGTGGTGACCGTGTTCTGGCGCAAGCAGTATCTGGCCAGAACCGCGCGTTAGGGAACCGCTGCCTCAGGTCTGCGCCGCGCGCGGCCCTTCAGACAAACGGCGGCGCCAGCTCTTCGGCTGCAAACACGCGCTGCACCGCAGGCCTTGCCAGCATGCGTTGCAGATAGGGCCCGAGCTGCGGCCGGGTGCGGGCGGCGGGCGAGCTGAAGTTGCGCGTCCAGCGGCACAGCGTGAACACATAGGCGTCGAGCGCGCTGTACGGCGCGCCGGCAAACCAGGGGCCGCCGTGGCGCGCCAGTTCGGCATCCAGCTGGTCGAGCATGACGCCAACTCTGGCTTCGGCCTGCACCTTGACCTCCGCAGCGCCTGCCGTGCTGCCGGGCCGCACCGAGCGCTCTGGATAGAAGTAGGTGATCAGCGTGGCCTGCAGGGTGTTGGTCAACCACATCAGCCACTTGTAGAAGTGGGCGCGTTCTGCCGTACCCAGCGGCGGCACCAGATGGGCCTCGGGGTGGGTATCGCACAGGTGCAGGCAAATCGCGGCAGTCTCGTACAGCACCAGATCGCCGTGGATCAGCACGGGAAGGAGGCCGTTGGGATTGAGCTTCAGGTAGTCCGGCGTCTTGTGGGCGTTCTGCATGCGGTCCACCAGAACGCGCTGGCAGGGCACACCGATTTCTTCAAGCACGATGTGCGGCACCATGGCCGCAGTGCCGGGGTAGTAATGGAGTTGAATCATTTTTAGATACCTCAAGCCAAATTAGCCGCTGGTAACAGGAATGCCGGTCTCAGCCGACGCGAGACTCTATCAGGCGCTGCAGCTTTTGCACCGCACTGCCGGGGCTGGTCAACACCGGGCATGGTGACACCGCCTGCACTGCTGCCAGCGCGCGCGAGGTTGAAAAATGCGCCAGCAGGATGCAGTCGCAGCCCTGCAAGCCACGCGCCGCGTCGGCCAGCAAGGTGTTGTGTTGCCCGGTATCACCGGCCTTGAGCGCGGCCATGGCATCGGCAACAACGATGGTTGTGATAGTGGCATTGACCTGCATCTCGATGGCCAGCGCCCGGAACTCCTCTTCCATTGAGTCCACGCTGGGCGCAAAGGTGGCCAGCATACCGATACGTTTTCCGGCTTGCAGCGCGGCTTCGAACATCGATTCGTTGGGTTTCAGCACCGGCAGTGGCAGCCGCCGGGCTGCGGCCTCAATCGCTTCGCCGAAAGCCGAGCAGGTGTAGAGGATGGCGTCAGCACCGGACGCGACCGCATAGTCGGCCAGGCTGTTGATGCGCGCACGCAGTTCGGGCGAGAGAGCGGCATGTTTAGCCCGGTCCGGCGACAGGCTGTCGTCCAGCAGGTGGACTATTTCCGCCGCAGGCCAATGCGTGCTGAAGGCTTGCTCGACAGGCTGCATCGCCACCTGCACGGCATGGATCAGCGTGACCCGGGGGGCGCGAGACAATGCCATGATCAAGGTTAGCCGTGCTCAACACCGAACTTCGGCATCAGGTCGTTGAGCTCGCGAGTCCAGCGGCGTTTGTGCGCGCGGTGGATGTCGACAGCCGATTGCGGGTCGCCCCGGCGGATGGCCTCAACGACGG
>Ga0105046_10013586_pt1 | contig 12604 bp, 9 predicted proteins | sample MAT03_FD_78385 | JGI IMG/M metagenome (GOLD analysis project Ga0105046, IMG submission 78385) | Freshwater microbial communities from Lake Fryxell liftoff mats and glacier meltwater in Antarctica - MAT-03 (megahit assembly) | ecosystem: Environmental > Aquatic > Freshwater > Ice > Liftoff... | reverse complement strand
GCGCCCGAACTGTGGTGGATTCCGTGACCGGAAATGGAGCTTCATAAAGCCGCGAATCCCGCTCAGGCTCGGAGCCATCCCGCGTGTAACGAATTTCCGAGCCATCCGTGCGGGATGTGAAGGAGACGTCGACCGTCTTGTTAAAGATTGCTCCCCGCGGATGAATCTCCGGACTCCAAACGATCCCGGGTGACGACACTGGAGCCTGCAGGACTTGGCTGCGGGTAGGGAGGCCGCGAAGAATCCCATCCGCGTCATAGGCCATGGGATCAATGGCGATTTCTCGGTTCCATCCGATGGCAGCGTCGATTTTTTGATGATAGACATGCCAAAGGGCCCCGTTGCGGTCTCTAGTGATGGACCCATGGCCTGGCCCCTTGATGCGTCCCAAATCCTGAAAAACCGGGTTGTTTTCGTATTTAACAAAGGGCCCAATCGGTGTGGGAGCGAAGGCCGCACCCACCGCATAATAGATCGACTGCCCATCGCTACCGGAATAGAGCAACATATATTTGCCGTCGTGTTTTTGCATAAACGGCCCTTCATTGATGGCGAAATGGTGTTTCTCCCAATTCTGGGAAATGTCGAAGCATTTAGTGACCGGACCACCGGTCTCTGTGGGGCTCTTCATCGGAATGCAATACATGGTGAAAGTGGGCGTATTGGTAAAGTAAAGGTACAAGCGCGCGTCATCATCGCGGAAAAGATGCGCATCGATTCCAGGCACTGCTAAAACGCCGAGGTCGGCGAAAGGTCCTTCGGGATGATCAGCCACTGCCACACCGATTTTATAGCGCATGGTGTAGTAAAGGTAGAAGCGGCCATCTTCAGGATGATAATAGACATCGGGCGCCCACGCCCCTTTGAATGCTTCCGGTAAAATTTGCGGGCCTTTTGTCCAATGCACCAGGTCTTTGGATGTATAGACGACGTTCCCGCTGCTGGTCGAATATAGATAATAAGTATCTCCATGCAGGAGGACCGCTGGGTCAGCGCCTTTTTCGAGCACCGGATTGGAGTAGGCGGCCCCGGGCTCCGACTCTGCAGCAGCCAGACAAACAAATGCCAGCAGGCACACGAAAGCATTCCGACAATGGGATAGATACATTTTTAAAATATCGGATTCTCCATTCAAACGAATTTCACATGCCGGAGTCTGAACTGTGACGAGCCAGGCTTTGTCATCAAGGAACGGGATGCGTGCGCAGATGGCGCACGAGATCGAGGAAGCGACCGTAAACATCGCCGGAGAGATGATGCTCAATGCCTTCAATATCGTCGTGATATTGCGCCGGGTCGAGGCCAATCAATTCAAACAATTCGGTCAGCATGGCGTGACGCTCCGCGATGTCTTCAGCGAGACGGCGACCTTTTTCCGTGAGGCTGATCCCTCGGTAACGTTCATGACTCAAAAATCCGAGGTCGCTCAGACGTTTGGTCATGAGTGAAACACTCGGACGATTCAACTCCAGCGCGGTCGCGATGTCAGACACACAGGTAAAGCCCATCGGTTCGGATAACCGATGGATACACTCCAGGTAATCTTCCATGCTCTCACTGGGGCCGGAACCACGGTCATGCGTACTGCGTTTCCGGGGTGCCCGTTTGGATTTCACAACGCCGGACATTCTTATTCTTTCGCATTCCGCAGATCCTTAGGAAAGCAAAAAGCGTCTCAAAAAGAGTGCGGCTTGCAGCAGGTGAATAATGGAGGGACCGGCTTTGTCTACGCATTCGGCTCGACCATCTCCGCTTCGCTTCGCTTGTCCAGTCCGTTGAACGGCAAACGCGGATGATGTTCTCCCTTCCCCACCCACTTCCAATCGCACCCCAATTCTGCCCTCTGCCTTTTCATCCCTTGAAGCCGGACGAATTCGCGGCCAAGCTCGCTACTTCAATTAATGTCCAAATCCTACACCCTGAATCGTCGCGCGCCGACCGGCTACAAAATCGACTACGCATCCGAGCTAAATCCGCAGCAACTCGCGGCGGCTACAGCGCCTGCGGGTCCTGCGCTGGTTATAGCAGGTGCGGGGAGCGGGAAAACGCGCACGCTCACCTATCGCGTTTCCTGGTTGGTGGAATCCGGCATTCATCCTTCTTCGATCCTGCTGCTCACCTTCACCAACAAAGCCGCGCGCGAAATGCTCGAGCGCGTCGAACACGTCGCACCCGACGCCGGGCGCATGATCTGGGGCGGCACGTTTCATTCCATCGGAAACCGGCTCCTGCGCATGCACCCCGAAGCGGCGGGGTTTCGCCCGAATTTTTCAATCATGGATCGCGAGGATCAGACGGATCTCATGAAATCCGTCGTCGCCTCCTCCGGTCTCGACAAAGGCGACAAACGTTTTCCAAAAGCCGAGGTGATCACCGATGTGATCAGTCTTTCGCTCAACACGGGTCAGTCGCTCGATGCGGTTTGCGAAGTGCGCTATCCGTATTTTGAAGAATTCCTCGGTGACTTTGAAAAAATCCAAGGGCTCTACACCGAACGCAAACGGATCATCAACAGCCTGGACTTCGATGATCTGCTGGCCCGCACCTGTCGCCTGCTGCGTGAGCACCCGGAGATTGCTTCGCGTTATCAGGAAAAATTTCAAGCCCTCCTAGTCGATGAATATCAGGACACGAATCATCTCCAATCCGAGATGATTGATTTACTCGCCGCCGGACATCACAACCTCATGGTCGTGGGAGATGACGCCCAATCGATCTATTCCTGGCGCGGCGCGGATTTCCGAAACATCATGGAATTCCCCAAACGCTATCCGGAAGCGGTGGTGTATAAGATAGAACAAAACTACCGCAGCGTGCCCGAAGTGCTCGCTCTCGCGAACGCCGCGATCGCAGCAAACACGCGTCAATTTGAAAAAAATCTGAGCGCGACGCGACCTTCAACGCAGTTCCTACCGGCCTTGGTGGAATTGCGGGACAGCCATGAGCAAGCGGGATTCGTTGCGCAACGGGTGCTCGAACTTCGTGACGAAGGCGTCGATCTCCGCGATATCGCGGTGCTTTATCGAGCGCACTATCATTCGATGGAGGTGCAGATGGAATTCACCCGGCACGGCATTCCGTTTCAGATCACCAGCGGGCTGCGTTTTTTCGAACAGGCACACATTAAAGACGTCGCCGCATTTATCAAAATCGCCGTGAACCCGCGAGACGAAGTGGCATTTAAACGCATCGTTCGCCTGCTGCCGGGCTTTGGAAACAAGACCGCGGAAACGCTCTGGGAGGCGTTTTCCAAAAAGCTCGAATCCAATGCGCCACTCGATTTTCGTGCCTTGCTCGGCACTGCCAAAGTGCCGTCGCGTGCCGCGAAAATCTGGGAGCAACTCGTCTGCACGCTGGAAGAATTGTTGCCTGCCGGCATCCCGGCCCAACCGTCGGAGATGATTCGTTCGGTGCTCGAAGCCATGTATGAAGATCATCTCAAGGCCGCCTACGCAAACTACGTGCAGCGCCGCGATGATCTGCAAATCCTGATGGACTATGCGCGCGGCTTCGAAGACGCGCAGGATTTTCTAAGTCAACTGGCCCTCCAAACCACGCTCGAAGGAGTGGAAGCCCGCGACCGCGAAGAGGAAGATGAATGCGTGACCCTCACTAGTGTGCACCAGGCAAAAGGCTTGGAATGGGGCGTGGTCTTTGTGATCTGGCTCACGGAAGGGATGTTTCCGGGGGCGCGTTCGCTCGAAGACGACGAAGCGGTGGAGGAGGAGCGGCGTTTGTTTTACGTCGCCGTGACCCGGGCGAAGGACCAGCTTTACCTCACGCATCCGGTGTTGCGTTTAAACGCGGGTTACGGCGATATGTTGCAGCGTCCGTCACGTTTCCTACAGGAACCCCCATCCGAATTAATGGAACGCTGGGACGTGCACTGAGCGATTATTTTCATCTATGACCAAACGGCTGAATCTCGATATAGAAAAAAAACGCGCGGGAGTTCTGGTGCCGGTGTTCGCGGTGCGTCACGCGGAGGATCTCGGAGTCGGCGACACCGAAGGTCTGCGTCAGTTTGTGCAATGGGCAGCGGGCGTCGGGTTCAGCGTCGTGCAGATCCTGCCGATTAACGAAACGAGCCAGGACAACAGCCCATACAACGCGATCAGTTCTATGGCACTCGAACCACTCACGATGGATTGTCGGCCGGGAAAAATCCCGGGTCTGTCGCGTGAGACGCATGGCGAAATTGTGGCGCGGCATCCGGTGGGGGAACTTCGAAGCGGGAGCGTGGATTATCCGCGCGTGCGTAAACTCAAACACGAGCTGATGCGCGCCGGGTTCGCGCAGCGCGAGCACTTGAGCCGCACGAAAAAAGAGACGTTTGTCAAATTTCAGAAAGCGCATGAGGATTGGCTCACTCATTATAGTTGGTTTCGCGCGGTGATGGAGCGCGAGGGGAATGAATTATGGGACCAATGGCCGGAGCCCATACGCAGCGTTAAGAACTTAGAAACCTGGATTGCAGGCATAGATGAAGCGGAGCGCGACGCGTTTTTGGAGGAAACTTATTATTGGCAGTATGTGCAATGGATCGTCTGGAGCCAGTGGGGCGCTCTGCGTGATGAGGCCGCAGGGCTGGGCGTTGCCATCATGGGGGACATGCCGTTCGGCGTGAGTTATTATAGCTCGGATGTCTTCGCCGAACCGGAACTATTCGATCTAACATGGTCAGGTGGCGCGCCGCCGGAGACCATGTTTAAAGATGATCTCTTCACCCAGAAATGGGGTCAGAACTGGGGTATCCCGCTTTACCGTTGGGATCAGCATGCGGCGACGAATTTCAAATGGTGGCGGCGCCGTTTGCGCGGGGTGCGTTCGCATGCACACATCTGCCGGATTGATCATGTGTTGGGCTTTTACCGGATCTACTCCTTTCCGTGGCGTCCGCAATTCAACGGTGATTTTTTAAATTTGAGCCACGAGGAAGCGGCTGCGTGTTGCAACGGTAAGCTGCCGGGATTTCATCCGAACAGCGACGATAACCCCGAACATGCAGCGGCGAATTGTGCGGCGGGCGAACGCTATCTTCGCGTGCTGCTGGAAGCAGCAGAAGATTGTGTGCTGGTGGGCGAAGACCTCGGGCAGGTGCCGGATTATGTTCGACCCAATTTGCGTTCGATGGGCATCGCCGGATTTAAAATTCCAATGTGGGAATCTGGCTACGATGGACGTGTGGCGCGCGGGGAAGACTATCCACGCGAGTCAGTCGCGACCTATGCCACACATGATCACCCGCCGCTCCGGCAGATCTGGGACGACGCGGCTTCAGGCGACCATGGCGCCACACAAAACACCGTGCGCCTGCTTGATTTCGTACACCGGCTGGATCTAGACCGGCGGCCCTTTACCGGCGAAGTTCATCACGCTTTGTTAGAGGGATTGTGCACGTCAAATTCGTGGCTCGTGGTGTTCATGATCACCGATTTATTTGGCAGCAAAGAACGTTTCAATGTGCCGGGAGCCGTGAGCGGCGCAAACTGGAGCACGCGCATTCCCCTGGCTACAGCGGATTTCGCTGCGGACGCCGTGATCACGCAAATCACGAGTGCGTTGGAGCCATGGCTGCGGTCCACCGGCCGGACATCAGAAACATGACAGCACCGGGCGCGTTGCCGCGCCGGGCGTTGCGGCCGGATGCGAGTTGGTGGATCTGGGTGCCGGTTTGGTTGACGGCATTGCTGCTGGCGGTGATCCCGTTCTACCTTGCTGTGCGCGCGATAGAAGGAGGAACAGCGGCGTGGGAATATCTTCGCAGCCCGGCTCCATGGTGGTTGTTGGTTCGGAGTATCGGATTAGCCAGCGTCGTGGCCGCGGGCTCGGCGTTAATTGCGCTGCCTTTTGCCTGGCTAACAGCGCGCACGGATTTGCCTGGGCGCCGGATTTGGATGGCCCTGCTTTGTTTACCATTGGTGATCCCCTCTTATGTAGCTGCCCTTGTCTGGATCGGTGCTGCGGGAAGTGGCGGCTTGTTTCGTCCATGGCTCCAGCAACTCGGGGTGCCAAGTGACGCCATCTATGGATTTAGTGGTGCGGCGATGTTGCTTGTCTTGATTAGTTATCCGTATGCTTTTCTGCCGGTGCACGCGGCTTTTCGTCGCATGAATCGTTCATATGAGGAAGCGGCGCGCACCTTGGGACGCAACCCGTGGCGCGCTTTTTGGGAGATCGCATTTCCTTTGCTGCGGCCACCGCTTTTGTCGGGTGTGCTGGTGGTCGCGCTGTATGTCCTGAGCGATTTTGGTGCTGTGATGCTGCTGAGGTGCGAGACCTTTACGAGTGCGATCTATTTGCAATACCGCACTTCATTTGATCGAAGTTCGGCGGCGGTATTAAGCTTGCTCTTGATTGCCGTGACGGCAGGATTTTTGATTGGCGAACGTCGTGTGCGCGGGCCGGGTGATGACTTGGAAACCAGACGCAGCAGCGGGATCGACCTGCATCCGGTGCGCTTGGGTTTGTGGCGTTGGCCGGCGTTTTTGGGATGCACCCTTTTTGTGGCGGCAACACTCGGGGTGCCAATTTTGGTGTTGATGGAATGGGCCGGTCGCGGAGCAGGAATCTGGGCGCTCGCTTTGAAATCCGCAGGCGCGGCGTGGAATTCCTGCGTGGCCTCGGGACTTGCCGCCACGGCTGGAGTGTTGGTCGCGCTTCCGCTGGCGTGGGTGAGCGTGCGGCGGAGGAGTCGACGCGCTGCATTGGTGGAGCGGCTGACATTTGGTGCGCTCGCTTTGCCTGGCGTGGTGGTCGCGCTCGCGTTGGTATTTGCTGTGACCCGCGCGGCACCCTGGTTGTATCAGACACTGGGCTTGTTAGTTCTAGCATACGTGCTGCGATTTTTGCCGCAGGCCGTGGGAGCCCTGCGGGCCGCGCTGATCCAAACACCGCGGGGTTTGGAAGAATCCGCACGTTCTCTCGGGCGCGGGCCGCTCACGGCTTTTTGTCAGGTCACTGCGCCGCTCCTCGCGCCGGGTATGATGGCTGGGTGGGTGTTAATGTTTTTAACCGCGATGAAAGAATTGCCGGCAACATTGATCCTGGGGCCAACGGGTTTCCCGACCCTGGCGACCGAGATTTGGTCTTATGCAAACGAGGCCATGATGCCCGAAGCCGCCGCAATTTCGCTACTCCTGCTTGCTGTGGCAGCCCTTCCTATGGTCGGTTTTATCGTGCAACGCTCGCGATGACTATTCTCGAAACCACCCATCTGGCAAAATCCTTCGGTCGAAGCACCGCGGTTCGTTCGGCTTCGCTGGAGGTGACGACCGGTCATGTACACGCCTTGTTAGGACCGAGCGGATGTGGCAAAACCACGATGCTCCGGCTGCTGGCAGGCTTTGAGCGGCCCGACGCCGGGGAGGTGCGGATCGCAGGGCAGGTCGTCGCCAATGAAAAACATTGGGTGCCGCCCGAGAAACGAAAGGTCGGCATGGTCTTTCAAGAATACCATCTTTTCCCCCATCTGAACGTGCGGGAAAATGTGGCGTATGGCCTGCCGCCGGAAGAGCGGCGCAATGGGCATGTCGATGACGTTTTGAAAATGGTGGGCCTGGAGGATTTTGCACGCGTGGCGCCACACACGCTTTCGGGCGGGCAACAACAACGCGTCGCTCTCGCACGCGCCTTGGCACCGCGCCCGCAGTTGTTATTAATGGACGAACCTTTTTCCAATCTCGACGCCCGACTGCGGGTCCGCTTGCGCGAGGAGGTGCGCGATATCTTGCGGCGCGCTTCGATGACATCGCTATTTGTCACCCATGACCAGGAGGAAGCGTTGAGCATCTCGGATATGGTTTCTGTTATGGTTGATGGTCGCATTGTGCAGAGCGCGCCGCCACGCACGCTTTACTTCCGCCCGGCGACAGAATTCGTGGCGGAATTTGTGGGTGAAGCTAATTTTCTAAATGGCGAAGCGAGGAGCAGGATCGTCGAGACCGCGGTGGGGACCGTGATTGTGGATCAGGAACATTTCGGCCCGGTGCGCGTGTTGATTCGCCCGGAAAGTTTACAACTCTCCCATCGTCCTCAAGGACGCGCCGCCGCGACAGCAACAGTGAGCGGCGTGCAGTTCTTTGGACACGATCAACTCCTCGCCCTTTCGTTGGCAGGAGGTGAAATCGTGCATGCACGCGTCGGCCCGGAATGGCAGGCAAGACCAGGCGAAACGGTTTACGTCACGGTGCGCGGCGTATTGCGCGCGTTTGAAAGCGTGAGCACAGTCGTGTCCTAGGAAGTCGCGCTTCAAGCGATTTCCATAGCGGGCAGCTTCTTCACATGGGATTGGCAAGCGATTTGACGGACCTTTTGCTTCATATTGCAATTTGAAGAGATAATTTTATCCCATGATGAGCACCAACGCCACTCGCCTCGCGTTCCTGGCAAACTCTCAGGGTGTTAGTCTCTGGCTCGTTGTCCGTGGCAGCCAAATGAGTGAGCAAAAAAAATCCGCACCCATCCTTGGGCGCGGATTTCAAGTTTTCGAGCCTGTCAGATATCAGACGGCCTGAGCCATTTGATCGAGAGAGGCGATGTGTGAATTCAGCCGGGGCAATAGCGTTGCGCGGATCATTTCTTTGCAGGCAGGCATGACTTTCTCGTCGTCGAGCGCGTCTTCGTAGCCGCTTTTCCCTGTTTTTTCACCGGATTGTAATGATGCAATGGCCGAGCCCTCCCCGAGGAAGTTGGCAGTGCCTTGAATCGCATTGGCGAAGGTTCCCCAGGCTCCGGCTTCCTTCTCGGGAGTGCCGCCCATGCCGCGCACATTTGCTTCCAAAACCGATACCGAGTCGACATGTTCCTTGCGGATCGAGTGGAGTTCAGCGGAAGCTGGTTCACCTCGAAATTTTTCGATGGCTTGATCGTAAGTTTCCACAGCCGAACGCTCGCCGCGCAGCAGTTTGTTGCAGATATCGATGCAGTGTTGATGGTCCATAATATTTTAGATGTTAGAATTTCGTATGTTAATTAGCGCCTAGCAAAATTAAGCAGCATCTTCGTTCACTTCGGATTCCGCCACTTCAGTCAATTTTTCGTCAGCAGCCAGTTCTTCATCCAGCGTGGACTGCAGGGTTTCGGCGGCATCGGAGAGACCGAGGCGTTCAGCGAAGGTGCGGGCGGTTCCGTATCCGGCGATTTCGTAATGTTCGACTTTCTGGGCGATGCTGATGATGAGGGCATCCAGAACATCGGAATCTGCTTCTTCTTTGAGAATGGCTTCGCCTTCTTTGATGAGGCCTTCCATGGCTTTACATTTGTCGCCACCAATCTCGGAATCGAGGTCCGTGAGGATTTCCTCCAAACGTTCCGCATGGATTTTAGTTTCCTCAAGATGATCCTCAAATGCCTGACAGAGATCATGATTGGAGGCGGCCTTCTGCATTTTGGGAAGGGCCTTGATGAGCTGGGTCTCCGCGCTGTGGAGATCCTGAAGCTCGTGAATAAGCGCGTCGTGAAGAGTTTTTAGTTTCATGTCCGAGAGTATCGCCGTGCGATGGGTGCTTGGCTGTTGCGGGAATATCAGGGCAATGCCTTAAGCGAGGCTACGGGTTTACTGGCGTGCGACCGGAGGCTGTCATTGATCAAATTCAATCGCCTTGATTATAGCCAAGCGCTCAATGGATTGTTCTATACTTGCTCCGCCAGACCGGACAAAAGCAACCAACAGATGGGCGTTTTAGCACACCGCAGGAATACATCATGAATCGTGTTCTACAGGGGAAATGTGACGATTTTGTTCCAAAAACCGCACAATTTCCGACTGGCACGGCCTGTGCTTAATGCTATTTTATCTTAGATATTCCTTTTTTCACAAAGCATGAACCGCGGCATACTGGAATTTTTTAAACGCACCCTCATCGGTGAAGCGCCTATTCATCCTGTGGACAAGCGAATGGCGAAGGACTGGATTAAACGGCGTCTCGTCGCCGTATTTCCGCAGCTGCGTTGGGATCCGGTGGCTTTGGAAGCGGCTTATCAAGAACTGACGCTCGAAGTGCAGATCATTCCTGGTGAAGATGGGCAAAACGAACGCCAGTTTAATCTCCGCTATCCCGGTGAGGTCGAACAATAGTATCGAGCAATAGTTAGATTCGCGCCAGCAAATCGCCCAGCACCTTGGTGCCTTCAAAAATCTCACGCGCCACTTTCGTAGCCTGCTCTGCATGATAGGAATAGTCCTGTTCCACTCGACGCAGCGCTTCCACTGCTTCTTCGACCGATCCGTAGCCGAGCAGGCCGCCTGCCGGACGACCATAAACCTCTGAAAAGCCGGTCTCCTGCGTGATCACCGGCCGACCCGCTGCGAGGTAGCAGGCGCTGCGGTCGCTGAACCAACCCGTTTTCAGCCGTACATATTGGTCTTTGGCCACGGTAAATTCCCCGCGCGACGCCCGGATATATTCGCAATAATCCGTCGTTCCCACGCTCAATTCGTGCGGTAACGCGAGGGTCCAATCGTTTTCCGTAAATCGCGACGCTGTTTTAGCGTCTTTGATATCGGTCGCCATCTCGACCGAGACCCCCGCCAGACGCGGCGTTTCGCAGAATTTCAAAAATTCGAGGGATTTACTCCAAAGATAGCGTTCGCTTTCCCATTCGATATCTTTCTGACCGCTCGTGGACCAGTTGGCGATGGTGCTGTAGCAATTGCGTTGGATCGGAGCGGCGCCTTCCTGCCAAAAATCGACTACGACCGGCTGCCGTGTTGGCAGCCACGTGAATTCGGGCGTGGGAACCACGAATTTTCCGGCGGGGATCCATTCACCGAAGGTAAACAAATGATGGTGCGCACGCAGAAACGCGATGGTATGCGCGTCACCCTTGGCCACCTTGATTTGTTCAACACCGGGATCGCTCTCGACGTAAACCAGACATCGCGCCGCTTGCATGTCGGGCGTCAGATCATGCGAACCACACACATTTAAAACCACATCCGCCTCACGAATCAAGGCACGCGCTTTTACCGGATCCAAACCGGCACCGCCGCCTTCCGGTAAATGCCCCGCCACGTAGCCCCAACGATCCGGCAACTGACATTTCGCCATGACCGCAGCAATGGATTCCGCCGCGTAAGCGTAATCCCCCGACGTATCAAAGGTCACGGGATTATAAGGATAACGCGAAGTATCCTCGACATACCAAACATCCGCTCCCAGACGACGCAGACTTTCTATGTAATGCAGATGCTGCCAGAGAACGCCTGCGATAGGGCAAGCGCCCATGAAACCAAGCACCACGACGCGCGGTGGTTTCATACTGGCACGACTCCGGTTCCGGATGCTGCACGATAGAGCGTGGCGTAACCGCCGTTGAGCGCGAGTAATTCAGGGCCCGTGCCGGCTTCGACGAGGCGGCCGTGTTCGAGAAACACGATATGGCGGGCGCGATGGATGGTGGCGATACGATGGGTAATGATCACGGTGGTGCGGTTTTGCATAAGCCGATCCAATGTTTCCATCAAGGCTTGTTCGGTCTTGGGATCGAGTGCGGAGGTGGGTTCATCGAGCAGCAAAATCGGCGCGTCCTTTAGAAATGCGCGGGCAATCCCGATACGCTGGCGTTGACCGACACTAAGATGCGAACCGCGTTCGCCCACCAGACTGTCGTAACCCTCGGGAAGATCGCTGATGAAATCATGCGCCTGCGCTTGTTTCGCGGCGGCTTCGATTTCTTCTGTCGTGGCGTCCTGTTTTCCGTAGGCGATATTTTCCCGGATGCTGGTCGAAAGAAGGAGGGTGTCCTGCAAAACGATACTGATGGCGTCGCGCAAGGATTCTTTGGTGACGTCGCGCACGTTTTGTCCATCGATCCGCACGCTGCCCGCTGTCGGATCGTAGAAACGCGGGATCAAACTCATGAGCGTGGTTTTTCCTGCACCCGTGCCGCCCACGAGCGCGGTGACCCCGCCCGCCGGGATGATCAAATCGACGCCCCGCAAGATTTCGCGTTCTTCGCCGTAGCCGAAACGCACGCCTTCGAATTCGAGCACGCCGGTTTTTGGCACAAACTTGGCGGCATCCGGTGCTTCCGGGAGATCATTTTCACGATCCAAAATCTCGAAGCAGCGTTTCGCTCCGGCCGTTGCTCCTTCCAGCGCCCAGGCGGTGTAGCTGAGCGCTTCGACGGGTTGATACAACATCGCGACATACGAGACCAACACCCACAAAGTCCCTAACTCCAGCTTCCCTTCCAGCACGAATAATGATCCGGCAAACAGCATCATCGCCGTCCCGGCCGCGATAACCAGACCGACCACGAGCGAACTCCGGATATTCGTGATGCTGTAGCGAAGATTGGCGCGCAGACTTTCATCGGCATGACGCGAAAATTGTTCTACTTCATGTCGTTGACGATTAAACGCCTGCACCAAACGCAAAGAGCCGAGTCCCTCCTGGGCCACCGTGAGCAGGGCGCTTTCCCGTTCTTGAATCGACATGGATTGATCGCGAATCCGCAGGGCATAATGCCGAATCGCAAACCACAGCAAGGGAATCACGGCCAAGGAAATGAGCGCCAGTTCCCAACTCATCCACGCCATCACCCCGAGCGCCGCCACGATCAGCACGCCTGAGGTGAAAATATTGGAGAACCCCCGATT
>Ga0105046_10013585_pt1 | contig 12604 bp, 16 predicted proteins | sample MAT03_FD_78385 | JGI IMG/M metagenome (GOLD analysis project Ga0105046, IMG submission 78385) | Freshwater microbial communities from Lake Fryxell liftoff mats and glacier meltwater in Antarctica - MAT-03 (megahit assembly) | ecosystem: Environmental > Aquatic > Freshwater > Ice > Liftoff... | reverse complement strand
GGAAACCGACCTTGCCCAGGATGGAGGCCATGTTCACGATGGCACCGCCACCGTTCTTCAACATCGCTGGGATCTGATAGCGCATGCCGTAGAACACGCCGCTCAGGTTGATGCCGATCACCTTGTCCCAACCATCGATGGAATAGTCGCCGACCAATGCCGCAGGACCACCTATACCAGCGTTGTTCACGGCGATGTCCAGCCTACCGAACTTCGTAACCGCTTCGGTGACCAGCTTTTCGCACTCGCCGGGTTTGGAGACATCTGTCTTCACGACCATGCCTTTACCGCCTTCCTTTTCGATCGCGGCGAGCACGCGGTCAGCGCCATCGGTATCCATGTCGGCCAGCACCACCGTGGCACCGTTCTTACTGAAAAGTACGGCCGTGGCTTCGCCGATACCTGAGCCTGCGCCCGTGATGAGCGCGATCTTGTTCTTGAGCATTTTGAGGGAATTGATCGTGGGTTGTTGAAAGGTCTTGGTAGCACGCGAGCACCGAACTGACGGCGCTCAGTTGTTCTCGACGCCCTCGGCGAGCAGCGCCTTTTGGTCGTCTCCCAAAGGCTTCGTGTGCAATGGCTTCAGGGCGTTGCCCCAGGCGATCACTTGGTCCAGCATGGTATGTACTTCCTTCTCGTGCATCGCAGCCGGATCGAACTTTTCAAAGTCTTTGAAATCCGTGAACAGGGAAAGACCCACTTGCGCGCGCACGGTTGCCACCTGTAGTTCGGCCATGATCTGGCGCAAGTGCTCCACGGCGCGCACGCCTCCTACAGCACCATACCCCACGAAGCCCGCCACTTTGTTCGCCCACTCCTTGTTCAGGAAGTCGATCGCGTTCTTCAGCGCTCCACATGTGCTGTGGTTGTATTCGGGTGTGACGAATACGAAGGCATCGAAGGCCGCTATACGAGCGGACCACACTTTCGTGTGCTCCTGCGTGTAGACTCCCTGTGAAGGGGAACCGGGTTCGTCCAGTAGCGGCAGGTGATGATCCTGCACGTCCACCAGCTCGAACTGTGCATCCGTGCGTTTTCTCGCAATCCCCAATACCCACTGGGCCACTGCTTCGCCCTTGCGACCGGGGCGTGTACTTCCGAGAACGATCGCGATGTTGATCATGGGTGTGGGGTTCGATGTCCAGAAGGGGTAAGCAGATCCGGCTCCACTCCTCGCGAAGAGGTTTGTACGCAACAGCAGCAACGTTCTAGTACGTCCCCCTGCCTCTGCTATCGGGAAACACTGGGTAGCAACCTCCCCGTTCGGTGAAAGGATCGCCTCTGCATGTTCTCGATCAGCCACTGGCACCAAGCACTGTGCGCGCGGCATGCGATCGGGTGCATCCTTGCCCGTTGTGGCATCTCAGCCCCGGCATCAAGAACCAGAACGATGAAAACCAATGCAGAACTCCTAACAGAAGTTCAGAACTCGATCAAATGGGAACCGCTCTTGAAGGCCACTGCGATCGGTGTCACGTGCAAGGACGGTGTGGTCACTCTTACTGGAGCTGTGGATAAATACGCCAAGAAGAGGGAGGCCGAAAAGGCGGCCATGAACGTGCCCGGGATAAAGGCCGTAACCGACGAGATCGTAGTGAAGTTCGGCTCGAGGGGCAAGAAGCAGGATACCGAGATCGCTACATCCGCTGTATACGTTCTACAGTTGAACTGGCAAGTGCCCAACGACAAGGTGAAGGTGCAGGTGCAGGACGGGTGGGTCATATTGATCGGCGCAGTGCAGTGGCACTATCAGCGTGAAGCCGCCCACAACGCAATTCGTCCGCTTCCCGGTATAACAGGGGTCACCAACAACATCACGATCAAGGTCAAGGACCGCAACAAGGTGGACAAGGGTTCGATCGAGGACGCTATTGCGCGCCATGCATCGATCAGCGACGAGGATATCCAAGTGGATGTGCTGGATAACACCGTCTTCTTGACCGGCACGGTGGGCTCGATGTACCAGAAACACAAAGCCGCGGATGTGGCATGGAACACACCGGGTGTGTGCAACGTGAACAACAAGCTGCTCGTTCAGTACTACTATGGCGGAGTGGCTTTCTGCGAACCTAGCGCAGCGCTCTTATGCGGTTGGCCATTGTAGCTCGTTACCCGCCTATGAAGATGCCTCCACACATCATCCTACTACTCATCTGTATGAACATCGGGGCACAAGCACAACCTTTGGTTCCAGTTCCGCGTGTGGAACTCGAGCGATACGCCGGTAAGTGGTACGAGATCGCATCCTACCCGCAGCGCTTCCAGAAAGGATGTCACCACACCACGGCCAACTATACCCTCAGCGATAAGGGCTACATGATCGTGGAGAACCGTTGCAACCGCGATAGTGCGGGAGGCAAGCTTTCCACCATCAAGGGCAAGGCCTTCATTGAAGAAGGTTCTGGCAATGCCAAGCTGAAGGTCCAGTTCTTCTGGCCCTTTAAAGGCAAGTACTGGATCATCGATCTGGCCCCCGACTACAGCTACGCCGTGGTAGGGCATCCGAACAGGAAGTACTTGTGGATCCTTTCGCGTGGTCCGCATTTGCCGAGCGATGTATACGCAGGGATATTGGCTCGGCTCAAGGCGAACGGTTTCGATACCGGAAAGCTCCAAGTGACCGAGCAGCGATAGGATTCAGCCGACAGTGATCGAACGAACTACAACCAAGCCCATGAAGAGATCGAAGAACAAGGCCGCCAAAGCCGCGAAGTCCGCGAACGCGAAGAAGTCCGCTCCGAGGAAGCCCACCGTTTTGGCCAGCAGAACGGCGCGTGTGTCCAAAGAGGAGCCGAAGCTCTATAAGACCGGGAACGACCTGCCCAAGAAGTCACGCGTGCAAGTGATCGAACTGTTGAATGCGCGATTGGCCGACGCCGTGGACCTGCACATGCAGATGAAGCAGGCGCACTGGAACGTGAAAGGCCCCAACTTCATCGGGTTGCACGAACTGTTCGACAAGATCCACCACGCCACCGGCGACTACGTGGACACGCTCGCAGAACGCGCCGTACAACTCGGCGGGGTGGCGGAAGGAACTGTGCGGATCGCAACGAGGCGCTCGCAGCTAGCGGAATACCCGCACGACATCGCGGACGGTCCTTCGCATGTGAACGCGGTATCCATCGCCCTGGCGGCCTTCGCACATGAAGTGCGCGCCAGCATCAATGAAGCCGAGGAACAGAACGACGCCGACACCACGGACATCTTTACCGAAGTATCGCGCGGTGTGGACAAATGGTTGTGGTTCGTGGAGGCGCACGCCCAAGCCGTGAAATGAACCTGACCGCAACGCCTGATCAGCCATGAAAAAGAGAAAAGTGAAAGGCCCTCTTGCAAAGAAGACCATAGCTGGCAGGTCGACGGTGAGGGTCGTGCGCGACAATGTGCTGGGTCGTCGGCCTGGCAGGAGCGATCCGCTCGGCGAGCAGCCGGGAACAGTAGAAAAGAACGCACCGCTCGATGTAGTGAAGGGAAAAGGAGCCACCTGACCGATAGTATCGCCTCCGATGCAGTGGCATCCACAGGTCCGAGAAAGACGACGGGAGTTGCCGTTCTACCGGTCGAACCGGAATATGTTGTTGTCCGGGTCGGGCTTGCCCAGGATGCGATCACGGATGTTCTCCGCAGCGATCAGGCTGAAGGTGATACCATTTCCACCCATGCCCAACGCGTAGAAACTGTTGCGGTCGCGAGGACCCCGATCGATGTATGGAAGGCCGTCCTTGGTGGCTCCGAAGGTTCCGCACCAAGCGTACTCCCGTTTGAACGGAAGGTCGGGCATCAACGCATGCACATCTTCTTCCAGCGCGATGCTCTTCTTCCCCATCAACGCATCACGGAACGCCGGTGCGCGGAACGGCTCATCGTGGCCGCCGACGATGATGCGACCATCGGCCGTGGTACGCATGTAGAGGTAGGGCTTGGCGGTTTCCCATATCAGCGCGCGATCGGGCCAGGGCGTGTCCGAGAAGGGTTCGCTAATAACCGCGTAGGTGCTGTGCAAACGCATAACGTCCTTGGGGAGCAGGTCGCGGCTCTCGTATCCGGTGGCATACACCAGGTACTTCGCGCGGATCGAATGACCGTTCGCCGTCCGGAGTTCGATGCCGGCCGCGTTGTCACGAAAATCCACCACCTCGGTCCGCTGATGAACGCGCGCTCCTGCAAGTGTGCTCTTCGCGTGCAGCATGTGGGTGAATTGGAAAGCGTCCGTTTCTGCGGCGAGAGGCGTTCGCAACGCGGCCGGTGCCTCGAAGGGCAGCACCGTGCGCACTTCCTCGCTTCCTTCCAGGAGTTCTGCGGGTAATCCACTCGCGTTGCGTAATGCATGCTCCTTCACCAAGCCCGCAACGTGCGCTCGCTTGCTGGCGTACTGCACGCTCGGCCGCATCGTGAACTCCTCCATGCCGATCTCCTTCGCGATAGTGCCAAGACCTTCCACGGCTTGTGCGCAGAGCTGGTAGCTGCGCACAGCGTTCTTCTCGCCCACCAGCTCTACCAGCTCATGCAGCGGCGTATCGATCTCATACTGCAACAGTGAGGTGCTGGCACAGGTACTTCCCGTGCCGATCGTGCGCGCATCCACTGCCACCACGGGGATGCCCGCCTGTGTGAAGATGTATGCGCACAGTGCGCCGGTGATCCCGCCGCCAACGATCACCACATCGGTGCGCACGTCTTCCTCCATTGTCGGATAATCCGGACCCAGTCCGTTGCGTACCAACCAAAACGGCAGCCCACCATGCAGGTCCATACGATGTTGTCCCGATGCCATCTTGGTTCCGTTACTAGCCACCCTTGACGGCACAAAGGCTTTCAGAGCGTCCGGCAGTGTTCATCGCGTGGGGCTGGGTTCAGTAGAACCAAAGAACGAACAGGGAGGTCAGGGCGAGCACCGGCAGAAGCCAGGTTTCTTCCGCAGGCCTGCGGTTCTGCTTCCAATGCATCAAGAGGGCTTTCATGGTCGTGCGTTGTTACGGGGCGTTCCCTCGGTGCGGCTACAGGGTGAGGGGAAGTATTCAAGTAACCGGAACGTGTGGGTGGTGCCCTGGCCCCCGGTGTTCTGGTGGTGCTGGTTCATGGCAAGCGATCTTGGAAGGAACGTGCCCGATGGAACTGATCCGGCTCGTTGCATCACGGTTTAAGATATTCAGCGTTTGGCGGTCGACTTCTTCGTGCCGCTGCCGTTCGCGGAGCTCTTCGCTCCGGTGCGACTTCCGTTCGAGGAAGACTTCGACTTGCTAGCCGGGCGGCTGTCCTCTTGCACCTCAACCAGTTCTTCTTCTTCCTCATCATCGGTTACGACCGCGGCACTCATAACCTCCTCGCCGATCTCGGTGAGCTTCTCATCGGCGCCTTGCTCCTCTTCCAAGGTCTCCTGCAGTAACCCGGCCGCATCATCCAGGCCGAGCTGCTCAGCCCAAGCGCTCAAGCTGCTGTAGGTGGCGATCTCGTAGTGCTCCACCTTCCTGGCACCGGCGATCAGCGCCGCGTCCAGGGCTTCGTCATCCCCGAATTCGTCCATGAGCTCGGTGCATTCCTGTAGCAGGCCCAGGATGGCGGGGCAGGTCTTGCCTTTTGGAGGAAGTCCCATTCCTTCGAACACCTGTTCCAAGCGTTCGATCTGTCCGTGGGTTTCTTGCAAGTGCCCTTCGAACGCGGCCCGCAGTTCTGCGTTGGTGGCGTTCTTCGCCATCTTCGGAAGCGCCTTCACCAATTGCTTCTCGGCGAAATAGATGTCGGCCAGTTGATCCTCCAGCAGCTTGCGCAGGCCGGTGGCGGGTTCTTTCTTGGTTGCCATGTTGATATGAGTGTTTGTCGTTGAGGCTTGTATGACGGAGGTCCCCAAGGCGGACAAGAAGCCAGCTTCAGGAACCTGCTCTTCGTGGGTTCAGCGGTTCTCGCTGGTGCTTGCGCTGGGTTTCACTGGTTCGTTGCCCGAATTGCGATCACCCTGACCTTCAGCGACGGTCCGCTTGGCATCACCGGCTTCGCTGTCCTTGCGGTCGTTCGACCTTGCGCCAATGTCCGTTGTTGAATTCTGCACATGCGCTTGCTCCGCTGTCCGTCGCGTATCCGCAGCCTCCTGCTGCGCGTCAACGTTCGGGACGTGTTCGCGGCCTTGCTCCAGATCGGGTGCGCCGGGGTTCTTTCTGTCCTGCGCATCGGTGTCCGTGCGGGGGGCGTTCTTGCCGGGGGACTGGGGGGTGCTTTGGTCGCGTCGATCCATTGGGCGCTTCGCGCTGTCCGTGGTGGTGGCGCCGCCTTCGGGGTTGGTAGTCTTGTTCTTGTCTGACATGAGGATCGGGGGTTTATGCTGGCGATCAGCCGGGTTGGTTCCATGGGCCATCGGTCCGAGGCTCGAAGCTTCAACGGCCTACGCTCACACATCAGCAGATCATCATCCGTATCCTTCGACTTTGCTCCGCTGAACGCGCACCGGATAGAAAGCCGCGCTCGGCGCGGCCTACAGCATCAGTGGTCGTTCGCGGACGGCGCGAGCTTCGGAATGTGTTGTGGAAGGCGCACCACGATCGGGGGTAGCGGCATGCACACATGGGGAGTGATGGCCCTGGTGGATCGAACAATGGAGCGGTGTCCATTCCTTACCATCGGACTTTCTTCACGAGCGACCGCACCACGAACGCGACCACCCCGGCACTCTGCAAGAGCAGAGGCCGGGGTGACCAATTTGCTGGGCGCGGGCGCGCTCAGCTCTTGTAGCCGCTGTTCGCCGCGCTGCGCGCTGCCGAAGCAGCATCGCTCGTAGCGTCCTTCACACGTTCCTTGGCGGTGTTAGCGGTGTTCTTCGCCTTGTCGGCGAGATCTTCCGCGTCACCTTTCAATTTATCGATCAGTTCGCCGCCTTCCTCGAGCATATCGGCGAGACGATCACGGAGATCTGTACCCTTTTTCGCGAGTTTCTTGCGTGTATCAGCACCCGATGCAGGTGCGAGGAGAAGGCCGATGGCCGCACCTGCAGCGAGGGCGGTGAGGGCGATGGCGATGGTGCTTTTGGTCGACATGGTGTTTGGGGTTTTGAAGTGAGTTCGTGTGTTGATCGTTGCGGTCAACCGTCGTGCCATTGCCGGCAATTTCTTTCCAACCCTTAGAACCGTGGCCCATTCCCCGGCCCGACGCTGCTTGGCGGGTTCGGTCCGCTAGCGCTGGCATCGGTAGCGCGTTCCCCAAGATCGTGGAGGAGGCGCCACAGACCATCCACACGCATCGACTTGCGGCGCGGCGCGTCCGGACCTGAGGCCCCTGCTGGACGCCCGCGTTGGTCGGTTGATCACTGTGGCTTGCGAAATGCACCCCGTGGTCGCACCACCACCATCCATGAAGCGCTCGCTCTTCCGTACGTCCATCGCGATCCTGCTGTTCGTGCTTGTTGTCCTTTCGGCGTTCCGCATCCATGCGCTCGGTACACAACGACGCGCGCTACGTGCCGATATGATGGAGGTGAGCCACATCACCTATGGCCTGTTCGACCCCACCGAATGGAAGAAGATCATCAGCGCGATCCTCGAGAAGAAGGTGACCGAGTTCGAGATAACCGACGCGAACCGCACCGAGATACGCGGGCGCATGATGGACCTGATGAACGGGTTGCTCGACGAGGTGGAAAAGGTGATGGAGGCCCGCAACAAGGAGAAGGGGTTCAGCGGGTTGATGCGGAACGTGTTGATGGACGTGCTGGTGGATGTGGACGACATCCGCTCCGGCATACCGCGATACGCGGACATGATCCTGGAGTACGTGAACGACCCACGCAACAAGGAGGAGATGCAATGCTTCATCGTCGAACAACTCGATGCACTGGGCCGCCGCACCGATGGCCTTGTGGACCGCACCCTGCTCGAAGAGGTGATGGCACGGCACGGTGCGACCGATCGCGCGGCGCTTCAGGATGATCTGCGGGCACGGATGAACGCCTTGCAAGCCTCCGAGCGATCCTTCCTCCTGATCATGGGCGTGGCATGCGCAGGTCTCTTCCTGCTCGCGTCCTGGGCACCGCCGCGAGAGCGTGGGCCGCTTCTGGTCACCATCCTTTCCGCGCTGGCCTTATTGGTCACCGGCTTGCTGCTGCCCATGATCGATATCGAGGCGAGCATCGCCGAATTCTCCATGACCCTGGTCGGCGAACCTGTGGCGTTCCATGACCAGGTGCTCTTCCATCAAAGCAAAAGCATTCTTGACGTTGTCCAGGTACTGCTTACGGACGGTGGCGTGCCGCTGGCGGTAGTAGGGGTGTTGGTGTTCACCTTCAGTGTGCTCATACCCGCGAGCAAAATGATGCTATCGCTGAGCGCGCTCGCCGATCGGCGCGAGCCGAAGACGAAGCTTGGGCGTTTCCTGGTGTACCAGGCAGGAAAATGGTCCATGGCCGATGTGCTGGTGGTGGCGATCTTCATGGCCTTCATCGGTTTCAATGGCGTGATCGACAGCCAGCTCGGGGACCTGGAGGACTTCGCCACGAGTATCCATGTGCTCACCACCAACAACAGCTCCCTGGAGGTGGGTTTCTACCTGTTCACGAGCTACTGCCTGCTTGGTCTGGGTTGTGCGGTGCTGGTCAAGCGCACCCTGGCTGCGGTGCCGACGAGCAACCCACGAACGATCGGTGAATGAACCGCGTGACCCAACATCTTAGGCAGTTCCGGCGAGCGGCCTATCGCCCTATCGCGAAAGCACGGCGCCTCTCCGCATGGCAGGTGCTCGCGATCATTCTGGCTGCGGTGATCATTTTCGCGTCCATTGACTATGCGCTCCACTACCGCAGCACGCCACCGGGGTCGCTTCCAACCGAACAGCGCTCTCCTCGGCGGGATCAGAGTCCGGCGTGAGGGGGCGTGTGGCCTTGGTGCTGAACCGGGGCGACCGCGTAGCATGATCGGGGAGATCCCGCCCCACCGGTCAGCAGAACCTTCAGTAGAATACGCCGGTGAACAAGAGCAGATCGCCGCGTCCGTGCGAACAAGCACCGGTGTTCCGACCCGTGGTTCGTCGTGGCCGGGGAATTGCGACCGCCCGGCCAAAGGCAATTCCATGTACGACACCGAGGATACCCCGCTCACCGCTGAACGCGACACTTCGGAGGGAGGGTCATTGGACTTCAGTTCCTTCATGCAGCGCTTCGCTGACGATATGAAGGGTTATATGCATGCGCAGCGGCGCTACCTCACTTTGCATCTGACAGAGAAGGTCAGCATACTGATGGGCAAGGTGATGCAACAGATGGTGCTCTTCGTAGCGCTCGGGATGGCGCTGCTCTTCCTGAACATCGCCCTTGCGCTCTACCTCGGCGACCTGCTCGCCTCACGTCCGCTCGGCTTCGTGGTCGTGGCGGGATTCTACCTGCTCCTGCTGGGCATCTTCTCCCTATGGTGGTCCAATGGCGGCAAAGACCGGTTCGTGATCGATCGCATCAATGACCTGAACGACAATGACGACTAGCTACAAAACCATGCAGGACTTTCGCGCGGCGAAACTCCAGGCGCGCCAGGAACGTGATCGGAGCGGCGAAAGGATCGCCGACAATTGGTCCATGCTGCAGGATCCGGAAACGCGCGGTGTATTGTTCAGGGACGCCGCCGGAGATGCGCTGCGCAGTTGGGGACCTTACCGCAAGGTGCATGACCTTATGCAAGGGCGAATCTCCGGATCCACCGTATCGGCCATTGGCATGACGGTGGCGAGCATGCAGCGCGGCTTCGGCAAACGGCTGCTCTATTCGGGCATCAGCATGTTGCTGGGTAAGGTGCTGAGCGCTGGCACTGAAGGCCAGAAAGGTCCAGGGCTGCTCACCACACTGGCCTCCAGCATCGGCAGTGTCGTAAAGGGTATGCGCGAGCGCAAAGCGGAGCGCGAGCGGCAAGAAGCCGACGAGCAGGCCGTGCCTGTGGATGTTGCTTGACCCGATGGTCAATTCGTCTCCGGCACTGGCAAGGGCGTGTTCTTCTTCAGCCAACGCAGCCCACGATCAACTCTCTTCGGGCGTTTCGCGAAGCGCTCCACGAACATGATGCGGATGTTGCCCACGTCCCATGCGAACCGGTCCTGCGCGTTTAGCAGATAACCGATGTGCTCCTGGTTGTAGAGGATGCCGATGTAATTGAAGCGACTGTTGTAGCCAGCGCCGGCCCGCCATTGCACATGCCAGCCCGCACCGACCTCCGTTCGGGTGCTCGCGCCTTCCGGCGCCGTCAAGGTCGTGCGCTGCGAGCTCAGCCCGGGACCTCCGGCCCCGCTCACGGTTAGGAACCAATGCCTGCGGTACACGAATGTCTGCGCATACCCTGCCATCGGACCCAGATCCAGGAAGACGCCTTTCATGATCGCCGCGGAAGGATCGAACCCGTTCAGCAGTCGCAGCGGTACCAGCGCCGAATCCGCTTTCAACACGTAGCAGGTGGCATAGCCGCCGAACAGCCACGTGCCTTGCGAGCGCTGCTGCCAGGCGTCCTGGTTGAAGGTGGCGCGGTAGCTGAACCGCTCGTGGTTCACGATACGCAGCGAACTGATACCGATGTTGTACTGCTGCAGATCAGCGCGATAGGGGAAGTCCGTTGTCTGGCCCCAGCCGACCCGGGAGGATGCGTGCGAGGTGATGTGGTAACCCTTGAACACCTGTAGGAAGAGATTGGACGCCTGCTTCTGTGAGTGGAGCGTGGCCTGCGCGTCCAGGAATCGCGTCCGTCCCTTCGCGTCGTTGTCGTTGTTCACGAACGGCATCGGGAAACCGATGTTCAGCGTCAGTCGCCGATAGCTCGCGCCGATGCCGATGTTGTAGTTGCCGTTCGGGCGGAACCGCAGGTCGGTGAACGCGTCCTCCGAACGCACCACCATGCTGTTGTACTTGTGACTGAGGTAGAGCCGAGCCGTAGGCCGGTCGGAATAATCCCGGACATAGAGGGTGTCGAACACATCAGCCGACCGGTTTGGCGCGGACTGCCCGCAGACCGAAAACGGCGACAAGAGAATGAGAAGGGCGAAGAGCCAGCGTCGCAAGGGGTCAGGCTGAACGGAGTGGACAGGACCCTATGTGAACACCGTGCCGGTCGCCCGTTGAGCGCGTTGTCGTACAGCCAGCGCCGCCTCCAGCCCATCGGCTGCGCATACGCTCGTTGGTGATCGGGGAAGAAATTCCACACTGCTGAAGAACCGGGGGTCGCTGCGACGGTTGTAGTGTCGCCTTCGGCTCGCGCTGCGTCCCTAGCGGGATACGCCTCCGCGTTTCTCTTGCCCTTCGCCTCGGCGACCGGCGTTCCATGGCATGGACTTCCCTTGATCATGGGCGTGATCATGCGGTCGACACGCTGGTCCCTGTCCGGTTCGGGACGCGACGCGCAACAACATAGACCCATGGCCCAAGCAACGATCGATCGATCACAACGAACGAAGGCTCCTGAACGCCCGAACATCTGGCGTACGCGAACAAAGCATGTCGGCTCCACCCTGGTCGCTGCGGGCAAAGAGTTCGCCGCCAGTGATCCCATGAGCCACGCCGCGACGATCGCGTACTACACCATCTTCTCGCTGCCGGCGGTGCTTATCATCACGGTGATGGTGGCGGCGACCGTATACGATGAGTCTTCTGTACGCACCGCCTTACTCCATCAGGCCAGCCGGTTGATCGGGGCGAGCACCGCCATATCGCTTGGTGAGGTGCTCGACAACGCCCGCGTGACGGAGACCCGCCTGATGGTGAAAGTGATCGGCATTGTCGCATTGGTCGTCAGCGCCGGTTCGGTGTTCGCCAGTTTGCAATCAACATTGAACCGGATCTGGCAGGTGGAGGCGAAGCCGGGCCGCGCGATCTGGAAATACCTGTCCACGCGCCTGATCTCCCTGGCCCTGGTAGCCAGCTTCGGATTCCTGATCCTCGTCTCGTTGGTACTCGATGCTATTCTCGTGGCGTTCGGGGCACGGTTGAGCATCTGGTTCTCCGACTTGACCGTGGCCATGGTCGCGATCCTGAACGTGCTGGTGTCTTTCGGCATCATCGCGCTGATCTTCGCCATGATCTTCCGCATGCTCCCCGATGCGCGCATCAAATGGGGCGATGTCTGGAGCGGCGCTGTGATCACCGCGCTGCTTTTCACTCTGGGCAAGTACCTCATCGGCCTGTACATCAGTTTCAGCGGCGTGGGCGACGCCTACGGTGCTGCCGGTGCGGTGGTGATCATCCTGGTCTGGGTCTACTACTCCACGGTGATCATGATCTATGGTGCGCACTACACCCATGTGCATACGCGCGAACGCGGGCGCGCGCTGATCCCCTCCGAGCATGCCGAAGTGCTCGATCCGGCAGCAGCCGCAGCCACGCCACACGCCGATACGCCCGCTCTTTCGGCCCCGCCAACGAACTGAGAACCACAGCCCATCCCCGTTGATATGATCCGGTGGTGCCTACACGACCTGCGCCCGGATCCGCCCGGCGTTCCTTGAGCGTTCATTCTCCGCTCACGGTCGCTTCAATTCGCCTTCAGGTCGGGCAGGATCACGACTTTCACGCCCTCGCGCAAACCCGACCACAGGTAGTTGAAGATCGCGCGGTCCCTGCGCCGGTCGAATGCGAACTGGCCCTCGCGGTAGGTCG
>Ga0105046_10013584_pt1 | contig 12604 bp, 12 predicted proteins | sample MAT03_FD_78385 | JGI IMG/M metagenome (GOLD analysis project Ga0105046, IMG submission 78385) | Freshwater microbial communities from Lake Fryxell liftoff mats and glacier meltwater in Antarctica - MAT-03 (megahit assembly) | ecosystem: Environmental > Aquatic > Freshwater > Ice > Liftoff... | reverse complement strand
TTAATCTTAACAGAAAAATGCTTAGCCAATTAGCTATCTATGATACCAATGTTTTTACCAAAGTATTTAACTTTGTTCAAAAATAATCTAGATCTTACGCAAATAAGAGTTAGCTGTTAGCCATTTTTGGTAAATAACTTCATGTTCTAAAGCCTAGTCAAGCTAAAAAAAGCGGAGATTATTTAATAATTCTAAAGCTTTATTGAGTTTAACCTTAATAAAGCTTTCTTAATATTTTAAGAGAAAATATCAAATTTCTCTTAAAATATTATTTTTCTTTTTTTTAGAGTCCCGTTTTTCTTATTAAAATGTTAGAATGTCTTAGGGTATTGGGTTTTATCTAATAACCTAGCTTTATTACTATTTGCTCAACAAGGAAAAAATTATGTTAATGTTAGTAGTCATTTTAATTGTTACAGCGCTTTGTGCTGGAGCTTTGATTTTGCTCATTTATGCTTATAAGGATAGATATGCTTCTCAAAGCATTTTAGCAGAAGTACAAGGACGATTAGAAAATACAAAAAAAGAAATAGATTCTGAAAAAAGAGAATCTATAATACGCTTGAAAGATGAATTATATAAAAAACGCACAGAATTTGATCTTGAAATAAAGCGAGAGAAAGTAGAATTAGAAAGATTTCAGTCAAAGCTAAATACTAAATACGAAAGTATTGAAAAAAAAGATCAACGACTAGAAGATTTAAGAAAAGAGCTTCAACAGAAAGAGAGGGCGATCTCTAGAACGGCTGATCAGCAAAGAGCTTCTGAGCAAAAATTAAAAAGTCTTTATGACGAGTTACTCTCAAAACTAGAATCTGTTGGTGGAATGACCAGGGAAGAAGCGCGGCAAGCTCTTTTTAATACTTTAGAAAATGAAGTACAGATGTCCAATCAAAAATATATCCAAAAAGTAGAAGATGAAGCCAAGCAATTTGCTAAAGAAAAAGCGATTAATGTTGTGGTGACTGCTATGCAAAGATATACCGCTGACCAAGTTGCTCCTCATTCTACTGGCGTAGTTCATCTTCCAAATGATGATATGAAGGGCCGAATCATAGGAAAAGAAGGCCGCAACATAAAGGCACTTGAAACAACAACTGGAATGGAATTTGTAATTGGTGAAGCTCCTGAGGTGATCACCATTTCGGGCTTTAATCCTATCAGACGAGAAGTTGCTAGAAGGTCTTTAGAAAAACTGATAGCAGATGGCCGAATAAATCCTACTCGTATTGAAGAAACTGTTGCTCATACAGAAAAAGAAGTAGAAGATATAATTCAAGAGTACGGCAAGAATGCAGTAATGCAATTTAACCTTCAAGGGATTAAATCAGAAATAATCTCTTTGTTGGGTAAGTTGCATTTTAGAACCAGTTATTCTCAAAATGTTTTGATGCATAGTATCGAAGTGGGTATCTTCGCAAGAATGATAGCTGAAGAACTTGGATTACCCAATCCAGAAATAGCATTAAGAGGGGGTCTATTGCATGATATTGGTAAAGCTATATCTGCAGAAGTTGAAGGACCTCATGCTACTATTGGTGCTGATATTGCTAAGCGCTGCGGTGAAGACCCTTTAATTGTAAATGCTATAGCAGCTCATCATGAAGAAGTACCATTTATATCGGTATACAGTCCAATTGTTATGTTCGCTGACACAATATCTGCTTCGAGACCGGGCGCTCGAAGAGAAACATTATCTGCGTATATAAAACGTTTAGAGAAACTAGAAGATATTTGTAATACATTTGATGGTGTTAAAAAAGCTTATGCATTACAAGCGGGTAGAGAAGTTCGAGTAATAGTTGAAGAAGATTTCTTAGATGATGAAAGAGCAGCTATCTTAGCTAGAGAAATAGCAAAAAAAGTTGAACAAGAGATGACATTTCCGGGTCAAATTAAAGTAAATGTTATTAGAGAAAAACGGGCAATAGAATATGCAAAGTGATAATACATCTAAGTTAAGAATTTTACTTTTAGGTGACATAGTTGGACCTGCTGGTTGTGCTATATTTCAAAAACACATAAGTCGAATTAAAGAAAAATATAAGATATCTGGTGTTATAGTTAATGGTGAAAATAGTGCTTGTGATGGAAGAGGTATTACCGTAAAGTTAATGAACTTCTTTAAACATAATGGTGCTAATGTCGTTACAACGGGAAATCATATATGGGCAAAGAAAGAAATTTACCAATATTTAAGAGAGAATAAGGATCTTCTAAGGCCGGCAAACTTTCCTAATGAATGCCCAGGAACGGGTGTTACTACTTTTACTATAGGATCTTCGGTGATTGGTGTTATTAATCTCCAAGCAAGAATATTTATGAGGGACAATTTATCTTGTCCATTCAAGGCGGCGGATACTTTGCTCACTTTTTTAAAAACTAAAACCAATATCATTTTTGTTGATTTTCATGGCGAAGCGACAGCAGAAAAGATGGGACTCGCCTACTATTTAGATGGAAGAATTACAGGAATCGTCGGAACTCACACTCATGTGCAAACGGCTGATGAAAGAATTTTGCCGAATGGAACTGGCTACATAACTGATATGGGCATGGCTGGAGCGCTAAATTCAATGATAGGGATGAAAAAAGACCCGATCATACAAAATTTAATTACCCAGATGCCAGTTAAATTTGAAGTAGAGACCGAAGGACCTATGGTTATGTCAGGAGTTTTTATCGATGTTGATATTAATTCAGGAAAGGCTTTACATATTGAGAGAATTTATATTATTGATCATGATATTAAATTAAATTAATATCATGAGGCAAGCTTTAATCTGTGTTGGTACTGTTAATATTTTTAGTTAACTTAATTTATGCGTTAGTAAGCCCTATTAGTAAAGTGGCTTTACAGTATTCTACCCCTATGTTTTTAGCTGCTTTTAGAATGATTCTGGCTGGTTTTTTAACATTATTATATCAATTCTTTTTCGTTAAAGAAAAGGCGGAAATTTCAATAAAAAGTTTTGGGACCTTGGTTTTCGGCGGCATATTAAGTATTTATGTTGCCGGTATTTTAGAATTCTGTAGCTTAGAATATTTAGCCTCTTCTAAAATTGGCTTTTTATATAACTTGTATCCAATGGCTTCAGCATTGATCTCCTATCTGATTATTAAAGAAAGATTATCCCAAGATAAGTGGATAGGATTATTGATAGGATTTTTAGGAGCAATGCCGTTGCTTCTCTCTACATTTCAGGGTGATGTTCCCCTTCATAAATATTTTGGACTCTTTTCTTTGTCTGAAATATCTATATTAGGTGCTATATTCGCATGCCCCATGGGATGGATTCCTGTGCAAATAGACATATCGCTTAATAAATACTCAACCAATTTTGCTTTAGGCGTAACCCAGATAATTGGTGGTACGATTGCATTAATAAGTTCTTTGTTTTTAGATACATGGAACCCGTTTCCTGTATTTGATATAGGGTACTTTTTATTAAGCGCTATTACCTTAACCATATTTTCTAATATTATTGCTAATGTGTTATATATAGAGCTGTTAAAAAAATATACTTATACCTTGATAGCATTTTCTGGTTTTTTAACATCATTCTTAACGGTCTTTTTTGACTGGCTGTTTTTTGGGCACGGTATTAATTTTAATTTTTATACTTCATCAATAATTTCTTTACTGGGTTTTTTAGTTTTTTATAGGGATGAATTTCGTAAATAAGAGAGCAGTATTACAATTTTTTATGCATTCTATAAGCAAAGAGTGGCTCGTGATTTAAATCACGAGCCACTCTTTATTAATTTAATTAATGCAAAACAAATTTAATTATTTGCATTCTTAGTTTTTTTTATGACTATCGGTAGTCGCTTTATGCGAGGTTTTTTGAGCAGAATGCGGATGTTTAGATTTAGAATGATCTGCATTTTCATGATTATCATGCTCTGCACCCGTTTTATCCGTTGTTGCAGCTTTTGAATGATGATTTAGATCTTTTCCATGTGCTGTTTCATTACATTCTCTGCCTCTGCATTTATGCGGAGCGCTTCCACCCAATTCACCTGCTTTTTCAGGACCCATGCCACCGAATAATTTGTTCTTATTATCTTTCATACTATTCTCCATCTAGAATGATGATTTTTCTTTTATAGTTTAATAATAGTTTCAATATGGATAAAAAGTCAACGGTTTGCATAGGAAGCAATGCATTATCGGCGTCAATGTTTCATTAAATGTATTGCATTTTTATAAGCTTAGTTAGTAATAATGTGCTTAAATAATGTTTATTGATACGGGAGCAAAAATGTCATTAGCACAAAACTTTGTAGATCTATTGAATCAGTGTTTAAATTCAAGCCAAGAATGTATAGATTCCTGTCAAAAGGTTGTCGATATGTGTAGCGGTCGGGATTTTGAAGATTGTGGTAAAGAAATCGGTATATTGGTTTCAAGGGCCACAGAATGTATAAAGTTTTGCGAACGTGCAAAGTCGCATGCGCAAGACTATTTAAAAATTTGCAAAGATTCTCATTGCACGGAGTTAGTACAGAAGTTTATTGATAAATCTCAAAAATGTGTGGACCACTGTAATGCTGTTATTATGCAATGTGAGCAAAGAACAGCATTTTGTATTAGCTCTACTTTTGATTGTTTAAAAGCATGTACAGAATTAACAGAAGCAATTGCGGCATTAACTGGCAATAAAATACTCATTGGTGACCAGTAACTAAGAATTAAATTACTTTGATGTTAAAAAGCGCGCAGGAACAGAATAATGGATAAAGGTAATTTCGGTGTGATAAAATCTACGGGGGAAGAAGAGCCTTTCTCGCAGGATAAATATATTAAGTCGCTTTATAAAATCGGTCTTGATTCTAATGAAGTAACGAATGTATTTAATAAGACTATCGCTAGGTCATATGATAAAATACCGACCAAAAAGCTCTATGGCATTACCTTTAATGAGATCAAAAAACTAAGCCCTAGGCATGCCAGCATTTATTCTTTAAAAGAATCATTAAGGCAACTTGGGCCGAGTGGATTTCCATTTGAGTATCTTATAAGCCAACTTTTTATACACCAGGGTTATGTCATTAGATTAGATCAGCATATTAAAGGCCAATGTGTAGTACATGAAATTGATGTTATTGCTATTTTGCCACCACTATCAAGTACAAGCGTAACCAACGTTCGTGAGCGCGGAAAAACAACGCTTGTTGAAGTAAAATTTCATGTGGCGTTTGGTCACAAGTCTGATATTAAAATTCCCTTATATGTAAAAGCTCGATTTGATGATATTAGAAATACTCATAATTATGATATCAATAATTATACAATTGCTACAAATACCAAATTTACCCTTAATGCTATAAGTTATAGTATCTGTGCTGGTATTAACCTTATAGCATGGGGTTACCCCAAAAAAAGAAGCATAGAGCAGTTAATTGATTATTATAAATTGTATCCTATCACTGTCTTGCATTCATTATCTGATATAGAAAAACAAAAATTGATTAGTAATAACATTGTACTCTATCAAGACTTAGCAATAGCTAAAACAAAAGCTTTAATTTCTGAATCAAAGCTAGAAGAGGTATATCATGAGTACCAAATTCTTCGCACATAAAAACAAGTTCTTGATTTTTTAGGTTCTATTTATTTAGCATGAGACTGGTTTGAAAAATCTTAAGGGGAGTCAGTATGGTCAAATATAACCGTTATATACTCAAATTTTGTATAACATTTTTATTTTTTGTGCACCTAGGTGCTGAAGTGATAGTGGTCAATTCTAATCTTGATGATCCAGCATTGAACCCAATAGTTAATCCGTTGACCGCTGAAGGGGTAATTACTTTACGATCTGCAATGGAGAGAGCGGATGCCAATAATGATCTATCTAATACTATTAATTTTGATATACCAGGGATAGGTCCCTTTATTATACCAGTTGGAACCGGTATTGGCTTTGTTGGTGATGCCTTGCCTACAATAGCTAAGTCTCTAACAATTAATGGCTATAGCCAACCAAATGCTACCGTTGCTAGGTTGCCCGATACTAATGCCGTTATTGCTCTTGCTACTATTTTAATAGTTATTAATGGAAGCGCGGTTACTAATGGCGTGTTCCAAGATGGGCTAACTTTCCTAACGGGTTCTGATTCTTCGGTAATAGAAGGTCTTGTCATTCAAGATTTTCCACGCAATGGTATTGCTATTGAAGGTGGTAATGCTCAAAGAATAGTTGGCAACTATATTGGATTAAATCAAGCTGGTACCTCAGCAATCCCCAATGGTGGAAACGGAATCATTATTTCTCCCGGAGTAAATGGAGTAATTATCGGTTCAAGAGCTGTGGCAGATAGAAATATCATATCAGGGCAAGATTCTATAACCGGAGCAATGCCGGTAAGCGGTGCTGGTATTTTCACTGAAGGTTCTAATGGGCAAATAATAGGAAACTTAATAGGGACAGATGCGAATGGAACAGCTTCAGTGCCTAATAGAACAGGAATTTATATCTTTAATCCTGCACCAGCTAACCCTTTGAATAATACAATTCGGTGCAATACTATCGAAAATAACAACGGAACAGAACCTGTTGAAGGCTTCGGTATTATCATTAATGGTGCTTCTGATAACTCAGTTTTATCGAATTCTATTTTCAACAATGCCAAAAGTGCGATTGTATTTATAAATGATGGTAATGACAATTTACCCGCACCTGTGCTTACAACAGGAGTAGCATCTGGCTCAACTATTGAGGTGAATGGTACTCTTTCTAGTCCGGCAAATCCAAATTCAATTTTTAGAATAGAGTTTTTTATTAGTTCGAACAATCGAATACCAATAACAGAAGGTCAAACTTTTGTTGGTCAAGCAACTATTACTACTGATGGTTCTGGAAATGGGGTTTTTAATAACATCCGGTTACCTTCTAATGCTAATCCTGGTCAATTTGTTTCAGCAACTGCAACTCTCTTGGGCCTAACGGGAGCGATTGAAACTTCACCATACTCTCCTGATCTAACCCTAACTCAAGGGTCTACTGAAGGGTCGTTGAGCGTAGCTATCTATCTTAAATACTGCAATCGAAATGATTTGCCATGTGCTAGTCCGCTAGCATAAAATAACAGATTTAACACAGGATGGCCTTATTTTATAGGCCATCCTGTTTATTCAACTTTCTTGGGATTTTTTCCAAATCTTTAAAATTGATTGTATATAATGCTATATTTATCTAATAATAGATGTCACAGGTGTTGTTTCTTATGGGCACACTAGTAATGGAGGTTAGTAATGTTTAAAGATATCTCAAAAGCAATAGTCCTATTGCTTTCAATAACAATGGTTTCTATTCAGGGTATGGAGCTAACGATAAATAATTGGGGAAAATCTATCACTACTGGACCATTAAATACATTGCAATTTCAAGAGACTGAACCGGCATATAACGGAAGACATTTCGGCTGGTTATTTGCTGAGGAATGTAAGGATTATATTTTTGTCGCTATTACTCCCCATGATTTAGGATATTATGTCGATTATATCGATCCAACATTTAAAGAATCTTTGCCTTATGGGCTATATTACTGGAAATCAGTAGAAAGAATAAAAAAGAGTCCTTCTGAAGGATCAGATTATAGCATTAAAAAAGTTTCATGGAGTACTCAACCAACCCTCATCCCATCCCTAAAATATAACGAACAATTGGCTCATGATTCAATTGAAAACAAGGCTTATTATGAAGCTTATGAAGATATTGGTAACAATAAAAGAATTGATCGTTATAATTTTTTGCCTTCATTTAAGAAAGCATTTGATGGCTATTGTTCTAATGTTTATTTGTTTAAAAAAATCGAACCCATTGCGCTTGTTGGGGATGATAAATTATTAATAAAAAATGGGTACGAGTACCAGGGTTTTTCAGAAGAATCCAAGAAAAAAATAATAAGGCTTCTGCCTGATCATTCTTATCAATTATTAAAATTATGGCTTCAAGATAAATTAAGAGATACGGGATTATTAACAGAATTCACTGATGAACAAAATTCAAGAGGGTATGTCATGAGTAAAGACAGGGTAATAGATCAGTTTGTTATCGAAAGCTTGGTTGATTTCCTACAAATCTTTGGTAATGATGAATTTAAAAAAAGATACCCAAAAGAAACAGTGAATAAAATTGATGTTTATAAAATTTTAGAAAACATAGAAAAATTACGGCCGTGTTCCACCGAAGAAAGAAAAGAATTTGAACAAGGACTGATTAATCGATTTTTAACTTGGGATGACTCGAGAATTCAGGGATTAACAGCGATTGGAATTATTAATTGCAATAATGGTCTTTTGCAATGGGATTAATATAACTAATAATTGAAACTTTTGGTGGTGAATCGCAATTCATTTGGCGGTTTACTAGTGGCTTTAACGGTAATTTAGAAAAAGTATAGATAATGCTAAAGCTTGCAATAATTTCACATTGTATGGTATTATGTTTTTATATTAGCTAAAAGTTGCGAATGCCTTTGGTTGGCTTTCAAAAACTTTTTTAATGGAGGAGCTTATTATGAAAACTTATTTAAAAAAACATCAAGCATTGTTGTTGATAGCACCTTTTACTTTATTACACCTTACGTGCATGAATGGTAGTTTGATCAAAAAATTAAGCAAACAGTTTGTAAATCTTTATGAAAAAGACCAAAAGGTTTCAGCGATAGAATTTGGGAGTATATCTCAAAAAGAGAAATCAGAAATTCTTGATTATGTAACATTGCATTATTTGATGGATGAAAATAACTCCAAGCAGAATCCAATAATACAAAATCCAATAAAATTTATTCATACTCTTATTGGTCTAACCTACGATAATCTATCAGCAATTATTAATAAGCATAATTGGGAAATGCTCTCTCAAGAAGAGTTAAAAGAACTTTCGGAGCTTACTTTACATTTATTTAAGAAAGTAGTTACAACCTATCCTGAAGTTTACAAATCTTTACAAGAACATGGCTCTAATGAGACAGGACTTGATAATCGAGCAACGGTGCTTATGAAGTTAAAAAGATATGCACTAGAATGTTCAGCAGAATATTTATCTAAGTTGTTTAAAGATTTTCATAAAAAAGAGGCTCAGGAATTTATTGAAAAATATTACTTGAATGCTGATTATCTATTCACTGAATTAATTGATACTTTTATAGATTTAAAAGGCAATAAAGTTATTCAGGCCTTTAATCTTCATCAACTCTTAGCAGCTTTAGATGAACTCAATCCGTCTGAGACCTTAAAAAAATTGATAGATAAAATAATCGATTCAACATTAAGTAGAAAAAAAGGCTCAATGTCATAGTAATGGCCTTCTGCGAGATTCAACTGATATAAGGCTGTTAAAAATTTGAGAAAAGCTGTTAATTGAGTTTTTCAGTGCTTCTTCTTTTGTTTTTTGCTCTTGCTCCGGAAAAGCTTAAACTACATTTTTTATTAATTTACCCAACGGTGTTTTCCAGCCTATCACGAGCATAAAAATCATATTTGATTTGCGAGCTTTGTCCAAAAGCAAATATATTTATTTTCATTTGGATGATGTCGTTCTATCTGACTTAATTTAAATGATCTACGTTCTTTTAATTCTGTGGATACGCGGATATTTGTTCGATTAATAGCCGTTATAAACTTATCAATGTCTTCGATATTATTAATTTTTCCCAAGGTAATATGCGGCAAGTAACCAGATTGATTGGTTTGTGGAAATGGATTAAAGATTTGATTTGAACATAATTTATTTCTAAAATTTATTTTATAAATCTAGATTTAAATAATGCAATAGAATGCTAGAGCAAGGCCATGTCCTTTAAATTTTGTTATTTTGTTAGTATACTATTTATACGAATAGTAATTAAGTTGAGGATTTTAATAATGCATGACACTCTATTAAAAAAATTATTGGAAGAAGTTGATCTTAAAAAAGCACAATTAGATGCTTTTAGACCATTGCCAACCGAATTAATTAATGATCTAAATAAATGGTTTAAGGTTGAGCTAACTTATAGCTCGAACGCTTTGGAGGGCAATAGCCTCACCAGTCTGGAGACCGGATTAATTATAGAAAAAAATGTAACCATTGACGGCAAATCTTTAAGAGAGCATTTAGAGACGACCGGTCATGCAGATGCTGTTGAATATATTTTAGATTTATTAAAATGTACTAGATACGATCTTACACTACCTGATATATTAGATATTCATAAAATTATTTTTGATAGAATTGATAAAGACAACGCTGGTGTTTATAGCAATGTTGAAATAAATATTCGTCGGCCCTATGGCAGATATGATTTTCCACTCAAATTCCAGGATAACATGATTGAGTTTTTAGATTGGTTGCACCAAGCGACTGGCCATCCAATATTGATTGCGGCTGAAGCGCATTTCAAATTAATTGCTCTTCAGCCGTTTAAAGAAGGAAATGGTGTAACTGCTCGATTACTTATGAACTTACTGCTCTTACAAAGAGGATATGAACCCGTAATTATTTGGCCCGAAGATAAAGATAAATACATTGCATTATTAGTAAATGCTGAAAGTTCTGGCGATTTAGAACCGTTGTATGAGTTTATAACTAAACAAGTTAGAGAAAGCTTTGATCTTTATCTTGAACAGACCAAGCCTTCTCTGTAATTTAATTACTTAAAATTTTATGCTATATGATAGTGGTTTAAATAGCTGGTTTATTCTCGCAACGCTAACGGGAAATTGATTTGTCAGCGTTTGGAATTCTTGTGCACTTATACAAGTGACGCTATTTACGTTATTAAACCCTAAGGTTTTCGTATATCCCAAATTTAACAAATGCTGAGAGATAATTTCGTAGCTATCTTGATTGATATACACTACCGCTTTTGTTTGTTTGATTTTAGAATCTAAAATTCCCTCCATAAGCCCAACATATAATAAATCTTGAGTTAGAATTTTGAGCCATTCATCACTATTATCTGGGTAAATTGCATTGTCAGGATTTTTATCTCTTAACATATACGCATAAAAAATGGCGAACCAAGGGAGTTGCGCATACTGATACTTTGGCATCTCATTAAATAATTTGGCGAAAAGATCCTTATCATCGTGAGATAAGTTTTTAAATATGGCTACCGAATGTAACACGTATTCTTTTGCTTTTTGTATCTGAAGCTTAAAGTCCGCCCATAATATTTTTTCTGCCCCAACGGTGTTGGCACTTTCAAACTGATTTAATTTTTTTAAAATAGTTTCCAAATCATCCAATAAATCTTTTGTTTTCAACTTGTCGGAGGGAGAAAAATAGGAACTATCTTTATTTTGAGGCACAAATGCTCTGGCTATATCCTCTAGAAAGTTAGGCCACACTTGTTTATCAAGAAAAGACAACTCTTTGGAAAGTGCTGTTAATCCATTCTGATAATTAGTAGTAACATTCATTATAGTGCGAGAGCGTATATCGGCTAGCGTAACTTTTGCTGATAGCCACCGAGTTAGTCCTGATTTGTTATTTAATTTATAGTAATCTTTAGCAACTTTACAGCTTTTAAACAAGTTGTTATCTTTTTGGGCCCCCATTTTTTGTACAAAATTAAGATGTTCTTTTAGCGGCAAATTATCTATATGAGTTTTCATCTTAGACAATAGCACAAAGAGCTTAGTTGCGGCTTTAGGATCAAGAGTTTGTTTTTTGTAAACAATTTTAGGAGGTGTAGGATTCGAATAATTTTGTTCAATAATGGAATCCCAGTGGGGATCGGCTTCAAATTCCTCATTCCATATAGCTATGCTTTTTTTAATTTTTTCTGCTATTTGGTCTAGCCTATCCTCTAATATTATAGTTATTTCATCATCAGCTAGGAGCTTTCTGATAGTTGGTATACTGCCGCTTTTAAACTGATGTTCAATTTTTTGGTCTACTGTATTATTGTTACTGTTTTTTTCTACTACTAGCAAAACAGTATGTCCAGCAGAAGAATTTTCACTCGTAGACTTATAAATTTCCCCCAAGATGGGATAGCCAACTATAGTGCTGTTAATGAGAAAGCTGCTTAAAATTATGTTAATTATGAAATTTTTAGTATGGGTCATTTTTTTTAAATAGGTAATGTTAAATCTAAATATCTGACACTATTTAACCAAAAAATCGTGCGACTGTCGAATCTGTTTGAAGTTTAGATTAGTATACTTCAGGATCTTCATGGGGTATATCTATATAATTAACACTAATACTTTTGGAATTTTCTGGTAAATTGAGTAAGATAGATGTTATAGTGCTTTCTGAAGAAGTAAATGGCATACTTCAAATCAAGCCCGATACGATAGACTATTTAAAAAAAGCAAATAAAGAATATTTTGTCGCCCGTACTCCTCAAGCAGTTGAAAAGTACAATGAGCTTCTTTCAAAAGGCAAACCCGTTGGCGCTTTAATTCATACCACCTGTTAAACCAATCATTTTTTATACTTTATCTCATTAAAACCCAAGCAAGCCATTTTCTTATAGATTATACCCATCTTTTAATTCGCATAATATTAGATAACGCAAATGCAGCCTTGGTACCCATAAAGAATTGTGGAATTTTACCTATCGCAAAACGTCTGTAGGGCGAAAAATAGTTATTCAAATCATC
>Ga0105046_10013583_pt1 | contig 12605 bp, 11 predicted proteins | sample MAT03_FD_78385 | JGI IMG/M metagenome (GOLD analysis project Ga0105046, IMG submission 78385) | Freshwater microbial communities from Lake Fryxell liftoff mats and glacier meltwater in Antarctica - MAT-03 (megahit assembly) | ecosystem: Environmental > Aquatic > Freshwater > Ice > Liftoff... | reverse complement strand
GAAGTGCCACTCAGGTCCGAAGGACCGTGAAGTGCCACTCAGGTCCGAAGGACCGTGAAGTGCCACTCAGGTCCGAAGGACCGTGAACCGGCGGCTCACTTGATCTTGGAGCCGCCGCACTTCTCGAGCTCTTCCATCGACGCGGCCTTGAGGGCGCAGTCGATCTCGGCCTTGGTGCCCTTCTCGACACACTCCTTGACCAGGTCGCCCTTCATGCCGTCGGCCACCTGCTTGGTGATCTCGGCCGCCGGACCCTCCTGGCCCTTGGTCATCAGGGTGGAGAAGTGATCCGCGAACTTCTTGCAGTCGTCCTCCGAGGGCTTGCCACCACAGGCGCCGATGGCGAGGGAGGCGGCGAAGCTGGCGGCGATGAACATGACGTGGCTCTTGCGCATGGGTGTCCTTTTCTGAAGCAGGCCCTGACGGCCCTCAGCAGCGGTTTCTGAGGTTTCGAAAAACCGATCGACGGGCAGGCTACACGCACGTCTGCGGCTTCCACAACCGTTTCTTTTTCCTACCAAGGCGCCAGCACAGCGCGAACCTGCTAGTCAGCAAGGGCGCACAGTGCGGCGCTGGTGCGCCTGCGCACGCATGGCCCGCGGGCCCGCGACGCAGGCAGTTATGCCTCGTCCATGAACGGGTAGCGATGGCTGCGGAGGCCAGCGAAGTTCTCCTTGATCGTGCGCGGCGAGACCCAGCGGACCAGGTTTAGCAAGCTGCCGGCCTTGTCGTTGGTGCCGCTCGCCCGGCTGCCGCCGAACGGCTGCTGGCCGACGACGGCGCCGGTCGGCTTGTCGTTGATGTAGAAATTGCCAGCGGCGTGGCGCAGGGCCACCGTCGCGGCCGCGACCGCGGCGCGGTCCTCCGCGAAGATCGCCCCGGTCAACGCGTACTCGCTGCTGCGCTCGCACAACTGCAAGGTCTCCTTGAAGCGGTCGGCCGGGTAGACGAACACCGTCAGCACCGGGCCGAACAGCTCCTCGCGCATGGTCCGATAGTCGGGCTCCTTGGCGACGATCACCGTCGGCTGCACGAAGAAGCCCTCGCTGTCGTCGCACTCGCCGCCGAGCACCTCCTCGATGCGACCGCCCGCGCGCGAGCGGGCCTCGCCGATCGCCTCCTTGAGCTTGTTGTAGCTGCGCCCATCGATCACGGCGCCCATGAAGTTGCGGTAGTCGGCGACGTCGCCGACCTTCATGCTCGCGAGACCCTCCGCCAGGATCTCGCGCACCTGCGGCCACAGGTTGTCGGGGATGTACGCCCGCGAGGACGCCGAGCACTTCTGGCCCTGATACTCGAATGACCCGCGAAGCAGGTTGTGGGCCAGGGAGACCGGGTCCGCGCTGCTGTGCGCGAACACGAAGTCCTTGCCGCCGGTCTCGCCGCACAGCCGCGGATAGGCGGCGTAGCTGTCGATGTTGTTGGCGATGTTTCGCCACATTTGCTTGAACACCGGGGTCGAACCGGTGAAGTGCACGCCGGCCAGGTCACGATGCGCGATGACCGGGTCGCCGACTGCGGCGCCCGAGCCCGGCACGAAGTTGATGACGCCCGGCGGCAGCCCAGCGGCGGTCAGCAGCTCCATGATCACGCTGCCGCTGAGCACCGCGGTCGAGGCCGGCTTCCACACGACCGTGTTGCCGCACAGCGCCGGCGCGGTCGGCAGGTTGCCGGCGATCGAGGTGAAGTTGAAGGGCGTCACCGCGAACACGAAGCCGTCGAGCGGGCGGTACTCGACCCGGTTCCACACGTCGGGTCCCGAGATCGGCTGCTCGCCGTACAACTGGGACATGAAGTGGACATTGAAGTTGAAGAAGTCGATCAGCTCGCAGGCGGCGTCGATCTCCGCCTGGTGGGCCGTCTTCGACTGACCGAGCATGGTCGCGGCGTTGAGGCGGTCGCGAAACTCGCCGCGCAGGAGAGATGCCGCCCGCAGGAAAATCGCAGCGCGGTCCTCCCAGCCCAGCGCGGCCCACTCGGGCCGCGCGGCCTGGGCCGCCGCGATCGCGTTGTTGACGTCCTTGGTGCCGGCCTGATGAAACACGCCGATCGGCTGACGCCGGCGATGCGGCACGATCAACGGCTCGGTGGTGCCGGTGCGCACGGGCTTGCCGCCGATCCACAGCGGGATGTCGAAGGTCTCGCCCGCGAGCTGCTTGTAGACCGCCTTGAGTCGGTCTCGCTCGGGGGACCCGGGCGCGTAGCTTCGCACCGGCTCGTTGACGGGTTGCGGGACGCGGAACAGACCAAAGGACATCGGCGATCGACTCCGGGAGTGGCGAGAGCATGCCCGGAAATCTGGACGCTTGCGACGGGTGGCTCCACCTCGGCGCACGTCCGCGTCGGCCGCGCCTGCGGGGCCGCGCAACCACCCTTTATCCGTGAGAGCGTCGCCTGCGGGCCCGCAGCAGCCCACCGAGGGCCAGTAATCCGACCAGCGCCGGCTCACCCGGCGATCCAGGCGCACCCGCGACGGCGCAGCCGCGGCGATCGATCGGCGTGGGGCCCCCGAGATCCGGCGGCGGCGGGGCGATCCGCCGCGGCTCCATGCTGGTCGGCTCGGCCACCGGACGGCTGCCCGCCGGTGAGCTGCCTGGCCCGAGCACCGCGAGGTCCTCGTCGGCCGTGCTCGACAGCCGCGTGCGTGAACAAAGACTGTCCGTCAGGTGCCCTTCATCGTGGCGCGCCGCGTAGATGAGGTAGACCTTGCCGACCGTCAGGACGCGACCACACGCGGCGCTGCTGGTCCGCGAGCTGAGCTGCACCGCCGCCCCGAGCTCACCCTTCCACTGGCGCAGCACCTCGAGGTCGTAGCGCACGATGCCTGGTCCCTGCGGGCTGGCGAACTCAGGTGTGGCGTTCTCGACGCGGGCCTCGAACACAGCCTCGGCGCGCTCGACGGCGACGGCCGGCGTGGGTGGCAACATGCACGAGCATGCGTACGCGACGTGAGGAAGCGCCCAGGCGACGAGCACGAGCAGGCCGAAGCCCAGGCGCCGAGGAGATTGCCCGGTCAAGGGGCACAAGCTAACCACTGCGGGCCGGCGGCGGCAAGTCGGCGCTGTGCGGGTGTGAAAGCGCGGCACGCGGGCTCTGGTCAAGCGCCGGGGAAGTGCCTAAATAGCCGCCGCCCCGCGGACGCGGGGGAGGGATAGCGATGCTCACGGTTTCCGAAGTCACCAAGTCGTACGGCGGCAAGGTCCTGTTCGACGATGTCACCACCAGCTTCGAGCCGGGGCACCGTTATGGCCTGACCGGGGCGAACGGCGCCGGCAAGTCGACCTTCATGAAGATCCTCGCGGGCCAGCTGGAGCCCGACAAGGGCACCGTCTCGAAGCTGCCGCGCACGCGCCTGAGCGTGCTCCACCAGGACCACTACCGCTACGAGAACGACCGCATCCGCGACGTCGTGATCATGGGCAACCACAAGCTGTGGGCGGCGATGTCGGAGAAGGACCGGCTGCTCGCCGAGGGCAGCACCAGCGACGAGGTCGGCATGCGCCTCGGTGAGCTCGAGAACACGATCGCCGAGGAGAACGGCTACGGCGCCGACTACGAGGCGGAGCAACTGCTGGAGGGCCTCGGGTTGCCGGCGTCGCAGCAGGAGCAGCCGCTCAAGGCGCTGACCGGCGGCATGCGCCTGCGGGTGCTGCTGGCCCAGGCGCTGTTCGGCAGCCCGGACATCTTGCTGCTCGACGAGCCGACCAACCACCTCGACCTCGAGTCGATCCACTGGCTCTCGAACTTCCTGATGGAGTACCGCGGCGTGCTGGTCGTCGTCTCGCACGACCGCCACTTCCTCAACGAGGTGTGCACCCACACCGCGGACGTCGACTACCAGAACATCATCACGTACACCGGCGGCTACGACGAGATGATGAAGCAGAAGATCCAGTTTCGGATCTCGGCGGAGAAGGGCAACGCCAGCAAGCAGAAGAAGATCTCCGAGCTCAAGGAGTTCATCCAGCGCTTCGGCGCCAACGCCAAGAAGGCCAGCCAGGCCCAGTCACGTCGGCGCGCGATCTCCAAGATCGACCTCGTCGACCTCAAGCGATCAAACATCGCTCGCCCGTTCATCCGCTTCGACCCGAAGGGCCAGAGCGGAAAGCTCGCGCTCACGGTCGACAAGCTCAGCAAGACCTTCGAGAAGCCCGTCCTCAAGGACCTGGTCTTCAACGCCACCCGCGGCGAGAAGATCGCCGTCGTCGGCCCCAACGGCATCGGCAAGACCACCCTGCTCAAGTGCCTCGCCGGCGTCTACGAGCCCGACCGCGGCAAGATCACCCTCGGCCACGAGGTCAACCTCGGCTATCTCCCGCAAGACCACGACGAGGGCATCGGCAAGGCCGACAACATGACCGCCTTCCAGTGGCTGTATCAGTGGGACCCCAAGTCCACCGTCGAGGAGATCCGCGGCCTGCTCGGGCGCATGCTGTTCCCCTCGGAGGACGCCGACAAGCCGGTCAAGGCGCTCAGCGGCGGCGAGACCGTGCGCCTGCTGCTCGCCAAGCTGACGCTCACCAAGCCGAACCTGCTCTTGATGGACGAGCCGACCAACCACCTCGACCTCGAGTCGATCCGCGCGCTCACCGAGTCGCTGCAGAAGTACGAGGGCACCCTCATCTTCGTCAGCCACGACCACGCCATGATCGCCGAGGTCGCCACCCAGGTGCTCGAGCTCAAGGGCGAGAAGGGCTACGACCTGTTCCCCGGCACCTACGAGGAGTTCCTCGAGAAGACCGGCAAGAACGACAAGCGCTGAGCGCCCTCGTTAAAAATTCTCGCGCGCGGCGAACACCTTCTCGACATATTTTTTACTGCCGTCGGGGATGCCGCGCTTGCCCGCCTTCTTCCACTTGAGCACGTGGCCTGGCCCGCCGTGGTATGCGGCGAGGCCGAGCTTCACGTCGCCGAACTTCTTGATCATGCGTGACAGGTACAGGCTACCGGCGCGGATGTTGAAGCCGGGGTCGTAGGGCCGCGCGCGCTCGCCGAGGCTCTTGGCCAGCTCGCGGGCGGTGGCGGGCATCAGTTGCATGAGGCCCTGGGTCCCGCCGGGCCCACGGGCCCGCGCATTGAACTTGCTCTCGACCCAGATCAGGCCGTTGAGGAGCTCGGGATCGACGTGGAAGCGCTTCGCGGCGGCCTTGACCTCCGGCTGCACCGCCGCGATCTGGGCGCGCTGCGCGGCCGGCCACGACGGCTCGGCGCCCCCGTGGGCCATCCCGGGGGATCGCACTGCACCCTCGGCTTTGCGTGAGCTGGCACATGCAGCACTGGTCAGCGTCAGGCCCAGCAGGAACCACGTGACGGTCCAGGGGCCGTGCCCCAGCGCTCGCCTCCGCACATGGGACCACAACCGCCGCGCAACTGCTCGGAATCGCCGGGGTCTGGATGAGGTGCGCATGTGTAGTTGTTATCCTACATGGTGCGATGTCTATGGCTCAAATTTTCCGGTTACTTCAGGGCGTGGGGGCCATCGGCCGCATGCGATTAGCCTGTCGACGAGACGGCGATCCGCAGGCAGACCGCTGGTCCAGGCGGCGTAATTGCACGTACGATGAAGCCTTCCCCCGTACCCGGGTTTGGCTTTCCAAGGAGCGTGCCATGAGCGAGCGAACGGTCGAAGCAGCGTGGGTGTCCCTGATCGCGGTCGCGTGTCTGTTGGCCCCGGGCCAGGCACAGGCGTCTGGTTACGATCCATACGCGGTCGTGCCTACGGGGCCGATCGAGATCGACATGTCGCAGGTCCTGGCCGCGCCGCGGGTCCATGAGCCGCAGGCGCAGCCGAACTTGAAGCTGCTCGGGCAGGGGCCGCCGGCCGCGAAGAAGTCGCCCGGCAAGCTCCCGCCGGGGTGGGTGCAGCTCGGCGAGGTGGTCCAGCGCGAAGAGGTCGCGATGGGCCTCAAGGACGTCGACCCCGAGCCCTCGGCGGCCTACGAGGACATCGAGGGCAACCAGTATCCACGCAAGCACACGCTGTTCCTCAATTTCAACGGCGGCGTTCTGTATGGCGGCGCGGACAACTCGGCCGAGGACAAGTCGGCGCTGGCGCGGGCCGGCCATCCCTACCCGGTGTGGGAGAAGGCCGAGTCGAGCGCGCTGGCGGTGATCCAGCGGGTCAAGGAGGACGTGAGCTCGCTCGGCGTGCGCGTCGCGTACGAGGCGCGGCCGAGCAAGACCGTCCCGTACACGATGGCGATGGTCAGCGGCGACTGGACCGACGTCAACATCGACAGCCCCGCCGGCGGTGTGGCCCCGGGCACCGACTGCGAGGCTCGCGGCCAGCGCCACGTGGTCTTCGTGTTCGACAACTCGGCGTCGACGGTCGGCCAGGAGGCGGCGCACTCGTGGGGTCTCGACCACACGCTGGGCAGCGACCGCATCATGAGTTACCAGTCGGGCTTCAATAAGCACTTCGGCGACAACTGCCAGTCCCTGTGCGAGGCCCAGTGTCAGGGCCCCGGGACGATCGGCTGCCGACTGATCCACGAGAAGTACTGCGGCGTCGGCTCCGAGCGGCAAAACGACCTCGCCGAGCTCGCCTATGTCTTCGGTACCAACGAGCCCGACACGGCCCCGCCCGAGGTGCAGATCCTCGCGCCGGCCGACGGCCTGCAGGTCGAGGTCGGCGGCTCGGTCCAGATCATGGGCGAGGTGCATGACGACTACGGTGGTGTCGGCTGGAAGCTGACGATCAAGGTCGACGGTGAGGTCGCCTTCGACGAGGTCGACTACGACCGGGCCCTGTTCTGGAACCTGCAAAAGCTGCCCGCGGGCGTCTACGAGGTCACGCTCGAGGCCGAGGACCACGCCGACCACATCGTCCGCGACACCATCACCTTCACGGTCGGCGCCGCCGGCCCGACCACGGACAGCGACGCGAACACCGGCACCGGCACCGGCTCCGAGTCGGGCGAGACGGCGCCCACCACCTCGGACACCAACCCGACCGGCGCGAGCGCGGGCGAGGGTGAGGGCACCGAGGCCGGCAACTCCGAGGCGAGCGGCGAGGGCAGCGACACGGCGGGCGTGGACGACGGCGGTTGCCGGATCTCCTCCGGTTCGCAAGGCCCGCTCGGGCTCCTGGTCCCGGTCCTCGGCTTCGGCCTGGCATGGCGGACCCGCCGGCGGCGTAGCTGAGGCGTTTGGCGCATTGAGCGCATTGCGCGCGTCATGCTCATCAAGCGCAAACAATGTGACCTCGGCCGTGTGCGCGCGGCTTGACCCTTCGGGGTGCTTCCCGTTATAGGCCTTGTCCCCTCGCGCTCGGCGAGGCCCTTCTTCATTCACCGAGCAGTCGCAACCGGCTCGACGGTTGCCGCCCCGGGCGGGCGTATCGCCTGAAAGAATTGAGTCCTCTGTGAGCGAGCTTCAGCAAGCCATCATCCGCACCGGCGGCAAGCAGTACCGTGTCAGTCCCGGCTCCGTCCTCAAGGTCGAGAAGTTGCCGGTCGCGCAGGGCACCGCCGTCGACTTCGAGGTCCTGCTCGCCGGCACCGGCGCGGACGTCCAGATCGGCACGCCCCTCGTGGCTGGCGCCCGCGTCACCGGCGAGGTCGTGAGCCACGGTCGTGGCGTCAAGATCATCGTCTACAAGTTTCGCAAGCGGACCAACTACCGCAAGAAGCAGGGCCACCGTCAGGCCTACACCGAGGTCCGGATCACTGCGATCCACGGCTGACAGCTCCCACGGGAGTCGTTGGTCCACAGCGAAGTTTGAGTTTTACGCCGGATGTGCCTGACCTTCGGGACAGGCCGCGGCAGGAGAGAGCACGATGGCACACAAAAAAGGTCAAGGTTCAATCAAGAACGGCCGCGACTCCAAGTCCCAGCGACGTGGCGTCAAGAAGTTCGGCGGCGAGGTCGTGCGCGCAGGGAACATCCTCGTGCGCCAGGTCGGCAGCAGCTTCCACGCCGGCAACAACGTCGGCACCGGCAAGGACTACACCCTGTTCGCCCTCTCCGAGGGCACCGTCCGCTTCTACAAGCGGGGCCACGAGCGCAAGACCTTCGTCGCCATCGACCCGCTCGCGGCCGTCGGCGCCGACCTGGCGTCCGCGGCAGAGTAAGCCGCAGACCCAGAGCCGTTCATGCGCTTCATCGACCAGGTCCGTATCGTCGTCCGCGCCGGAAAAGGTGGGGACGGCCTGGTCGGCTGGCGCCGCGAGAAATTCGTCCCCGACGGCGGCCCCGCCGGCGGTGACGGTGGCCACGGCGGAGATGTCATCTTCGTCGCCGATGACCATTTAACCTCGCTGCTCGACCTCAAATTTCGCCAGCACTTCGGGGCCGAGTCGGGCAAAAACGGCGGCCCCAACAAGATGGCCGGCCGCGCCGGCAACGAGCTCCGCGTCCGCGTACCAGTCGGCACGATGGTGTTCCTCGAGGGCCTCGCCGGCGAGCCAGGCGAGCGCCCGCCGTGGATGGCCGCCGAGGACGACGAGCCCGAGGCTGACGGCATGCAGAACTACGGCATGGTGGCCTGGGAGGACGACGGCGAGGACGAGCCTGCCGAGCCGACCCCGGCGCTGCGCCAGAAGTACCGCAACGGGCGGCGTCGCGAGCGAGAGGCCGAGCTGCCGCCCGAGCCGGGCGACATGCTGGCCGACCTGACGACCGCGGGCCAGGAGCTGGTGATCGCCCAGGGCGGTCGCGGCGGCCGCGGCAACGTCCACTTCCGCAGCTCGACCAACCGCGCCCCCGACCACGCCGAGCCCGGCATCCCCGGCCAGGCCTACTGGTTACGCCTCGAGCTCAAGCTGATGGCCGACGTCGGCATCGTCGGCTTCCCCAACGTCGGCAAATCGACCTTCATCCGCGCGATCTCCCGGGCCCGGCCCAAGGTCGGCGATTACCCGTTCACCACGCTCGTGCCGCAGCTCGGCGTCGCGGCACTTCCGGGCGAGCGGTCGCTGGTCGTCGCCGACATCCCCGGCCTGATCCGCGGCGCCAGCGAGGGTAAGGGCCTCGGCCTCGAGTTCCTGCGCCACCTCGAGCGCACCCGCGTACTCCTGCATCTGCTCGCCCACGATTACGCCGACGACCGCGACCCGCTCAAGGACCTCGCCGCCCTCGAGCACGAGCTCAAACAATACGGCGCCATGTTCGAGGGCCGCCCGCGCGTGGTGGCGATCAACAAGGTCGATACCTCCGAGAGCCAGGAGCTCATGGGCCCGCTCCGCAAGGCGCTACGCGCCCAGGGCATCCCGCTGTTCCCGATCTCCGCCCGCACCGGCGAAGGCGTGCCGGAGCTGATGGAGGCGCTGTGGCGCCGCGTCGACATGGTCCGGCGTACACCGCCGGAGGCGATCGCCTCGGAGGGCTAAAGCCGCCCGGGCGCCCGCTTGCCAGATGCACCAGCGGCGGGGCAAGATCCACAGGTGCCTCTTCGATCCTTCGCAGTCGAGCGCTACCGCGGATTTCGCGAGCGGACCCGCATCGAAGTGCGACCGCTTACGTTGATCTTCGGCTACAACAGCGCGGGCAAGAGTGCACTTTTGCGGCTACTACCGCTTGTGCGCGACACCATGCGCGAGCACCGTGAGCCCATTTTCATGGGCTCGCAGGTGCTCCGCCAGGCGAGCTTTACCGATCTCCACTGCCGTCTGAGTCCCACACCGGTCATTGCGCTGGAGTTCGCCTCCGACACTGCCGAAGCGCGCTACGAGATCCGCTATCTCCCAGATCAGCGTCGTCAGGTCGTCGAGCGGGTGACCATGCTTCGGGATGGCGTGAAAGAATTTCTCGAGTGGACCTCGCAAGGAGCTATGTACGACCGCTGGATAGACGGCGAATCGCACACACAGTTCGAGGTGCTCTTCGAGGGTCTTACGCCTCAGTTCAAAGATGACAGTAACGAACTCAGAAGTTGGCGGGTACCGGGGTCGGACGATCTTTCATCTGTGCAATGGATCGACGCGGTGCGCACGCGAGTACCCCGCCGGATGGCGTACGGAGCCCGGCCCCATGGTGCGCTTGCTTCCGACGGCTCCGATGCGCCCGCAGCCCTCGCTTTCGCTAGCGAGGACGCAAGCCCAGTCTATGAGGCTGTTCGTACGTTCTACCGAGAGCATCTGGGACATGTGATTGAGGTCGCCCCAATGGGTGATGATTTCAAGGTTCGTGTAGCTCCGGTCAAGGCGCCCAACGTAGCCATCGACCTGACGGATACTGGCGAAGGACTTTCACAGGTGTTCCCCGTCATCGTCGCGCTGGCCCGTGCGGCGCATCGGGAGGGCCCGACTCTCGTGGCACTTGAGCAGCCCGAACTCCACCTGCATCCCGCCATGCACGAAGAGTTGGCACGCTGGATGTGTGGCCTCATCAAGACTGATTCAAGACCCCGAATTATCGTCGAAACTCACTCCGAGAACTTCCTCCTTGCGGTGCTAGTAGCACTACTAAACAAAGAGATTACGACGGACGACCTGATCGTGTACTGGGTCTTTCAGCTCGAGGACGGACAGAGCGTAGTCGAACCCGTCACATTCGATGATCTGGGACGACCTCAGGGGGCCTGGCCGCCGGGTGTTTTCCACGAGGATGCCGCGCTTGCCACCAAGCTCAACAAGCTCCGAATGGAGCGGATTAAGGGATGAGGGTATACCTGACGGCCGGCCTACTGCAAGCGCCCGATTCGCAGATACCGCGAATGCCGGCTTTGCTGGACTTTGCAGTCGTTGGGCGGCACGACATTCTCGTGGAACCTGAGGCGAGGGCGTCATGGGATACATGGCTCGACCGGCGAGATCGATTCTACTCCGATATATGGAGACGAGCAGAGATGGACAGCCAGCAGCGCCAAGCGCTGGCTCCGAGTGCGATCGAGGTGAGGCTGACCTCCGGAGATTCCGATTGGGAGGGGACCCCGATCGTACTCAACGTGGTCGACGCGATTGATCTGCTCAACCGTCCGCTGGACATCCTCGTGGAGGACGCGACGAGCGACGGCTTGTTCTTGACCGGGACGGTACCAACCCCGCTTCGTGCAAAGTGGGAAGAACTCGTCAAGGACGGCTCTATCCGTCTGCAGACCCTGGGCGGCGTCACGCACGTGGAGCGGAGGCTCGCTGAGCGACAACAGCAAGGTCGTGGGGCGCTGATCCGTTCGTTCGTGCTGATCGACAGTGATGCTCCGGCTCCATGGGGAACCCCGGGAGAACTGCCTGAGGCGACTGCAAGGGCGCGCGAGAGCGCTCTTCGGCGCCGAGTTCCTTTCCACATCCTCACCCGTCGGATGGCGGAGAATTACATTTCGCCGCCAGCATTCAACGCCTGGGCCCAACAACAGTCCAAGGACAAGCAAGGCCATGTGGACGCCTTTGCGAGACTCTCAACAGGACGTCAACATCACCATCACCTGAAGAAAGGAATTCGTCCTGGCGAGGAGGCGTATTATGCTGCGGTCTCGAATGCAGACCAGGAATTATTGAAGCACTCGCTCGGAGATAAGGCGTATCGTGCCATTTCGCACGAGAGTGAAGCAAACCTTCGTGCATACGGTGCGCACAAAGAGCTCACGCCGCTCTTTCAACACCTCATTCGGCTCGCTTGAATCATGACAGCCCCATCCTACGCCAGCGAGCCGACGATCCAGTACCTGCACCAGGTGCTCGACCAGATCGCCAAGGCCGAGATGCTCATCCCGGACTTTCAGCGGCCGGTCAGTTGGGACGATGATCAGCGAAAGCGCCTCCTCGACAGCATTGCCAAAGGCAGCCCGATCGGCGCCGTGGTGGTCTGGCGCACGACCGAGACGCCGAGGCAGCTCGTCGTCGTCGGTGACCGGCGGCTCGGGCGCACGCCACAGGGCACGAACCGCCAGTATCTCCTGGACGGGTTTCAACGGCTTTCGACGCTGTTCGCCGCGTTATGGCCGCAAAAGAGTAAAGGGTCCCCGTCCGAAACCCCCATTCACAGCGAGCATCGTTGGTCGCTAGGCTATCATCTCGTTAATGAGGAGTGGGTCTTCCTCGATGAGATCGATGATGAGGAGCGCTCTTTCGTGTTGCCAGGGCGCATATTCTTGGACAGCGTTGAGCTGCTGCGCTTCCAACGCAAGATTAGTCGTCCCGACGCCGAACTGCTTATCGAGCGCGCCGACGCGGTCGCCAGGGCCGTTCGCGAGTACAAGATCGCCATCATTCCGCTGGTCACCGACAGCGTTGAGGAGGCCGCGAAGACCTTTGCATTGTTGAACACCGAGGGGACCAAAATGTCCCAGTTCGACCTCATCAACGCGCTGACGTGGACCGAGACCTGGAGTCTGCGAGACAAATTGGAGGCCGCGAGGCAGCAGCTCGATCTTGTTGGCTGGAGGGATCTCGAGGAGAAATACTGGCTCGCGGTGCTCCGGGCCGCCTCCGACCTCGATATTTACAAGGGTAAATCGACCAAAGTAAGCGAGAATCTGCGGGATCATCCGGACGTTCTCGACGATGCAGTTCAAGGGCTTCTACGAGCCGCCAAATTTTTGGCGGAGTGTTGCGATGTGTTGTCACTCGATCTGTTGCCGTACAGCTATCAGGCCGTGCTGTTGGCTGATGTCTTCAGGAGACATCCGGTCCCGTCTTTGGAGCAGAAGGCGCAACTGGTCCAATGGT
>Ga0105046_10013576_pt1 | contig 12608 bp, 9 predicted proteins | sample MAT03_FD_78385 | JGI IMG/M metagenome (GOLD analysis project Ga0105046, IMG submission 78385) | Freshwater microbial communities from Lake Fryxell liftoff mats and glacier meltwater in Antarctica - MAT-03 (megahit assembly) | ecosystem: Environmental > Aquatic > Freshwater > Ice > Liftoff... | reverse complement strand
TAGGCACAACCGCAATCATCGGAATTTCTGCCAACACCGTAGTCATAATTGCCAGCAATGGTAGGGATTCCTCTTTTTCTAATTTCATTGATTACTTCATTGGGCCAAATATTGTATCCAACCAAATCACCTAAACAGTAAACGGCATCCACATTTTGTTTTGACAAGTCCTCGAAGAAAGCTTCCAGCGCAGGAAGATTGGAATGGATGTCGCTGAAAAGTGCTATTTTCATGACAATTTTATGCTTTAAGGTAATACTTGTTCCTGATCCAAAAGGCAACATTGACCAAGGCTATTAATATTGGAACTTCCACCAAGGGACCTATTACTCCAGCAAATGCTTGGCCAGAATCAATTCCAAATACGCCAATTGAAACTGCAATGGCAAGTTCAAAATTATTGCCAGATGCTGTAAAAGAAACTGAGGCAGAGTCCTTGTAGTTGGCTCCAATTGCTTTGGCAATAACAAACATCAAGCTGAACATTACAATAAAAAAGATTACCAATGGAATAGCAATTTTAATAACATCCATAGGGATTTGCACGATCATTTCTCCTTTTAAACTGAACATCACCACAATCGTAAAAAGCAAGGCAATCAATGAAAATGGTGATATGAAGGGCAGGAACTTTTGCTTAAACCATTGTTCTCCCATAATTTGCATGAGTATAAAGCGACTGAATACAGCGGCAATGAATGGAATTCCGAGATATATTCCAACTGTCTTGGCAATTTGCGCAACAGTAATATTGATCGTCAAGCCTTCAATTCCAAAGAGAGGAAGCATTATTTCAAGGTAGAAATATGCATACAAACTAAAAAACAAGACTTGCAAAATACTGTTGATTCCCACCAATCCCGCTGTTAGCTGCCTGTTGCCTTCAGCCAATTCACTCCATACGATTACCATGGCAATACATGGAGCCAAGCCTATAATGATCAATCCAGTCATGTATTCCGGATGGGTTTTCAGAAAAAGGATCGAAAGCAGAAACATTAAGAAAGGTCCAACTATCCACGTTATAAACAGAGACAAGAAAAGTAATTTCGGTTTTTGAAATACTTCCTTGAGCTTGGAGAAATCGACTTTGCACAAAGGTGGATACATCATAATAACCAGTCCAATGGCCAAGGGTATATTGGTAGTCCCAATTGAAAATTGATTGATTGTATTGTCAATACCAGGAATAAAATAACCTAAACTTATCCCGAGCAACATGGCAACAAATATCCAAAGTGTCAGGAAGCGATCAAGAAATTTAAGTTTTGTTCTCATACTCGATTAGCAGCATCCACCTCCTGGGGAACAAGTGGTATTTGGAGTTAAATCGATCAGATTAAATTTCATTTTTTCGGCTGAAATCCCGCAACTATCAATTGCAAGGCAATTGGTATGTTTGGCCAAGAGAACAAAGTTTTTGCCATTGAATTCTAAGTCATATTTGCCGATTGTTTCAGATTGATATTCCACTTCAATTTCCAAATCCTGCATGCCCAATACTTTTTCTGAAAGCCCGATGATATTAAGTAATTTTTTGGGCTTTAATCTGTGGTCAAAATCATTTGCATTCCATAACTGAAAGTTGGCAACTTTTTCATTCCGCACAGTTCCACCACAATCAATGAAATGTTTGGTAACCACACCTACTTCTGTTACATGAAAATGTTCGGGTACCAAAGTGCCATTTTGTAGTTCAAAAATTACCGAATCAACGGTTTGGAGTGTTTGCTTTATTTCTGAAAGTTTCATTTTTTAAATAATTTGGATTAACAACAATTGTTTAGTTTGTGCTCCAATTTGGAGGAAAGACCAAGAAAATAACTTTGAATCTTTTGCAGTGCTTTTTTGTCTACACAATAACAAATGGCACTTCCTTCAATACTGCCTTTTATGAGTCCCGCATTTTTGAGTTCTCTCAAATGCTGAGATACCGTAGGTTGAGCCAATGTTAATTGTTCAACTATATCACCACAGATACAGGTATCCACGCTTATGAGATACTCAATGATAGCAATACGAGCGGGATGTCCCAACGCCTTGGCAATCATAGCCATTTGGTTTTGGTGAGAAGTAAAAAGTTCTATTTTTGAAGCCCCCATATCTATTATTATATTGCAATATTACGATAGATTATTTTATCAGGTATAACAATCCTTGTTAATTTTGAGTTAAGGGTAATTTTGATTGATTTATCGCATGTTTAAAATCAAGCCTTTCGAAATTTCTAACAGCTTAAAGCTATTCTAGAAAAAGGTATCTTGATTACTTTTACGCCAAGGAACACTGAGGAAATCAAGCGACGAAGGTTTAACGCGCAGAAAGAAAGTGTACGTTCCTCGAAGTGGCTGCCAATTCATACCCATTTCCCAACAATGCAGATCTCGGTAAAATCCAACATCGGGATAAGTCAGCCTCTCAGCTACAAAATCGTAACCAATTCGTCCAACATCTATTCTCCAGTTCTGCGAAATCGGTATTCTACCTATCAATTCTAATGTATGGTCACTCAATATCACTGTATCTCCACGTGTCGTATTGAGTAACTGTATATTAAAAGTATGGCCCAAGGTAATGTTGTTGACCAATTCTTCTAAAGCTGAGTGTTCACGAGCTGGAGTGTTTGAGTTTGGGGAACCAGTTGATTTCTTTTTTAGGTCTTTCAATTGTTGTACGCTTAAAGACGTAGCAAACCTGAAGCTCGCACCTGCAAAACGCAATAGTTGACCGTTCGTTTCACGATAAAACTTATTGATTGTTCTGCCATTTGCATCCCTTGCATATGGGTCAAAGGATCCAGATACAATCAAAGTGGTAATGCCTTTAAAAAATCGAGCTGTTCCATTGAAAGAGACTGGAGACCATTTCAACGAGTCTGCGTACAAATTATAGTTTCCATTAACTGAAAGGTTGTCAAAAATCTTGAACCGCTTTATGGTGGTATCTCTTTTGGAAAAGTATTTACCCTCAAAGATGTTTTGGATAGAATAATTGACCAATAGGTTTGCCTTCGAGTCTGGTGGTCTTCCAAACAAGCCATTTTCGAATATGGTATATCTTTGAACCTTGTTTTTATCAGGTCGGTTGTCTGTATCTACAGTTTTGAACCAAGTTGGATTCATACTGTAGTCTGGTGCAAATGACAAGCTAGCATTGGGTTTCATAACATGTCGCAGACCTCTTAACCAACCCTTTCTCATTTGGACGGTCCCGAACAATTGGGTATTTACTGACAATGCAGCTTGAAAAGTTCTGAATGGAGCAAAGGCATTTAAGGTGTCATTGATGATGTTGCCATAATTGGTTGTGTATCTTATGTCTGATGTGTCTCCATCGATGTTTCTAATATAGCTGGTATCAATGGTAGTAGTAGGGTCGAATGTTTTTCGGATGGTATTGAAATTCCACACTTCGCCATAATTTACAGAAGGAGAAATGTAGAAATACTTTAAGACACGGGTGTTGTAGCTGCTTGTAAATTTATGATCAACGCCGTAGCGCAGGTTTTGTAAACCTTCATTTTTAAAAATAACTGTATCAGGGCCTATCAAATTTGCTTTGGCATTACCGTTGTAGGTAAAAAATACCTTTTCAAACCATTTTTCTGGTCCTATTTGTCCGGATTTCTTTTTGAATGGATATATACTTCCTGTTTGGAAAACCATGTTTGGGAAGTTGATTTCTGCTTGATTATTTCGAGTGTTTTGGGAGTGTTGAAATCCAATACTGAGTTGCATACTCGGATTATCTACAAATCGTCGAACATAGTTGATGTTGGAAGAAAAGCTATTGGTTAGTACATTTGCTGCATCATTTCTATTTCTATTATTGAATCCATTTGTTTGGATGTCAACATTACCGCCAAAGTTGTGAAAAGGATTAGAGGCGGGATCTTGGACGTGTCTCCAAACAACATGAAAGGATTTTTCACTTATTATTTTAGAACTTTCGGGTAGTTCTTCACGGCGGTCAGCAAATTTCATGTTAAAGTCACCATTGTACTTGTATCTTTTTCTATAGCGGACCGCTCCACCCAATTCATAAGATCCTCTGAAATAGATATCACCCAACAATGTCAAATCCATATAATCGTTAATGGGTATATAGTAGCCGATGTTTCTCAATCCAAAACCCCATTCTTCTGAGGTCTCGTAATCTCTTGGAATGATAATGCCTTGTCTTTTGTTTTTTGACAATGGAAAGAAACCAAATGGAAGAACCAAGGGGGTTGGAACATCACCTATGACTACTACCGATGGTCCAATGACTGCAATTTTGTCGGGAATGATCTTTTGTTGACTGCATAAAATACCATAGTGGGGAATTTTGGCGTCACAAGTGGTGATGATTGCGTTGCTTCCGTAGAGGATATTTCCTTTTTTTACAGTATCAGGATTGGCCTCAAATTTTACCTTTTTACTGAGTATATTAAGGTCACTCTCTTTGGTATTGCCTTGCTGGGCCAGACCTTTTTTGGTCTTGAAATTGTACTTAAGGCTGGATGCGTTGAATTTTTGTTCCTCTTGTGAAAAATTGGGAAGTCCAATATCGTTTTGCAAGCTGTCTTTTGTGCCAGAAGCACTGAGCACATTGGTATTGAAATCAAAAATAATATAATACGCTTTCAGTTCAATCTCCTTATATTTCACGACAGCATCCTTAATCAGGTGATATTGCTTTTTGTTGTTGTCAAGCCACATTGTGTCGGTGGCAGTAGCATCAATTTCGGCATCCAAGCTGTCCTTTGACATTTTTACCTGGTACACACTGACCAATACTGAGTCCTTTTTAGGAGCAATAGTATCTTGTTGTGCATTCAATTCACTGGAAATCAAGACACACCATATCATAAAAAAAGCTAATACAATAAACTTGTATTGAAATCTCATCATATCTTTATCCTAAGAAACTTAGCACTTTCTATAATTAATACCTTTAGACCTACCCATGAAAACGCATTTATTACCATTTAATGCTGCTTTGTTAACTGTTAATTTGTTCTTAATGGTTCATTTTGCCTCAGCGCAAGTCAGTGCTGTCAAAAATCAGGACAAAGCTACAGTCTATCATTCCAAACCCAAAACTTCTAACCGAGTAACAACAATAGTAATTGATGCCGGTCATGGAGGAAAGGACCCTGGAGCAACTCACAAAGGCTTCAAGGAAAAGGATGTTACCCTTAAAGTGGCCCAATTGACTGGAAAATACATCAGAGCAATATGTCCTGATGTTAAAATAATTTACACCCGTGACAAAGATGAATTTATTGAACTAAAAGAGCGTGCATCTATTGCAAATAGACAAAAGGCAGACCTCTTCTTATCGATTCATTGCAATGCAATGCCAAAGGACGGAGATATACACAGATTTAATGGAACCGAAACCTATGTACAAGATCCGAAAGTAGAAAGTTACAATATGGCCGTAGCTAAACGCGAAAACTCTGCTATTTTATTGGAAAAAGATTATGTAGCCAAGTATGATGGTTTCGATCCCAATAAGCCAGAAAATCATATCATGCTCGCCCTTTACCAAAACAATAACTTGGATCAAAGTATACGGATGGCTGAATCTGTAGAAGAAGAATTCAAAAATTACAGCGGCAGAAAAAGCAAAGGTGTAAAGCAAGCTGGATTTTTGGTTCTAAAAGCCACCACGGTACCTTCAATTTTAATAGAAACAGGATACATTACCCATCCAGAAGAAGGCCAATTTTTGAATACACAAGCCGGCCAAAAGAAAATAGCCGCAGGGATTGCAAGGGCTTTTTATCGATTTAAGAATTCAGTTGAATACGGGGTGGATATCAGTGAAGTTGAAAATGTACCTGACCCTATTGCTGCTACTAAAGAATTGGTTGAAATCCCTACCCAAATTGAAACAGCTTCAATTTCAAGAATTGTTTATCGCTTGCAGATACTATCTTCTCCACAACCAATTGATACTTCAATTATAAAGTTGGATCTCAAAAATGAAGTATGTCTACTTTTAAAAGATGGAAGTCATAAATGTTATATCGGCAATTTTAAAAATTATCAAGAAGCAAAATCCAAACGCGAGAGTATTAAAAAGTCAGGCATCAAGGACGCGTTCATCGTAGCCTTTGAAGGAGACAAAAAAATACCTGTCGCAGAGGCAATTCAGAAGGAACAGAACTAAATCATGTTTGCTGTTGGGTTTGTACTTATATTTGTGTCTAATAAATAACAGCGTTCTGCATGTCAAACGAAGCAAAGCTGGGTATCCTAGCTACAGTAGCCATTTTGGCAAGTATTTTTGGTTATAAATTTTTGAAAGGGCAAAACGTCTTCAGCATCTCAAATGAGTATTATGTTGAATACAAAGATGTCCAACAACTCACCAAGTCTTCGCCTATTTATATCAATGGTTTGAAAGTTGGAGCAGTGAAGGATATTTACATCAAACCTGAGGATCAAAGAACAATCATTGTTGTTTTAGATATCAAAACATCTATTAAAATTCCCAAAAATACGATTGCATCTATTCAAAGTACCGGCTTGGTGGGTGGAAAAGTCATCACTCTGCAATATTCTGGTGTTTGTTCAGATGGCACTTGTGCAGTCGATGGGGATTATTTGAAAGGTGAGACCTTAGGCCTACTGGATGTTTTGGTAGGCCGAGATCAATTGAACGATTATATGCAACAAATTAAAACAGGTTTGTTTAGTATTGTCGATACTATTTCCGGAAGTGTAGGTGATCCCAATTCGAATACCGTAGTAGCCAAGTCAGTGCGTGATATCCAGGTAATTCTTGACAATCTGAAAGCAACCACAAATGACTTAAGGAAGATTACAGATGCAAGCGCTTCAGTATTACCTAAGACATTGATTAACATTGATGCCTTGGTTTCCAACTTGAAAAACAACAATGACAAAATAAATATCATCATTGGAAATGTTGCCAGTTTTAGCGATAAGATCAATAAGACCGATATTGATGGGACCAACAAGCAATTGCAGTCTACTCTGACAGAGTTGAAAAACACAATTTCTCAATCTACAAATACTGTTGCAGAACTTAATAAAATTACTAAAGCAATCAATACCGGCAACGGTTCATTGGGTAAATTGATATACGACCCTCAACTCTATATTAATTTGAATAGAACTTCCAAAAACATGGACCTTTTGCTTCAAGATTTCAGATTGAATCCTAAGCGCTATGTAAACGTCTCTGTTTTTGGAAAAAAGCAGAAAAATTATGTAGTTCCTAACAATGATCCTGCATTCCAAGACAGCATTCAGCTGAAGAACTAAAAGATATTTACTTCAGGAGTTAATTCTATACCATATTTGGCGAGGACATCTTTGATTACCAATTTGGCGGTTGAAATAAGTTCATCACCTGTTGCTTCTCCATAATTAACCAGCACAAGTGCTTGTTTTTCATGCATTCCTGCGTGTCCATTTCTTTTGCCTTTCCATCCACAATTTTCTATTAGCCAACCGGCAGGGATTTTCACGGTGAGATTGTCAACAGGGTAATGAGGCATGTCATGAAATTCTTTACTGAGCGCTTCAAACTGATTCAGAGAGATTTCCGGATTTTTAAAAAAGCTGCCTGCATTGCCCAATATCTTTGGATCGGGTAGTTTGGATTCTCTCACCCAACTTACAGTTTCAAAAATATCCTTTATACTGGGATTTTGAATATTCTTTTTGTCTAGTTCAACTTTTAATGCGGCATAATGACTGTTGATCTTGTGGTTTTTCTTAGTCAATTTCAATACCACCGTTGTAATACACAGATCTCCTTTATAGTTTTTTTTGAATATGGAATCACGGTAACCAAATTCACATTGAGCGTTAGTGAAACTTAAATTTTGCTGCGTGCTCAGTTGGATAGCGTTGACAGCGATTAAGACATCTTTCAACTCAACGCCGTATGCGCCTATGTTTTGAACTGGTGCAGCACCCATCAGCCCTGGAATCAATGCCAAATTTTCAATGCCTCCCAATTGATTTTTGACTGCCCAGCTTACTATTTCATGCCAGGACTCTCCTGCACCAAAACGCACATGAACTTCTGCTTCATTTTCATGAATAACATCATAGCCTTTTATGCGGTTAGCAATGCACAGATAGGGAAGGTCTTTGGTGAAAAGCAAATTGGAACCTCCACCCAAAATCAGAGTTGCAATGTTTTTATCCTTTGCAAATTTCAGAGCTTCAAACAACTCAATCTCGTTAGCAATTTCAGTAAAATATTGGCACTTTACTACAACGTGAAATGTATTATATGCGCTTAAATCAAAGTTACTCTGAAAGTTCACCCTGGTTGGAGTTTAATTTATTGATGATTCCGTGGCCCCAAAACCCTTGTTGAACTGAAAATGGCACTATTTCTCCAATTTTCAATTCAGCACTTTCGGCCCAAGTCATTCTGATTCTGACTACATCACCTTCCAATGACAAATAGACCATTTGATGGGTAGGCTCAATCTTTTCGGTTGGCATAGTTCCCATTGCTTTGCTTACCATTGGAATAAGATGCTCTATCTTAAAATTTATTGTTACCGTATCTTTTTTTATTGGCAATAAACTGTTTGACAATAAGCACAAAGCCAACAAAATCAACCCAACAATCACTGTTGCAATGGTTATGGTTCGAAATTTGTTGAAAGCATTATTCGCAACACGTGACAACCAGATTCCAGCCGTTAATCCCAGAATCAATGAAAAGGCCAATGAATTGAGGAATAAAGGTTTCAAGTCAATGGTCCGCTGTAGCACTGGAAAATTCAAAACCAACAGGACAATTAGGCCCAAAAAACTTATCGCTGCTGTTGTACCAATTATGCGTTGTTTCATAATTTCCGTAATTATAAATTCGGTTCGAATTGAAGTTTTGCAAGTTTAGAATAGAGTCCCCCTTCTTTCTTGTACAGCTCATCGTGCGTCCCCTCTTCAATGATGGTTCCTTCTTCAAGTACAAATATGCGATCTACGTTTCTAATAGTTGCCAAACGGTGTGCAATAATTATGGAAGTTCTGTTTTTCATCAACTCTTCCAATGCCAGCTGAACAATGCTTTCCGACTCTGCATCGAGTGAGGAGGTGGCTTCATCAAGTATTAAAATATCAGGATTCTTGAGCAATGCTCTAGCAATCGCAATTCTTTGTCTTTGTCCACCTGATAGTTTTATTCCCCTTTCGCCAACAACGGTATCCAAGCCTTCTGGAAATTGTAGAATGAATTCCATGCAATAGGATTTTTCAGCAGCTTCGATGATTTCTTCTAGACTGGCACTTGGATTTCCGTATTGTATATTCTCTTTGATGGTTCCTCCAAACAAGACAATTTCTTGAGGAACTACTGCTATTCTGCTGCGATAATCCAAAATAGGAATGCTATTCACGTCAATATCATTTATTGAAATGGTCCCAGAAGTCAAATCATAAAATCTCAGTAATAGCTGAACGAAGGTAGATTTTCCGGCGCCGCTTGATCCGACCAATGCAATTCTTTGTCCACTTGGCACAGTCAAATCAACACCACTTAGCACCTCGATTTCAGGTCGTGATGGATAGCTGAAGTGAATATTTTGGAACTTCAAATCTCCATGTAGCTTTTTGTAATCAGCGTTCAAATTAATTTTCTTTATTTCATGAAATTCGCTGTTTTCATTCAATAATTCTAAAAGTCGTTCAGACGAACCCACTGCGCGCATGAGTTGGGTATATAAATCTCCCAATCCACCTATTGAAGCGCCAATGATAGCAGTTATAGCGATGAATGACACCAGATCACCAGGGAGCATGGCTCCTGTTTGAACCATTGTTGCACCTTCCCACAGCATGAAAAATATGGCGCCAAACAGCACTGCAATAACAAAAGCAATAAATCCTCCACGCCATTGGCCGTAACGAATAGACAATTTTACCACTCTGTCTATAGCAGACCCATATCTTGCTGATTCATAATGTTCGTTTGTAAAAGCCTTGACTGTAGCTATCGCACCCAAAGATTCATCTAGAATCACATTGGTCAATGCGAGCTCCTCCTGCCTTTTTTTGCTGAATTTTCGGATGAATCGGCCAAATACGATAGCCAAAACAACGATTACTGGAAAAATCAGAAACATCATGAGGGCAAGCTTGGGTGTAGTCCAAACCAGTACAATAATTCCCACTATTAGTACAATAATTTGGCGAATAAACTCTGCAACATGAAGGCTCAGAGCATCCTGCAATTGTTGAACATCACTGGTAACTCTACTGGTTAATTCGCCTACACGATTGTTCTCAAAGAAATTCATCGGCAGCGTTAAGATCTTGTCGTAAAGCGCCTTGCGAATATCTGCCATGCTTTTTTCACTGACATGTGTAAAAATGAGCACCCTTGAATAAGAAACCAAACTTTGGAGTATTAGCACTACAATGAGCCCCACACCCAGTTGAGTCAAGGTGATACCGTATTTGCCTTTACCAGTCGCTATATTTAAAAGCTCACCTGAGGTAACTGGAAAAATCATAAATACCAAGCTGGAAACTACCAAAAGCAAAAACCCAAAAAACATGGATATTTTGTAAGGTTTCAGAAATTTGTAAAATACAGAGACAGATTTAATTGAATCTATTGAAAACTTTTTGACAACTTGGGAGTCATTCAAAGAATCAGGTTGTCTTAAGGCCATATTGTTTTTTAATAATTATTCGCAAAAGTACCATTACATTTCATCAAGAAGGAAGAGTAGGCCAAAGTATTATGATCTCCTAATTTTATTCCCTTTCTTTAATAACAGAACCAACTGGCTTTTGTTATTCAAGTAACATCAATGGAAAATGTCCGTTCCTTAGTTCTTATATTTGCAAATTGAACAAACTATTCCGCAATGTCAAAGAAACTTAAGCCCAATCAAGCTCCAAAATCAGTAGCAAAGGAAAGAAAATCATCTGATAATGGTTTAAAAGTGAAGTTGCTGTTGGGTGTTTTGTTGATCACATTTGTAGTATTTCTTCCTAGTTTGAAGAATGAATTTGTAAATTGGGACGATGATGTGAACTTGATGGAAAATAAGAACATTGGAGTTCTAGACATGAAAAGCGTTAAGAAAATATTCACGGATGATGTCATTGGCAACTATAATCCGTTGCCGATTTTGACATTCGCTATAGAACATCATTTTGTTGGATTCAAACCTTGGTTGTACCACTTTAATAATTTGTTACTTCACTTACTGTGTGTATGGATGGCGTTTAGAATTGCGTCGCTTTTGGGTTTGTCGCCATTGTTTGCTGCTTTTGTAGCCTTATTATTTGGCATACATCCAATGCGTGTAGAATCTGTAGCATGGGTGACTGAGCGAAAAGATGTATTGTTTGGTTTCTTTTATTTGTTAGCAATTGACCAATACATTAGAATGCGTCTGAGTAAGGTGAGCATTGGAAAATGGCTTTTGATATGTGTTTTAGCAATATTGGCTTTGTTTTCTAAAATTCAGGCGGTCAGTTTGCCTTTGAGTTTATTGGCCATTGATTATTTCATGAAAAGACCACTCAATTTCAAAATCGTACTAGAAAAAGCTCCTTTGTTTTTGTTCTCTTTAATATTTGGATTGGTAGGAGTTTACATGCTGAAGAACAACGATTCTTTGGTTGAAGCTACGAGCTATGGAGTTTTTGACCGATTGACTGTTGGGGCATATTCGTTCTTTATTTATTTAATCAAATTTATTTTTCCATATCCAATGTCTCCACTGTATCCATATCCAGATACATTGAGTTGGTATCATTTTGCTGCCATGGTACCTTCCACTTTGGTTTTGGTATTGATGGTATATTTGTACAAAAAGGGTGAGCGTTTTTGGTTATTTGGCTTGATGTTTTTCTTGGTGAATGTTGCATTTGTATTGCAGATTTTAGGAGCAGGTCAAGGTTTTTTAGCTGACCGTTTTACCTACATTCCATACTTGGGTTTGTTTATCAGCGTAGCTTTTTTTCTTGAGCGCTATGCCTCAAAGGAAGCGAGTAGAAAATTGGTATTTGCCAGTTGCAGTGCTTTTTTGGCTATAAGTGCTTTCATGAGCTATCGCCAAAGTATGATCTGGAAAAATGGAGAAACTCTGTGGACGCATGTCTTGAAATACGAAACAAAAACACCTCTGCCTTGGACCAATAGAGCAATGTATTACCGAAATTTAAAGCAATATGATCGAGCCTTGGCCGATTTCAATAGGGGCCTAGAACTCAAAAAGCAAGGCACAACTTACAACAGTATTGGTAAATTATATTTTGATCAAGGAAATGCGGTCGAAGCACTCAAAAATTATAATGAGTGCATCAAACTGGATACTACAATGGCAGAATTTTTTATCAATCGAGGAGCAGCATTTGCTATGTTGGGTCAATACCCTAACGCCTTGATTGATATGACACATGGGATAGCAAAAGACAAAGAAAACTTAAATGGATATTTGAACAGGTCACTACTGCATTTTACGATGGAGAATTACGAATTGGCCGTATTGGATCACAATGAATATCTCAATCGAAATCCTGCCAATTATGGAATTTATTATGAAAGAGGTATTTGTTTTGCTGCGCTTGGAAAGTTTCAAGAAGCCGTAAATGATTTTTCAAAAG
>Ga0105046_10013575_pt1 | contig 12608 bp, 13 predicted proteins | sample MAT03_FD_78385 | JGI IMG/M metagenome (GOLD analysis project Ga0105046, IMG submission 78385) | Freshwater microbial communities from Lake Fryxell liftoff mats and glacier meltwater in Antarctica - MAT-03 (megahit assembly) | ecosystem: Environmental > Aquatic > Freshwater > Ice > Liftoff... | reverse complement strand
GGAGGCAAGTTGCATGAGGGAAAAGACGAGAAGAGAGAGAAGAGAGAGAAGAGCCAAGCCCGAGCTATTCGTTATCTCTTGCCCACCAAGGTGAATCGGAGTCCGCTGAGCATTCGGGCGATTTCATCGGCCAGAGTGAAAGCGTTGTGAAACGGTTCCTCGGAACAGTCGCTCCGGCGGCGTGCGATGTGCAGTTGAGTGACGGTTTCCATGAGTGAGCCGTAAGCGATCTCGACAAACCGTGCGAAGTCGATGTCGGAACTGCGGCTGTTGCCTTCGGCGATGTTGGAGGGGACTGAAACTGCGGCTCTCTGAATCTGTTGAGCCAAGCCGAAGTTCTCACGAGACGGAAATCCTTCGCTGATTGTGTCGATCAGGTCGGCGTGTTCGATCGCCCGTTGCCAAACAACGAGTTTCTCAAACTGGAACATGGATGCATGCCTTTCCGGGAGGAGAGGCGAGAGTTCAGAGGAGAGAGCCGGAACTCGTGGATTCCTCTTTTCTGGCTCTGGTCTCTCCACACTCGTCTCTCCTCTTGATCACACGATCCGCAGGTCATCCACCATGCAGCACCGCCGCACGCGGGTGAACGTCAGCGGGTTGGTGACCCCTTCACCGGTGGGTGTCGCGATGCTGAAGGACAAGTACCCTTCTCCACCGAGACCCAGGCCAGCGGGCGACGCCCCGTTCTTGATGAACAGCGTCGTGTCCATTGCGTGGGCCATGATGCTCATGTTCCGCACGTTGCGACTGTGGATGATTGCGGTGTGTCGGAACCCGTGTTCGAACTCCACTGCCAGATCGACCGCGTGCTGGAAATTCTTGGCCCGCACAAACGGGACGAAGGGCATCATCTGCTCTTCGGGAACGAAGGGGTTGTTGGTGTCGGTCTCGCCGTACAGCAACTGCGTTCCGGCGGGGACTCGCAGGCCGATCTTTTCGGCGAGGACAGCGGGGTCCTTGCCGACCAGATCGCGGTTGAGCACCCAGTGGTCGCCCGCCTTCGGAGGTGGCGAGAAAGCGATCTTGGTCAGGGCTTCAATCTGCTGTGCATTGAGCCGGTACGCTCCGTGGCGGCCCATCGACTCCATCAGCGAATCGAAGATCGGCTGCACGGCGAAGACTTCCTTCTCGCCGATACACAACAAGTTGTTGTCGAATGCAGCCCCAGAAATGATCGACTTGGCTGCATTATCGATGTCAGCGGTCTCGTCGACAACGACGGGCGGGTTGCCGGGGCCAGCGACGACGGCCTTCTTGCGACTGGCCATCGCTGCGCGGGCCACAGCCGGTCCGCCGGTGACGCATAGCATCTTGACGCCGCGATGTTGGAAGATCGCATCGGCGGTTTCGAGGGTCGGCTTCTCGATGATCGTGACGATGTTCTCGATGCCGATCGCGTCCGCGAACAGCTTGTTGAATCGCCGCACTCCCTCGCACGCGATCCGAGCCCCATTCGGGTGGGGGTTCACGACCATCGTGTTTCCGCCCGCCACCATGTTGATGATGTTTCCGGCCAGCGTCGGCAGCGAGTGGGTGACCGGAGTGATGGCTCCGATGACGCCGAAGGGAGCGTATTCTTCGACGGTCAACCCATGGTCACCGCTGAAGACGTTCGACTTCATGTACTCCGTGCCGGGGACCAGCTTAATGATCTTGAGCTTCTCGATCTTGTGATCGAGGCGTCCGACCTTCGTCTCTTCGAACTCGGCCCGGCCGAGTTCTTCGGCCTGCTGCTCGCACATCGCCTTGACGATGCGGCAGACCTCAGTGCGAGCGGCCATCCCCTTCTTGCTCAGTTGAGCGAAGGCATCAGTCGCAGCTGCAACGGCTTCATCGACGGTCTGAAAGACCCCCCAGTTGCCGCCGCCCGAGGGGCGATAGCCGTTGGAGGAGGCCGAGACGACAGGGATGCCGTTGGCCTTGGGAGTCGCCGGAGCCGGTCGCTTGCCGAGTTGGGCGAGGACTTGTTCGACGACGGAACGAATGGCGGTTTCGTTGGTTTGCATAGTTGTGGAACCTGTGTGTCAGGTGGTGTGGTGTGTTTATTCTGGGCTCGCCAGTGGGGCAGACATTCCTGTCTGCCGGCTTCGTCTGTTCTGGTGGGGAGCAGACAGGAGTGTCTGCTCTCCTGTTGGTGCGGAGCAGACAGGAGTGTCTGCTCTACTTTTCTCTGCGTCTCTGTGTCTCCGTGGTGAACCTCTGCTGATCGCCGATCAGAGCCGGCGGCTAGCGCCGGGCCGCTCACTCGTTGTTCTTGAAGATCGTCTTGTCGCCGACGGTGACGACATCGACGATCCCGATGATGGTGCAGTCGATGGGGAGCTTCTTGGTCTCTTCAGTGAAGCGGGCGCTGGAACCTTGGACGATCAGGACCACTTCGCCCTCACCGGCTCCCACCACATCGACGCTGATGAACGACCGCCCGGTGCCGACCAGTTCGCCCTTGGTCTTCTCGTTGACGCGCAGCGGTTCGACGATGACCAGCTTTTGGCCAATCATGGAGTCGACTTTCGTCGAGGCGACAACGCTGCCGGTGATGCGAGCAAGGAACATGAGGGAGGCCTAGGGGCTAGGGCCTAGGGCCTAGGGCCAGAGAGGGAGCGTTCGAGGCTCGTTCTCAGTCCGCTAAGCATTCGGCCGATTCGCTCCGCGCGTTCGCGGAGGCACTTGTGATCTTCTGGTGGAAGGAACTTTAGTCGCAGTGAGACTTCCAGATGTGAAACCGTTTCCGCCAACGAGGCATACGCAATCTCAAGGAATCTGATGTATTCTCGATCTGTCGACCGGCTGCACCCTTCCGCGATGTTGGCTGCCACTGAGTTTGAAGAGCGACGCACTTGATTGGTAAGACCAAACCGTTCATCCGAAGGGAAAGGCTTGGTCTTCAGGTAGACCTCGCACACGAACAGAATGGCCTCCTGCCAAACATCGAGTCGCTCGTGCTTGAACATCGCACTTCTCCTCGCGTCCTTCCTCCCCCCTCTGGCCCTAGGCCCTAGGCCCTAGGCCCTTGACCGCTTCTACACTCTGCCTCGCCACCACGATCTCTTCATTCGTCGGCAGCGTCCAGATCTCGGTCTTGCTTCCGCTGGTGGAGAGCTTGGCCTCTCCCTTGCCCGACTGGTTCAGAGCCTCGTCGAGCTTGATCCCGGCGTAGTCGAGGTTCTGGGTCGCGTGGGTGCGGACCCACTGGCTGTTCTCGCCGATGCCGCCGGTGAAGACGATCGCATCGGCTCCGTTCAGCACGGTCAGGTAGGCCCCGATGTACTGGCGGATGCTGGCGGCGAAGACGTTCATGGCCAAGGCCGCTCGAGCGTGGCCCTTCGCAGCTGCCTCCTCCAGGTCGCGACAATCAGCGGACAGTCCGCTGATCCCGAGAAGCCCGCTCTTGGAGGAGAGGTCTTCGAGAATCTGCGGAAACGTCTTGCCGGTCGCCCGCATGATGACCGGGATCGCGAACGGGTCGAAGTCGCCGACGCGGTTGTTGTGCGGCAACCCCGTTTGCGGCGTCATCCCCATCGAAGCTGACTGCGAGATTCCGCCCTGCATGGCACAGATCGAGTTGCTGCCGCCCAGGTGACACGAGATCACCTTGAGGTCACTGCGTCCCAGAATCTGACCCATCCGCGTGCCGATGTAGCGATGGCTGGCCCCGTGATATCCCCAGCGGAGAATCCCGAGGTCTTCCGTCCACTCGTGCGGCACCGCGTACGTGCGGTACTCCGCAGGCACCGTCTCATGGAACCCCGTCTCCAGGGCCGCCACCAGGGGCATCTTTGGAAAGGCCGCTCGCAATTGCCGCATCGCTCGGGCGTACGGCGGGTTGTGAGCAGGGGCGACATCGGCCAGAGCCTCCATCGTGTCGAGCAGTTCGTCATTGACGATCCGCACTCCACTCAGCTTCCCCGCGAAGACCGCCTTGAACCCGATGGCCGACACTTCGTCCACTGACTTGATGCAGCCGGTTTCGGGGTGGGTCAGCTGTTCGAGACAGATCCGTACGGCTTCCGCGTGATCAACGATGCGGCGAGAGACTTGCTCCCGCTTGCCCGCGATCTCGACAAAGCACGTCCCCTCCGCGTCCTGTCCGATCCGCTCAATCCCGCCGCGAGCCAATTGGCTTTCGTCGGTCATGTCGTACAGACGGTACTTGAAGGAGGTGGAACCGAGGTTGGCAACGAGGATAAACATAGCTGTCAGCCATCAGCTTTCAGCCGTCAGCTCTCAGAGGCAGAGTCGTGACGGACCTTTTGAATCAGAGAGGACAACATCCGTTTGACTTCAATCACGCGGTCTTCAAGTGGGCGAACAATTTCAGGGACGAGGTCGCCCAGGTCAGCAGCCAGCAAAATGTGGTATTCCGTCTCGCGCGCTGAACCGAGTGCGATTTGGAGAAACCTCGCGAAGTCTGGACCGCTTCCGCGACCACAGCCTTCCGCCACATTTTGCGGAACACTCGCCGCACTTCGTCGCAGCTGGCTTGTCAGCCCATACAACTCGTGCTTAGAGAAAGAGGCTGTGGCCTTGTTGAGATCGAGAGTGATCGAATGGCTTTTCTGCCAAACCTTCAACTCACGAAAGCTCCGCATGACTCACTCCCCGCTTTCCATCCCTCTTCACTGACAGCTGATGGCTAAAAGCTGACGGCTATTTCCTTAGATGAAGTTCTTCATCAGCCCGGCTTCTGGGCGGGGGATGACGTGGGCGGAGATCAGCTCGCCGACGCGGGAGGCCGCTGCGGCACCGGCATCAACGGCGGCGCGGACGGAGCCGACATCACCCTTGATGACGGTGGTGATGTACGCACCGCCGATGGGGATTTGCTTGACCAACGTGACGTTGGCAGCTTTGAGCATGGCGTCGGCAGCTTCGATCTGCGCGATCATGCCCTTGGTTTCAACGAGACCGATAGCATCGTTCATGGGAGGCGACCTTAAAGAGGCCTAGGGCCTATGGGCTAGGGCCTAGTGCCAGAATGAGAGAGAGAGAGGGAGAGAGAGAGAGAGTGTGTGTGTGTGAATCGAACGCGTACTGCGCGGCAGCACATGCCTGTCCTGCCAACCTCTGGCCCTAGGCTCTAGGCCCTAGGCCTTAGGCTTCAGGCTTCTTCAAGCCGGCGTCTTCGCCGCGGGGGCAACCTTCGACTTCGGAATGACCATGACCAGTTCATCGTGCGGGCGAGGAATCACCTGCACGCTGACGACGTCGCCGATCTTGGCAGCGGCGCTCGCACCGGCATCGACAGCAGCCTTTACAGCTGCGACATCGCCGACGAAGAAACCGGTGACCAGACCGCTGCCGATCTTATCCCAGCTGAGCATTTGAACGTTCGCAGCCTTGAGGGCAGCGTCCGACGCTTCGATGAGGGCGATGAGACCTTTGGTCTCGATCATTCCCAGGGCTTCCATTTTGGCCATTCTTCAGGTCTCCAGGGGGTGGGGCGGAAATTCGCAGCAGAAGTCGTAAGACTTCTGCTGAGTAAGGCATGGCGGCAGAAGTCTTACGACTTCTGCGACATCGTGTTCAGTCAGTGGGTGTGACAGGCGCAAGGGATCGCTTTGATCAGCTCAACCTTGGTCGCGTGTTCGAGATTGACGGCGTTGCCTTCATCAGTGTCGAGGTGGACTTCGAGTTTGAGCTTGGCGTCGCCGCCGCGAACCATGAGGTTCTCCAGGACAGTCGTGCAGCCGGGCGATTCGATGCGAAGATGCATGGCGTCGCCGTTCTTCACGCCGTAGAACGCCATCTCGGTGGGGTTCATGTGAACATGACGCATCGCGCGGATCACGCCCTGATGGAGTTCCAGGCTGCCAGCGGGTCCGACCAGCAAGGCAGCTGCGGAGCCCTTGACATCACCGCTGATACGGACGGGAATTTCGAGTCCCAATGAGATCGAATCGGTGAAGGCGAGTTCCACTTGAGTGTCGCCGCGGCATGGTCCGAGGACGCGCACATCGGGCAGCATGCGTCGACGCGGACCGACGATAGCCACTGTCTCTTCAGCTGCGAAGTAGCCGTCTTGGTAGAGCCACTTCTTCACGGTGAGCTGATGCCCTTTGCCGAAGAGCACTTCGACGTGCTCCTGGGTCAGGTGGCAATGCCGGGCCGAGATGTTCACGGAGAGCGGGTTCGGCTTGGTGGCGGGAGCCGCGGCAGACAGGAATGTCTGCCCCACTGGGGCTCCGGACATCTGCCGGACCAGAACATCGCGAACAATGCGTTCGACATCAGTGCGAGTGATGGACATGGGGGGAGCTTTCAGCAGTCAGCTTTCAGCCATCAGCCAGGGGATTAGCAGTGGCTATGAACTGTTTTGCTTCGTGGTGAGTGTTCAGTGAATGAGGGGTGACTGTTCTTTACGACTTCCAGCCACTCTGGCTGAAAGCTGACTGCTGATGGCTCAGTCTGCGATCACGACTTCGATGCCGTTCTTCTCCATCGTCGCTCGCCACTCGTGGCTCAGTCCGTTGTCGACGACCAGCTTGTGAACTCGATTGAGAGGGCACAGATGAACCAGTTCGGAGTGGCCGAACTTGCTGCTGTCGGTGGCCAGGATCACCTCGTCGGCGGCGTCGAGCATCTGCTTCTGGGTTTCCACGAGGAGGGAGTTCTGGTTGAACAGCCCCGCTTCCGTGATTCCCCCGACGCTGAAGATCAGCCGCCGCACCTTCAGGTTTTGGAGGGCATCCACGGTTAGCGGCCCCAAAACCACACCTGTTCGCGGGTACAGGTAACCACCCAGCACCACCAGATCGATCCCCGACACCGACATCAACTGATTAATGATCGGGATCGAGTTCGTGACGACCTGCACCCCTTTGCCCGCGAGGTGCTTGGCCACGTGAATGGTCGTTGTTCCGCCGTCGATCAGAATTGTTTCGCCGGGCTGGATTAGCTCGGCGACTTTCTTCCCGACCCGCTGTTTCTCGCTCAAGGCTTGGTTTTCACGTTCGTCGAAGGATGGCAGCGCCTCCCCGACCCCTGCCGCCCCACCGCGAGTGCGTCTGATCTGTCCCGTCCGGTCAAGATATTCCAAATCCCGCCGAACAGTGCTTTCACTGACTCCGACCGACTCCGCGATCTCGTGAAGGCTCACGAATCCCTTGGTTTCAATGAATTCCCGGATGCTGCCGCGTCGTTGGTCGAGCAACATGGAAACTCTTCTCCGTCCGCCAAGGTTCGCCAGATTCACTTTAATTCTGTCATTGTGGCGACAGAAATCAAGCGATCAGTCACAATCTTCCAGATTTTGTCACAATCCGTTGTGGTCGGAGTCCAGACCGGTGGCACCACGCCGAGAGTCTGGTCTCATCCTGATCGGCAGAACGGGAACGGAGGTTTGGTCAGGACCGCGATGTCGCTAGCGATTAGATCGACAGAGGAACGAGGCGCGATCTCCAGAGACCGGGATAGTTGCAATCAACAAGTAGAATGGGGGGTTTGCGACACCAATACACTTATCGAGTCGGAGTGTGGGACCGTCTTCTGACACTTTGCAGGCTCCGTCCCCCCGCAAACTCAAGTGGCTCGCCCTTCGTGAGCGACAAGCCACCAAGCCGCCGGTTCTCCTCATCAGGTGTCAGGGAAGTATGGCTTCGTTCGAGGGGGCGGACGACCCGGACGTTTGCAATCGAAAAGTCAAACCATTCACGACATCCTGGTCACCGCAATCCTTCGCAAAACGAAGTAGACTCTCCAGCAACACCGCGTCCGCCTGGGTCGCGTTCGGCAACTCCATGAATTCCCGCTCCAGCTGCTTGCCGCGTGCTCCCAGCTCAGCGTGTTTCGCGGCCAGCTCCGGATGCCCGAGAACTCTCTGGATCGCGCCGAGTTCATGATGCGACTTCCAGTCGAGCGGATGGAGCTGGATCGACTGAACGAAGGCGTCCGCCGCTTCCTTCGGGCGTCGTTGGGAATCCCGAAAGGTGCCGATGTAACGCCAAAACCGGCTGTCACTCTCTGCGGCTATTGGAAGCTTCTGCAAGTCCTGACCCAGCGCGGCCATGTTTGCATCCCCGATCGCCTTTTCGATGACGAATGCCCGAAGTTCGAGGTTGTCGGGATAGTCCTTCAAACATTCCATCACTCGCGCCCCATCCCCCACCTGGACCGCCGAGGTCCCGAACATCTTCATCCCCTTCGAGGGATTGGTCCGAGCGGCATAGACCGCTTGGGCGACCTTCAAAGTCTCGTCATCGGGATTCGCCTGCAGCCACTGACCAACTTTCAAATAGCCATCGGTGAACACCAAATTCGGTGCCGTCAGAATGTAGCCATAGGCCTCGGGCGGTTCCGCCTGGTTCTGAATGGCGACACGAATCTGCTTGACCATTCGCTCCCTCTGGAGTGTCATGGAGTAGACGTAGATCAAGCGCTGATAGGCCACGTTCGCATGTGGAGAGACGGCCAGCATGGCTTTCCAAACTTCCACCGCTTGATCGGATCGCTTCAAACCATCGAGCAGCAAATCGCCCCGCAGCATCTGGGAGTTGAGATAGCTCTCATCCGTCGTCGGGATGCGCCCCAGACATTCCGCTGTGGCCGCCAAATCGCCTCGGTGCTTGGCGACATCTGCCAGACTCAACCACGCTTGCGCGTCCTGCGGGGAGCGGCTGACCCATTGCTCAGCCAGTGACTGCGCCGGATCCCATTTCCCTTCGAGAATCGCCGCGCGGCACGCAGCTGCCAGCGAGGCCGTCTTCTGGGTCTCCCACCAATTCCAGGCAGGCACCAGCCCGCCCGCGAGAATCAGACTCAAGAAGAGGATTCGAAAATTGCGTTGTGCTCCCCCTTGCGCTGCCATGTGTATTGTCCAGTTGTGCTGCTGGGGAAGGGGTTGCGGATGGTTGGATCGACCCGTCGAACTCTATTTCTGAGGTGCAAGGCGTTCGGCCACTTTCCGATGAATCCGGGCTTCGTCCACCTGGCCCGACGCCTCGCACGCATCGGCCAGCCACTGTCGAATGAGTCGGTCATAGGGATACTTCTCGACCGCCTGTTGGGCTTCACGCATCGCTTCTTCCATCCGCTGCAATCGCCCCAACACATGGATGTGTCGCCCGAGAATCACGCGGTCCCACTGACTGTTTTTTAGGTACTGCGAAAACAGCTTCTCGGCCTCTGCATCACGGCCCTCATCATGCACTGCCACCGAGAGGCTGCGCAGGGCCTGCTCGGAGTGGGGATCGAGTTCGAGTGCCCTGCGCCAATGCTGCTCTGCGGATTCCATTCGATTTTGCAATTGATAGGCATCCCCCAGCAGTCGTTCGACGATCGGATCATTCAAGCCTCTGGCGAGCAGCGGTTCGAGCGTTTCACTGGCGAGAATCGCGAGTGCCGGGTCTTTGAAATCGAGCGAGAATTGAGCCATCAATATTCCCCGGGCTCGCAGGATTTCCCACTCCGGCAGAGCCTCCATCCCCGAGGCCAACTGCAAGCCCTCATCCAGAGTCACTGGCGGAGGGCGGGACGGATCTCGCAAGACACGATGATCTGTTTGAGAGGTGTGCTGGACATCAATCGTCGCCAGCGATGGCATATGGCACGCGACGCAAGAGTCCTCCGGCGATTTCAAGACTCGATCCGCTGGGAGAACGGCACACTCTGACTCGGGAGCTTGATGACAAGTGAGGCACTTCTGGCGGTAGAAATCGACGCGATCGGTGACCGGAGGTTGAAAGTGCGGATCATGACAGGAAATGCACCCGAGCCGGCCATTACTCTTCTGAAAGCACTGACTCAATTCCATCTGCTGCACTTGATTTGCAGCCTCTGTGGTTTGGCCGGAGCCGACTCCTCCGCTGCTTTTTTTGAAGATCACCCACACGGCATGTAACGGGTCACCGGGGCGAAAATCGTCATCCCGCATTCCGTTTCGCAGCACCCGTTCGGCCCCCAGCATATGGCATTCGTTGCAGACGCTCTCTCGCAGCTCCGGGGAGAGTGAGCCGGGATTCACGATCGGGTCTGGTTCCGCAAGGGCCACTCCTCCCGCTGTCACGCGGGACCGATGGAGTGCCACATGGCGGCCGGCCGGGCCATGACACCGCTCACATCCGATCCCCGCCTCGATCAATGCCGGATGAGCGAACCGATTCTCCAGCGGGCGAGGGGCAGGGGCGATGCGGCCCACGTGACACTGGACACACGCCTCGACAGCGATCCGCTCGAAATGCCGATTGTTCAGACCATATCCCGGCGAGACATCCCAACGCAGAGCCATCGAGTACCACGTCAACGGCGACATCATCAGCTGATCGTCACGCTCGACGAGGTAGGACCGTCCGCGTTTTCCCGACCCCAACTCGTAGGCAATCGGGACGTTCTGTTCGTACAGCACTTCGCCCTCGACCGACAGCATCTGTTCGGTATGGACGATGCCCGCCGGGGTACGCTGGGCACGTGTCCGGATCCCGCGTGAAGCGACCACCCAGTCACCGGGGTATTGCTCGATGACCGGGGCCTCATGGGCCACGGCTGCCGAGTTGGCCATCGTGGTCTTCGCATAGGACTGAGAGATTTCTGAGTGGCACTCCGCACACACCTGAGACCCCACGTAGTCCGCCGCCCGTGCGATCGGAGCCGGGAGGACAATCGAATCGGCCTGGGTTGCGGCCTGCTCAGTCACCGTCACTGAAGTTGTCCGAATCACCGGAGGTGGTGGGGCCGCATCTCGGCACCCCCCAGCGGCCAGCATCAAGATTGCCACGAACAACGCGGAGTATCCCGACCGATGGCTGAACGTCATCGATAAGTGGGTGATCGTCATCGACTGGTGCCCGGTCCTCGGCCCGTGTCCCGAAATGAGCCATCTCTCGACTCCCCTGACTCTAGGGGAGAAGTGCGGGGCTTTCCACCATGAGTACCCGTTGATTGGCGGCAACCGTTCGCGTGGTGGGTAACGATCCCGCGACCGGCCAGCGCACGGTGATTTCGCAGGGTTCCGAGGACTCTCCCAGACCGAAAAACAGAGCGGGCTCATGGGTCGTCAAATAGCTCGACCCGCCGATGAGTTGCAGCGTCCATGTCCGACTCCCCTGACGGACCGTGACGTGGGCTCCGATCCCTCGTCGATTGGAGCGAATCCCGAGGAACTCGATCCCTAACCAGTTCCCCAGAACGGACTCGTTCTTCAGGATGGCAGCTGGCTCGTTTTGATGCATGACCAGTAAGTCCGTGTCCCCATCCCGGTCGAAATCGGCCATCGAAACGGCACGCCCCAGATGCTCCTCTTGCAGATACTCTCCGACCGTCTCAGCGGTGTGCTGGACCCAGTTCCCCTGCACGTACGTGAAGAGTTCCGGGGGCATCTTCCACATCTCGTTTTTGTACCGCCAATCGTCGATATGGCCGTTCGTGTTGAACAGGTCCATCGCTCCATCCGCGTTAAGGTCGGTCATCACCGTGCCGAATCCCAGCGTGTCGATGGTTGGGCCGTGCAGCCCCTCCAAACGAGTCACATCCCGAAACCCAGCGGCCCCGAGATTCGCGAACAGCGTATTGGAATCGTGTGTAAAAGTGGTGACATACAGGTCGAGGAAACCGTTCCCGTCGTAATCCTGGCAGGCGATCCCCATATTCGCCTGATACTGCCCGAGTGTGTTGTAGGCACATCCCAGGGAGACCGCTTGCTCGAGGAACCCGCCCGACTCCTGCCCCAGGTACAGCGAGTTGGCCATCGTGTCGTTCGTGACGAACAAGTCCGGGTGGCCGTCCTCATTGAAATCCGCAGCCACCACACCCAACGCCTTACCCGGCTTGACCGCGAGTCCCTTCAATTGGGCGACCGGGGCGAACGATCCGTCGCCCAGGTTTTCGTAGCACTCCGAGAGATCTCCATCGAGTGACTCGGGGTGACAAATGGCCGGCGATCCGTCGTCCTTCCGGCACACCACGGGATGAAAGACATCGTAACGGCAATAGTTACAGACGAAGAGATCCAGATCCCCGTCCTCGTCCAGGTCGAACCATGTCGCGCTGGCCCCCCAGCGCGGGTCCGCCATCCCCGTCGCCTCGGTGATGTCGGAAAAAGTCCCATCCCCCTGGTTGTGGAGGAGAACGTCCGCTCCGACATTGCTGATAAAGATGTCCTCGAACCCGTCGTGATCAAAATCCCCCACAGCCATCCCCTGGCCATAGTGCGAATCGCCGGGCAGTGACTGCTCACTGACATCCGCGAAGCTGCAACCAGCCCGACTCCGCCAGAGCCGGTCCCCGATCGGGTGCGGGGGAGACGCCGTGGGATTTCCCCCCTGAACGAGAAACAAGTCCTGCCAGCCATCGCGATCGAAATCAATCCAGCCGCCCCCACCGCCAGTCGACTGAACCATCAAGGCCCGATCGTCGGCCCCGGTTTCAAAGGTAAACAGAACACCGAGGTCTCGGTGGCGATCGACCAGTCGCGGAGAGAGCAGCTCCGAGTGAGCTGGATCCGGCTCGACAAATTCATCGAGCTCAATGGTTGGCAGACGAGGAATCTGAGCGACCGCTGCCGTCGGCACATCAACGGTCTCATTCTCTTTGGCTTGTTCAGACGAGCATCCCGCAAGCAGGAGGAGGACTAGAGCGGTTTGACGTGCTGTCTTTCCAGTTTCACTGATCCAGTG
>Ga0105046_10013573_pt1 | contig 12609 bp, 9 predicted proteins | sample MAT03_FD_78385 | JGI IMG/M metagenome (GOLD analysis project Ga0105046, IMG submission 78385) | Freshwater microbial communities from Lake Fryxell liftoff mats and glacier meltwater in Antarctica - MAT-03 (megahit assembly) | ecosystem: Environmental > Aquatic > Freshwater > Ice > Liftoff... | reverse complement strand
TTCGACGATGCACAGCGGCTGGAATATCTGGCATTGACGGAAACCGAACTGGCGCTCGCCAGCAGCCGTCCCGGCCTCCATGCCCAGGTCTACTGCCTCTTGCAGATCGGCTACTTCAAGGCCCGCAGTGAAGGCGGAAATCCGACAACCGCGCGATGCGGCGATCTGCGTCGGCCGTGCTGCCGTACTCTTTCCCATGAATGCAGAAGCAGTGAAGGCATTCGCCGCTCCAATCGAATACGGCCTGCAGAACTGAGTGAAGTTCGGCCAGTGTGCTGTCACAACGGACAAGTATGCATCGCCAGATCATTGGGCTGACGCCGCGAATCAGGACTCGGAGTTGATAGATCATCCCCCAATGATCGGTCCGAACGCCTTCTGCCTTACACCTGCGAAGACTTCCCCCAGCATTCTTTGCGCTCTCCTAATGGTGGAGCGCTTCTGGCTGTGACGGGTGGAGATGACCTGATAGAAGAGGTTGGAAGTCTGCTGGTCGAGGACTAAATAGCCCAGTTCGTCGATTAATGTTGAGCTCAACATTAATCGACGAATTTGGATACTTAAATCTCAAGCCGGAACAGTCGAATACTTTTTTCAAACTGATGGAGGAGCGCTATCATCGCCACGCCACGATCATCACGACGAACTTAGGTTATGACGAGTGGCATAACTTTCTCGGCAACAAAGCGATGGTGGACGCGCTGGTGAGCCGCGTGCGGCATTATTGCCACACCGTGACCATCAACGGTCCTTGCATACGGGAGCTACAGGGCTAACATTATGGAACGCGGCGAGTATGTGCGCCGGGTTTTGGAGGCCTATCGAACGGCGCCGGGAACGGGCGGCGCCGTTCGCGGCCCGGACCGTTTGCTGGCGGCGCAACTGCACGAACGGGGCGTGCCGCTGGAGGCGGTCGAGAACGCATTGATAGTAGCCGCGGCGCGGCGATTGGCGCGGCCGGCCGGGGCGCCGCCGCTGGGCGTCATTCGGTCACTGGCGTATTTCTCGCCAGTGATTGAAGAGGTGCTGGGGATGAAGGTTGGCCCCGAGTACTTCCGGCATTTGCGTCAGCGTGTCGCTCGCCTCACCGGGGCCGTGTAGATTCGCTTCGCCTGGCCGCGCGCACGCCTACGGCGCGGATGATGATGTCGCTGCCCCTCCCTCAGTAGCACCGGCGCGCCTGCGGCGCGGATGATGACGAGTGACTTCGCGTTCTTAATCCTGTTCTCAAGAGGGGTCAGTTTTGCCGAGCGCTACTGGGCTAATTTTGGAGAGCGCCGAAGGGGGTTTGGTGGCCAGTTCGCAGGGAACTCCCGGATATGGCACCCTTCGTCCGCAGGCTGTGGTCCCTATACGCTGTCCACAAAATCTGCCACGCTCCGCCGATGTCACAGGTCGTTAGCTCAGCCTAATTGTCTCAGACGTTCCGCGAAAGTTCAATACAAAAGTCCGTGTCGAGATCTCACGAAGTGCGACTTCATGCCACTCCTCCTGCAGCAATCCTGGCTATAATCCGAAGCCAAGCAGACGGAATGCCTAGCCCGCTGGTGCTGATCGGCGGAAGGGTCCTACGGGACGAAGGAGACTCCACTCGATCCAGTCACGCCGGCGTGCCAGCGACACCCTGAGCCGCGTGCACGAAGAACTCCTCCAATTCGGCGATTCTAGAAGCCTTCACTTCATCTCGCTAGCGGCGAGCAGCACCTGATGTATCCGCAGTTCCTCTTCGAGTGAAACAACCAGTTTCTTTTCTCCGCGAACGGCAGCCGCCATATCGGCCAAGTCGCCCACATACCGCGTGTAGACAGGAAGGGGCACCGTCTGTGAGCCTTTCCGATAGGGACCCGCCGCCTCAGCAAGATCGAACGTTAGCACCGGGGGCTCGAGCGGCCGCATCACCGCAGTTCCCCTGGTGCCGAGCACTTCGAATGTGCGATGCCCGCCCGCTCCCGGCTGCAACGTCGCGCTTTGGATCACCGCTAGCGCTCGAGGATACTCAAAGACGGCGATCGTGTTGTCTCGCAGTTCGTCCTGGTAGCTTCCTTGCTTGCGGAGCGTCGGCGTTATCTTGCTTGGCACGCCCATGAGGCGTACCAGCGCGTCAATGAGATGCGCGCCCAGTTCGAACATCTGCCCGCCATGAAACATGCCCCATTCGGGCCGGCGCGAGGCTTCGATGAGCGTATTGATCTGGCCCCGGATCATATAGATCTCGCCCAACCATCCGTTGCGCTTGGCCTCCATCACTTTGTCGAAGCCCGGATGATAGCGCCACATGTAGCCGGTCTGGAGCAGCAACTTCTTGCGCCGCGCCGTCTCCACCAGCCGCTCCATACCCTTCATGGTGTCGGCCGGCGGCTTCTCGACATGCACGTGCTTTCCGCCTTCGAGCGCCTCGAGCGAATAACCATAGTGATCCTTCACCGGGCCTTCCACGGCCACAACCTTCGCCGAACCGCCGAACACCTCGCTACGCGAGAGCACCTTGATGTTCGCCGCTTCATACTTGCGCTTCAGCGCGGGATCGTCTTCCCAGACGCCGAGCAGATTCCAATCCGCCGAGTCGCGGAGAATCGACGCTTTGGCGAAGGCGTGGGAATGGCTGCCGCCGGCAAGGGCGATGGGGATGCGGGCAGCCGAGTCCGCTGCCTTGGCAACGGCCGCCGCGCCTGCTCCGATGAAACTGCGTCTATGCATTCGATCCTCCTAAAGTAGACGTCATGGGATCGCCAGCCGCCGCGCTTCCCAATCGGTGACGAAACCATGCGCGGGCGCGTGAGTCACCATCACATCAAGGCTTGCGGCCAATGCGGCCTCTTGCGGAGTCACGCCGCAGGCCCAGAAAACCGGGACCACGCCGTCGCGAACTTTGTCGACCGGAGGGCCCACGAGTGGATTTGCCAAGTCAGCGCCAATGGCCTCGGGGTCTCCTATATGGATCGGCGCGCCGTGGTTAAATGGGAATCGCGCCGTGACCTGGACGGCTCGAATGGCCTGCTCGGGGCTCAGCCACCGCATGGTCACGGCCATCGGACCGTGAAAGCGGCCCGCGCGGATCGTGGGAAGCTTCGTGCGAAGAACCCATCGATCCTTGCCCGTCGGCACGCCGGCGTCTTCGAGCGCCTCATCGAAGGTAATGCCGGAACCGATCAGGAACGCTACAAAGTCGGGCTGCCAAAGGCTCCGTGCGTCGGTGACGTCGTCGAGGCGGCAGCCGTCGCGATACACGGCATAACTTGGCAGGTCAGTGCGCAGGTCAGCGCCGGGAGCGGTGAGATGCGGCATGGGGTCGCCCGTGTCCAGCACCTCAATCACAGGGCACGCGCCTTGATTGCGTTGGCAGTAGAGGAGGAACTCGTAGGCGAATGCCTCGCGTATCATGACGACGTTGCATTGCAGGTAGCCGAGCGCGACACCGCGCGTGGTTCCCGCGTAGCGACCGTCCCGGCAGGCCTGGCGAAAGTCGCGAGGATGCGCGTGCGCCCACTCGCTCATCCAATGCCTCCCAGACTTGCCGCGCGAGTGCGGAGGACCCGGGGTTTCAGGCCGAAATTCCAGGCACACAGCAAGGCGGCGCCGAATAAGGCGGCGATCCAGCCGGCAGAGAAGGTTGGAAACAGAATGTTGGCTACCGCAGCCGCCCCGTAGAGGAAGCGCTCACCCCACGACAGCACGCCGTTCAGATAGCCCACCAGAGCAACCGCCCACACTCCGGTGCCGATCAGCAGACCAGCAAACGCGGCCAGCACGCTCGGAAGCGGGCCTTGTCCGAGGAGGAGTGGATCGAAAGCGAAGGCGAATGCGATCAAAAACAACACCAGGCTCAGGCGGAATGCATGCCACCCGGTTTCCATAACGCCCGCTTTGGCGAGTCCGGCGGCGGCGAAGGACGCGAGGGCAACCGGAGGGGTGATCATCGATAGCACGCAGTAGTACATGACGAAGAAGTGGCTGCAAAGCGGAGTGAGACCGAGCTTGATCAAAGTGGGCGCGAAGAGAATCGCGCCAATAATGTAGGCCGCCACGGTCGGCAAGCCCATACCCATGACGATGCACCCGATGATGGTCAGCAGGAGTGCGGCGTAGATGCTGGCCGAGCCGCCTTCGATCAGCTTCGAAGAAAAGCGCAGGGCAAGGTTGGACTGGACGGCAATGGCTACCATGATACCGATTGCCGAGATCGGAATGGCGACTTGCGCGGCCTGACGGGCAACGTCCTCGATCACTTTGAGCCAAGCGCCGAAGCTCAGCCAGCTCTCGCGCCGTAGATAGGCGGTTACGATGCACGCGGCAATCGCGGCGACCACGGAAATCGTCGCGGAGCGGCCGGTGGCCAGCAGCGCAATGAGAAGGATGGGCGGAAGAAGCAGATAGAGGCGCGGCCATATAGGGGCCGACGGCGCGGCTTGGCTTGGGTCCAGCGTACCGATGCCGCTCTTGCGGGCGCCGAGATCGACCATGGCGAAGAGCGCAAAATAGAAGGCGACCGCTGGAATCACGGCGGCCATCGCAATGCGCCCGTAGTCCACCTGCAGCATCTCCGCCATCACAAACGCGGCGACGCCCATCACGGGAGGCATTAGCTGGCCGCCCGTGGAGGCGAGCGCTTCGATGGCGGCCGCCTGCACCGCCGAGTAGCCCGCGCGGCGCATGAGCGGGATCGTGAACACGCCGACCGAGACGACGTTGGCGACCGCGCTGCCGCTGATAGTGCCCATGAGACTGCTGGAGATGACGGCGGCCTTGGCTGCGCCGCCCTGCTTCCGCCCACTGGTCTTCAAGCCTATGTCGATGAAGAGCCTGCCTCCTCCGATCGCTGCGTACGCCGAGCCGAACACGAGAAAGTAGAACACGAATTGCACCGATGTTTCGGTGGTGACGCCGAGCACACCGTTGGTGGTCATCGTCATGATCTCGATCGTGTCCTCGAAATTGAATCCGCTGAAGCGCGACCAGCCGGGGAACCAGGGGCCGGCAAAGTTATAGAGGAGCGCGAAGAGCAGCAATCCCAGCAGCGACCAACCGACGCAACGCCGAACACCTTCGAGGAGAAGCACCATAAGCATCACGCCGGCGGCGATGTCGATCGGGAGGATCGGATCCACTGCTTCGACGCGGTCGGCAAGCCTTTGGGCATGCAGCAGGAAATACGCGCCGATCGCCGCCGACGCGCCTAAAAGCAGCGCGTTGAGCCAGCGCGGACCGGTGGTGGTGAGAAACAATACCGCCAGTGCAAAGAAGAGATGAATCGGCCGGGCCACCATGGGCTGCTGTGGCCAAGCGATGATGGCGAACTGAAACACGCACCAAAAAATGCTGATCGCGAGTAGCAGCGGACCTGCCGGCTTCGAAGGTGGATCTTCGAGCATCGCGTCTAGAGCCATTGCCTCTCCTTGAAATAGCGCTCGGCTCCCGGGTGGAGCGGCACTCCGGTTACTTCACGCCGGTGGCTGCCGGGCGGATTGAAGTCGGCCCACGCCTTGTGGGCTTGCAGCATGACATCGCGCTTTTCGCAAAGCGTTTTCGTAATGAGGTACCCAAGATCGTCCGGCAAGTCATCGCGCGTGATGAGGACAGTGCCGCAATCGACGGCGGCGGTGGGCTTACTTTGCCCCTTGAACCAGACGGGCAGGGGGCGTGGCGTCATGCCCTGTTGCGAGAGGTACGCGAGAAGTCCTTCATCGAAATCCAGGAAACGAATGCCAGCCGTCGTGGCCGCCTCGGTCAAAGCGGGATGGCCTTTGATGGCGGTTTCGAAATACAGGTCGGCGCGGCCGTCGGCGAGCATCTCCGGAATCTGGTTGACTGAGATCTGGATGATGCTGCCTCCGTTGGCAACCACTTTGCCGCGTGTGAGGCCGTAGTGGCTGAGGATCATATCGGCGACGACAGGCACCGTACTGCCGGGCGGCTTCATGATGATGCGAGGGCCTGGTGTGGACCGGAGCATCTTCTCGAGCGTGTCGTGGCCCATGCGTTGGATATACCGCTCGCGGGCCACAACGGTCATCCATACAGAATTCAATCCACCGACCAGCGCGCGAATGCGCCGGTGGCGGACGCCGTGAAAGGCAAGGGGCAGGCCATCCCAAGCCCAAATCGCCGTAGCCACCTGGCAGAGGCCGATGGTGGCCTTGCCGCGCTCCACCAAGGCGGGATTGCCCGTCCCGCCGCCGCGCGCAAAAATCTCCAGGGATCGCCCGGGCAACTGCGCTTCAAGAAGCTGCGCGAGGGTCGCCGCGAACACATACCAGGAACTGCCGGGCGGCATCGCCGCGATGACCAGCGCTTGGTGGGGCGGCGCCGTGGCCGCCGACCATGCTGCCGCACCCACGCCGGCGGCCGCGGCAATCGGGAGAAACAATCGGCGATTCATCGTGATCCCGCTTACGATACTGCCGCTACCAGATCGGCCGCCGGGCTGAGCTTGGCTCCGGACACCGCGTCGCGAATGCGCTGGAGCATGACGCCGGAGGGCGCGGCGACAGGAGGGCGTGTGAGGTTCGAGCGGAGCCGGCCCGCTAGCATCATCGCCGTCTTCATGCGGGCGTGCGCATCGCCGCTCGGTTCGCCGCTGGCGTACACTACTTCCTTCAAAGGATTGATGCGGGCCTGGATGGCTTGTGCCTGCCTGAGATCGCCGTCACAGACCGCCGCGTAGAGGTCGACAATCACCTCGGGAATAAACGAGGCGAAACCGACGAGCGCGCCGTCCACGCCCTGCACCATTGAGGCGAGCAGGTACTCGTCGTGGCAGGTGAGCATGCTGATCGCCGGATTCGCAGCCCGCACGGCGGCGAGATCGCGGGCGTACGTGGACATTTCGCGCGTGCCGATCTTCATGGTGGTCACGCCCGGGATGAGCGCCAGTTCGGCGAGCAGCTCGGACGAATAAGCCGCCTTGGTCCAGGCAGGATAGATGTGAACGATCAGATTGATGTCAACGGCCCTGGCGATGGCAGTGAAGTGATCGATGACGTGCTGCGGTTGCATTCCGAATCGCAGCCAGTAATGAGGCGGCATCACCAGCAAACCCTGCGCTCCGGCTTCCTCGGCCATCTGAGCGTGCTCGACCGCTTCGCTCACTCCTTCGCAGCAGATGCCCGACACGACGGGCGCCATCCCGCGCACCTCGTCAGCGACGATGCGCGTTACGTCCGCTCGCTCCTTGGGGCTCAGCGCAAATACTTCCCCCGTGTGACCGTTGGTGACCAGCCCGCCGATGCCCCGGTGTCCGGCCAGCCAGCGCGCGAAACGGCGCAACTCGGCCTCGTCAATCGACAGGTCGTCGCGATAGGGAAGTTGCATGGCCGGGAGTATCCCGGTGAACGGTTTGACTAATGGCATTTCTTGTTTTTCCCTCTTCCAAAATGGTTCACTATGCGGTCGACGCCGCGCCCGAGACTCGGAAAATGCGGCTCAATTCCAGCGCCGCACGCCCCAGCGGCGCGACGGACGCCGCGACAAAATCGTCCACGGATCCCGCCATGGACGGCGCCGCGACGCTGACGGCGCCGTAGGGGTGGCCATCGGCATCGAGTATGGGCGCGGCGAGCACCCGCAAGCCGGGAATGGTCTCCTGATCGGAAAGCGCGTAACCAAGCTTACGAACGCGGTCGAGCCGGCGCTCGATCTCGGCGATGGTCACCAGCGTCCGCGGCGTCAGTTTCACGCGCTCGCGCAGGCGTAGCACTTCCAGGCGCCGCTCGGACGGCAAATGGGCCAGGATCGCATGACCGGCGGCAGTACAATATGCCGGGATGCGTGAACCGACGCGGACGTTGACGCCCAGACGCATCCAGCCCGCTTGCACACGCTCGATATAGACGACGTCCGCCCCTTCGAGTACGCACACGCTGGCGGCCTCGCTCACTTCTCCGACCAGCGAGCGCAAGATGGGCCGGGACGACTCGTGGGGGTCCATCGCGGCCAGAGCGTTAAAGCCGAGGTCAAGCGCCTTCATAGCCAGCCGGTAGCGTTTGGCGCCGTCAATCTGCCGGAGGTAGCCGAGCGTCACGAACGTCTTGACCACCCGGAATGCGGTACCGGCATTGAGGCCGGCCTTGGCGGCGATCTGGGAAAGGGTCTGTTCGGATTCGCGCGCACTGAAAGACTCGAGTACCCGCAAACCCTTGGCCAGCGAAAGCACGGTGCTTTTCGTATTCGCCCCGTTGCCGGGGTCGATGGCGCGTTTTGATTTTGCCTTGGATACTGCGGTCATTGGTTTCGGATAGCGAATACTTTGCCGATTTACTTTCCGAACTTATCATGCCCCTCGCCACGTGGTCAACTATTACACGAATAGTCGTCAAGCCCGTTGCCATACGAAAGTTGCTCTGGTATGATTTTCCCGATGAGGAGACCATATGTTTCGCTATCCGAAAACTTCACTCGCCATTGCCATGTTGCTTGCGGCTGTCGGCCTTCGTGCGCAGGTCACGACAGCCACCTTTTACGGAATCGTCACTGACCCCACGGGCGCGGCCATCGCCGGGGCCGAAGCAACGCTAACTCATGAAGGGACTCAAGCCACTCTTAGGCAGACGACCGACACTTCGGGTGAGTTCGCCTTCAACTTCGTGCCGGCCGGCACCTATACGCTCCGCGTGCAGACCAACGGATTCAAGGTTTCGCTCAGCAAGGGAATGCCGTTGAGCGCCGCCGAGAGCTTGCGCCGGACGTTTGTGCTCGAACTGGGCTCGGTAAGCGAGTCGGTGGAAGTAACGTCGCAGGCAGCCCTTTTGAACACGGTGTCGGCGGAACAGAGAGAGAGTATCGGCACGACCCAGGTGCTGGAATTGCCGCTGTCGCGCCGCAACCTCGCCGGCCTGGTTTCCCTCACCAGCGGCGTCACTGTCAGTGGCGGCGACGTCGCCCTCAATGGTGCGGGGCGCGGCGGCACAAGCGTTTCGGTGGACGGCACGGATGCCACCGCCAACCCCGAGCGGCCGTCGCTGGCCATGTTCGGGAACTTCAACTACATCAACGGCATCAGCATCGAAGCCGTCAGCGAAGTGCAGATAATCAAAGGTGTGGTCCCGGCCGAGTATACGCGTTCGATGGGTGGCAATCTCAACATCATCACCCGCTCAGGAACCAATCAGTTCCACGGAAGTTTGTTTGAGAACTTCCGCGCCGAGAACCTGAACGCCCGGCTCCAGTTCCTCAACAACAAACCCGGCGTCACCTTCAATCAGTTCGGCGGTTCACTGGGCGGACCGATCCTCAAGAACCGGCTGTTCGGATTCTTCGTCTACGAGGGCTATCGTGAACGCGCCTTCCAGGCGGTTTCCGGCAACGTGCCCACCGAGCGCCTCCGAACGGACATGCTCCGCGCCGTGCCGGCCTACAAAGCTTTCCTCGACACACTTCCCCTCCCTAACCAGCCGCACAACACGGCCGGCGCAACCGGACAGTTCATCGGGGCGGGCTCACTCAAGAACGAAGACAACCACATGGTGATCAAGCCGGACTGGCGCATTTCCGACAACATGAGCGCGTCGGTGACGATGACGCGTTTCCGCCCCGCGCGCACGCAGCCCCGCGTGCAGGAGCTCAACTCGCGCGAGTTCACCGGCATCACCGATCGCACGTCGGCCATCTTTACTTACTTCAAGAGCCATTGGACATCGGAAAGCCGGTATGGCTACAACAAGAACGTCGTGGACCGGCTGGACACCATCTACAACCTGAAAGATCCTAGTAAGCCGGAGACCAAGGAGGGCGGACGCCGGCTTCCCTGTATCAACGCGGTGGGGTTTGGCGGTTGCGGTGAGATTATAACGCTCGGTGCGCCCAACCATTCGTTCGATCAGAAGATAGCGGTGATCAGCGGCCGGCACTCGTTAAAGTTCGGCGGCGTGTTCTTCCAGCGCGCGATCGGGCGGGCCAACATCGAGAACCCCGACATCCGTTTCCAGAACGAAGCCGACCTGCTGGCCAACATTCCCAACCTCGTCCAGATGACCTTCGGCACCGACCTCTATACCGCGAAGTCGAAGGAGTGGGGACTGTTCGTGCAAGATGATTTCCGCGTCAGCCGGAAGCTGGTCATCAACTTTGGCGTCCGTAACGATTATTTCGGCAACTATGTCGCGCGCGGAGCCGATGGCGGTCCGCCGCATTCCTACAACCGCGGATTTGCGGATTTCGGGACTTTCCGGCACACGCCGATCCGGCCCGTCGAAAACCCCTACGACAGCGACGCGATCAATATCGCGCCTCGTCTCGGCTTCAGCTACAACCCCGACGGCAGGAGCAAGAATGCGATCCGAGGCGGCGTGAGTACCATGTTCACGAACCTGGCTGGCGAAACTGTCACCCAAACCGTGCAGAATTCGCTGACCGACCCGTTCCGCTCGCAGTTCAGTCGCGCCGAAGCGATTCGATTCAATTTGAAGTATCCGCAATACAACGAGGATGTGCTTAAACTGGTGAGCGGCGGCGCCAGCGGCGGATCTCCGCGCGTGCTGGATCCGAAGATGAAGGCAGCCTACGCGTTCAATCTCTATTTCGGCTATCAGCGCGAGATCTCCAGTTCCCTGGCTCTCGAGACCGCTTACGCGGGCAATCGCGGCGTCAAGTGGCACACCAGCCGCAATGCAAACGAAGTGAACGCCCTCACCGGGATTCGTCCGAATCCGGCGTTTGCCCGGATGGACTATTGGGACAACGCCGACAGCACCTGGTATCACTCGTGGCAGACTTCGCTGCGTTATCGAATGTCGAAGAAACTCACGGCGAACTTCCATCACACGTGGTCAAAGGCGATGGCATACGGCGCCGGCGACGTCGGCTGGACCTCCACCAATACGCCCAACTTCTACGATCTCCGGTCGAACAGGGCGCTGGCCGATGGAAGTCTCTTGCACGTAGTCAACGTGAACGCGGTGTACGAACTGCCCGCCCTTACCGGCATGACACCGGTGGTGCGGCATGCGATCGGAGGGTGGCAGGTTTCGACTATTTTCAATACTCAGTCCGGCAGCCCCATAAACCTCTTTCACCCAACCGGCATCGGTGGAACACGGCCGGACTATTTGGGTGGTGAAGCGATCTTCAGCAACTACCGCGACACGCTGGTCTACATTAACCGTGCGGCCTTTGCTCCGGTGCCCGAGAACAACCTCGGCAACGCGATCCGGCTTGGCAATGTCGGCCGCAACTCGATGCGGGGCCCCGGGCGCGTGAATGCCGATGTCAGCTTCGGCAAGAATTTCACGGTGAAGGAGCGTTATCGCTTCCAACTTCGGACGGACCTGTTTAACGCGCTCAACCACACCAACTACGGCAACCCCGATACCAACACCGAGTCCTTAAATTTCGGCCGCATCAACAGTACAGCGGGCGCACGCGAGATTCAGCTCAACGCCCGGTTCGTGTTCTAAGGAGGACTTGCGATGGTAGAGCGTAGGCATTTCCTTATGGGCGCCTCCCTGGCCGGAGAAGCCGTGCGCACGAAGGCGGTGGCGGCCAGCGATAAAGTAACCATCTGCCTTATGGGCGTCGGCGGACGCGGGAAAACCATGGCGCAGTGGTTCGGGGCGCTGCCGGATGTGCGCATCCCCTTCATCTGCGATGTCGACCAGAATGTCGTCGGCCCAGCGATGAAGATGGTGACCGAATCGCAAGGCAAGGCGCCGGAATTGATTTCCGACATTCGGCGGGTGCTCGACGACAAAAGCGTCGACGCGATCGTAATGGCTACACCGCTTCACTGGCATGCGCCGGGCGCCATTCTGGCTTGCAATGCCGGCAAGGATGTGTATGTCGAAAAACCCGCCTCGCACAACATTCGCGAAGGGCGCCTGATGGTTGAAGCCGCACGGCGCAACAAGCGCGTCGTGCAGATGGGCATACAGTCACGGAGCCGCCCGGTGACGCAGCGGTTTGTCGAATATGTGCAGTCGGGCAAACTGGGCAAGACACTGGTCGCGAAGGTCTGGAACGTCCAGATGCGGCGCAACATCGGCCGCAAGCCGGATGAGCCGGCGCCGGCCGGCGTCGATTACGATATCTGGACCGGGCCTCTTCCCTCGATGCCGTTTAACCGCAACCGGTATCACGGCACGGTGAACTGGCACTGGCACTACGGAACGGGGGACATCGGCAATGACGGCGTGCATTGGCTCGACATTGCGCGCTGGGCCATGGGCGTCGGCAATCCGTCGCACATCTCCGGCATGGGATCCAAGCTCTTCTTTGACGACGATCAACAGACGCCGGACACCATGAACGTTACCTACGACTACGGCGACAAGATCATTCAGTTCGAGCAACGGCTCTGGAATCGCTACCGGTTGGAAGGCTCGGAGAATACCGTGGCCGTCTATGGCAGCGAAGGCATGGCGCAAGTAGGCCGTTGGCAGGGGGGCCATCACGAGTTCCGCGTCTTCGACGGCGAGGGCAAGATGATCCATTCCGAACGTGAGCCTTCACCCGATTTCAACCACCACGCACGCAACTTTATCGATTGCGTGAAGGATCGCAGGCAGCCGGCCGGCGACATCGAAGCGGGCCACCTCTCCACCGTGCTCTGCCATTTGGGTAATATCGTCGCGCGGACCAAACGCACCATCCGTTACGACGGGAAGGCGGAGCGCGTGTTGG
>Ga0105046_10013570_pt1 | contig 12610 bp, 5 predicted proteins | sample MAT03_FD_78385 | JGI IMG/M metagenome (GOLD analysis project Ga0105046, IMG submission 78385) | Freshwater microbial communities from Lake Fryxell liftoff mats and glacier meltwater in Antarctica - MAT-03 (megahit assembly) | ecosystem: Environmental > Aquatic > Freshwater > Ice > Liftoff... | reverse complement strand
GTCACGCTTGACGTGGTGCGCGTCGCGGTCGCCTATCCCGGCGCGACGCCGGTAGAGGTCGAGGACGGCATCATCCTGCGGCTTGAAGAAGCGATCGGCGATCTGCCCGGCATCGAAAAGATGACCGCCACCGCCGCCGAGGGCATGGGCTCGTTGACGCTCGAAGTCGACGAAGGTTTCGACGTCCGCAACCTGCTCAACGATGTGAAAAGCCGCGTCGACGGCATCAGCAATTTCCCCGAGGACGCCGAGAAACCGCAGGTCGAAGCGCCGTTGCTGCAACGCAGCATCATGGGCTTGGCCGTGCACGGCGATCTCAGCACCGCCGGTATCCGCCAGGTGGCGGAGCGCGTGCGCGACGACCTGTTGGCGATTCCAGGCATCACCCAGGTCGCCTTGTCTGCTGCGCCGGATTATGAGATCGCCATCGAAGTGTCAGAAGCCGCACTACGCCGTTACGGCCTGACCTTCGCCGAGGTTTCACGCGCGGTGTCGCAGGCTTCCCTCGATCTGCCCGCCGGTTCGATCCGTCGTCAAGGCGGCGAGATCCTGCTGCGCGCCAAAGGCCAAGCCTACCGTGGCGGTGAGTTCGGCGGCATCGTGTTGCGGGCGGACGCGGCCGGCGGACTCATCCGCCTGGGTGATGTGGCAAACGTGCGCGACGGCTTCGCCGACGTTGATTTGTACAGCCGCTACAACGGCAAACCGGCGGTACTGGTCAGCGTCTCACAGGTCGGCAATCAGGACATCCTGTACATCGCGGGCAAGGTGCGGAATTACCTGGAGCACCAGAGCGAACACCTGCCGCCCGGCATCGGCGTGTCGGTGTATGAAGACACCTCGGTGTTGTTTCGTGAACGAATCGACACCCTGGTCGGCAATGCCATCAGCGGTCTGATCCTGGTGTTCATCGCGCTGGCATTGTTCCTGCGCCTACGCTTGGCGCTGTGGGTCACGGTCGGCATCCCGGTCTGTTTCCTCGGCGCGCTGTGGGTCATGCCGATGGCAGACGCCAGCTTGAACATGATCAGCTTGTTCGCCTTCATCCTGGTGCTCGGCATCGTGGTCGACGACGCCATCGTGGTCAGCGAAGCGGTGCACACCGATCAGAAAGCTGGCGCCCACGGCGCCAAGGGCGCAATCAGTGGCACGTTGCGCGTGGCCAAGCCGGTGTTCCTGGCGGTCATCACCACGCTCATCGCTTTTGTGCCGATGCTGCTGATCTCCGGCGTCGATGGCTCGTTTTGGCGACTGATCCCGATCGTGGTGATCTCGGTGCTCAGCTTCTCGCTCGTCGAAAGCCTGCTCATTCTGCCAGCGCATCTGTCGCATGGTGGTGAATCCAGCGACAAGCCCAGCACACCACACCGCTGGTCACCCATGGGCATGATCAACCGGGTTCAGGATCGCGTCGATGTGGGGTTGTTCGGATTCATCAACCGCATCTACCGCCCACTGTTGGATCGCGCCCTGAGCTGGCGGTATGTCGCCGTCGCGGCCTTTCTCGCCGTGATGGCGTTGATGGTCGGCGTGGTCGGTGGTGGACTCATCCGCTTCACCGGTTTCCCGGTGATCGCCGGCGATTCGGTGATCGTGCAGGTGGAGATGCCCAACGGCAGTCACGTCAGCGCGACGCAGCAGGTGCTCGACCGCATCACCGCGGCGATCGAACGCCTGCGACCAGAGTTTGACGGAGACGCCGACAGCGACGCTGACGGCAAAACGGTGATCGGTGATGTGTTGGCGACGGTCGGTTCCACGCCGGGTTCCGCCGGACGCATGGGACGCCCTGGTGCGGGCGGGGCTACCGGACAAATCGCCGAGGTGCTGCTCAAGCTGAATCACCTGCGCGCACGCGGCATCAGCGCGCGCACCATCCAGAAACGCCTGGAGGAAATCGTCGGCACGCCAGCGGGCGTGAAGAAACTGACCTTCACCAGCGACCTCGGAAATCGCGGCAACGACGTGGCCTTCCGCATGGTCGGCAATGACCTTGAACGCCTGCGTGGTGCCTCGACCTGGATTCAGGAGGAACTGTTAGCAATCGAAGGCGTGTACCGGGCGCAGGATGATTTTTCCGACGGTAAAGAGGAACTGGTGATGCGCGTGACGCCGGCGGCGCAGACTCTGGGGCTCAGCCAACAGGATCTTGCGCGGCAAGTGCGTCAGGCTTTTTATGGTGATGAAGTGCAACGCATCCTGCGCGGGCGCGATGAGGTCAAGGTGATGGTGCGTTACACCGAAGCCGAGCGCCGTCGCCTTGACACGCTCGAAGGTATGCGCATTCGCACCGCCAACGGCGCCGAGGTTCCCTTCAGCGATGTCGCGACGGTCGAACGCGCCACCGGCTTCCCCAGCATCCGCCGTCAGGATCGCAAACGCGTGATCGAACTGACCGCCGATGTCGACAGCACGCGCACCGATCCTGCAACGGTTAATGCCGCTCTGTCCGAACGGTTGTTCGCCGAGGTGGCAGTGCGCTACCCAGGCGTGCAGGCGACGCTCAGCGGCACGGCCGAGCGGCAGCAACGTGTGAACAAGGAACTTGGCATCGGATTCCTCTTCGCCTTGTTCGGCATGTACGCGGTGATGGCGGTGGCGTTCCGCTCCTACCTGCAACCGGCGATGATCATGACCGCGATTCCCTTTGGTATGGTCGGCGCGGTGCTCGGCCACCTAGTGATGGGATTTGACCTGAGCATGCTCAGCATCATGGGCATCATCGCTCTCAGCGGCGTGGTGGTGAACGACAACCTGGTGCTGATCGATGCGATCAACGGTTTACGCGACAAAGGCATGTCGTTGCACGACGCAGTGCTGAAAGGCGCCGCCAGCCGTTTCCGCGCCGTGATGCTGACCACGCTGACCACTTTCGTCGGCCTCGCGCCGCTGATGGGCGAAACCAGTGTGCAGGCGCAGTTCCTCATCCCGATGGCGGTGTCGCTGGCCTTTGGCGTGGTCTTCGCGACCTGCATTACGCTGCTGTTAGTGCCGGTGACGTATCTGGTGCTAGAAGACGTGAAACGCGCGGCGCGGTGGGTGTTTATGCGTCCGCTGTCCGATGTCCGACGTCCGATGCCGGATGAACCACCATCAACGGAGTAAACCCCCGAAGCGATGGCATCTTCCAATGCCCACGTCGCTGTGAGCCCAGATGACATCGGACATCGGACATCGGACATCGGACATCGGACATCGGACATCGGACATCGGACATCGGACATCGGACCTTATTCCAACACCAACGTCCCCCACAGCTTTGGCGTCAATTCGGCTTCGCCTGGGATGTCGTTTACCAAACCGGTCGCACGGTTGCTCCAGTAGTGACGGCCGACGGTGGTGGTGCCGCCGCGGTCGGCTTTGAGCACGCCGACATCGCCGCGTAGTTCCTGACCCGCGCTCGGCTTAATGCCGAGGCGTGACCACGGCACGTGCGCCTCAGCAAACCAACCGCCGCTGATCTTGCCGAACGCGGCCGTCACATCGGACGGACGGCTGACGCGATCGAAATGGATGGTGCGCCACGGCGACGAGAACGGCACGCGCGCGGATTCAGCAGTGCCGGCGACGTGTTTCTCGTACAGCATCGCCGCCGGTTGTCCGCCAAAGGTGGTCACCAGCAGACGTTGTCCGGCGGGATCACCACCCACCAGCATCAGATCGACCGCGTCGCCGGTCTTGAACAGCAGACGTTCATCCTGGCCGACGTTGCGCAGCATATCGTGATCATCGCGCACTCGCCAAGCGATGTGCAGATGCGTTGCGCTCCAACGCAGCGCGACCCGCGCGGTCGGACGTTTGACGTCGTCACCGATCAGCAGCGCAGGAGCCTTGTCGTCGGTGAGCTCGGGCCACTCGCTGGCTTTGCCGTCGATGGCGAGGTTGTCACCCGCACGCGGCACGCTCCAGCGTTTCGGTTGATTGGTCTTGGCCGCACGTTCCTCCAACGCCTGTTGTGCGCTGCGCCACTGGTCGGCGGTGTAGGTGAATGCGCCGGAGAAGCGCTTGAGCGACGTCAGTCCGGTGAGCTCGATCACGCGCGCATCAGTGCCGCAGGCCGTCAGCAGGAAACGTCCATCGCTGGTGCGTACAAAATTGCCGCCGAAGGATTCGCCGCCCGCGCTCATCGCATCCACCGACATGCCACGCACCGCCTGCGTCGGCGTGTCGAAACCACCGCGGCAATCCTTGAACAAGCCTTGGACCCACAGGCCGTCGCTGGTGAAGATGTAGTTCTCACCCAGGTTACCGTTGAGATACCAGATGCCGCCGAGATCACCGCCCAGATCCGCGGTGCCGAGGATCGACGACGGGCCGATCAGATAACCGGGCTTCGCCGCCAGCGCGTTGTGTGAGCCGTGCACCGAGCAGAACGGATTGGGATAGGTGCCAAGCACCTTGCCCGAGGCATCGACGGTGATGAGCGGATCCTGGTTCACGTGGATCAGGCCGTTCGCGCCACCCATGACCATACCTTCGCCATTGCCGCCGCCAGAAATGGCCTGATCGAGTTTGATCACCTCGACTTTTGCAAAGTCATAGCGCGGCGCACCACAGGCGGTGAAACCAGCGATGGGGAAACGCACCAGACGATCCGCGCGTTTGGTGCGGTAGGGCACGGCGCCGTCGGGCCCTGGGAGCTGGCCCCAGTAGTTGCTCGCAAGTTGCAGGGCTTCATCGCCGATGGTCTTGGCGAACGTCAGTTCCGCGGCTTGGACGCGCCCATCGCCGTCGGCGTCGGCCCACACGTAGTGATCACCCGCGCGGCCGGCGAACAGCGGATGGCGGTACTTGTGGTCCTGCCCTTCCTGTTCGCGGTTGGTGACGGTGCCAAGGTGCGCCACCGAACGCCAGTTCTTGCCGTCGAACATCGTGCAGTGCACTTCATCAGCGCCACGTGCGGAGTCGGTGGTGAAGACGTAGATGCGCCCATCGATGGTGATGGTGCGATTGGTCAACTCATGGATGCGCGGCGGGAAGAGGTCATCCGCGTCGCCGTCATGCCCGTGACCGCCGCCGCCGCCACCAATGGAGAAGATCGGCTGCGAGGTTCCGTTCTTCAGGTCGAGGCGGAACACCGTCTGCTCGCTGAAACCCATGGTCGCGTCATCGGGATTGATCGAGCCAGCACCGGCGTAGCTGGTGGTGCCGACCAGTTCCTTGACCAACGCACCGTCGGCGGTGTTCCAGATGCTGGTGCGTTTGGGGTTGATGGTTTCTTCCGGCACCCACAGCCGACCACTGCGATCAACTGCCGGCTGCGCCGGCAGGCGCATACCGCCTGCGATGTAGGTGCCGTGGTTCGGACGACCACCAGCGACGCCGATGGTGCGCACTGGTGCGCCACTAGAGGACAACACCTGCACCTGCTGACGTTCAGCGCGCATGCTGAGGTAAAGCTGCCCGCTCGCATCGCTGGTGAGGTAGGCGGCATCCTGCCACGCGGCGTCACCGAGCGCAGTCACTGCGTCATCGGCAGCGATCTTCTTCACGCTCGCACCGCTGAGCACCGCCAACGCACCATCGGGCAACCACGTCACGCTGCGCGGCGCGTCGATAGCGATGGTGCGTTCAACTGCCGTGCTATCGCCGTTAAGCACCAGCACTTTCCCTTCACGCATCAAACACACCGCGAGTTTGCCGTTACGCACCGCGATGCTGCGCAGGTTCACGCCGAGGTTCTTGCCGCTGGTGAATCCCGGCGCTTCCGTCACCAGGTGATCAAGCACCGGCGCGGTGCGGCCATCCGCATCGGTCTTGGTCAGCGACCACGGTGCGTAGCGCCCGGTGGCGATGTCGACGCGGTAGATGGTCGACTGCTTGGCGTCGTTGGCGACCCACAGGATCTTGCCGTCGGTGGCGAGGCTGATGTGGCCACCATCGAAGGCGGTGCGATTCGCTAGGCCCCACAGCCGCTGACCGGTCAGATCACAAGCGATCAGGTGCTGACCGCCTTCACCCATCGGACAGGCGAGCGCGACGTAGTCGCCAGCACTCGCGGCAGCCTGCGGTGCGGTGTGGTCGCCGTAGAACGCGCCCTTGCCGTCTGGCGTGGACCACGGCGGATTCCCTGGGCTGCTGAACGACATCAGCCAGTTCGCGCGGATGCCGTCGTGGACCAGACCACGCAGGCGGTACTCGCCCGGAGGAACCGGTTTTCCTGCGTCATCGAGGCCGTCCCATTTTTCCGTATTGGCGCCCACCGCGCGCGCCTGCGCGGCAGTAAGATTGCGAACGCGACGACCCTGCGCGTCATCGATCGCGAGCGTCACGCGGCCGGCTTTCGGTGCGGTGTAGGGAACTGGCACCACGCCACCGGCATCGACTTCTTCCATCGCCGCCAGGAACGCTGGCTTGGGCAATTTCAAATTACCTGATTTCTCAAACACCACCGGGCCCCAGCCCTGGTGCGCGGTCCAGAAAAATTCGCGGCTCGAATGGCCGACGGCAAGATTGTCGCTGTAACGATGCACCGGCCAATCGGCCTCACCCCACAACAATTCGAAACCACAGGCGAATTCCTTCGGCTGCTGACCAGCAGTAGTGATCAGCGCCCACGGCAGCTTGATCTCCTGGACATAACCGCGGCCATCGGCGTCAGCGACGAACGCCTGCTCCGCGCCACCGTCGAGCTTCCAGCCGTCGACTGGGAACAACTTGCGTTCACCACCACCGAACGGCTCAGTCAGCGACTTGCCGTAATCGAGGTGCATGAAGCTCTGTTGTTTCGCCGCGAAGTACCACGCCGTCACGTGGCTAATGCGATCGGTCTTGAGGCGCAACTGCAGCGCGTCACCGGCCCACCCCTTGGACGCCTGGAAGTGCGGATCGTGGCTGTTGCCGAGCGGCACCGGATCCTTCCACCGCAGCGCAATGTAACAGGCGGTCGCGTCGTACATGATCGATGCCTCGACGCTGTAGACATCGCGCAGGGTCTCCAGGTCGTAACACATCAGCACGCTGCCGGAGAGATCCCAATCGCCGAGCTTGCCATCGATCACCACTGGTCCCGGCGGCGGCACCGCGTGGATGCCGTGGTTGTCGCTTTGGGTGGCGTACAATGGGCTGAACGCCGCCAAGGCGAACGACGACAGCAACAACGGACGGATGAAGGACATGGGGACTCCTAAGAACGAGGCGGACAGAAGAAGTACGCCACCACGCCCCGGCGATGACCATGCACCCCCCGTCGCTTCAATGGAGCGGTGAACCGAAGACCGGTGTGCCTTGCCCCTGGGGGCGTGGGCGGCCCGCCCGCGCGGGTTCGATGACGGCCACACCGAGTGCGAGGGATTCCGCTGGAACATGGTCCTCACGCGCGGGCGAGCCGCCCACGCCCCCAAGGGGAAGACGTGGAGCACATGATGCGCCAGGGCTTTCCTGGCGCGAACCTGCCCCATGATCCCGCCCCACAGCCAAGGACACCGCCATGTACCCGACCCAGATGACCGACCCGATCCGCGAAGAAGTTGCCCAGATCGGCCTGACCGAACTGAAGACCCCGGCCGAGGTCGATGTCGCGCTGAAAAAGCCCGGCACTACGCTGGTGTACGTCAACAGCATCTGCGGCTGCGCCGCCGGCGGCGCGCGGCCTGGCCTGTTCATGGCGCTCAAGGATGCGGTGAAGAAACCGACTCAAGTTACCACGGTGTTCGCTGGCGTCGACAAAGAGGCCACCACCAAGGCGCGTGGCTACTTCGCCGAGTACCCGCCGAGCAGCCCGAGCGCGGCGTTGCTCAAAGACGGCGAAGTGGTGTGGGTTCTGCACCGCCACCAGATCGAAGGCCGTCACCCGGAGCAAATCGCGCAGCAGTTCAAGGCGGCGTTCGAAGCGAATTGCTGAGCCAGAGATGGCGATCCAGTACCTCGACGACGTCTATGAGTTCGTCCGAGGTGAGATCCGGTTCCCATCTGACGGTCGCGAATCACTCTGGGTCAAGATTAATTGGGAAAATACCGATGGACGTCATTTCACGTTCAGGATTGAGGCCTTCCCCGGAAAATCTGAGTCCGAGGTACTGGGAAAGCATCCTTTTCGGATGCGCAAACGACTGCGATCGGAATTGGGACGGTAGGCATCTAATCGGAGTCTATGACGGGATCCATGCCAACCTGTACAACGGAGAGATCGAATTCATCCATTGCGAGAATATGGTGAAGATCAAAGGACATGGACTGATTGCCGACTCGATGACAGACATCAATAAAGGCTACGGTCATAGAATCGAGTTTGAAGAACTGGTTTCGCGATTGGTTGACTGATTACAAAACCCCAGGCATCCGCCTGGGGTTTCGCGTTAAGCAGCACCTGACCCGCCCGTGGAAAAACCTTCCGGACCATGGCAATCATATTGGCACGTCACGATCAGCACTCAGCTGCTTCGGGCGCCACCGTCACCAATCGACGTTTCCGCATCCCCACCAGTGAACAGGTCGATGTAGGGCGCGTAGCGGAAGCGCCGATTGCGCGCAAAGCCGGTCATCTCGCTCAGGACGCCTATCCGCATCAGGCGCGACACCAGGCTGTTGGCGGCGACGTAGCTGGTTCCGGTCAACTGCATGACGTCGTTTACCGACACGATCGGTCGATCGAACAGCGATTCGAGCACCTTGTGCCCGTTGCCGGCGGCGCGGCCGAGCTGGTCGGTGATTGCCGAGCGATGGCGTTCCCTGAGCAGCAGGATGCGCCGGGCCGTTTCGGCCGCTTCGCCGGCAACCGCGATCACACCGCGCAGGAAGAACGCGAGCCATTCCTCCCACGCGCCGCGATCGCGCACCGCCTGCAAGTGGTCGTAGTACGCTTGGCGGTGCTGCTTGAACCAGTGCGACAAGTACAGCACCGGCTTGTGCAGCACCGCGCGCTCGGTGAGCAGGAAGGTGATGAGCAGGCGTCCAACGCGTCCGTTGCCATCGAGGAACGGATGGATGGTTTCGAACTGCACATGCGCGAGCGCGATCTTCACCAACGGCGGCAGGCCATCCTCGGCGTGCAGGAAGCGCTCCAGATCGCCCAGGGCCTCGGGCACCGCATGCGGTGGCGGCGGCACGAAGGTGGCGGTGCTCAGGGTGCAACCTCCCGGGCCGATCCAGTTCTGACTGGTGCGCAATTCGCCCGGTTGCAGATGACCGCCACGCACGCCGTGCATCAGCTCAGCATGGATCTCGCGGATCAGGCGCACCGACACCGGCAGTTCGCCGAGCCGTGCCAGACCGTGGTTCATCGCCCGCACGTAATTGACGACTTCGTCCACATCCCGTGGCAAGTGCAGCCCGACGAGTTGCGCCTCGGCGGCCAACAGGTCATGCAACGAACTCTGCGTCCCCTCGATCTGGCTGGAGAGCACCGCCTCCTTGCGCACGTACATGAAGACGAAGAGGTCCGGGTTGGGCAGGGTGAGCACCGACCCATCGAGGCGCCCCAGAGCCCGGTCCGCCGCCGACAGGAGCCCCTGGACCTCCCCCGCTAGCGCGACCGGCGGATGCGGGGGAAGCGCCGCGGGGTGGAAGGCCCGGTAGCCGGTGGCCTGGGTCAGGTACCGACCGGCCCTGGGCTCGGGGGTGATGGGCTCCGCCATGTGCTGCGCTGCCTTTCGCAAGGCCGCCGGATCGCCCGTGTGCGATAGGCAGCCTTTAACAAGAGACAGGTTTGGCGGCCTTGGGATAGGCTGCAAGCAGTATGGGGCCGCATTAAGCCACAGGAGGCAGGGGACCGCCCCCTGACCAAACCCGACTCACGTGGCGATCAAGCCCGGCCGAGGTCGATGTCGCGCTGGCGCGCGGCCTGGCCTGTTCATGGCACTCAAGGATGCGACGAAGAAGCCCACCCAGGTCACCACGGTGTTCGCCGGCGTCGACAAAGAGGCCACCACCAAGGCGCGTGGCTACTTCGCCGAGTACCCGCCGAGCAGCCCGAGTGCCGCGCTGCTCAAAGACGGCGAAGTGGTGTGGGTTCTGCACCGCCACCAGATCGAAGGCCGTCACCCGGAGCAGATCGCGCAGCAGTTCAAGGCGGCGTTCGAAGCGAATTGCTGACTTGATGTCCGATGGCCGATGGCCGATGGCCGATGGCCGATGTCTAGCCGTTCGGTGTCCGATGTCCGATGTCCGATGTCTAGCCGTTCGGTGTCGGTTATGAACTCAATGACAAACCCCAGGCCAAGTGCCTGGGGTTTTGCATGTTCCGTGGCACGGGCGTCTCGCCCGTGGTTGAGCGCCATGACCACGGGCGAGACGCCCGTGCTGGAAAGCTAACCGCGGTTGTCGCCACCCCGGAGGGGAGGCATGGTAATAGCCCGGCACTTAAGTGCCGGGAACGGGAGCAGAATTTTCACTAGTCCTGGAGGGACGACTGAAATTTTCGAGGGTTCAGCCGTCCCTCGGGGACTACGAATATTTTTCGTCGCGAGTCCCGGCACTGAAGTGCCGGGCTATTAACACAACGTCCCTGCGGGACGCGCTCAGCTTTCCAGCTTTGGCGAGACGCCCGTGCCACGGGTGACTGCCACGATCACCGGTAGATCGGGAATTTCCCGCACAGTGCTTTCGCCTTGGCGCGCACCTCAGCGATGATTGCCGCGTCACCCTTGGCCTTCAGCGCACGATCCACCAGACGCGCGACCTCGATCGCTTCCGTGGGGCCGAAGCCGCGTGAGCAGATCGCTGGCGTACCGATGCGGATGCCGCTGCCCTGTTGCGCGGGCTGCTGATCGAAGGGAATCAGGTTCTTGTTCACCGTGATGCCGACGGTGTGCAGGAGGTCTTCCGCCTGTTTGCCGGTGACGCCGTTCGACATCACGTTGAGTGAGAACAGGTGGTTGTCGCTGCCGCCACTGACCACCGACCAGCCGAGTTTTTTGAACTCGTTGGCCATCGCCGAGGCGCTGGCTTTCACCCGGCCCATGTACTCGCTGAACTCGGGACGCAGCGCTTCGCCGAAGGCCACCGCCTTGGCGGCGATGACGTGCATCAGCGGGCCGCCCTGGATGCCTGGGAAGACGCGGCTGTTGACCTTCTTGGCGTGCTCGGGCGTGCGGCTGAAGATCATGCCACCACGCGGACCACGCAGGGTCTTGTGCGTGGTAGTGGTGACGAAGTCGGCGTGGCCGAAGGGCGACGGGTGGTGGCCGGTGGCGACCAGGCCGGCGATATGTGCCATGTCGACGAACAAGATCGCGCCGACCTTTTTGGCGATCGCGGCAAAACGCGGGAAATCCAGGGTGCGCGAATAGTTCGACGCGCCGGCGATGATCATCTTGGGCTGGAACTCGGTGGCGATGCGTTCGACTTCGTCGTAGTCGATGATCTGCGCGTCCTGCGTCACGCCGTAACTGGCGATGGTGTAGTCGAGGCCAGAGAAGTTGAGCTTGTAGCCGTGCGTCAGGTGGCCGCCGTGGTCGAGCGACATGCCCAGGACCTTGTCGCCCTTTTGCAAACCAGCGGCCATGTAGACCGCCATGTTGGCTTGCGAACCCGAGTGCGGCTGGACGTTCACCGCGTAGTCGGTCTTGAACAACGCCTGCGCGCGTTTGATCGCGATCTCTTCGGCCTTGTCCACTTCTTCGCAACCGCCGTAGTAGCGTTTGCCGGGGTAGCCTTCGGCGTACTTGTTGGTCAGCACCGAACCCTGCGCTTCGAGCACCGCGGTGGAGACGATGTTCTCCGACGCGATCAGTTCGATGGTGTCCTGCTGACGCGTCCACTCGGCCTGGATGATGGCGGCCAGTTCGGGATCGACGTCACTCAACGACCGCGGAGCGGTGTGGGCGATGCGGTACGGGGAGGATTCAGCGACGCGGGTCGAGTGGATGGCCATGGGCAGCTCCAAGGAAAGGCCACTGTTGTTCACCAGCGGGACGGTCCGCAAGCGAGACGATACGTGGCGGTTCGTGAGGTGCCCAGGCGCGCGGCAAACGGATCAGTGATCCAGAGACTTCCTCGCGGTTACCCGCGTCAGCCACACGCCCGAAAGCAGTGCGGCCCAGCGCCAGTCGTCCCTGGGCGGGGGAGTGTGGTGCGGTCGGATGGGGCTCAAGCAGCAGGTGGGGGAGGCGAGACGGCGTGGTGTGCCTTCCCCCTGGGGGCGTGGGCGGCCCGCCCGCGCGGTGGTGATGCAGGTGTCGCGGTGATCCTGTGCGCAAACCAACAGACAACATCCCATGCGCGGACGAGCCGCCTACGCCGCCTACGCCCCCAGACGCCCCCAGAAGGACAGCCCTCGCCAAACATCGCGCGCGGGGCTGTTCGCGGCTGGCAAACCACCACCACCTGACGATCCTCGCCGTCCGCCCACCGACCCTGTTGGGCGTCCTCCTCCTATGCCCTCCGCATCCCCCTCCACTGCTGCACGACGCACCGCTGCCCGAGGCACTGCTTCGCAGCGCGGCTTCTCGCTCGTCGAGCTGTTGGTGGTGATCGGCATCATCGCGACGATGACTGGATTGGTTCTGGGTGGATTGTTCCGCTCGCGCGATGGCAACCGTTTGCTGGCGGCAGAACACGTGCTGGCCGATTCGATTCGTCAGGCGCGCCACACGGCCCGTTCGACCGGTTCGCCGGTCGAGTTGCGTCTGACGCCGGTGCTCAGCGGTACTGAGGTGGTCGGCGCCAAACT
>Ga0105046_10013569_pt1 | contig 12611 bp, 8 predicted proteins | sample MAT03_FD_78385 | JGI IMG/M metagenome (GOLD analysis project Ga0105046, IMG submission 78385) | Freshwater microbial communities from Lake Fryxell liftoff mats and glacier meltwater in Antarctica - MAT-03 (megahit assembly) | ecosystem: Environmental > Aquatic > Freshwater > Ice > Liftoff... | reverse complement strand
TGGCGATCTGCAAAAAATGGGACGCCTCAGCCATGCGCGGCATGGGTTCGAGGAAAGCGAGTTCGGCCAAAGCGATACGCGCTTCGCGGGCGCGGATGTCGTTGGGATGATCCTGAACGAATTTTTGCAGAAGTTTTTCGGCATCCGGATCCTGACGGCGCGCGAGGGTGAGCGCTTCTTCGAGGGCGAGGCGTTGATTGAGCGGACTCTCGGGCGCGAAGGCTGAGAGTTCCTGCGAAGCGGCAAGGAACTGCTCGCGATTGCCCTGCCGCAGCCACGCGAGGGCCGTGTTGAAAACGGCGCGTTCCTTGTGGTCAGGTGAACTGGCGGCGGCGTTGCGAAAAAGCCGGGTGGCGAGCACGAATTCGCCGAGTTGAAACTGCGCCACGCCTGCGAGTAATTCGGCATCCGCTTTTTGCGTGGGATTCGTGGCGGATCGCATCGCCGCTTCGCACGCCTCCGCGGCGTCGGATGGTTTTTCCTGCTGGAGCAAGAGGCTGGCGCGAAGGAGTTGCGCTTCCGCCGCCAGGGGGTGCCCGGGTTGATTTCCTGCAAACCGGCTGAGGCGGCGGATCGCCATGTCGATGTTCTTTTCCCGAATATCGGCTTTGGCGAGATAGAACGCCGCAAATTCCCGGCAGGGTGAAGGGGCATCCTTGGCCCATTGAGCCAGTGCGTTTTCCGGCGGGTTCTCCTGCTTCTCGTAGAGCGCGTCGAGTGCGGCGAAAAGATTGCCAAGCATCGGATGCCGTTGGTGCTGCGCGATAAAGGATTCGAGAACTTCATCGGCGGCATCGGCACCGGAAAGGGATTCCCGGGCCTGTGCCAGCGTGAGGGTCGCCTGGGCTTCGACGCCGGGCGATAGTTGGGAGGTTTGGTTGAGGAGCGATTCGAGGAGACCGACGGCCCGCATCGAATCGCCCAAAGCGAGTGCTGCGCGCGCGTCGAGCGCGGTTTTCCACGGAAGCAGCCCGGCGTCCCTGGTTTTTGCGTTTTGCAAATGTCGCGAAGCTGTGGCGGGATCGCCAGCGTCGAGGCAGAGCTCAGCGAGTCGCAATTTGCCTCGGGTCGGAAGATCGGGATGATCCAAAAGCGTGATAGCCTCGTCGCGGCGGTTCAGTTTTTCCAAAACATCCGCCGCCGCCATTTTGGCGTCCATGGTGTCCAGCGAATGAAACTGCGCGAGGGCCTCCTCCCAGCGCTGTCCGGCCACGAGCGCGTTGCCGCGCAGCCAGGCGGCTTCGGGGGAATTATTGTCTTTGAGCAACGTGAGCGCAGCCTCTGTGTCTCCTTGTGCGAGGTAGGCCTGCGCCAGCAATTGTGTGGCCTCGGCGCGTTCGGATGCGGAGAGTTTCCCTGCCAAGGCATCGCGCAACAGCGGGATGGCCACGACCGGTATGCCATCGTCGTAAGCTCGACGGGCCTGTTCGAGCGTGTCGCAAAAACCGCTGCTCGCAAGGGTGACGAGAACAAAAAGCGAAAGTGTTTTTTTCAAGAAAGCATCCTCCTCAAATACCTTCCCGTGTGGCTGCCCTCGACTTTTGCAACCTGTTCCGGTGTGCCCTCAGCTACAATGCGTCCGCCGCCTTCGCCGCCTTCCGGACCGAGATCCATGATCCAGTCGGCGCACTTGATGACCTCCAGGTTGTGTTCAATCACGACGAGTGTGTTGCCGGAGTCGCGGAGTTTCATCAGCACTTCGAGCAACTTGTGGATGTCGGCAAAATGGAGTCCGGTCGTCGGTTCATCGAGAATGTAGAGCGTGCGTCCCGTTGCCTTTTTTGCCAACTCCGTGGCGAGCTTGATGCGCTGGGCTTCGCCGCCGGAGAGCGTGGTGCCGGATTGTCCGAGCCGCAGGTAGCCCAAACCGACGTCCTCCATGGCGTGGAGTTTGTCGACGATGGCGGGCACGTTGCGAAAAAAGCGCGCGGCTTCGTCCACGGTCATGTCGAGCACATCGGCAATGTTGCGGCCTTTATAGGTGACCTCCAGCGTTTCGCGGTTGTAACGCCGTCCGCGGCACACTTCGCATTCGACGTACACATCCGCGAGAAAGTGCATCTCGATCTTGATCATGCCGTCGCCTTCGCAATGTTCGCAGCGTCCGCCTTTGACGTTGAAACTGAAACGTCCCACGTCGTAGCCGCGCACGCGGGAGTTCGGCAGTTGGCTGAACAAGGTGCGGATCGGGCTGAACGCACCGGTGTAAGTCGCAGGGTTTGAGCGCGGGGTGCGACCGATGGGCGTCTGGTCGATAACGATTGCCTTGTCGATGAAATCGAGTCCTTCGAGCCGTTGATGAGCGCCCGGCCGGTCTTTGGCGCGGTAAAAATGGCGGAACAGTGCGCGGCGCAAAATATCATCGACGAGTGTGGACTTGCCGCTTCCGGAAACGCCGGTGACGCACGTGAGGCAGCCGAGGGGGAATGCAGCGTCGAACCCGCAGAGGTTGTTTTCATTCGCCCCGATGACCGTGAGGTAATGGCGCTGCCCCGCCTCGACGCGCACGCGCGGCACGGGGATTTTCATCCGGCCCGCGAGGTAATTGCCGGTGAGCGAATTTTCGTTCGCCATGATTTCCGCGCCCGTGCCCTGGGCAACGAGTTCTCCGCCGCGCGCGCCCGCGCCGGGGCCGAGATCGATGACGTGATCGGCTGCGAGAATGGTGTCCTCGTCGTGCTCCACAACGATGACGGAATTGCCGAGATCGCGCAGGCGTTGCAAGGTGCCGATGAGGCGGTCGTTGTCGCGCTGGTGCAGGCCGATGCTCGGTTCGTCGAGCACGTACAGCACGCCTGCGAGCCCGGAACCGATCTGCGTGGCGAGCCGGATGCGCTGCGCTTCACCGCCGGAAAGCGTGCCGCTTTCGCGGTCGAGCCTCAGGTAGCCGAGGCCGACTTCGCAGAGAAAGTTGAGCCGGTTCAAAATCTCGCGGCGCACTTCGCTGGTGACGAATTTCTGCGACTCCGAGAGCGCGAGTTTTTCGACAAACGTCCGCGCATCATCGATCCCCAGCGCGCAGAGTTGCTGAATGCCAAGCTTGCGGCCGTCGGCGTCGGCGATGCTTACGGCGAGGATTTCCGGGCGGAGCCGTGCGCCGTGGCAAACCGTGCATTCGCGGCGGCTCATGTATTGGCGCATGCGCTGGCGGGTGAACTCGCTGTCCGTGGTGTCGTGCAGATTCTGGAGTTGAGCGACGACACCGTCGAACGGTTTGGTGATTGACGTTTTGCGCGTCGTCGTGCCCCAGGCAAGCGGCACGGGGGTTTCGCCGGTGCCGAAGCAGATCGCGTTGCGCACTTTCTCCGGGAGTTTTTCGTAAGGCGTATCCATCGCGACCTTGAAATGCAGGGTCAACGATTCAAGCACTCCATGGTAATAAGGTTGCATGCGCTTGGCCGCCTTGTGCCACGGAACAACCGCGCCGTCGGCGAGGCTCTTGGTGCCGTCGGGAATGATGAGACCCGCATCGCAGACGAGTTCCGTGCCGAGGCCGTGGCATGCCGGGCACGCGCCAAGATGGCTGTTGAAGGAAAAATGCCGGGGGGTGAGAACCGGGATCGTGAAGCCTGTTTCCGGGTTGGTGAAGTCGGTGGAAAAGCGGCGTTCCGTCCACGGTTCCGCCGCGCCGTGCAGCAGGCCGATTTTTCCCTCGCCCCATTTCAGCGCGGTCTCCACGGAATCCGCGAGGCGCGTGCGGATGCCGTCGCGGATGATGAGCCGGTCCACGACGGCTTCGATGGTGTGCTTCGTGTCCTTCGTGAGGCGGATGGGTTCGGGGCGGGAGAGTTCGAGGATCTCGCCGTCGATGCGTGCGCGAACGAAGCCCTCACGTTTCATTTTTTCCAGCACATCGCGGAATTCGCCGACTTGTTTGGTCACCGTAGGTGCCAGCAGAATGATCTTCGATTCCGCAGTCAGCGCGAGAATGGTATCGACGATCTCCTGAGCGGTCTGGCGTTTCACCGGGGTTCCCGTTGCGGGATCGTGCGGCGTCCCGACCGAACTGAACATCACGCGCAGGTAATCGTAAATTTCCGTGGTCGTCGCGATGGTCGAACGGGGGTTGGCGGCGGAGGTCCGTTGTTCGATGGCGATGGCGGGCGACAGACCTTCGATGTGGTCCACGTCGGGCTTCTGCATTTTATCGAGAAACTGGCGCGCATAGGCGGATAGACTTTCCACGTAGCGGCGCTGCCCTTCGGCGAACAGCGTGTCGAAGGCGAGCGACGATTTTCCCGAGCCGCTCATGCCGGTGATCACCACCAGCTTGTCCCTCGGAATCTCCAGCGAGAGATTCTTCAGGTTATGCTGGCGGGCACCGAGGATTTTGATCGTTTGGGCTGCCATGGGTAAAAAGCGCGATACGGCGAAGTGCCCAACAAAACACAAAATGGCGGAGAACGCCAGAGCGGGCGCGGACGGGTGGTTTTCTCACAGGGAGGCGCGGAGGACGCGGGGATTTTGCGGCTTCAATTGTTCAATCCCCGCCGCTGCCGGGAAAAGGCTATTTCCAGGGATACTGGGGAATCAGCCCCTCGTTCATCATTTGGTCCGCGATGAGCTTGTCTTTGCCGATGGCAAAAAGCCGGTAACGCGGGCGATCCGGCCCGTCGAAGGATGGGATGTCATTCCGGGTGGCTTGGATGCCGCGCACGGAAAGCAGTTCGTTGATCCGCGAGATTTCTGCGAGATCGTCGGAAAACGCCACGCAATGGGAGCGGGACCAGGGTTCACGATCAAGTAGCGCCACAAACGCCTGACAAGCCGCAGCCTCGTCCGGCTCGATCCACATTGCCTCCGCCCGTTGTCCGCGCTCCACATAAAACGCCTCAAACCCTGCCGCCGTCTGCTCCAAGCAAAAGGTATCTCCGCAACCCGACCAACCCGATCCGATGTGGAATAAGCCCGGTTGATAGCGTTCCGCGTTCAAGTAGAGCGCCAGGTCCGCGAGGGTTGCGGGAGTTGTTGAACCGGGTTGCATTGCGTTCACTTTGGCATCGATGGCACAGCGGGCAACGTCGGTGCCGCAGATCAATAGCGGCAGGTCGCCGCGGCTCCTGTGGTTGTTGGCATGACACCGGCGGGGACGACGAAAACTTCGCCGCCTTGTTTGAGAACCAGTTCGCCGAGATCATCCAGAAGGTCGTCGCCGTGTGAATCTTCGGAGGTCTCGATATGCACATTGCCGCTGCCGGGATGAATGCGCCCGACGACCTCGCGGTCCGCCTCGATCATCAACTTTGACACCCTACCGTTGAATGCGGCTTCGGCAACCTTTTCCAGTTCCTCGACGCCGAGGCCCTTGGATTTTGCGACTTCGAAATCGTCTGCCAATCCGGCCATGCGGGCCTGATGGTGCGGCTCGAAAATGCTCCAGCCCAACAACCGAAGTTCCTCTTTGGGCACCACTTCGTAATTCAGCTTGATACCCTCTTTCATGAGGAACGGGTTTTGACTGATCGCGTGGAACACGCCGTGGTGCTCGGGCAAGGCGGCCAGCATCAAAGGAAGGTCCGAGGGGCGGGAGTGGTGTTCCAGAATGGCCCGGTCCACCGCACGAAAATAGCGGTCACGGTCGATGTCTGTTTCATCTTTTTGCCCACCGTGCCCATGGCGCATGGCGTTGCCTTTGGTTCCCCCATTTCCGCCATACGACGCCACGGTTTGATGCGGTTCGGTCAGCTCTTCACCGAGCGCGTCGTTGAGCGTGCGCGGAACGCCGGTTGCAGGATGGAGTTCATCGAGTGTGTCGCGATTTCCTTCAAAAAGTTTCATCCCCTGAAGGCTCAGACCGAGGATCTGATAACGCCCCGTCGTTTGCAGAAACCGGCGCAACGGCTTGGTGTGAAAGCTGTCGGCGACGATGCTGAGTTCCTGCACCGGGCGTTGAAGCGTGATAATTTTGAAAAACCCGGGCGCACTGAACACGGCGAGACCATCGAGGCAATGGGTCCAGAAATCGTGCTCGCCAGCCAACTTTTCCAAAGGATCCATGAGCGACTTGACCTGCTGCGCGTCGTGAAGTTTTTCCAAATCCGCCTGTGAGGATTTGAGCAGTCCGCGGAAGCGAATCGGGTCCTGCTGGTTTTCTGGAAAATGCCGGTGCGTCGGCAGGTAGAGGGAAAGACAGGGTCCCTTGGAATTCTGGGAGAGTTCGTTCAGTTGGTCTTTGGAAATGAGCATGGTGTTTGGGCGTTGGAGCGTGAGATCAGTTTTCGAGGGTGAAGCCGACTTTGATGGTCACCTGCCAATGTTGGACTTTGCCTTTGTCGATGTTGCCGCGTGTCTCGGCCACCGTGAACCAGCTCAAATGCTTGAGGGTTTTGTGTGCGCGATTGATGGCGGTGGTCACGGCATCCTCGATGGAAGTGGTGGATGTGCCGGTGAGTTCGATGATTTTATAGACATGATTCTTCATATTCTGCGGTTCCTGTTTGGATGATTTAGTGGCCATAATGTGTGTTCCTTATTTGCAGTCGCAGGCTGCGGCTGCCTTCTTAATGGCTGTCTCGACGGCTTCGCGGGATTCGCCAGTGCGTTTCTGGATACGGCCCACCAGTTCGTCGCTTTTGCCCTCGACGAACGCTAGATCGTCGTCAGTGAGCGAGGCCCACTGTTGTTTGAGTTTGCCTTTGGCAATGTTCCATTCGCCTTTGATTTCGAGTGTATTCATGGTGTTTTCTTTCTGTGGTCCAATAAACTCGTGCTGCGAATGGATCGTCCCACAGCTGTATCCTAGCCCCGCCCGCCACCAGGACGCCATGGGGTGAAACCCTCATACACAGGCGGTGAGACTCGGGGTGCAAAGCGGAGAATAAAGAGACGGGCCTGTCGTTGCGCGTGATGTGTGTTTACGACCGACAAACCCCCACATTTTTTGGTGGCACGTGCCGCTGGAGGTTAAGAGTAATGGAGGATTTTGGCGCATGAAGTTTTTGAAATTTGGAGATTGTGAAAAATTTCACAAATTCAGCTTGCCTCCGAAAATGCGTCCCATTATCAACATTCGCCTTCCAAATTTTGAAGACTTTGTTCCACACACCAGATTTCACCGCACCCGCCTTCGGAGGCTGGTTCTAATCGAACTATGGCGAACTTTTTTCCCCGTTCCAGCAACTGGCTGCCGCTGAAAATTGCCGTCATTCTGGCGGTTCTTGGCGGTGTGGTCACCGCGCTGGTGACGTATTATTTTACCCCGAAGTATACGCGGATGGGCTACATGCCGATTCAGCCTGTCGCTTTTTCGCACGAGATTCATTCAAAGCAACTCGGGATGGACTGCCGGTACTGCCACAGTTTCGTTGAAGTGGCGGCGCACTCGAACGTTCCGAACACCCAGACTTGCATGGCCTGCCATTCGCAGGTGCAGAAAGCCAATCCGAAGCTCAAGCCGGTTCATGATTCGTGGGAAACCGGCAAACCGATCGAATGGGTGCAAATTCACAAAACGCCTGATTACGTGTACTTCAACCACGCGGTTCACGTGAACCGCGGGGTGAGTTGTTATTCCTGTCACGGTCAGGTCAACGAAATGAAGGTCGTGTGGCAGGATAAGCCGCAATCCATGGGTTGGTGCCTGGACTGCCATCGTGCGCCGGAAAATCATCTGCGCCCGAAAGAGCAGGTTTTCAATCTGGACTGGCACGCCAAGGATGCGAAAGCGCAGAAGGAACTGGGCTTAAAGCTCAAGCAAGAGTGGAATGTTAACCCGCCGGAGACCTGCGGCGCTTGTCACCGATAATCCAAGACCGATGAGCAAACGCATTTTCCAACACCCGACCGAAGCCGCTGGATCGAAAAAGTACTGGCGCAGTCTGGATCAACTGGCTGAAACGCCTCATTTTACGAGTTGGCTGGAACGCGAATTTCCGCAGGGTGCCGCCGAACTCAAGGGCGGCGAGGTTTCGCGGCGTCATTTCATGAAAATCATGGGCGCATCGACCGCCCTCGCTGGTCTGGTGGGTTGCCGCCGTCCGGAGAAACATCTGGTGCCTTTCACCAGGAGCGCGGAATGGACGATTCCCGGCAAACCGGTGTTTTACGCGACCTCGATGCCGACGCGGCGTGGAGCGATTCCGCTGGTGGTGACGACGCACGATGGGCGTCCGACCAAGATCGAAGGCAATCCACTTGTGGGTTCCGGCAAAGGCGGGACGGATATTTGGGCGCAAGCCTCGGTTCTGGATTTGTATGATCCGGAGCGTTCGCAACGGTTTCTTGCATCGGGCAAACCTTCTGACGAAACGACGTTCATGGCGGAACTCGACAGGGTCGTTGCGGAGGTTGCAGGAAAGAACGGTGCAGGGCTCGCATTTCTAGTGGAGAAAAAGGCGTCACCGACGCGGAATCGTCTTCGCAAGCTGATCGCCGACCAATTGCCGGATGCGCATTGGGTCACCTACGAGGCCACTGGAAGCGATACGCCCGAAGAAGCAGCGAAAGTGGCTTTTGGCGAACGTTACACGCTGCGTCCCCGGCTCGAAAAGGCGGATGTCATTCTTGCATTGGATCGGGATTTTCTCGGCTGCGTCGAAGGGGATCTCGAGGGGATCAAATCGTACAGCAAACGCCGGAAAGTCGATGCCAAGGGCGGCACGATGAACCGTTTGTACGTGGTGGAACCGCGCTACACGGTGACGGGCGGCATGGCCGATCACCGGTTACGTTTACCTGCGGGACAGATCGGTGCCTATGCGCTTGCTCTTGCGGCTGAGTTGGGGGTTTCGACCTCGCAGTTTGCTGACTCAGCGCCGAAATTGGGGATCGACGAAAAATGGATTTCCGAAGTTGCTGCGGATTTGAAAGCTGCAGCGGGCAAAGCGCTGGTGCTGGTCGGAGAGCAGCACTCGACGGCGATTCAGCTTCTCGTTTTGGCGATCAACGAAAAGCTTGGTGCCTTGAATGAAACCTTGGTGGCGCTGCCCCCGCAGGCAACGGAGTCCACGGCTTCGCTCGGCGGTTTGGCTGGAGAAATTCTCAACAAACGCATCACGCATCTGGTGATTGTGGGGGGGAATCCGTCCTACAATGCGCCGGCGGATTTGAACTGGGCGGATCTTCAAAAGACGGTGCCCACCGTGATTCGTGTGGGTTACCACGAAGACGAGACTTCGGCAGGGGCGGGTTGGCATGTGCCGCTTGCGCATTATCTCGAAGCATGGGGCGATGCCTCGACAGCCGACGGAACCCTCGTGGCGGTGCAACCCATGATTTTGCCGCTGTTTGGTGGCTGGTCGGAGAACGACATTCTCGCCCGTTTCGCTGGATTGCCCAAACCCAAGGGTCCGGAACTGGTGAAGGAAACTTTCAAAACGCTCGGGGCTGGCGATGTTTTTGATGTCGCATGGAACAAGTTTTTGCACGATGGATTCCTTGCGGATAGCGCCCCGGCTCCGGTTCGCGTGAGTTATGATCTCGGCGCGGCATCCGCGGCAGCATCTACAGGATTTACGCTTGCGGAAGCCCCGACCATTGATGGTCTCGAAGTCTCTTTCGTGACGGACGTCAAGATGGATGATGGCCGCTACAACAACAACGGATGGTTGCAGGAATTGCCGGATCCGATCACCAAGTTGGCTTGGGATAACGCGGCACTGATCAGTATCGCCACAGCCAAGGAACTCGGGCTCAGCGTGTTGGGAATCAAGAAGGATTTGGGTGAAAAAAAGATGGGCGTGTATGATCGCGAGATCATCGAAATTTCCTTTGCTGACGGACGAACTCTCGAAATAGCCGCGCTGATCGCTCCCGGCCATGCCGACCATTGCATCACGCTTCCGCTCGGCTACGGACGTCTGGTGGTGGGTGAAGTGGGGAGACACACAGGCGTGAACGCCTATCCGCTGCGCACGACGGCCCAGTCATATGTGGCATCAGGTGCTAAGGTGCGGCGCACTGGCAAGTTCTACGAATTGGCAATCGTCCAGGATCATTACTCCATGGAGGGGCGCTATTTCGTCCGCGAAACCACGCTCGAAAAGTACAACTCAGAAGCTGACCGCGAGTATATCCGGAAGATGGGGATGGACTCGCATATCCCGGAGAACGTCTCGCTTTATTCCAATCCTCCGCTTACTGACCCGAATCAGTGGGGCATGGCGATCGATCTGAACTCCTGCACGGGTTGCAACGCCTGCGTTATTGCCTGCCAATCGGAAAACAACATCCCCATTGTCGGCAAAGAGCAGGTCATCATCGGGCGTTCCATGCACTGGATGCGCCTGGATCGTTATTTCTCGGGTGACAACGTTGATGATCCGGAGATGGTCGTCGAACCGATGATGTGTCAGCACTGCGAAAACGCGCCGTGCGAAACGGTTTGCCCGGTGAACGCTACAATTCACAGTGAGGACGGCCTGAATCTTATGGCGTACAACCGCTGTATCGGCACCCGCTACTGCGCGAACAACTGCCCCTTCAAAGTGCGGCGGTTCAACTTTTTCGACTACAATCAACGTAAAGTCATCGACCACGAAAAAGGGTTGTTCAGCGGATTGCACAAGTGGAACATGGTTTCGCCGAAAGGCATGGCTGACACGTTGAAGATGCAAAAAAATCCGAACGTCACGGTGCGCATGCGCGGTGTCATGGAAAAATGCACATTTTGTATTCAGCGCATCGAAGAGGCCCGTATCACGGCCAAGGTCAAAGCCGGAGCTTCAAAGTTTGAGGGAATCAAAGAGAAGTTCCAAGTGGCCTGTCAGCAAGCCTGCCCTGCGGATGCCATCGTTTTCGGTGACCTCAAGGATCCTGAGAGTGCGGTTTCCAAAGCCAAAGCGCAGGATAAAAATTACGAGCTGCTCAAGTATCTGAATGTCGGAACCCGCGTCACGTATCTCGCAAAATTGCGCAATCCGAACATGAAGATGCCGGGTGCGGAAAAGATCGGTGCGGATCCCGGCGCACACCACGGCGGGGACCATCAAGGTGAGCACAACGACAACCACGCCGCAGAAGCGGAGCACCACTAATCATGGCGAATTCCACGACAGAAAACGTATCCGTCGATCGGGTTCCACTGGTTTCAAACAACCGGGGTTTCCGATGGGTCACGCAGAGCATCTCCGAGATTGTTGAGGCAAAGACCCCGATTTGGTGGTGGTTGCTCTTCATTCCGTGCTCGCTTATTGCGGTAATGGGGCTGGTGATGATCGGTTACCAGATTTCCAACGGAGTCGGTGTCTGGGGAGAAAACACCACCGTTGGCTGGGCGTGGGATATTACGAACTTCGTGTTCTGGATCGGTATCGGTCACGCGGGAACGCTCATTTCCGCCATTCTCTTTCTCACCCGCCAGAAATGGCGCACGTCGATCAACCGCGCTGCGGAAGCCATGACGATTTTCGCCGTGATTTGCGCCGGTATTTTCCCCGGCATTCACGTGGGACGCGTGTGGTTCGCCTGGTTTTTGGCCCCGGTGCCAAATGCCAATGCGATCTGGCCGAACTTTCGGTCTCCGCTTCTGTGGGACGTTTTTGCAGTGTCCACCTACTTCACGGTGTCGCTCCTCTTCTGGTACACCGGACTGGTTCCCGATTTGGCGACGCTGCGTGACCGCGCCACTTCGCGGGTGAAAAAGTTTTTCCTTACGTTTTTCGCTTTGGGTTGGAGGGGATCGAACCGCCAATGGCGCCACTACGAAATGGCCTATCTGATTCTGGCTGGTCTTTCGACCCCGCTGGTTCTCTCGGTGCACTCCATCGTTTCCTTTGACTTTGCCACTTCGGTGGTGCCCGGCTGGCATACGACGATTTTTCCTCCATATTTTGTGGCGGGTGCGATTTTCGGCGGTTTCGCCATGGTGCTTACCATCATGATTCCTGTGCGGCTGCTTTATCCCAAGCTGCACGATCTTATTACCCCGCAGCACGTTGATAAAATGGCGAAGATCATTGTGCTCACGGGTTCCATCGTCGGGTACGCCTACCTGATGGAGCTTTTTATTGCCTGGTATGGTGCGAATTTGTATGAGCGCGCAGCGTTTTGGAACCGTGTTTGGAACGGACCGATTGCCTGGGCCTACTGGGTCATGATGTTCTGCAACGTGGTGGCTCCGCAGCTTTTCTGGTCGGCCAAAATGCGTCGGAATACCCTGGTGGTTTTTATCGTCTGCATGTTTGTCAATGTGGGCATGTGGTATGAGCGCTTCGTCATTATCGTATCTTCGCTGGCTCAGGACTTTCTGCCTTCTTCGTGGCACGTCTTTGAAGTGACCTGGGTCGAGCAACTGACTTTTGTTGGAACGTTCGGAATTTTCCTTTCGCTCTTCCTGCTTTTCCTTCGTTACCTGCCGGTCATTGCGATGTTTGAAGTAAAACCGGTCATTTCCGCCGCTGATCCTCATGCGCACCACGGTGATCATGAACACGCAAAGGAGGGCGCTCATTAACATGGCTGAATTTCGTAAAGTTTATGGAATGGCCGCGGAGTTTGGTTCCACGGCGGATCTGATGCACGCGGCGGAAAAAATCCGCGACGAGGGCTTCACCAAATGGGATGTGCATTCTCCGTTCCCGATTCACGGGATGGACAAAGCGATGGGCCTCGGCAAGTCATGGCTCAGTGCGCCGGTTCTGGTGGGCGGTCTGACGGGTCTGGCGACCGGCGTG